>Ga0207687_10001733_pt1 | contig 15023 bp, 14 predicted proteins | sample KBSM54metaG_FD_184399 | JGI IMG/M metagenome (GOLD analysis project Ga0207687, IMG submission 184399) | Miscanthus rhizosphere microbial communities from Kellogg Biological Station, Michigan, USA - KBS M5-4 metaG (SPAdes) (version 2) | ecosystem: Host-associated > Plants > Roots > Rhizosphere >...
TGTCGATCACGCTCTTCGGATTGCGAATCTTCTCCAGCCACTTCGCGGCGTCGTCGCCGAGGTCGATCGAGATGGTGTCGCTGCGAAAGCGGAAGACGAGCGCACCGTCATTCGCGGCGAGCGACTTCATTTCGGAGAAGGGAATGCGAACGCGCTTCTCGCCTCGAACGATCAACTCGCTCGTCTCGAGAAGCGCTTCGCCTTCGAACTGCTGCGCGCCGATGCGGATGTTCGTCTTGCGCGTGTTGCCCACGTTTATCGGCGGACAGCGTAAAACGAGACGACCACGCCGGCGGGACTGATTTTGCCGTTGCCGCCGGGATGCGGAATCGTGCGGATCACCGATCCGACGATCGCTTCGACTTGATCGACGCCGTTCGGCCAGTGCGTGACGTAGTAGCCGTTGTAGTCGTAAATCCACTCCGCGCCGCTCACTTTGCCTTTCCCTTGAAATCGCGCGGTCGGCGGATTGCCGTACGTGATCCAGCCTTCCAGGTCGAGCTTCCAACCCGGTCCGCCGATCGATCCGGCGACCTGTCCCATCGGCGCGTCGGTGAATTCGAGCGTGCCGCTGCCGAAGAGAAGATCGTTCGGCTGCTTCTTCATGTTCGGATCGTTGAGGAAGCTGCGGTAACTCCACTTGCCGAGGAATGGATTCGTGAGTGCTTTGGGCATGTGTGGTTCTCCTTCAATAAGGAGTGTTCGCAGCGGGCATGTCCCTACCTAGCGACGTCATCGCGCCACCGCGCAGCATTGCGCGGCGCCTTCGACCTCCGGCAGGTTGTCGCGCAACACGACGAACGCTTCCCACGAGTTGCCGTCGGGATCGCTCACCCAGGTCTTGTCCTGCGTCGCGTAGCAGCAGTCGGTTTTCATTTCGTCGCGCGTCACCAGTCCCGCGTCCGCCCACCGCGTGCGGATCGCCAATACATCATCGGTCGACGCGACCTGCAGGCCGAGGTGCGAGAGCGCGCCGGCGCCGGGGAGGGAGGGGACTTCGTTGAGCGCGAGGTTGAGCGGCGGATTCTGGACGTCGAACTTCGCGTAGCCTGTGCGAACCTTCGACGGCTCGATGCCGAGCATCTTTCGATAGAAGTCGATCGAGCGCTCGACGTTGCGGACGTTGATGGAGACATGCGCTTTGAGTATCGTAGTCGTCATATTCATGAAGACGAATATGAGTTCATGAGTCACATTTGTCAAGGCGAATATGAAAACATCCTCCGCCCAATCCCTCGAATCGCTCTTCCTCGCCCTCGGCGACCGCACCCGCCTGCGCCTCTTGAACCTCATGGCCGACGGCGAAGTCTGCGTCTGTTTCTTCATCGAGGTGCTCGACGAGCCGCAGTCGAAGATCTCGCGCCACCTCGCGTACCTGCGAAGCGCCGGACTCGTCTCCGCGCGGCGCGAGGCGAAATGGGCGAACTACACGATCACACCGCCGGAGCAGCCTGCCGCGCGGGCGGCATTCGATGCGGTGATGGAGACGCTGAAAGAGGATCGCGAGCTGCAGCGCGATCGCGCCGCGCTCGCCCGCGCGTGCTGCTCGCCGCGTGCGCCGGAGCAGCTCCGCCGCGCGCCGCGGCCGGCGATCGCGCGGGAGTGATCAGCGTCCGACGGAGCGGCGTTTTGGCAGCGTGATCACGGCGCCCGTTTCGAATGACAAACCGGTTCCCATGATCGTTCCATGGTGTGTGCGCCACGAGTCCATGGCGTTGCCTTCGAATCGGTACCACGCCTCCAGCGATTGGAACTGGTGCGTGACGTCATCCGCCTCCGGAATGTAGCGCGCGAGCATGGTCTGTCGAATCTGGTCCTGCGTTCGCGCGACACGCCAGATGCGCAAGTCGTCGATGCCTCCCGCCGCCATGAAGTCCCAGTCGGGATCGCTCCCGATGCGGAATCCGCGCGTCGATGACGATGGCGCGGTCTCCACTCCTTCGAATACGAGATTCCCGTTGATGTAGTGTTTGCGGATGTTGCCATCCGTCACGGCCGCGATGTGGACCCAGACGCCGGTCGTGTCCGGGATGACTCCGCCGGTCTTCACGCTCTGGGTGCCGTTGAAATAGCTGCGCATCGACGTGCCGCACAGGCCGAGCCACCAACCGGTGGTGTATCCGTTTCCAGCGATCGAGGAACAAGCTCCCGAGCGTGGGTCGCGAACGGAGACCCAGGCCTCGACCGTCATCGCGGGCGTGTCGAGGAGGACGTCGGCGGGGATCTCGATGTAGCCGTGTTGCGGAAAGCCCTGCAGCCGCAGGAACTGGTTCGCGGGTTGCGCAGATAGCGACAGAGCGATGACGAAAAGCGCCGTGACGGTCCAGACGAATCTCATGCGATGTCTCCCAGGAAAGCTCACGCATGATATGAGTTAGCGGCCGCGACCGTTGCCGGAAGTAAGAAAAGGCGGACCGCGATCCATCTTGAAGCATCAACGCCGTTGATGCGCGAGGTTGCTGTCAAGGTTGCCGTCAAACGAGCCTGAAAAACGAAAGAGCCGCTCGCAAGCGGCTCTAAGTTGTTGATTCAGGTTGGTGGAGCTGATCGGGATCGAACCGACGACCTCCTGAATGCCATTCAGGCGCTCTCCCAATTGAGCTACAGCCCCAACCGATGTGCATCGCCGCTAACGTCGCGGCCGGATCAAAATTCCGCTGCGTTGCGCGGCGCGAATTCTACCGTATCGCGCTACCATAGCGTCACTCTGAAAAAACCGAAGATCGGGAAGCCGCAATCGGCGAGCGGGGCGTTCAGCCTGTCGCGCAAGCTGCCGAAGCTGAACCTGCCGACGTCGTCCGCCATGACCGCGAGTCCGCCGCGGCCGAAGGTCGGCAAGCCGGGTAAGTCGTTGTTCGGGAAGCGGTCACGATGACGGTGTGTTAGCCTCGCCGAGATGGATGATTCCCCCGAGTTGCATCCGGCGATCCGCGGTCTCAAGACCGTTTGCCGCTGCAACAACATCAAGTTCCGGACGATCGAGCGCGCCATCCGGGACGGCGCGCGCACGATCGCCGCGATCGCCGCGAAGACGACGGCCACGACCGGGCACTGCGGCGGAAGCTGCACGCCGGACGTTCAGCAGATGCTCGCCGAGCAAGGCTGCTGCGTCGCCTCGCCGGCGCCGCATCAGAACGCGAGCGCGAGTGCCGACGCATGGTGGGTGAGGAAGAAGTGATGCCGAAGCGCGTGGAGATGTATCTCAAACCGACGTGAACCAGCTGCCGCAAAGCGGTGGCTTACCTGGAAGGTAAGGACGTCGAACTGGTTCGCCACGATCTCGCGAAGGATCCGCCGTCGCGCGAGCTGCTCGAGAAACTCATCGACGAATCGCACCTCGCCGACTTCGTCAACACGCGCAGCCCGGCATACAAAGAGCGCGGCCTCGACGTGACGAAGATGACGAAGAAGCAGGCCATCGACCTGATGATGCAGGAGCCGAATCTGATCCGCAGACCGCTCGTGATGTCGAAGGGGAAAGCCGTCTTCGGCTGGGATCCCGAAGGCTACGACGCGCTCACTTCGGGCAAATGATGTCGCCGTCCGGCATGGCCATCGCCGCGATCACGGTGATGCTCTGGATCCTGTGGAGCGACACGGTCCGTTCGCGCCGCCCGTCGCAAGTGCTGTATACGATGCGCATCGCGCTCTATCTCATCGTTGCCGGAATCTTCATTCTCAACGTCGTGCGCTACCCGCTGATGTTCGGCGGCTTCGCGCGCGTCCTCGCCATCGTCGCCGCCCTCATCGGAATCCTCGGAGCGATTTATTTCGGAAAGAGGCTGGTCCGTCGAGCCTGAAGAACGGCTCGCATGAGAGTCACAATCTAATTAAGGATGGACAAAAACGGATTCGCGGCTTAGACTCGATGCATGGTCCGGCCGTGATCGCGACACTCTCCGACTTAGCGGGACAAATGGATCTGGAAAAATCGTCGCGGGGCCTGCGAAACTCTCTCTCCGACGACTTGCGTCAGTGACGCGACGCCCGTCGCTGTCCTGACGCCGGTTGCGGTCGGACCACAATTCGCGCGCAGTTGGCAGTGCGCAGTGCGCAGAAGCCGTTCGATCTGCCCACTGCGCACTGCATACTGCGCACTCGGTGATCGTCTCCCTCATCATCCCCGCGCTCGACGAAGAACACGCCATCGGTGCGCTTCTCGCGGCGGTCGATCGCTCGCTCGTGCGCGACATCATCGTTGGCGACAACGGAAGCCGCGATGCGACGGCGGCGATTGCGGAGCGCGCGGGCGCGACCGTCGTTCGCGTCGACGAGCGCGGTTACGGTGCGGCATGCGCGGGAGCGTTGACGCGCCTCGCATCCGACGTCGACGTCGTGCTCTTCATGGACGCGGACGGCTCCGACGATCCGTCCGAGATCGCGAAGGTGCTCGAGCCGATCGCGCGCGGCGACGCGGATCTCGTCATCGGATCGCGCCGCGACGTCGAGCGCGGCGCGCTCACGCCGCAGCAGCGCTTCGGCAACTGGCTCGCCACGCGCCTCATCCGCCTCCTCTACAACCATCGTTACACCGACCTCGGCCCCTTTCGCGCGATCCGCCGCGAATTGCTCGATCGCATCGGCATGCGCGACCGCCGCTACGGCTGGACCGTGGAGATGCAGATTCGCGCGTTGCAATTGCATGCGAGGATCGTCGAGGTTGGTGTGAAATACCGGAGGCGGGTGGGGAAGTCGAAGATCAGCGGAACCGTGACCGGGGTCATCAAAGCGGGCTGGTGGATCGTATACACGATAGTCAGATATGCGCGTCGCTAGGATCGTCGCAGTTCTCGCAATCGCAACGCGGCTGAACGCGGCGTCGTTCATCGTGCCGGACGACAAAGCGCTCGTGCGCGCGTCGAAGGCCGTGGTGATCGCGACCGCGGGCGAGTCGCGCTCGCAGTGGAACATGCGCGGCTGGATCGAGACCGTGACGACGATGCACGTCGATGAAGCGATTCGCGGTCCGCTGCACGACGGCGAGACGTTCGAAGTCACGGAGCTCGGCGGCACCGTCGGCGCGATGTCGTACATCGTTCCCGGATCGCCGGCGTATGCGAGCGGCGCGCGCGTGCTGTTGTTTCTCGAGACGACGAGTCGCGGCGCGTGGTGCGCGAAGAACATGGCCGTCGGAAAGTTCGACTACGTCAACGACGCGCGCGGACGACAGCTTCTCGTGCGCGATAGCGGCGAGTTGTTCGGATGGGACACGAACGGTGTGCCGCATCGCGAGATGTTGCGGTTGGCGCCGGAGTTTGTTCGCTTCGTTCGTGGGGTTGCGAAGGGCGAGGAACCGATCGTTGATTATGTGATCGACGATCGCGGCGGCGAGGGCGCCGCCGCCCCACTGAGCACCACGGCAACGCCTTCGCCGTTTGCGGTGGCGATTGGGTCGTATTTGCTTGGGTATCCGCCGAGGGGATTGCGGTGGCCTTCGTTTCCGACGGCGGTGGTTTTCCACATCCACGGTAGCCAGCCCGGCGCGACGAACGGCGGTGTCACCGCCGTGCAGCGCGCAATCGCGGCTTGGACCAATGACGCGAATTCGAACGTCGTGCTCCAACTCGGCAACCCAACGACGTCGAGCAAGGGAATCGCCGACGGCGACAGCGACGGCGTCAACAGCGTGCAGTTCGATGATCCGCTCGACGAGATTCCGGGATCGTTCTCGCCGACCGGCGGGTCGGTCCTCGCGATTGGCGGCGCGTTCTCCAGCGCTTCGCACCTCTTCAACGGCGAGGGGTTTTTCACGATCGTCGAAGCGGACCTCGTCGTGCAGAACGGCATCACCGGCGCTGGTTTGAGCGGCAACGGATTCGATCACGTCATCACTCACGAGCTCGGACACTGCCTCGGCTTTCGCCACTCCGATCAGCCGCCGTCCGGCGGAACGTCATCGAGCGACTCGATCATGTTCTCGTCGGTCAACTTCAACAACGATCCGTTCGGCGCGACGATTTTGACGTGGGATCGAGAAGCGCTCGCCGCGGTGTATCCGAACGGAAGCACGCCGGTGCCGCCGACGCCGGGACCAACTCCCGGACCGACGCCTCCGCCGCCACCGCCGCCGTCGTGCAATCCGCCGGCGATTTTGTCGCAGCCGAAATCGGCGTCGACGATCAACACCGCGGTGACGCTGAGCGTGATCGCCGCGCCGACGCCGCTGCAATATCAGTGGTACATCGGTGCGAAGGGCAGCACGTCGACGCCGATCAACGGAGCGCTCACGCCGGAGATCACGATCCTGCCCGCGGTGACGACGAGTTACTGGGTGCGCGTTTCGAACGGCTGCAACCCGGACGCCGACAGCGACGCCGCGATCGTCACGGTGAACGGATGTCCGATCACGACGATCGACTCGCAGTCGCAATCAACATCCATCATTGAGGGCAAGAGCGCGACGCTCACCGTTGCGGCGAGCGGCGGCAGCGGCATCAAGCTGCAGTGGTACTTAGGCAGTGCGCCCGACAAGAGTGCGCCGATCAGCGGCGCGACCGGCGCGTCGCTCACCGTCACGCCGCTCGCGACGTCGAGCTACTGGCTCGAAGCGACGAACAGCTGCGGCGCGTTCGCGCGCACGGAGACAATCACGATCACCGTCGTGCCGTGCTTCGCGCCGAAGATCGTCGTGCAACCGAACGGCGGCCAGGCCGTCGCGGGCGAGACGATCACGCTCGCCGCCGCGATCACCGGAACGCAGCCCCTGACGCTTCAGTGGTACGAAGGATTGCGCGGCGATCTCTCGCATCCGGTGCCGAACTCGAACGCGACCGCGATCACCGCGGGACCGATCATCGCCGCGACGTCGTTCTGGTTGCGCGCGACGAACGATTGCGGCGACGTGCAAAGCGACGCCGCATCGGTGACGCTCGCAACGAGCTGCATCGCGCCGCAGATCACGACGCAGCCGGCGAGCATCTCCATCACGCCCGGCGCGAGCGCGACGCTCACCGTTTCCGCGACCGGCACGTCGCTGACGTATCTTTGGTATCAAGGCATGCTGCTCGACTTCACGCATCCGGTCGGCGTCGGCGGACCGGTGCTCGTCACCGGCCCGATCAACGCGACGACGCAGTACTGGATTCGCGTGACGAACAACTGCGGCAACGTGAATAGCAACGTCGTCACTGTGACGCCGACCGTGTCGAAGCATCGCGGCGTGATGCATTGACGCTTCTCCTCTATCTCCTGACGTCGCTCGCGTTGCTGTGGATGGCGCGCCGCTGGCTGATGCCGGTGAGCGCGACGGCGGCGCTCGTCCTGATCCTCATCCCGTTCTGCTTCACCGGCCGCGCGCTGCTCACCGGCGCGGTGTACGGTCCGATCGATCTCGTCTTCAACGGACAGCCGCTCGATTCGATCCGCTCGTCGTACGACGTCACGCCCGTGCGCAACGGAATGCTCAGCGATGTCTACACGCAGATGCTTCCGTACCGGCAGATGCTGCGCGAGCATCTTCGGCACGGCGAGTGGCCACTGTGGGATTCGTCGGTGCTATGCGGACAGCCGTTGGCGGCGCTCGCGCAGCCGGCGGCCTACAGTCCCTTCACGCTGATCGCGTTGTTGCTGCCGGTGCCGTTGAGCTTTACGTACACCGCGTCGATCGCGTTTTTTCTCGCGGCGCTTTCGCTGCTTCTTCTCGCGCGCGAGCTCGGATGCCGCGAATCGGCGGCGCTCTTTGGCGCGGCGGGGTGGGCGTTCGCGAGCGCGTTGACGTTCGCGATCCTGTGGCCGCTCGGGATGGTGTGGGTGTTCTTGCCGTTCGTTCTCTTCGCGGTGCGGCGTGTGTCGATTCCGCTGCTCACGACCGCGCTCACACTGCTGTTGCTCGCCGGACATCCGGAGAGCGTGCTGCACGTGTTGAGTATCGGCATCGCCTACGGCGCATTCGAGCTCGCACGAACGCGAACGCTGCGTCCGATCGGAGTCGCTCTCATCAGCGGCGCCATCGCGCTGCTTCTTTGCTCGATCGACATTCTCCCGTTCGCCGATGCCGCGCCGCAAACCGGGCAGTACGCGATCCGCAAGATCATGGAGTCGCAGGGACAGCCCGACACGACCCCGGCGGAGATGTTCATGCGCTTTGCGACGGACTTCTTCACCGTCGCCGAATCGCGCGGCTGGAAAGGCAGCGACATCATCGTCATGCCGGGAACGACCGGCGTCGGCAGCGTCGTTCTCGCCGCCGCGATCTATGCGCTCTGGCGATCGCGGCGCAAGGAGAAATGGTTCTTCGCAGCGACGTTCGTCTTCTGCCTGCTCGCGCATCTACAGTGGCCGAAGCTGCAATGGGTCTTCATTCGATTGCCGCTATTCAAGATCGCGCTCAACGATCGCTATGCCTTCGGCGCCGCCTGCATGCTCGCCATCCTCGGCGCCCTCGCTGTCGAAGAATGGATCGAGCGCCGCGATTGGATTCCGTTCGCGGCGACGTCGACGATCGTCCTCGCCGTCATCGCGTGGGGCTCGTTGATGCTCGAGCACCATCACCTGACGATCAACGCGTACTCGTTCGGCGATTTCCGTTTCTTCGCCGACGTCGCATTCCTCGCGATCGCGGCATTGATGATTGCGCTGCGCACGCCGATGCGCGTCGCCGCGCCTGCGCTCGTCGCACTCGTTCTGCTGGAGCGCACGATGCAGGAAGGGAGCATCATTCCGACGCTGCCGGCGCGCTCCGCGTATCCGCCGAATCCGTGGGTCGAGCCGGTGCGCGACATTCGCGAGCCGTTCCGCCTCGCCGGACACGGCATGACGCTCGTTCCCGGCACCAGCGCGTTCTACGGCATCGAAGATCCGCGCGGATACTCCGCGATGACGCTGCGCGAGATGTTCATGACCTATCCGCTGTGGTGCATCCATCAGCCGGTGTTCTTCAACCGCATCGACGATCTCTCGCGTCCCTTCGTCTCGTTTCTCAACATCCGTTTCGCGATCGCCGGCACGTACACGCAACCGCCTCCGGGATGGCACGACATCTACTCGTGGCGTCGCGCGCATCTAATGGAGAACGAGCACGTGATCGATCGCGCGTTCGTGCCGCGATTCGTGCGCATCGGCTACGACGAGACGCAGTCGCTGATCCAGATGAACGACGAGACCGATTTCCGCGAGCACGCCTGGCTCTACGCGAAGATGCCGCCGCACGAGCAGGCGAACGGACCGGGCGTAGTGCAGATCGCGCGATCGAAGTACGGATTCACGATCGACGCGACGATGCAGAACGCGGGATGGATCGTCGTGTCCGAGCCGTCGTGGAAGGGATGGCGCGCGTACGTCGACGGCCGGCGCATCCAGCACCAGATCGCCAACGTCGCCTTCCTCGGCATCTACGTGCCGCGCGGCGCGCATCGCGTGAAGCTGATCTACATGCCGCAGTCGTTCGTGATCGGAAGAACGATCACGTTTGCGACGATGGCGGCGTTGCTACTGTGGGGTATCGCGCAGTTTCTTCTCCAGCGCCGCAATCGTCGTCGCGCTGCGCTGCCCTGACGGCAGCCCTTTCGCGTACGCGATTGCTTCCTCCAACGTTTTGCGCGCTCCTTCCTTGTCGCCTTTCGCGGTGAGGATGTCGGCGCGCGTGCGGAACTGTCCGATGCGGCGCGGGCCGTACGACATCGCCAGCGCGCGATCGATCTCCGCGAGCGCTTCGTCGTACTTCTTCATCGAGCGGTAGGCGAGGGCGAGCCGAGCGTGCGGGTTGTAGTCCTTCGGAAAATCGCGAATCGTCTGCTCGAGCATCGGAATCGCTTTTTCCGGCATCTTCAGATCGATGTAGAGCGTGAGGCGATGCGGGTCGTAGACCGCGCGCTGTTCGGCAGTCTTCGCGTTCGCCGCTTCACCTTCGAGGAACGCGAGCCACTCCTCGCGCAGCTTGTGCGCGCCGGCGTCGTCGTTCTGCGATTCGCGCGCATCGACGAGCGCGCCGTACATGCCGGAGCGGTCGTCGCCCGACAGAACGATTTTCGGATCGTGCAGCGACTCGAGCGTCGCCGCTTCGAGCGATGCGAGCAACTCCGGACGCTTCAATTCCGCGGCGCATCCGAGTCCGCTCGCGGCGACACTCGCGCCGGACGGCGTTCCCTTCAATCGCGGATAAAGCGCCTGCGCCTGTTCCGCGCACGTCGCGTTATCGCCCTTCATCGCCAGCGCCGTCACGTACGACTCGGCTGCACGCGAATAGCGCGGCCAATCTTTCGGCGCTTTGTCAACGGCCTGTTGATAAAGCTTGATCGACTCGTCTTTCAATCCCTGCGCGGAGAGTTTCTCCGCCGACGCGAGGAGAGCGTCCGACGGCGTCTGCGACTTCGCGCGGAAGGCGTTGTCGCCGTCCTTGAGCAGCTTCGTGAGCTGCGGCACGGTGGCGCCGCCGACGTAATGGATGACGGCGGTCTCGCGCTTCGGATCGATGACGAAGAGCGTCGGCAGCGCGGCGACCGGATACTTCTGCAGGAACGCCGCGTTCTTCGAATTCTCAGTGTCGACCGCGAGCCAGACAAACTGTCCGGCATACCGTTCGAGCGCTTTGTCCGTGAATACGAACGCGCGCATCGAGCGGCACGTGTGTCACCACGGTGCCCACGCTTCGACGAAGACAGGAACGTTCTTCGCCTTCGCGTGGGCAATGGCCTTCGTGTAGTCGTCGTCGATGAACGGAACGACTTCTTTCGCCGCCAGCGGCGCGGCGAGAAGGAGCATCGCCAATCCAGTGCGGAGTCTCATAAGCGCGCGATGGTAGCAGGTTGAGTGGAGGACAGGCGCCCCCGCCTGTCGCGGGACAGGCGAGGCGCCTGTCCTCCACCGAGCAGAGCGGCGAGCAGCGCCTGGCCATTCGGAACGCCGAGGCCGGTGCAGGGGTCCCAGCCTTTGGCGGCTTTGTAATCGCCGTTGTTGCCTTTGCGGATGTCGCCGAAAGCGGGCGAGCCCGCGAGGCGATACAACATCGGATGGATGAAGCCCACGCGTTTGCCGAGCGCTTCGTTGAGTCGCGCGATCAGTCCCGCCCACAACGGCGCGACCGCGCTCGTTCCGCCGACCGCAGCAACGCCGTTCGCCGCGTCCGGAAACGTCTGACCGTCGCACAACACGCGATAGCCGCTCTCCTGCGCCGCGTCGCCGGCGACGTCGGGAACGCCGCGGCGCGCGGGACCGGCAGGATTCTTTCGCTTCGGCACATTCACGTTCTTCTGGTAATCGGGACGCGCGAAGATCGAGCTGACGCCGCCGCCCGTTCCGTCGTTCGGTCCGGGATGCCACACGATTTCGTCCGGCGTCGCATTCGGTTGAATGCGCGTGCCGCCGCACGCGAGCGCGAACGGACTCGATGCCGGGAAGTCGACATGCGCGCGGCCATCCCATTCGTCGAGCGCGAAGTCGGCGGAGCCGTTGTCGCCCGACGCGACGCACACGGTGATGCCGAGGTGCGCGGCGGTTTCGAGAAGATCGTTCATGTCGTGCTCGAACTGCGGCGCGCTCGTGTTCTCCGCGCCGCCCCAGCTGATCGAGATCACCGACGGCTTGTTGTGCGCGTCGTGAATCGCGGCGGCGAGAACGGTGATGAAGCTGTGTCCCGACGCATTCGGCGCGAAGTAGACGATGGTGCGCGCGCCGGGCGCGATCGCCGCGGCGATTTCGATGTCGAGCATCACCTCGATGTCGGGATTGTTGCTCGCGAACGGATCGGTGCCGGGCTTGTTCGTGCCGGAGCCGGGAAACGTCGCGACGTCGACGACGGGCGGCTTCACGCCGATCGATTTGAAATACGTCTTCAACTCGCTCGGGCGAAATCCGCCGCCGAGCTCGAGGATCGCGATCGTCTGTCCTTTGCCGGTTGCCTTCGACGGGAAGCCGTAGCGATGCGCGAGCTCCGTCGGTTTGAACGCGATCGTTCCGAGTGCGTGCGCGACGAGCTGAGGTGCCGCGGCCGCGCCGGCGCCGACGATCTCGTTCGCGCTGAGCTTCGTCGCGCGGAAGTGCGGCTTCGCGACGCGGCGATTGTCGAGACCGAAGACGCCGGTGACGATCTTCGCGAGCGATGACGGCACGCTCAGCGACCCTTCGCGTCCGCGATATTCGCCGCTCTGCGCCGCGTACGTTCGCAGTCGCGTTCCGAACGCCGCTTGCACGTCGGTCACGTTGCCGCGAACCGCGATCTTGCGCTTCGCGGCGTCGCGCTCGATGACGTTCAATCGAACCGACGCCGCAAACGCCGCGACTTTGTCGAGATCGCTCTCCGACGCGCCGTATCGTGCCGCGTACTCCGCGTACGTCAGTTGTCGCGTGATCTTCTGCGGCAGCGCTCTTCGCCGCCGCACGCGAATCGTGACCGTGATCTATTCGTCCGACGGACGCTCATCGACGACGCGCGCGTTGCGCACAGGCTTCTTCGTGCTGCCCGGCACCGCGACGCGTCGTCGTGCGATCACTTACTTCACCCACCTCGCCAGCCAGTCGGCGACTTCCTTGTAGAAGTAGCGGCTGTTCTCCGCGTTGAGAATCCAGTGATTCTCGTCGGGCCACACGAGAAGGCGCGACGGCACCCGCATGCGCTGCAGCGCCGCCCACATCTCGAGCGTCTCGTTCATCGGAACGCGGAAGTCGTGCTCGCCGACGCTGAGCATCTCCGGCGTCTTGAAACTCGTCGCGTGATAGATCGGGCTTTGCTCGACCCAGATCTTGTTCTTCACATCCCACGGCGGACCGAGATTCGTGAGCTCGCGGTGGTAGTTCTCGTCGGACGTTCCCCACTGCGACTCGAGATTCGCCTCGCCCGCGTGGCCGATGATGCACTTGTAGCGCGTGGTCGTCGCTTCCATCCAGTTGGCGAGATGGCCGCCGTAGCTCGCGCCGGCCGCAGCCTGCTTCGTGCCGTCGATGTACGGGTAATGCTTGATCGCGTAGTCGGCGGCTTCATTGATGTCGTCGGCCGGACCCTTGAGCGGATCGCCCTGGATGTCCTGCGCGAACTTCTCGCCGAATCCCGTCGAGCCGGTGTAGTTCGTGAGCAGCACGACGTAACCGGGCCGCGCGAGCAGGTGATAGTTCCAGCGGAGCGAGATCTGATCGCGCCACATGTTCGCGGCGCCGCCGTGCATCAGTACGAGCAGCGGATATTTTTTCGTTTCGTCGAACTCCGCCGGCAACACGAGCATGTTGTGGATCTTCTTGCCGCGGCTCGACGTGAACCAGAAGTGCGTCGGCGCCAGCCAGTCGACGCGCGCCGCGTTTTCGACGTTGAACGACGTCAGGTTCGTCCACTTCTTCGCGTTCGGATCGATGCGGACGACTTCAGCGGGATCGATCGAAGAGCCCCAACGTGCGAGAAGAATCGTCGACGGCGCTTTGTCGGGAATCACGAGGTCGGTGACGACGCCGCGCATCGGATCGAACGTGAGCGTCACGTTGCCGCCGCTCGCCGGCACCGAATACACCTTCTCCAGTCCCGCATCCTCGGCCGTGAAGTAGATCGTCTTGCTGTCCGGGCTGATCGCGAAGTTGCCCGCGTTGCGATCGGTCGACGCGGTCAACACGCGGCGATTCGACATCGACGGCCAATCGAAGGCGACGATGCGATCGAGGTTGTAGACCTTGCCGTTCGCCGGTGAGAACGTCGCGTAAAGCGTCTTGCCGTCGGGCGAAAACTTCGGACGTCCGTAGCTGCCCGCATCGTGCGCGATGACGGCCGGCTCTTCGCCCTGCTTCGCGTGGTAGAGGTCGTACGTCACTTCAGCGTAGCCGGATGTGTTGCGGCGCGTCGTGACGGCGAAGACGATCGATCGTCCGTCCGGCGCCCACACTGCATCGATGTTCTCGCCCGATCCTTCACCGCCGGTGCCTCCGAATCCGGGAGATGCGATGAGCTGTGTGCCGGCGAGGATGTCCTTCGCCTTCGCGGAAGGATTGAGCTGCTGAATGGCGATGTGCGGATGCGTGTCGTCGAGCCAGCGATCCCATCGCCGGATCGGATACGACTCGTACACGCGCACTTTGTACTTCTGGTCTTTGCGCTCTTTCGCGATCTTCTTCTGCGCGTCGTCGTCGGCGGCGTTCGGATACGAGTTGATGGTGAAGAGAATGCCGTCGTTGTTCGGCGAGAATACCGGCTGCCGCGCGCCGGTGGAGAGGTTCGTGATGCGCTGCGCTTCCGCGGTCTGCGTGATGTCGAGCAGGTAGATCTGGCTCGCTTCATCGCCTTCGCGCTTCGCAACGAAGAGAATGCGCTTCGAGTCGGGCGACCACGCGACGTCGCTCTCGCCGGCTTTCGTGAAGGTGATCTGGTGACCGGGAACGCTTCCGTCGACCGGCGCGATCCACAAATCGCTCGTCTGATCTTTTTCGTCGTACGCCGGATTGGTCACGGAGAAGATGACCCACTTGCCGTCCGGACTCGGCACCGGCGCACCGACGCGCTTCATCAGCCACATCGTTTCGTGCGTCAACGCTTTCTTCGCCGGAATGCCGATGTGCGAAGGAGTTTGTGCGGCGATCGTCGTTGCCGCGAGAATGCTTAGAAGAATTCGCGCTTTTCTCATGGCGCGACATTGTAGGAGTGTTCCGTCATGTCCTCCACCGCTCTCATTACCGGCGCCTCTTCCGGCCTCGGTGCCGATTTCGCGCGGCTTTTCACGAAGGATGGAGTTGATCTCGTGCTCGTCGCGCGCAGCGAAGGGAAGCTTCGCGATCTCGCGCGCGAGGTTGGCGTGAAGACGACGGTGATCGTCGCGGATCTTTCGAAGCCGAATGCAGCGGCGGATGTCGTCGCGCAACTCGGCGGCATCGAGATCGACTTTCTCGTGAACAACGCCGGCTCCGGCCTCGCCGGCGCGTTTACCGAAACGGATCTGCTGGCGGAGCTCGACATGATCCAGCTGAATGTCGTCGCGCTCACGCAGCTCACGAAACTGCTCCTTCCGCTGATGCTGCAACGCGGTCGCGGACGAATTCTCAACGTCGCGTCGACGGCATCGTTTCAGCCGGGACCGTTGATGGCGGTGTACTACGCGACGAAGTCGTACGTGCTGTCG
>Ga0207687_10001734_pt1 | contig 15023 bp, 13 predicted proteins | sample KBSM54metaG_FD_184399 | JGI IMG/M metagenome (GOLD analysis project Ga0207687, IMG submission 184399) | Miscanthus rhizosphere microbial communities from Kellogg Biological Station, Michigan, USA - KBS M5-4 metaG (SPAdes) (version 2) | ecosystem: Host-associated > Plants > Roots > Rhizosphere >...
ATGTGGACAAGCCGCTCATGTGCGCTCGGTGTGCAGTTTCGGTTTCAATGCCGAGGCTAGCACTGAGAAGGGCGCTATCGGCTGCAAATTCATATACAGGAAGTCGGCGAAAGCGTGACAGGGAGATTGCGGCCATGGGCTTCGCAATATGGATTAGCCAGGTTTCGCACTCTAACACCGTGTGCAGTAATTCGCCCTCGGCGCAGCCGCACCTTTGCACTTTGCCGCCCAGCAGATCCGCATCGCCGGATTGACCCTCACATTTGGCGAGTCAGGCAACTCATACATCACCGCCTGAATCCGATGCACCGAGGTGAATCAATGCGATTGAAGTTCTTATTCGCGATGGTAGTAGGCTTTGCCCTTTCTCTGGGCGCCATCGCACAACAAACCGACGACGGGATTAAGCAAGACACCAAAGACGCCGCACACTCAACCGGCAAGGCTGCGAAGAAGACAGGCCACAAAATCAAAAAGGGGACCAAGAAGGCGGTCAATAAATCGGCCGACGCTACCCGCAAAGGCGCTGAGAAAGTAGAAGACAAGAGCGCGCCCAAGCCAACTCCGCCCCTACAGAAATAAAAACCTCTGGAGAAGCGGCAAAGCGCTTATTTCGGTTGACGGCTTACCGTTATCGGACTTAATATCCGCTTAGCCGCTTCGTCCGTGGACCGCATGCACAAACTTGCAAAGACTTCCGTCCGGAAATCCGTTTCCGGCGAAGTTGTCATTCCGGACAAGCTCTATTTTCGCATTGGCGAAGTCAGCCGCCTTTGCGGCCTCCCCAGCTACGTGCTCCGCTTCTGGGAAACCGAGTTCAACCAGCTTAAGCCTTCCAAGAGCGGCACCGGCCAGCGGATGTACCGCAAGATTGACGTGGAAAACGTTCTCCGCATCAAAAAGCTCCTTTACGATCAGGGCTTTACCATCGCCGGAGCTCGCCAGCAGCTGCGGGCGGAAACCAAGCGCAAGCAGTCGCCTTTGCCTTTCGCCGTCCCCGCCCCGAACCGGGGCGAGTTGAAGCAAGTGCGGCAAGGGCTTAGAGAGATCCTGGGGATACTGAGTTCCCGCCATTAGACCGCAAATTGTTGCAGATGCCCCGTTCTTTGGCTGTGATGAACTGCCTTGTGGGCCAGTGACCTAAGATTTCCTGGTACCTGGAAAAGCTGAGCTGCATCCAAGAAAGGTAGCTATAATGCTAGTAGCTCACCTTGCAGGCGTTCTTTCGTCTCATTAAGGAATATAAAAGGTCGGTCTGATGTCGAAAAAGATCCAAGTTCTCCTCCTGACCAGCTCCATGTTGATCATCGCTTTTGTCATGATAGGCAGCCTGGGCGTACATGCCTCCGGCGCCAGCAACAGCGGTGACGTTACCCTCAAACACATTGGCGTTTACAGCGAAGTGCTTTATCGCGTGCGCGCGGAATATGTGGAAGAGCCCAACATGAGCGCGGTCACCAACGGCGCGCTGCACGGTTTGCTGGAATCGCTGGACGCTGACTCCAGTTATCTGACTGCGTCTGAATACAAAGTTTTCAAGCAGAAGAAGACGGAAGGCAAAGCCAATATTGGCGCTACCGTTTCCAAAAGATTTGGCTATGCCGCCATTATCTCAGTGATCCCCGGTGGCCCTGCCGACAAGGCCGGATTGAACTCCGGAGACATCATTGAGACCGTGGAAGGCCTGAGCACGCACGATCTGTCTTTGGCTGCGGTTAAGAACCACCTGGTGGGCGAGCCCGGCTCGCGTTTGGAACTGACAATCATCCGCACGCGCAAGATTGAGCCGCAAAAAATCACTGTGGTTCGCGACGTTGTTGCTCCTCCGGCAGTAACAGAGACAATGGCTGCGGACAATACCGGCATCATAAAGGCCCAGGTTCTGACCAAAGGCAAAGCCGCTGAAATCGCTGACAAGATCAAGTCACTGCAGAAAAAGGGCGCCAAGAAACTCGTGCTTGATCTGCGCAACGACTCTGAAGGAGAAGAAGAGGAAGGCGTTGCTGTGGCCAATCTCTTCCTGGGCAAAGGCACCATAGCATCTCTGCAAGGCCAGAAGGTTGAAAAAGTCACCTATACGGCTGATCCGCAGAAGAAGATCACTGATCTCCCTTTAGCTGTGCTGGTAAACCGTGGCACGGCTGGTCCGGCTGAGTTGGTGGCTGCGGCCGTTCTTGATAACACCCGTGGTGACGTTGTAGGCGACAAAACTTTTGGCGAAGGCTCTGTACAGAAGCTGATTGAAGTGCCGGATGGTTCCGCGCTGATTCTCTCCGTGGCCAAGTACTACACGTCGAATGGCAAGGTCATACAGGATACGGGCATCACGCCGAATATTGCGGTGGCTTCCAATGACGAAATTGTCGCCGTCTCTGATGACGATGACAGCAGTCCGAACGACGAACCACAGAAGACGCAGCCTAAAGAAGACGAACAGCTGCGCCGCGCAATTGAAGTCCTGAAAATGAAAGCTCAAAAAAGCTAGCGTCTCATCTAATCTCCCAACAAGGCGCGCCTTTACGGGCGCGCTTTTTATTTCGGGGAAAGTACCTGTTGCGGTTTCAAGCGCATGTCCTGTCGTGATGCGTGATCACATGGGAACCGTGCTATTCTGGCCTTGACCTCACCCCATGAACTCCGTTGCTGAGCCATCGTTTGCTGAACCAGCGCCAGACAAAGTAGCAGGGAAACCGCTGATGGGCAGAGTTGTGTTTAGCGTGCTGGTTCTAACAGCGGCGTTCCTGGGAACCACGGCGGGACTGTTGATTGTCTATTCCACTGACCTGCCGCAGATCAGCGAATTGGAGCGCTATCGTCCCAGCACGATCACTGAACTTTATGACGATCAGGGCCGGCAGATAGGATCGTTTGCCTTGCAGCGGCGCGTGCTGGCTTCTTATGACGATTTCCCCAAAGTCCTGCGTGACGCCATCCTCTCCACAGAAGACAAGACTTTTGAAACGCACTGGGGCATCAACTTCTGGCGCGTCTTTGGCGCTACCTATCGCGACATAACATCAAGCGCGCGCGCGACGGGCGCTTCCACGCTCACCATGCAGCTTTCGCGCAACCTGTTTCTTTCGCCTGAGCGGCATTTCAGCCGCAAGGTGCAGGAAGCGCTGCTTGCCTTGCAGATTGAAAGACGCTTCACCAAGCAGCAGATCTTCACGCTGTATTGCAACCAGATCTTTCTGGGACACGGCGTCTATGGTTTTGAAGCGGGCGCCGAATACTACTTCAACAAGCACGCAAAAGACCTGAAGCTGGAAGAAGCCGCGTTGCTGGCGGGTTTGCCTAAAGGTCCGGTTTCTTATTCGCCTATCAATTTTCCTGATAAAGCGCTGAAGCGCCGCAACCTTGTCATCAACAACATGCTGGAGGATGGCAAAATCACCGCCGAGGAAGCGGGCCGCGCCAAGACTACGGCCTTGCACCTGAACATACAGCCTGACCGCTCACCGGCTCCGAACTTTGTTGAGGAAGTCCGCCGCTTTCTGGAAAAGAAATACGGAGCGGATGAAGTACATGAAGGCGGCCTGCGCGTTTATACCTCGCTTGATCTGGATTTGCAGAGGAGCGCCACACAGGCAGTGCTGGACGGACTGGCCGCCTACGAGCGTCGCCATGGGTGGAAGGGCCAGTTGAAAAATGTAGTCCAGAACGGCGAGGGCATCGGCAAATATCAGGACGTGGACTGGCAAAAACCACTCGCTGTTGGTGACTATGTTCATGCCTTGGTGGTCGATATCGGGCTGCAATTCTGCAAGATCAAGCTGGGACGCAGCTACGCATCTCTGGGGCCAGCAGAGCTGGCATGGACCGGCCGCAAGCTGCCGAAGAACATTCTTGCTGTGGGCGACATTATTTATGTGAAGGTCCTTGCTTTGTACCCCGATAGCTCCGCGAAGGTTTCTCTGGAGCAGGATTCAGGCGCGCAGGGAGCTTTGCTGGCTATTGACAACGCCACCGGCGACATCAAAGCCATGGTCGGCGGACGTGATTATGATGCGTCAAAGTTCAATCGGTCGACGCAGGCATCACGACAGGCCGGATCGTCCTTCAAGCCGTTCGTCTACACCGCAGCGATCGATCAGGGCGCGGAGCCGGATGACCTGATCATGGATGCGCCTACAACATTCAACAGCGCGGGCGTTCCCTATGCTCCGCACAATTTCGATCATAAGTTTGAAGGCAACATCACGCTGCGCCACGCGATGGCGGAGTCGCGCAATATTCCTGCGGTAAAGCTGGCGCAGCGCGTCGGCATGCCAACCGTGGCCGACTATGCGCGCCGCTTCGGCATCACCTCGCCAATCCTGCCTTTCCTGCCCGTGGCACTGGGCGCTGCTGACGTTACGCTTTACGAAGAAACGTCCGCATACACCGTTTTTCCCAATGACGGGCTGCGCATTGAGCCGCGCTACATCCGCAAAGTGACGGACTATGAAGGCCACGTGCTGGAACAGGATTTTCCTGACGCTAAAGATGTGATCAGCCAGCGCACGGCGCGGACAATGGTATCGCTGCTTGAAGAAGTGGTAAAACACGGCACCGCAAGCAGCGCAAAAAAACTCAACCATCCTGTGGCGGGCAAGACCGGCACCACCAATGACTATACCGACGCTTGGTTTGTGGGATTCACGCCCAGCCTGACCTGCGGCGTGTGGGTAGGCTTTGACGAAAAGAAGAACCTGGGAGAAAGGGAAACCGGCGGCCATGCGGCTCTACCGATCTGGCTGGATTTCATGCGCGTGGTAGTTGCCGATCCTGCGCGGAAAAGCGAGGCCTTTGCTGCTGTGGCCAGCGACAAAAAGAAAGCCGCTGCAGTCAAGCGCGCGGCCCTGGCGCCGCCTCGCCCCGCTGGCGATGCGGAGGCCCACTAATTGCTGCGCAAAGTTATCAAATACTTTTTTCTTGGCTTGGTATTGCTACTGGTGTTTCTCTCTTCGGCGCTGCTGGCCATGCGCTTTGCCATTCAGGGCCGCGAGGTAAACGTGCCGCGACTCTCAGGTCTCACCCCCGCAGAAGCAGAGCGCGTCGCTAATTCTGACGGCCTGGTTCTCTCCGTGGAAAGCCGCTTCTACAGTCCTTCAGTTCCTGCTGGGCGAATCATTTCGCAATCACCCGCGCCGGGCACGACGGTACGCCGTGGCTGGAAAATTCGCGTGACCGCCAGCCTGGGAACACAGCACGCCGCTGTGCCCAACCTGATTGGGCAAAGCCAGCATGCGGCAGGGATCAACGTGAGCCGTCGCGGGTTGGAAGTTGGCAGCGTCGCCAGCATACATCTTCCAGGCGCGATGCCGGATACGGTGCTGGCGCAATCGCCGCCGCCCGATGCGTCTGATGTAACGTCGCCAAAAGTGAGCTTGCTGATTGCCGCCGCCGATAACGGCCAGCGCTACGTGATGCCCAGCTTTGTGGGAAAACCATTGGCCGACGCAAACATTGCGCTCATCAAAGGCGGCTTTACGCTGGGCAAGGTGCGCGTTGTGGACGACACTGACAGCAATGCTACGCAGACGCCGGGAATCATCGTGCGGCAATCTCCCGCAGCAGGACAGCGTGTGGCGGCAGGCACGACGATCAGCTTTGATATAAGGAAGTAGAGGCGATTAACCACAAAGGACACGAAGGAACACAAAGTAGGTACGATAATTTGACTCTTTGTGATATTCGATTTGAAAGATACTGGTCTATGGTAAGAACTCCCTGACGCGGTATTTGTGATGCTTAAAATCCTCGGGATGCTTCGACTTGCTCTCTCCTCGCTTCGCTCAGCTCGAGCGGCGCTCAGCATGACAAGATTAGGACGACGATGGGACATTGCGGCGATACTTCAGGATGGCTGGGCTCCCTCGCTTACGCTCGGGATTTCGCCTGCGGGCTCAAACGCCCGCAAATCGGCTCAACTTTGTGGTTAATGCTTTTCCAAGACAGCCGCAAAGAACCCATCGCAGGGATGAACACCTGGAATCGTCCGCAGGAAATTGCCGTTGATTAGCTCATCAATATTTTTCCAAACCAACTCTCCCGATTCCTGCAAGCGCTCTAACTCAGTTCGGATTGGAATAATTTTGAAGTCAGACACGCCAGCTAATGAGGCGGCGATTACCTGCTCGTTCTCTTCCGGCTCCAGCGAACATGTGGAATAAACAATCCTTCCGCCCGGCGAAACATGGCGCATGGCCGCCTTAAGAATTGCTATTTGCCGCGATTGCAAATCAAGAAGGTCTTCCGGCTTGAGCTTCCATTTAATTTCCGGATTGCGCGCAAGTGTTCCTGTTCCTGAACAGGGAACGTCAGCCAGCACACGGTCAAAGTCTGCGCCGTACGGCAGAGCGAGTGCGTCCGCGGTGACAACTTCAATGTTTTGCTGCGGTGCCAGCCTGCGCAATAACGTCGCGCGATGCGGATGCAGCTCGGTGGCAACGATCTCTGCTTCAGGCAGTCGCGTGGCCATGGCTGCGGTCTTGCCGCCAGGAGCGGCGCAGCAATCGAGAATGCGCCGGCCGTTGCCGACGAGCGCGGCAATCAGTTGAGAACCTTCATCCTGGATCGCGATCTTTCTTTCTAAGATCTGGCTTTCGCGGAACACCTGGGTGGCGCTAACGTCCCCCGAGGTAACGACTCGCGCCGTCGCCATCAGCGCGCCGGGAGCAAGTTGAATGCCTTGTTCGACCAGCATCTTTTCGTCTTCTGGACTGCTCAAGCGCAGAACCGTAGCAGGAATGCGCTGATCGTATTCACAGATTTTCTGGGCGACGTCATCACCGAAAGATGAAGCCCATCGTTCGGCCAGCCATCTTGGATGTGCGAGTGAAGAAGAAAGATAGGCGACGCCGCTCAATTTGGAAGCATGTGGATCATAGGCCGCTGACTTCACTTTGCGCATCACGGCATTCACTAGTCCAGCAGCCGAGACTTTCTTTGCCTGCTTGACCAGTTCCACGGTCTCATTCACTGCAGCATGCGCCGGCACTTTGCTGAGGAACTGTTTTTGATAGACGCCCATGCGCAGCGCTGTGAGCACTTCGAAGTCGAGCTTGCGGAAAGGGGTAAAGCTGAGACGAGCGATGGTTTCGTCCAAGACAGACCGCCAGCGCAGCACGCCCATGACGATTTCAGTTGTGAGGCTGCGGTCTACAGGAGAGAGTTCGTCAAGAAACTCAGAATGCAGGAGTTCAACCGCGTACGACGACTCGCGCTCCACGCGCAGCAATATGTTGAATGCGGCGTTGCGCGCGGGAGAGATGGCCATGGTTGGACCTTCCTCAGTTCAAATCGGCTTCCTGCAATCCGCATGCAGGAACTCTACCCCAGTGGCTAAAGCCTGCACTCTAAGCAGCTTACCGCAAGCCTAAAGGCTTGCTCCACCCCGTGAAGGGATGTAGCACCCCATTCCAGCAATGGATATACAACGAGAGCCGCTCAGATCGTCCATGGTCAGCCCAGCCGCTCGCCCGCGGCGGGGTGATAGCCGTTGACGAATTCGCGGGCAGCCATAACTTTCTTTCCTTCCGGCTGGACCTGCAACAGCTGCAGCACGGTACGCGCGCCGCAGCCTACAAAGAGTTTTTCATCGCCGATGCGCAACTCTCCCGCCGCTAGATTTGACGGTGTGTCTTCCGGCTGGGCGCTGATCAATTTCAAACCCTTGCAGCGAAACTGCGTGTAGGCTCCGGGCCATGGCTGAAAACCGCGTAGCCGATTGTGAATTTCAGTTGCGATGCGGGTGAAATCCACGAGCCCATCTTCTTTCTTGAGAATCGGAGCCAATGTTGCTTTAGCGTGATCCTGCGGAACCGGCTTAACGCTCTTGTCTTCCAGGCCGCGCAGCGTTTCCACGATCATGTCCGCTCCCATCTCCGCCAGACGCGGCGCGTAAGTCAAGGCCGTATCTTCCGGACGGATGGCCATTTCTCTTTGCAGCAGGATGTCCCCAGTATCCAGCCCTTCATTCAGCAGCATGGTGGTAACGCCAGAAACGGTTTCTCCCTGCGCGATTGCCCACTGCACCGGTGCTGCCCCACGATACTTTGGCAATAGAGAGGCGTGCACGTTGATGTTTCCATAGCTCGGCAGCTCCAGCATCCACGGCGGAATGATTCTGCCGTAGCCAACGACGATGATTGCATCTGGCTGCAAGGCCTCGAGCTGCGCGCGGAATTCTTCATTCTTCTTGATTTTTTCCGGCTGGATGACCGCAAGGCCAAGCTTCAGTGCCGACTGCTTCACCGGCGGCGCAGTCAAAGTCATGCCGCGGCCCTGTGGGCGGTCGGGCTGCGTGACGACGAGTTGAATTTCAAATCCGGCAGCGTGCAGACGTTCGAGTGACGGCACCGCAAACATCGGTGTGCCGCAAAAAACCAGCTTCATGCCCACTCGCCGGCGCGCACCAGCTTTTTGATTTTGCGCTTGATCAGGTCACGCTTGAGCGCGCTCACGTGGCTGATAAACAGCCTGCCATTCAGGTGATCGATTTCATGCAGGAAGGCACGGGCAAGCAGGTCGTCGCCCGTTTTTTCAAACCAGTTCCCTTCCACATCCTGAGCGCGGACGGTGACGATATTGGCGCGCGTAACGTTCTCGCGAAAATCGGGCAGGCTGAGGCAGCCTTCCTGTCCGTGCTGTTTGCCTTCACGTCCGATCACTTCAGGATTCACCAGCACCAGCTTGGCGTTGGGATCTTCTTTGAATGTGGTGTCAATCACGGCGATGCGCTTGCCAATGCCGATCTGCGGCGCCGCCAGCCCGACACCGTGGGCCGCATACATGGATTCAAACATGTCATCGACCAGCTTCTTCAGCTCGGCATTGAATTCCGTGACCGGTTCAGCAGGCCTTTCCAGCACCGGATCACCATAGACTACGATTGGATAAATCATTCGTTCTGCTAGAACTCCCGCAATTGTTGTTGATAGCCGGCAAAATTCCGCCGCGTTTCGACGATGGAATCGCCGCCAAATTTTTCCAGCGCGCAGCGCGCCAGCGTGAGCGCCACCATGGCCTCAGCGGCAACGCCGGCCGCCGGGACCACGCAGACATCGGAGCGCTCATAGGCGGCCTTCACCGGCTCACGCGTGGCAAAATCCACCGAGCCCAGTGGACGCCGCAAAGTAGAAATCGGCTTTAGATAACCACGCACCAGGATGTCCTGCCCGTTGGAGATTCCGCCTTCAATTCCGCCTGCGTGATTGGATGCCCGCGTGAAGCCGGTGAAAGGCGCATCGCCATCTTGCTTATAGCCGATCTCATCATGCACGGCGGAGCCGAATGAAAGCGCCGACTCAACGCCTGTGCCGATTTCGACGGCCTTTACGGCCTGCAATGACATCACGGCTTGCGCGAGAAGCCCGTCGAGGCGCTCATCCCACTGGGCAAAGGTGCCGAGGCCGGGAGGTATGTTGTGCGCGACGACCTCAAAGACGCCGCCGATGGAATCTCCGGTGCGCAAGGCGTGATCGACTTCAGCTTTCATGCGCTGTTCAGAGTCAGGATCAGCGCAGTTCAGCAGAACTTCCGGTTTGGCATGCAGCTCCTGGAGTTTTTCCCACGGCACCTCGGCGTTCGCCAGCGTGGCCTTGCCCACAGCGATCACGTGGCTGAGCACATCCATGCCAAGCTCGCGCAAAAACAGTTTGGCGATTGCGCCAATGGCGACGCGGGCAGCCGATTCGCGGGCAGAAGCGCGTTCCAGAATGTATCGTGCTTCAGGGAAGTTGTATTTCAGCGCGCCGGCAAGATCGGCGTGTCCAGGGCGTGGAGAAGCGACGCGCTTGTGCTTCTCAGGATCGCCTGCCTCAACTGGCAGCGATTCTTCCCAGTTTGCCCAGTCCTTATTCTCCAGCAGGATGGAAATCGGCGAGCCAATGGTCTTGCCGTGACGCACGCCGGAAAGAATATGGGCTTTGTCGGTCTCAATTTTCATGCGGCCGCCACGGCCAAAGCCCTGCTGGCGACGCCAGAGTTCACGGTTAATAAATGCCAGGTCGATGCCCAGACCTGCGGGCACGCCGGATAGGAAAGCCACAAGGCCTTCTCCGTGCGATTCTCCGGCAGTAAAGTAGCGCAGCATGGGTCAGGACGAACCTTAGATTGTAGCTTAGGTTTATGTCGCTGCGCTCCAAACCGCTTGAGGGCGCCGCCTCGATTGGGATCCTTCTGCGCTCGTGACAGGCGGCTCGGCGCGCTAGTCGGCCTCGCCGCTTGGTCCTTAAAAGAGGAGGATGTCGCTGCGCTCCAAACCGCTATAGAGCACGCCTCGATTGTCCTCTTAGGCTCCTGCGTCAGGCGGCTCGGCGCGCAAGTCAGCCTCCGACCCCAGCAAGCCAAGATCGGCTTGCCGTGGACCCCGAACTCGCCGCTTGATCCTCAAAGAAAACCGGATGGTTTTGCAAAAAGAAAAAAGGCGGGCTGACGAGGCCCGCCGAGACGAGAAGGGTTGCGAGGACATGAGAACTTGAGTGGCTTTTACGCCGACGACTGGATCAGGCGGCGTGGCGAATCTTGCTGCGTACTTTGTCGCGAGTTTCGTCGTCAATTGACGTCAGGTTGTGCTGCTCGCGGCCATGCTGTTCTGCCTTGCGCAGCACTTCGTCCGGACTGGAACCTTTCGCTTCCCATGAGCATCCGGTAAAGCCGGCGTCGGCGCAGCGGAATGAGTAATTTTCGTTCTCTTTATTAGTGCGGTCGGGCTGAGTGATATTGGCCATTTTTTCCTCCATCACTATTGTGCCGCGAATCCAGAGCTGAATGGGGCAAGATCGAAAGCTGCTGGTGGAAAATCGAGAGCAGATGCTGACAGAAGGGTCAGGCGTCGAAAAAACTTGTTTATCCATGTGCGAAACATGATTGCCGAACTGGCCAAAAACACTCATAGAGTAGAACGACGGAATGGATATCCGTCGCTCTTAGGTTATAGAATTACGGATAGAAATCCGTGGTTCGTTACCGATGGACTCAACAGATTGTCGTCTTCATTAGTGCTCCCTCAATGGATCGCACTAATGAACTCTTTGGTGGCGGCGGTAGGACTCGAACCTACGACCTACGGATTATGAGACCGTCGCTCTAACCACCTGAGCTACACCGCCAAAAGGTGAGGGGAAACGGGACAAAAAACAAGCTGCGCGACCTGGCGTCGGCAGCAGATTTGATTGTAAAGTCGTTCGATTTCCGCTGTCAAACACGCGCCTGTAATCAGGAAACATCGGCCAAAGCCTTGCTGTTTGTTTCAGATCACTGCCGGCCGCGCGCATAACGCTTAGAGCTTGGCGGAGAGTCTTCCGTCGCGAAAGCGGCAGAGCTCGCGCTGGAATCAGAAGCACGCCATCAATCTCCCTGCGCTTGGCTTGCAGAAGGCCATTACTCCTGCGGAGTCAGCAGCCCTTTCAGCTTAATCAGCATGTGGGCATGGCTGGGAGCCACGGCGTCAACTCCGCTGGGGACGGTGCCTTCATCGCTTTTTAAGAGCAGCATTACCGGCAAGTGAGGATTGACCATCTTCAAGGTCTGCGCGGCTGACCAGCCGAATTCGGTCGAAAACTCGGAGTCAAGCACAACGGCGGAAATATGGTTGTTCAGGCACACAGCCACGGCCTGTTCCGGGGTTGAGGCGGAAAGCACTTCATACTCCCTGACCGGGAAGGCGCCACGCATGGCCTTGAGTTGATAGGCGGAGCGCGAAACGCACAGAATCCTGGGTTTTTCCCTACCCGGCATGCCCGATACTTCCTTCCGGGCTTCAGCAGCAAAGTGGGTCTGGGATAGCTCTCTTGGCTAGGGCAGGCGGACCGCGCGGCAAAAGCTTTCGTCAGTATAACAGCTTATGTCTGACATCGAACGTACTAAGGTCCGATTTGTTCTGCATCGAACATATGCCTCCAGAAACAGAGTACACTGGTTATGCAGCCTCACGACACGTGCTGCGCCTCCGTCGCTTGATTTCACTCGGCTCGGTCAAGACTTTCCGCGCTTCCCGGCGAATGTGGCAAGAACTTCCAAGGAGCAATCTTGCAACTGTTGCCGCACCATGCGCGACCTCCGCGGTTCTCTCCACCATCGCTGGCTTTCCGCGCGGTTGGCTCCCGGTTGCGCATCACTCCTTCCGTTTTATTCCCGCAAGCAGCAGAGCAGGAGTATGATCGAGTAATATTGATGTTCCCGGCCTCCGTTTTCTCTAAACAATTTTTCTAACGCAGATAGGCTCCAGAAGAGTGCTGTTCTTCCTGCGGAAGTGAATTCCCCGTCTCACCGCAGCCCGAAAGATCGAATCGATAAACGTTTTCCGCAACACGCCAGGGAGTGGCCAATCGCACAATGAAAGTTCATCTTATCAATCCGAGCAACGTCTCTTTTGGAACGGCGGTCATTACACCGCGATGGCTCTACGTGCTCGCTGCGGCCACACCTCTTTCTTACGGCACTCCCCTTCTGGTGGATGAAACGCTTGCCACCACTGATCCTCTGACTATCGCGCCCGGTGACGTTGTGGGCATCGGCATCCACACAGGCAACGCGTTGCGCGGATATGAGCTGGGCAAAATTGCGCGCGACCGTGGCGCGTATGTGGTTTTTGGCGGCATTCATGCAACGCTGTATCCTGAAGAAGCGGCTGAGCTGGGCGGCGCGCACGCCGTTGTAAAGGGCGATGGCGACGTGGCCTGGGCGCGCGTGCTCAGAGATTGCGCTAACGGCAAGCCGGAACCGCTCTACGTCGGCGGCAGGATTGAAGGCAATGAATTTCTGCCTGCGCGCTGGGACCTGCTTCCGCCCAATAGTTATATGTGGGCTTCCGTGCAGACGGTCCGTGGCTGTCCTAAGCATTGCTCGTTCTGCTCCGTTTGGCGAACTGACGGCCAGCGTCCTCGGCAGCGACCATCTGACTCCGTGATTGAAGAGATCGTCAACCTGCGCCGCATTGGTTTCCGTTTTATCGCGCTGGCCGACGATAATTTTTATCCCGTAACGTTGACCGATCTTGAGCTGGCAAAGCGGCAGAACAACGCCGCGCGCCTGGCTGAGTTGAAAGGGATCCGCGCAGAGCGCTTTGAGCTGATGTCGCGCCTGGCGCAGCTTCCTTCTGATACGGTCTTCTTCACCCAGATCACCATGGAAGCAGCCGAAGATGCCGAATTTCTGGCCGCGATGAAAGCTGCGCACATCCACGGCGCATTAGTCGGCGTGGAAGCGGTAACGCCAGAAGGCCTCAAAGACGTTTACAAAGATTTCAACCTTGCGGGACAAAACCTGGTTGACCGTCTGCGCAAATTCCGCCGGCACGATATTCACATCCTCGGCTCGTTCATCTTTGGCTTGCCCAGTGATCGTCCCGCCACGTTCGCTGCCACTGCCGCTGTGGCGGAGCAGGCGGAACTCACCTTCGCGCAGTTCGTTATGCTCACGCCGTTTCCCGGCACAGTGGATTTTGCCCGCTGGGAACAAACCATGCAGAATGACACGCGACGCATCGGCGGTGTTCCACTCACGCGCGGCTGGCTGATTCCGCAGTCGGTCCGCCCAAAACTGTTCTGGACCCACCCTGTAATGGCCGCCGATGAAATCCGCGCGCGCACGCAAGGCGTCTGGGACAGGTTCTACAGCTTCCCTGTAATCTGGAAGCGCTCGCACTTCCTCAAGTCGATCAAGGGCCGTCTGGCTTTTATCCTGATTTCAAAGCTCTATCGCAGAATGTACGCCGATACCGGCATTGCCACTGACAGCGCGCGTGTAGCATGGTCAACGCGCTGGGCCCGCTGGATGGCCAAGCCAACGCGCCGCTTATTTGCCGGCCGCCCCATGCCGAACTTGCAGGTGCCGCCACCGGTGGTAGAACCTGCCTAGTGGGTGCGAAACTCGGCTCGCGACGCATCATTAAGTTTCGCTTGGCGAGTTTGAGCGGGTTTGTCTTTCCGATCACCCGCTCACCCGATTTCCGACGCATTATGAAAGGGTGCCCCGATTCTGTCAGCGATCCGCCCGGTCTGTACCCGCGTAACCCCTCCCCCCTCCCCTACCCATCCCAGATTGGCGTGGGTTTCAGAGGGGTGCGTCCCAAGTCATCGGCAATAACATACTTGACTCATGCGAACAAACCTGCTATTCTGTTTTCATGACAAGCGAGATCAAAGAACCGAAAACGCTCCAAGAGGCAATCACATATTTCAGCAACATCGACAACTGCCTTGCGTATCTGGCTAAGAAACGCTGGCCTGATGGAGTTGTGATCTGTCCGACTTGTGGCGGCAAAGAAGTTCATTTCCTCAAAACGCGCGGTCTTTGGCAGTGTGTCAATGAACACGTACGGCGGCAATTCAGCATTAAGGTTGGAACCATCATGGAAGACAGCGCAATCGGTCTGGATAAGTGGCTGTCTGCAATGTGGATGATTTCTAACGACAAGAACGGGATTAGCTCTTACGAGCTTCACAGATGCTTGGGTGTAACTCAGAAGTCGGCATGGTTCCTTGGACATCGAATCCGCTTGGCTCTCCAGAATGGTTCCTTGGCAAAAATGCAAGGGCACGTCGAAGTTGACGAAACCTTCATCGGCGGTAAGGCCCGATTCATGCACAAAGACAAACGCGCCAAAATGACTCAGCCGGGAATGCCCAAAGGCGGAGCCAACAAAGTTATCGTTGGCGGAATCTTGGAGCGTGGCGGCAAAGTGAGAACTCAGATTCTTGAGAATAGAGAGCGTCACACTTTGCATGCACTTGTTAGAGATAACGTCGAATCCGGCTCCCAGCTCTCTACTGATGATTGCCATTCCTATTGGGGACTGGACAAGGAATACGCTCATGGAATCGTTGACCATGCCAAGGAATACGTTAACGGGCAGGTTCACACGAACGGGCTGGAAAACTTCTGGAGCCTCGTAAAGCGCGGATTGAAAGGAACCTATATTTCCGTTGAACCGTTCCATCTTTTCCGTTACCTCGATGAGCAAGTATTTCGTTACAACAACCGTGCTACCAAAAAACATTTCATTGGCGATGGCGACCGTTTCCAGTTAGCCATTT
>Ga0207687_10001735_pt1 | contig 15020 bp, 23 predicted proteins | sample KBSM54metaG_FD_184399 | JGI IMG/M metagenome (GOLD analysis project Ga0207687, IMG submission 184399) | Miscanthus rhizosphere microbial communities from Kellogg Biological Station, Michigan, USA - KBS M5-4 metaG (SPAdes) (version 2) | ecosystem: Host-associated > Plants > Roots > Rhizosphere >...
AAGCGGCGCGCCGCTCAGCCCGCGGCGCACCTGACTGCGTCTCGCGGGTTAACCTCTAGACCGTTAGGCGCACATCGATCTCCGCGGCTGCATCTTTCCCCCACCAACCCGAACTCCGTCCGCGCCTTAACTGTTCGCAGGGACGTTCGGCTTGCCGGTTGTGCATGATTTCAAGCAGATGTGATCCGTTAGCGCACGAGAAGTGACGGCGGATTACCAGTCTGAGCGCCCTCGTGCCGAGTCCTTTCGTCAGGCAGACGCGCAAAGGCGTCCATTCCCGCACGACACACAACGCGCTATGATCCCGGCCCGTGATTCTCGCATCCGAACTTCGCAAGATCGCTCGTGCTCGACTCGCAGACGCCCAGGCCCTGTCTCGGGCCAAACGGTTTGATGGTTCCGTCTACCTGTGCGGATACGCAGTCGAATTGTCACTCAAGTATCGGATCTGCAAGACCTTAGGCTGGAACGAATTCCCGTCCACTCCTGGCGAGTTCAGGGCGTACCAGACATTCCGAACGCACGACTTGGACGTGCTGTTGCACTTGTCGGGTCGGGAGGCGAGAATCAAGAAGCAAGCATTTGCCGAGTGGTCGACCGTTGCTGAGTGGGACCCGGAAGTTCGATATAGGTCGATTGGCAGCGCGTCCAAAAGCGATGTTGACCTGATGATCAAAGCCACGACAGCCGTGCTGAGGGTCCTATGATCGATCGAGCGAAGTTTACGCAGATCCGCGACGAGATTGTTGCCGACAAAGACGACTTGACATTCTTTGCTTTGTTCCTGCGGGACGGTGTGGAAGACCGGTGGGATCTTCTGGTTTCAGCCTCATGGCTCGATCGAGATAAGGCTGCCGGTCTTAAGTATCTTACGAAGAAACTTGGTGCCAAGCTGTCGGAACGAGAGATGCTCGAACTGTCGCGAGTGGTCGTGCTCGCACAGAACGATCCCTCTCTTCGCAAATTATTGCGTGAGACGATCGTTGAGGATGGCGAGGTCTGCGAATTGGAGAATGTGCAGTTCGCCGGTTTGTCGTTGAGTCGCGTAATCATCTTCGAAGCTAAGCCAATAGCACTCACAGCTATGCGACGCGGCGCCTAACTCGAGGTAGAACCCGGCGCGGCCCGGCTTCGGCCCGCCGGCCGAGCCGGCTCGTTCAGCGGTGTTTGCGCGGCGTCACGCCGCCCGCATCGCGCGACTCACATGCGGGCAGGCGGCGTGCCGCGCTGCCGTAGCCACGAGGGCCCTGGCCGCGCGGGTTAACCTCTGGACCGTTAGGCGCACGCGAAGAAGGAGGCCGCTCACCGCGGCGTCACCAAATATGGCCAAAGGCCAAGCGTCGCGATCAGCTTTCGATGAGCCGACGCCGAAACCAAGATGAGATCCTGTCGATGGTTCATACCTGGGCGGAATCAGCTCGCCATGGATGGGGTTGACCTGTGCGTCAATGGCGGATAGGCTTCGACTGTGCTGGAGTTTCGCGAAACCGATGTTTTCACGGCTCAGATCACGCGGCTCCTGTCTGATCAAGAATACGCTGAACTTCAGGGCACCTTGGTGGTCCGGCCCGATGTGGGAGACCTGATTGAGGATACGGGCGGTCTTCGCAAAGTTCGCTGGGGTCAGCGGGCCCGCGGCAAGGGCAAACGCGGTGGAATTCGAGTGATCTACTACTGGCGAGTGAGCGAATCGCTTATCTACATGTTGTTCGCGTATTCGAAAGATGAGCAAGACGATCTCACGGCACGCCAGAAGAGGGTCCTTGCGGCATTGGTGAGAGAGGATTTCAAATGAAAAAGGAAATGTTTGATCAGTTAGTCGCTAGTGTTAAGGAGGCTGGGAAGATTCATCGCGGAGAGATCAAAGCCTCACGAACGTTCGTGTTTGAGCCAGAAGACGTGCGAAAGATTCGAGAGAAATTGCACAAGTCACAGTCTGAGTTTGCTCAAATGATCGGTGTGAGCGTCGCAACTTTGCAGAACTGGGAGCAGGGGAGAAGGCAACCGGAAGGGCCAGCCCGCGCGCTACTCGTCGTTGCGGCCAAGGCACCCAACGTTGTCGCGAAAGCACTTGCCGAAGCCACTCGCCGGAGTGCGTAGCTCCATCGTTCGTTGTCCGCTGCACCACGGCTTACCCAGCAACCCCACAATGCGGCGCCTAACTCGCCGCAGAAGCTGGCACGGCCCGGCTTGGGCCCGCCGGCAGAGCCGGCTCGGAACGTCAAAACCTCGCGGCGTCACGCGGCGCGCATTCGCGCGCCTCACATGCAGCGCGCCGCGCGCCGCTCTGGCTTCGGCACGAGGGCCCTGGCCGTGCAGCTTAGCGTCTAGGCCGTTAGGCCAACCAACAATCCCTCAGGCGCTCCCCACCCACCCCCGCCGATTTGGTCCGATGCCGACCCGAATGACGTTCATCCGAATCCTTGATCCGTCAGGCCGGCGGGGAAACTAAGCCGCCTTCGCGGCATCTAGTCACGGGTCCAGCGTTTTCCGCGTCTACGCCAGTGGCGATTCCTGGAGTCGAAGAGCCCATTTACATGCAGCGTACATCAGGTACGATCCGGTTGTGACCAAGAGCATGACCAAAGCGACAATGCTCTCCATCCTCGTTGCCGCTCCGGCATACGCCCATGGCGAGCAGTTAGTGTACGTCTGGTTTGTTCTCGCGTGGGCGATACCAGCAGTGCTATTTCTGCTTGCACCAGGCCGGCGCCTCTGGCTTCGGGGTGTGTCCGTCGTGATCTTGTCGGCGGTGTGTTGGCTACTCGCACGCGATGCGCAAACGGGCTGGCTCGAGAAGGCTCTTCCTACGTCGCTTCAATGGACAATCCTTGGGATATACGTTGTTGGCCCGGCGGTGGTAGCCGTAACGGCTGAGCTAATACTGAACGTGCTCCTTCGCCGTGCGGTCGAGTAGCAGTACCGTGCGGCACGTTCTTCGAGTACGATCGTTAGTATGCACCGCCGCCGCTCAGTTGCCGACGCGCTTGCAGCAAATTCCGGTGATTGTTCACGCCATTATCTATCTGTGTCTCGCGCTGGTTTATCGAGCAGCTTCGGTGAGCTGGCGATGTCAATACGATAGTTGGAGATATCTTTGGCTCACTCGCGACGAGCCATTCGCCTCATGTCTCGCGTAAGTTGGTTTCCGGCTCTGTGGCATTTGTTTTCGCTGACACAACTGGAGCGCTTTCGTATCGATACTACGCCGCGGCCTAACTCGGCGCAGAAGCTGGCACGGCCCGGCTTCGGCCCGCCGGCCGAGCCGGCTCGTGGAGTCAAAACCGCACGGCGTCACGCGGCGCGCATTCGCGCGCCTCAAATGCAGCGCGCCGCGTGCCGCTCTGGCTTCGGCACGTGGGCCCCGGCCGTGCAGCTTAGCGTCTGATCCGTTAGCCCGACGACTGAATGCGACGCAATTGGCCACGAAGCCTGGCCGGCGCTGATTCTTTCGCTGCTTGCACATCCCGAACGTTCGCGTCCAGCGTTGTGAGAAGGCCTCAAGCCACGTCGGTCGCGGTAAGTTGCGCTGTTGCCGCCACTTGTCGAGGCAATGAATCGGGCTTCATTCAATCGCTCGCTCCCGTACCGATGGCAGCGATACAATCCTCGCCATGGAAACGGCCAAGGAGCAGGTTCAGCAGATTCTTCAACGGCTACCAGAAGATGCCTCGCTGGAAGACATCCAATATCACATCTACGTCCGGCAGAAGATCCAGCAGGGTTTGGACGACGCAGATGCAGGCCGAGTCGTGAGTCACGCAGAGGTTCAGCGACGGTTGGCAAAGTGGCTTACGAAATAGAGTGGGCCGAGTCGGCTGTCACCAGCCTCGTGGACACGCTTGAGTACATCGCGCGAGACTCGCCGAGTTACGCTGCGGCGCTCGCGATTCGCGCGGATAAGACGGCGATGTCGTTGGAACAGTTCCCCAACCGTGGTCGTCGTGTTGGGGAATTCGATGACCCTGCGGTGCGCGAGCTCATGGTCGATAGTTATCGGTTGATCTATCGTGTTCGTCCAGCTAAAGTCACCTTGCTGGCGTTTGTGCATAAATCTCGAGATCTGGCGATCTTGTTGAGCGACGAATCACAGTAGCAAACGTGAAACATACCCGTACTGACCAGTGTTCTGCCTGCGTTACGCTCCAAACGAATGAATCAAAGGCGACGCGACGTGCGTAGGTTCAAGTGCGATCATTCGGTAACCGAACGCCAATGGTCTTGTGCCAGAGATTGTTCCGACTCTGGTTGTATCAGAAACGCGTTGCGGGCTAACTCGCCGCAGAAGCTGGCACGGCCCGGCTTCGGCCCGGCGGCCGAGCCGCCTCGAAACGTCAAAATCTCACGGCGTCACGCGGCGCGCATTCGCGCGCCTCACATGCAGGCGCGCCGCGCGCCGCTCTGGCTTCGGCACGCGGGCCCTGGCCGTGCAGCTTAGCGTCTGGACCGTTGGGCTGACCGATCTACGGGTGAGACGAAGAGACGAGGCACGCTGCATGCCCGAGGACACGCTCGCCCGATTTCAGCGAACTTGCGTGGCCTCCAGCCACGAGCGAGTCGCCTCGCAAGAAGTTCGTCCGCGGAAGGTGAGTGGTCCCAAACTGAGACCGCGTTGATGGCTCGGAGTCACGTCGCATCGAATACGAGTGCCGATCCATCGGAGGCCAGGAAGACCACGTCGTGCGTGTACTCGTCCTGGATGACGACCTCGCCAGGCATCAGGCACTCGTTACGTCGAATCGCCCATCGGAAGGCCTGTTCGAGTGTCTGAAATCCTTCCGCTTCTGCCATAACTGTATCAGCTTGCATGATGATGAACAACTTATCAGCTTGCCGGACCTGTTGCCGTAACGGCCGTCACAAGAGCCAGCCTCGGAACAGTAACCGATCAGGGTCTTTCCAGCTCAGGTCTCCGCAGTCGGAGTAGAATCGTCCCGCCATGCACAACGAATTCACCGCGATCATCGAAGCAGACGAGGAGTGGTTCGTCGCCTATTGTCCAGAGATTCCCGGTGCAAATGGTCAGGGGCATACGGCCGAGGAGGCTCGTGCTAATCTCGGTGAGGCGATCGCTCTGATTCTCGAGGACCGGCGCGAAGACGCGCTTCGTGGCGTTCCGGAATCCGCAATTCGCGAGACGGTCGTTGTTGAGTGAAACAACGCGAACTTCTCCGTCATCTTCGAAGGCACGGCTGTTATCTCAAACGGCAGGGTAAAGAGCACGAACTTTGGTGCAATCCGCAGACAGGGCACATAGAAGCCGTGCCTCGGCACCAAGAAACTCCGAATCAACTTGCTCGAAAGATCTGTCGGGCGTTGTCAATCCCTGAACCCTAAGCATCCCAGGCGTAATTGCGCATGCAGCCCAACTCGCCGCAGAAGCTGGCACGGCCCGGCTTCGGCCCGCCGGCCGAGCCGGCTCGGGACGTCAAAATCATCACGGCGTCACGCGGCGCGCATTCGCGCGCCTCACATGCGGCGCGCCGCGTGCCGCTCTGGCTCCGGCACGTGGGCCCTGGCCGTGCAGCTTAGCGTCTGATCCGTTAGCCCGACGACACCGATAGGTTCCCGGGGAACGACGAGGCACATCTGCGTGTTAACATCGACGCGATGATCAAGCGCACCATCAAGCCCGCAGCGGCCGAAAGTCACGTCTCAGCGTCGGCCGCAAAGGCCGCCGCTCGTGTCGTTTACCGTGATAGCACCACCGGGAGATTTGTGGTGGCTAGACGCCAATCGCCGACTCGGGCGACAAGTCAGCACGTAGCGTCCGGCAGGACCGGTCCCTCCAAGCCGCGCCATACGCGTTCGGCTGACACGGCAGCGTCACGCAGCCCGAAACCGGCAGCTTCGCCGAAGCGCTAAGTTGCATGCCGGTTTACGAAGATAGCGTCTTCATAAACACTCCCTTCGATAAGAATTACTCTCGGCTGTCTGACGCGATTGTCTTCGCAGTGCACGACTGTGGATTTGTCGCCAGATCTGCGCTGGAAGTAGAAGACAGCGGCCAAGCACGAGTCGAAAAGATTCTCGACTTAATCGAGCAGTCAAAGTTCGGCATTCATGATATTTCGCGTGCCGGTCTTGATCGAAATACCAAACTGGCCCGGTTCAATATGCCGCTCGAACTGGGATTCTTTTTGGGCGCGAAACGGTATGGGTCGGAACAGGACCGCCAGAAAAGATGTCTTGTTCTGGACCGGGACCGTTATCGGTATCGAAGTTTCTGTTCAGATATCTCGGGTCAAGATATTCGTGCCCATGGTGACGATCCAAGGCGCGCGATTCGCGCTGTTCGCGATTGGTTAAGCAGTCATCGCAAAGGTGTTCTCATCCCGGGTGGGAAAGTCATCTTCGAGCGGTACGAAGGGTTTCGAGCTCAATTGCCTCAGCAAGCCCGGGACCTGAAGCTTGATCATCGTGAACTTACTTTTGGAGATTACGCGCATCTGGTCGTCGGGTGGCTGATAGAAACGCCGTGGTAGCCACAACGCGGGCTAACTCGCCGCAGAAGCTGGCACGGCCCGGCTTCGGCCCGCCGGCCGAGCCGGCTCGTTAGAGTCAAAACCGCTCGGCGTCACGCGGCGCGCATTCGCGCGCCTCACATGCAGGCGCGCCGCGTGCCGCTCTGGCTTCGGCACGCGGGCCCTGGCCGTGCAGCTTAGCGTCTGAACCGTTAGCCCGACCATTTCGTAAATACAAATAGCCACCCACCCAACCGCGAACGAAGTTCGTCTATCGCAACCCTATGGCCGCCGCGTGGTGCCGGCCGTGGGGCGCTGTGGCTGTGTCTCGGAATTGGCGTTGCCGAAAGCGTCTTTTTCGGTTCATCACGATCGAACAACGCCTTTCGGTCTTGTCAAGAACCTCATAGGCGTCTGTCGCGTCAGGTTTGAGGCAACGTAAGCCGTCAGGCACGAGATCACCACGCTTGCTCACGTCTCAGACCGTGCGACTGTAGTCGATGCTGCTCACCGCGATATGGCAGGCAACGCCGGACACACTATACTGGGCGATGATGAAGACAACACTCGCTCGCGGTACGCGAGGATTTCTGCTTCGATCGTTCGATGACGCCGGTAGCTCCCGGTATTTCTTTCGCGTTTACGGCGCCAATCATTCGTTTCGCGACTACGAGCTTCTCCACTCCGACCTAGAAGTCGAGATCGTAGATGAGGAAGCAACCTTCTATGATGCTGAAGAAAGCCCCAACGGGCGCCTCGATCATTCTCCGCGCACGCTGGGGCACGAGAGGAAGTGAATCCGTCGACGACCTCGCCCCAGACAACCATCGGCGTCTCTTTGTCGAAGGGGCCATGGTAGGCTAGCTGAATGCGAAGAACATTTACTGCCGTTATCGAACGGGACACCGACACCGGCTTCTATGTCGGATTCGTTCCGGGGATGCCCGGCGCACACACGCAAGGTGAGAGTCTTGACGAACTCAGCGGCAATCTCAGGGAAGTTGTCGAGATGTTGCTTGAGGATGGTGAACCAAACGTTGAGGCGGAGTTCATCGGTACGCAACTGGTTGAAGTGACCTAACGTGGTCAAGCTGCCGATGCTCAAGCCGCGGCAGGTCATCGCGGCGTTGCAACAGCTCGGTTTTGTCGAAATCCGACAGCGTGGTTCGCACAAACAATTTCGGCATCCGGACGGTCGCGTGACAACAGTTCCGGACCACAAAGGCCGGGATATCTCACCTGGGCTTCTGCGACAGATCCTTGAAGACATACGTATCTCAGCCGAAGATTTCTTGCGCATCATCTAAAGCGGGCGGGCTAACTCGCCGCAGAAGCTGGCACGGCCCGGCTTCGAACCGGCGGCCGAGCCGCCTCGTTCAGCGTGACTTGCAGGGCGTCACGCCGCCTGCGTCGCGCGCCTCACATGCAGGCATGCGGCGTGCCGCGCTGCCGTAGCCACGTAGGCCTGGCCGTGCAGCTTAGCGTCTGAACCGTTAGCCCGACGGAGCGTTCATTCTAGGCAGATGCAAGAGCGCAGGAACGGCCCGAGATGCTCGCTCCCGCACCACGAATCAGATTCGATGCCTCCTTTGCCGCAGGGAAGTGACACGTACCGTTGTCGAAAGGCGCAACGCGGTACAGTATTAACACACGTGTTCTCAACCGGTTAGCGTCGCATGACGCATTGATCGCGACCGAGCCTTCATCGGCGGAGTAAGATGAGAAGATGACTGATCGGCAGCAAGTCGTTCATTCCGACCCCGAGATCATGGGCGGTACGCCAGTGTTTGTCGGTACCCGTGTGCCCGTTCAGAGCCTGTTTGACTACCTAGAAGCGGGTGACTCCTTGGAAGAATTCTTGGAAGCATTTCCAACGGTTTCGCGTGAACAGGCCGTCGAGGCCCTCGAAATTGCACGAGAGGCGGTAACAGCGTTTGCGGCTGCTCATTGACGAGTCTATCCCTGAGCAGATTGTGCCTTACGTTACCGAATTCGAGCCATCGATAGTTCGGCGTGAAGGTTTCAAGGGGTTGAAAAACGGCGTCCTTCTGCGCGCGGCGGTCGACCGTGGCTTCACAGTCATTTTCTCCGGTGATCAGAGCCTCCGCTTTCAGCAGAACCTCGGAAAGATTGGTATCGGGGCCGTGGTGATCGTGAATATTCGTAATCGCATGAAGGACATTCTTTCAGCTCTTCCCAAGATCAAGAAGGCTATAGCGTCGGTGCAGCCGGGAGAAGTGATCGAAGTATTTCCCGACTAGATTGAAGGCGGTGCGAGATGCTTCTGCCCGAATCCATCGCCATCGGTGAAACGATGAAGTCGAGGCAATAGAAGCGCCGCGGGCTAACTCGCCGCAGAAGCTGGCACGGCCCGGCTTCGGGCCGCCGGCCGAGCCGGCTCGTTAGAGTCAAAACCGCACGGCGTCACGCGGCGCGCATTCGCGCGCCTCACATGCAGCGCGCCGCGCGCCGCGCTGGCTTCGGCACGAGGGCCCTGGCCGTGCAGCTTAGCGTCTGATCCGTTAGCCCGACACGAGGACTCAAAACAAACGAAGCCCAGATCAGCGTGCCTCGGCGGCCCCATAACATCCCGGAGGCAGCGGCGCGAGATAATCGACATGGTATCTTTCGTACGATGCAGACACGAGATACTTCGCCGAAAGCGGCGGACCTCCAAATTCAGGTTCACCGTCAGTTCCCACCTGCTCGTCGGCTCGCCATGGCTATCGAAATGAGCGAGTTTGCCCGGAAGTTAAGCCGTGCAGGCCTTCGCAGCCGAAACCCGGCGTTCTCTGATGAGCAGTTGGACGAGGAGATGCTGAATCTACTTTACGGATTCCGCCGTAAACGATCGTGAGTATCCAAGATCTTCTCCGGCGTTTGGTGGCAGCTCTCGGAGCAGCAGGCGTGCCGTACATGCTCACGGGTTCCTACGCCAGTTCGCTGCACAGCATTCCACGTGCGACAAAAGACATAGACATAATCATCTTTCCGAACCGGGACCAACTCACTCACCTCATCGGCCTGTTGCCAGCGTCGGAGTATCACACTGATCTTGGTGACGCGATAGATGCTCTGCGACTTAGAAGCCAGTTCAACGTCATCGACTACGTAACGGGGTGGAAAGTTGACTTTATCATTCCATCGTTTGATGAGTTCAACGTTGAAGAGTTCGAGAGGCGCCAAGACATTGATTTTGATGGCCTTTCGCTGACAGTTGTGTCACCGGAAGACATTATCGTGGCGAAGTTGCTTTGGGCCAAGGCTGGGCAATCTGAGCTTCAGATTAGAGATGCAGCAACTGTTCTCTCAACCCAGGCCGACAAGCTGGATTTATCCTATATCGAACGATGGGTGCGGCGCCTCGAGCTTGAAACACAATGGAAAGCTGTTCGTGTGTTGGCGGGCTAACTCACGGTAGCACCCGACAAGACGCCGGATCCCGCGCCCGGCGGCAGAGCCGCCTCGATCCTGGCAAGACGCACGGCGTCACGCCGCTTGCAGACGTCTTCCGCCGGTTGCACCGTTAGTCGCGTCAAGCGGCGCGCCGCTCTGCCCGCGGCGCACCTGACTGCGTCTTGCGGGTGAACCGTTAGACCGTTAGGCGCACGGGAAAGAGGTGGCCGCATTCGCGGCGCTATTTGATGCGGCCAGAGGCGTAACGGCTCGATTCAGTCCCGATTGAAATGGTCCGAGGTCAGGAGAGCCGGTTAATTCCTTCGAGATTAATAGGTCCGATCGAACGTTATCACTCGAAATGGATCAGTTGCCTTCAAAATCGCGTTGGCTTTGTAGGACGATATCGTGAACGCCTTGGCGCTCGGTCTCCGGTCGTCCATCGCGCGGGCGGCGCCCGAGTTTGAAATTATCGCGACGGAACGTATCCGGGACATTGCGGACAGGCACGATCCCCGCTACTCTTTCTGGCGTGACGATTCAAGTGGACCTCCCGGAAGACCTAGTTGCCCGCATCGACGATCTTTCGAGTGATCGGTCCGGGTTTGTCGCCGAAGCGGTTCGCAAGGCTCTTCGCGAGACGCAGAGCGAGACGGACGAGCACGAGATCGCCCGAATCAACGAGGTGGTTGATGAGCTGAATCGGGAGGCCGAGGACGTGCTCGAGTATCAGGTATTTGCGTGAGGCGCGGTGAGTTCTATCGCGTCCGGCATCCAGGGGGCGATGATCCGCGTCGATCGCGTGTGTTTCTCATCGTCGGCCGTCAGCCGGTGATTGATTCTCGCTTCTCATCAGTCATTTGTGCGCCGGTATATTCGGCATATCATGGCCTTCCATCGCAGGTGCTGGTGGGGATCGACGAAGGTCTGAAGCACAATAGTGCCGTTCACTGTGATGAACTGGTCAGCCTTCCGAAGACAGCGTTGACAGATTACGTAGGGAGCCTGTCGGAGGAGAAGCTGCGTCAGCTCAACGAAGCTCTGACGGTTGCATTAGATGTTCGGGCGAAATAGTCCGGCGCCTAACTCGCCGTAGAAGCTGCCGCGGCCCGGCTTCGGTCCGCCCGGCCGAGCCGGCTTGTTCAGCGCAACTTGCACGGCGTCACGCCGCCTGCATCGCGCGTCTCACATGCAGGCAGGCGGCGTGCCGCGCTGCCGTAGCCACGTGGGCCCTGGCCGCGCAGCTTAACGTCTGATCCGTTAGCCGGACATACATTTCGGCGGTCGCATCGTTCCCCCTCCCAGCCGGCGAACCGCGGTTCTGGATGGCGTGGGAAGTACACGTGTAGGCGCCCGCCTCGCCGACCACGTCTTTGCTGCCTGCCAAGTCGTCAGCTCACCACAGCTGACGAGGATCGCGGTACACTAAATTGTTTGCAACTATCAAGAATCACTCTGAGCGCGCCGACAGTCCTGACACTTACTGCGGGATCAGCAGCCGCCTCGCTTGTTTTCGTCCTGCATTTCGACGAACCGGTGAATCTCGCCGCGTTGTCTCGCAGGTATGCAGCCATGATGACGGCTGAGGCCACGTGGGCGGCGAGTTATGTCGCGTTGGCGCCGGCGCTTGTGTGGTTGTCCCTCGTCGCATTCGCTGTCACCTCGGAGTGGTGGCCCGGTAAGGTCCGCAAGATAGTTGCAACGAGCCTATCCTTGGCGCTCGGCGCAACCATTGGCGATCAACTGATCGGAGGTGGGGGTAAGTCACTTGTCATGAGCCTGGGTGAGAGATTCAAGGGTGCTCCAGCGGCGGTGGGAATTGCCTTCAGTACGGCAGTCTTCGCCACCGCTCTTGTCTTGGCTGCATGTACATCACTATGCCGTGAGCGCGAACCGCTGGGAAAGGCCCTTCGTCGACAGGCTCACCACGCTCGTTTGCTGCTTTACTCAGCTGCTGTCGCGTTGGCGATCGGCGTAGTGCAGATGTACACGCTCTTGGCTTGGGCCGCGTCGAATTACATCGTGGCACATCCGAATGCTGAGGTTCAGCCGCTTAGGCAGCTCGCCGCTTCGTCAGCGATCGGAGCGGGCGGGCTGTATACGCTTCTTCTTCTTTTGTTTTTTGCACCAGTTGCTGTCAGCTTCCATGAGTCGGTCGAGGCGGCATACTCGGCGGCTCTGGCAATAGAACGAATTGATCATGACAAGTGGCTAAACGAAAACGGATTGTCGCTATCGGTCGTGAAAGCGGCAGTTGACATTCTTGCAATACTGAGTCCGGCGATTACTGCGGTTGGTGTGCTGAGCCGTGCATCTACTGGTGCCGGCTAACTCGCCGCAGAAGCTTGCACGGCCCGGCTTCGGCCCGCCGGCCGAGCCGGCTCGCTAGTGTAGTGTCTCACAAATAGCTATCCAGAACTGGACTTGAGTGCTAACCTTCCCAGCATGGCTCGAGCCGTGCGGCCCCTGATCGTCTCGGTCGAACAGCAAGCAGAACTCCGGCGGGTGTTGAATCGGTCGACTTCGACGCAACGAGAGGTTCGTCGCGCTCGGATCATTCTTGATCGAGCGTCGGGTTTGAGTCAGCAGGAGACGGCCAGGAGCGTGGGAGTGAATCGGCCGGTGGTGGCGCTCTGGGAAAGACGCTTCCGAATGAACGGGCTAGCCGGACTGACGGATGCTCAGGGACGTGGACGTAAGCCTTCTATTGCAGCCGAGAAACGCGAACGTGTGATCGTCGGGGCTACGCGTCCGCCTGCACGAAAGAGTCGCTGGAGCGTACGCACCATGGCACGTGAAGCGGACGTTTCGCCGGCCACGGTGCAGCGTCTTTGGAGCAGTAACGACATTAAGCCGCACCTGACGCGGACGTTCAAGCTATCAACCGACCCTGATTTCGAGCCGAAGTTCTGGGACGTCATTGGGCTGTATCTGCACCCGCCAGCCAAGGCTCTGATTCTGTGCTGCGACGAGAAGAGCCAGTGCCAAGCCCTTGAACGAACCCAACCGGGCCTGCCGTTGAAGACAGGGCACATTCGGACGAGAACGCACGACTACGTCCGGCACGGCACCATCACGCTGTTCGCCGCACTGAACTATCTCGATGGGAAGATCGCCAGCTTCATCGCGCCCGAGCATACGAACGTCCAAGGGCTGACGTTCCTCAAGAAGCTCGATCGAGAAATGCCGGCGGACGTCACTCTGCATCTGATCGTTGACAACTACGGCACGCACAAACATCCGAACGTCAAGACATGGCTGAAATGGCGCAATGCGCGGAACCGAACGACTCACGGCCTCGATCGGATGGTCCTCCATTTCACTCCGACCTCCAGTTCCTGGATGAATCTGGTCGAACGGTTCTTTCGCGACCTCACCGAGGATGCCATCCGGGATGAAAGCTTCACCGGTGTGGCAGAACTGATCGCGGCGATCAACGGCTACCTCGCCGACCGAAACCTCGCTCCGAAGAGATACATCTGGAAAGCAGAAGGCTCCGCGATCCTGAAGAAGATCGAAAGGGCGCGGGCCGCCGCACCCTTTCGATCTGTATAGCTATTTCCGAAACACTACATTAGAGTCAAAAATCGCACGGCGTCACGCGGCGCGCATTCGCGCGCCTCACATGCAGCGCGCCGCGCGCCGCTCCGGCTTCGGCACGTGGGCCCTGGCCGCGCAGCTTAACGTCTGATCCGTTGGGCCGACCACAGATCTTGTCGGTTTGAACGTTCCACCACCCGGCCGGCATGTGCGTATGTGCAGGCGCCCGTGGCACGAGGCAAGACGTACGACCACTGCACGATCATCGAACCTAGCGGAACTCCGCTCGAATACGTCGACAAGCGTGAACCCTACCCGGAATGAGCAAAATTCAGTGATCACCGAGAATCGAGCTCATCTTCATTGGCTTTCGCCTGGGCGGCCGAGGTTGCATCACAACCTATTTGCTGCCTACTCCTTAACTGCGGCCTGCGCCAACTGCGGCCGCGTCGAGCCATTTGTTGCAGCGCGCTTGCTCTGTATCGTATCCTCGGAACGGTAGGTGAGCCGTGGCAGACCTGAAAGCAATTATTCATTCCGATCCAGAGATTCACAGCGGAGATCCCGTTTTCGTGGGGACACGCGTACCGGTGCGCACCCTGCTGGATTACATCGAAGGTGGAGACAGCCTGGATGTTTTCCTCGATAACTTTCCCAGCGTCACGAGGGAGCAGGCGGTCGCCTTTCTCGAAGAGGCAACTCGAACTGCCTTGGCGCAGATCGCGTGAAACGCGTACTGTTTGATGAGGATGTGCCACGGCAGCTGCGGCGTGACTTGCCAGAGTTCCAGATCCGCACCGTTCAAGAAGAGGGTTGGTCGTCTGTGAAGAACGGAGCCCTGCTTCGGTGCAGTTCACCAACATTCGATGTGTTCGTAACGGCGGACAAACGTCTGCGCCATCAGCAAAACATCTCGCAGTACCAAATCGGCGTTGTCGTTCTCGGTACATTCGACGTTCGTCTTCCACGTCTTCAACAGATTCTTCCGGAGTTGCGTGTAGCTATCCATGATGTTCTGCCAGGGATGGTCATCGTCGTGGGCGAATCGACATGACGACACGTTCGTCAGTACGCCACACCGTCCGCCGAAACGTTGTTTGAAGCCATTACACGGGCGGCCCAACTCGCCGCAGAAGCTGGCACGGCCCGGCTTCGGCCCGCCGGCCGAGCCGGCTCGGGAAATCAAAACCTCACGGCGTCACGCGGCGCGCATTCGCGCGCCTCACATGCAGGCGCGCCGCGTGCCGCGTCGGCTTCGGCACGTGGGCCCTGGCCGTGCAGCTTAACGTCTAATCTGTTAGCCAGACCACACGCGGGCGTTGGTACTTCCTGTAAGTCGTGCGTTCGCGAGATTGTCGACGGGGATCGCTGCTTGATTGATCAGGAACTTCTGCAAGGGTCCTCGTGAACAACGGTGCCAGAGTTCCCGGTGGTCGCGTTGGCTGCGGCGCGGCACTTCGGGCACAGCCGGCGTTCGTCTCGAAGTGGTTCTACGATCACCTCAAAGAAGCAGTCGTCAAAATCGGCCATGCTGCCGCGGCGTGCGATCTCACGTGCCATGCTGCGAGCCTTGCTGCTCATCGTCTCACCTCAGCATGAGCGTCCCTCGGAACGCCCGAG
>Ga0207687_10001737_pt1 | contig 15006 bp, 16 predicted proteins | sample KBSM54metaG_FD_184399 | JGI IMG/M metagenome (GOLD analysis project Ga0207687, IMG submission 184399) | Miscanthus rhizosphere microbial communities from Kellogg Biological Station, Michigan, USA - KBS M5-4 metaG (SPAdes) (version 2) | ecosystem: Host-associated > Plants > Roots > Rhizosphere >...
CTTCCAGTTGCCGTAAACGGGGATCGGTTCGGTGGTCCGGTAGACGCCGTTGCCGATTCGCTTCAGCGGGTCGACGACGAGGCCGCCGCCCTGCCAGGCGGTGACGTCGAACCACTCGGCGTTCGCGGCCGCGTCGGGCGGACTGATCCGGACCACCGCTTCGACTTCGCGGTTCGGAGCGACGGTCACGGTCTTAAGCGAGACCTGGGCGCTGACCCCCTGCTGCGTCTGGGTGAAGAGGCCGTAGCCGACCAGGGCGGCGACGACGGCGGCGCTGCAGACGGCGGCGCGGCGCAGCAGCGGCGAGCGCTCGAGCGGGTCGGGGGAGAGATGGGTGCCGATCCAGGCGCCGAGCATCGAGCCGGCGATCGCCGCCGCAAAGCCGAGCAGCGCCGCTTCCGGGAAGGCCGCCCCCGGCCACGGGATCGGCATCCACAGGTGCGACCAGCCCCACTCGGCGGCGAGCCCGATCGTGCCGATTCCTGCTCCGGCAGCGAGCCCGAAGGCGACCGGCCGTTTGGTCGAGACGAAGAGGGCCGCCCCCTCGACCACCAGCGCCTCGGCGATGTAAAGGGGGAAGTGGGGCGTCGTCTGGCCGAGGAGCGGGCCGATCAGGATCGCCAGGCCGCCGCGCAGGACGATGAAGAAGGCGGCGGCGCCGAGGGCGGCGCCGCGACCGGCGTAGACGCGCGCCAAGACCAACCCGACGCCGGCGGCCAGCATCAGCAGGATCGGTTGGAAGATCAGCTGGAACTGGGGGACGCCGAAGTCGAACTCGGCCTGGAAGGTGGAGAGGCCGAGCATCAGCCCGCCGGTGAGGGCGATCGCGCGGGCCAGCCGCGTGTGGGCGAGCTCGCGCAGCGAGGAAGCGCCGGAGGCGTTGGCCCGAATTCCCTCGACCGAGAGGACGGCGATCCCGACCAGGGTCATCGCGGCGCCGCCGATCAGCATCAGGTGGGTCGGGCCCCAGAGGGTCACGTCCTGGCCGAAGAGGCGGTGCCAGATGTCGTCGAGCGGGAAGCCGATCAGCGAGAAGGCGCCGCAGGCGCAGATCAGGACGCCGCCGAGCGGCGCCCACCAGTCGCGGCCGATGCGGACGGCGACCGAGCTCGGCTTCTCCTTCGGCAGCACCATCGCGAAGAAGCCGGCGCTGAAGATGCCGAAGAGGCCGGCGAGGATGAAGTAGTGGGCGGGATTGGCGAGCGGGCCGGGATCGCGGCCGTTGTCGATATGGAGGGAGATGTCCCAGTACATCCCGAACACCGCGGTCAGCAGCGAGACCGTCGCGACCGCCGAGGGGAAGGCGACCCAGCCGGGGAGGCCGGAAGTCTTCTCGGCGTGGTCGGCGAGGCGCTGGAGGATCTTGACCCGGCCGCTGCGGTGGCCGAGGCCGAGGTAGAGGAGGGCGCAGGTGACGATCGTCGCGGCGACCGTGGCGATCACGATCTGGCCGAGTTCGGCGCCGCCTGCCGGGGGGGCGGCGGCTGCGACGAGAGTTCCGAAGGTTGCAGTCATTGGTCGGTCCTTGGTGAGAAGGTCGATGACAAAAAGATTGTTCCCAAATAAACGTTACCTCAAACGAGGTTACATTCAAGAGGTAGAATCTGTGTGTGGCGAAGAACACAAAGCCCGCCGCGTCTCCGCCCGAGGCCGAGGCCGACCTGACGGTCGAGCAGCTCGCCTACGAAACCGGGATGTCGGTGCGGAACATCCGCAACCACCAGTCCCGCGGCCTGCTGCCGCCGCCGGAGGTGCGCGCCCGCGTCGGCTACTACGGACCCGAGCACGTCGCCCGCCTGCGGCTGATCCAGGAGATGCAGGCCGAGGGCTTCAAGCTGAGCGCGATCGAACGGTTGATCGGCGAACACGGCGAGGACGCCGACCGCTTCGTCGGTCTGCGCCAGGCCGTCACCGCCCCCTTCGCCACCGAGGCGCCCGAGGTCTACACGCGCGACGAGCTGACCGAGAAATTCGGCACCGACGACGACCGCCTGCTGGAGAAAGCGCAGAAGCTGGGCCTCCTCGTCGACCTCGGCAGCGAGCGCTTCGAAGCGACCAGCCCGGCCCTCCTCCGCGCCGCCGAGGAAGTGATGGCGATGGGCATCGACCTCCGCGCCGCGCTCGCCGTGATCGAGAAGCTCAACCGCAACGCCCAGTCCTCCGCCCGCACCTTCGTCAGCCTCTTCGTCGACGAACTCTGGAAGCCCTTCGACGAAGCCGGCCGCCCCGAGGAGAGCTGGGCCGAGATCATCGCCGCGATCGAACGCCTCCGCCCCCTCGCCCTGGAGGCCTTCAACGCCACCTTCCGCCTCACCCTCACCGCCGAAGTCGAGAAAGCCTTCGGCGAAGTGCTGGAACGGCGGCAGAAGAAGAAGTAGGCAGAGACATGGGCTACAAAATCACCTCCTTCTTGTCAGTGAGCAGTACCGATGGTCATGAGTACTTCCTTTACTACCTGCCGGCACGTGGCATGGCATCTCTCTGGCTCAACCGATGGATCAGCTCGAATTTCGACCGACTGGCGTCCGAACTGGGCCCACAGGCGGTAATGATCACTGCGCCCGAGGGTGCGGAGGACAGGTTTCTGGACAGCGCCAGGGAGGTTCAACGGCTTTTGGACTTTTCTTTGAGGCCGAAGGACGAGGGATACGTGCTTCATGAGGGGGCTCCGATACTGCTCATTTCACGTCGACCTCTTCGTGTCGATCAGCCGAAGGACATGGTCGATTGCGCGGCGATCAATCTCGCGGCTTATGACCCAGCCCGCTTGGCGGAACTCTTCGATCATCTGATCGACTCAGTTCGGAACGGGAAGGATCCGGTTGATGGGATTCCGGTCGCCGATATTGAAGAGAGTTCGCCGGTGTATGGATATTCCGAAGTGTTGGAGCTGAAGCCCAACGTCTTCGGAGTAGGAGTTAACGGCAACGCCGTAATACAGATGCTGAGAAGTTGGAACCAACGGCGCCGATCGCGACCCAGGCGATCCTGAAGCCGACACCCGGACTTGAACCGGGGACCCCGTCATTACGAATGACGTGCTCTACCAACTGAGCTATGCCGGCGGGCTCGGAGCATTTTAGGCGGCTTCGGCTCTCGGTTCCGTCGCGGCTGCGAGAGATGATCCGCGGGTGGCCAGAGAGCGGGCATTGAAGCAGCGGGAGGGGAACGAGATCGAGTTCAGCCGGATCGTCGCCTTCAGCGACGGCGTCTTCGCGATCGCGATCACGCTGCTGGTCCTGAACCTGACGATCGACAAGGGGCTGTCCGGCGAGCAGCTGACGGAAGCCCTCTTCGACAACTGGGACAACCTCGTCGCCTACGGGATCAGCTTTGCCGTGATCGGACGCTTCTGGATCGTCCACCACCGCTTCTTCAGCGAAGTCAAGGCATTCGACGGCCGCTTGCTCGGGCTCAACCTGCTCTACCTCGCCTGCGTCGTCCTCATCCCCTTCAGCAGCCAGGTCCTCGGCGACTACGGCGGCGAGACGCCCTCGGTCGTCGTCTACTCGGTCAACCTCGCCGCCGTCGTCCTCGTCGGGCTGTGGATGAGCGTCGACGCCCGCCGCCGCGGCCTGACCGCGATCGACGACGAGACGCACCGCGAAAGCCGGGTCCGCAGCGGTTACATCGCCGGGATCTTCCTGCTCTCGATTCCGCTCGGGTTCGTCGCGCCGCGCGCGGCTCCCTACCTCTGGCTGCTGCTCTTCCTCGACCCCTCGTCGCGGCTGGCGAGCCGCCGCTAGCGGGGGTGGACGACGAAGGCGACCGAGCGGCCGGGCTTGGCGCAGGAGATGGACCAGCCGTGGTCGGTGACGACTCCTTGGCAGCGGTAGGGACCAACCGAGCAGCTCCAGCGCGACGCCCCCCGCGGGTGCTTGCAGTCCGGGGTCCGCTCCCACGCCGACCGGACTTCGAACGCCGGGGAACTTCCTTCTAGGGACCGGGAGGTGGTGGTCTCGCCGGAGCCGCCGCAGCCAGCGAGCAGCGCGGCGACGAGGGCGAGGACGGTGAGCGGAGCGGCGAGGCGCATCCGGCGAAACCCTACCCGCCCGCCGCCTCCCTCTCCTCCGGGGTCTGCCGCGGCTGCGGCTCCATCTCCCCGCAGACCGGACAGCCTGGTTCCGGCACCACCGGCTCGTGTTTGACCTCCATCGTGCGCAGGTCGTAGATGTGGGCGACGCCCTGCGCCGAGGGCTTTGCCAGCCCCGTCAGCAGGTGCGTCAGGTCGAGCGCGACGTGGCCGCCGATCAACCCGCAAGCCGGGCCGAGGGTCGCCGCCGGGCTCGGTTTCGCCCGCCGCTGCTCGATCACGGCGTCGAAGAGCGGGTACTCGCGCCTCCAGCCGGCCTCCTGGCAGACGTAGCAGCCGGTCTTGCCGGGCACATACAGCGGCCCGACCCGGGCGATCGGCGGGAAGTGGCTCATCGTGATGTACGGGATGCCGGCCTCGAAGCAGGCCGCGTTGCACCAGCGCTCGATGTCGTGGGCGGGCCAGTCGGCGGCGTCGATGACGACGTCGGAGCCGGCGATGAACTCGGCGATGTCGGCCTGGCTCTCGAGCCGGCGGGCGTCGGCGGTGATCCGCATGCCGGAGTTGAACGCCCGCAGCCGCGCCGCCGCGCACTCGACCTTGGAGTGGCCGAGGTCGGCCTCGGTGTAGAGGATCTGCCGGTTGAGGTTGCTGATCTCGACCTCGTCGCCGTCGATCAGCCACATCTCGCCGACACCGGTGCAGGCGAGCGCCCAGGCCGACCAGCCGCCGAGGCCGCCGACGCCCAGCACCGCGACCTTCGCCTCGCGCAGCCGTTCCTGGCAATCGGCCGGGGTCAGATCGCCGCCGATGTCGCTGAAGTAGCGGAGCTGGCGGTCGAAGCGCGCGAGCTCGCCGGGCGCCAGCCGCTCGTCGTCGGCTGCGTCCTCGATCACCTCGAGCTGCCCCAGCTGCGAGATCGCGTCGTCGACCGCCTCGCGGCCGAACTCCTCGTGCAGCTGCTCGAGCGTGTGCTTGCCGTCGAGCGCTGCCAGCAGCCGCCGTTCCTTCTCGTCGGGCTCGGCGATCTGGATGGCGGCGTCGGTGCTCGGCCGCAGCAGGTAGACGTCTCCGTCTGGCAGCTCGATCAGCTCCGTCGTCACCTTGAATCGTGGCTTTTGCAAAGTCCCTTCCCCCTGTAGGTATCCCAGGACAGAAGACCTACCTAACGGCCCAGGAGTTTCCGGGCACGTACGAAGATCTCGTCGGTCATCGGCACCGTCAGCTTGCCGGTGAAGGTGTTCTGTTGGCTCGGGTGGTAGCAGCCGAGCAGCCGCCAGCGACCGACCTCCGCCTCGGCGCCGTGACCGAACTTCGGCCGCGGCCGCGGTACTTCCTCGCCGAGCGCCCGCACCGCCCTCAGCACCCCGTCCCAGCCGAACGACCCGAGCGCCACCAGTACCCGCCCGCGCTCGAGCAGCTGCAGCTCCCGCTCCAGGTAGGGAAGGCAGGCGTCGCGCTCCTCCGGCGTCGGCTTGTTGGCCGGCGGCGCGCAGCGGACGGTGGCGGTGACGTAGGCGTCGCGCAGCTCCAGCCCGTCGTCCCGCCACTCGGATTGCGGCTGGTTGGCGAAGCCGGTCCGGTGCAGCGAGGCGTAGAGCCAGTCGCCGGAGCGGTCGCCGGTGAACATCCGCCCGGTCCGGTTTGCCCCGTGGGCGGCGGGGGCGAGGCCGACGATGACGACCCCCGCCTCCGGATCGCCGAAGCCGGAGACCGGCCGCGCCCAGTAGTCCTGGCCGCGGAAGCGCCGCGGCGGGTCGGCGGCCTGCGCCTCGCGCCACTCGACCAGGCGCGGGCAGAGCCGGCAGCCGTGGACCTCCTCGGCCAGCGCCGCGAGAGCGCGGCGGCTGTCAGAGCTCATAGGCTTGCACCCGTCGTCATGGCACCGAACCGAATCATGCGCGGCCCCGTCGTGCGCCGCGCCCTCCTCGCGGGAGCCGCCGCCGCTCTCGCCGCTGCGACGCTGAGCGCCTGCGGCGGTGGGGGCGGATCCTCGGGCGCGAACGAAAAGGAACACGACGTCAAGGTGCTGAACGACCTCCTCGGCAGGCAGCTGGCGGCGGTCGAAGCCTACGAACGGGTGCTGCCGAGGTTGCACGGCGCCGACCGCGCCGCCGCTCGGCAGTTCCGCGCCCAGGAACAGGAACACGTCGATATGACGACGAAGACCCTCCGTGGAATCGGGGGCGAAGCCGACCCGGCGGAAGAATCGATCGAAACGGACGACTTGACGACCCGGGCCGACAACCTCGAACTTCTCTACGAAATGGAAAGCGCGACGATCGACTTCGAGCTGAACGCGGTCGGCAAGCTGGCGATCGACTGGCCGCGGCCGCAGATCGCCTCGATGGCCGCGAACCAGGCCCAGCGGCTGGTCCTGCTGCGCCGCGCGCTCGGCGCCTCGCCGCTGGAAACCATCCCCTCGGCCTTTGAGACCGGCGAAACCCCCGCCCCGGAAAGGACGACTGCCAAATGACCGGACCCCTCTACGCGATCGGCCGCTTCTGCTCGCGCCACCACTACCCGGTGATCGCCGCCTGGGTCGTCCTCGCGATCGCGCTGCTGGCGATCAGCCACGCCTCGGGCAGCAAGACGAGCGAAAACCTGACCCTGCCGGGCACCGACTCGACGATCGCCACCGAACTGCTCGAAGACAACCTGCCCCAGCAGGCCTACGGCAGCAACCCGCTGGTCCTGGAAGCGACCAAGGGCAAGCTGACCGAACCGAAGTACGCCCAGCCGGTCGCCGAAACGGTCAAGCGCCTGGAAGCGATCCACTACGTCAACTCGGCGATCAGCCCGCTCAGCAAAGAAGGCGTCGCTTTCCTCAGCAAAGACCAGACGGTCGGCTACATCCCGGTCGTCCTCGCGATCGGGCCGGGTGAAATCGACGAAGCGCAGTCGGAACGGATCCTCGACGCCGCCAAACCCGCCGAAGCGGCCGGGCTGAACGCCGCCGTCGGCGCCTACGTCGGCCAGCAGCTCTCGAAGCCGGCGACCGAGACCAGCGAGGCGATCGGTCTGATCGCCGCGGTGATCATCCTCCTCTTCGCCTTCGGGACGGCGACGGCGATGATGCTGCCGATCGTCTCCGCGGTGCTCGGGCTCGCCTGCGCGCTCTCGATCATCCGCCTGCTCGAGCACGTGCTGGAGGTTCCCGGCGTCGCCTCGACCCTGGCGACGATGATCGGCCTCGGCGTCGGCATCGACTACGCGCTCTTCATCGTCACCCGCCACAAACTGCAGCTCGGCGAAGGGATGGAGGTGCGCGAGTCGATCGCGCGGGCGACCGCGACCGCCGGCGGCGCCGTCGTCTTCGCCGGCTTCACCGTCGTCATCGCGCTCTGCTCGCTCGCCTTCGCCGGCATCCCGCTGGTCTCGACGCTCGGCTTCACCGCCGCGGTCGCGGTGGTGGTCGCCGTCAGCGCGGCGACGACCCTGCTGCCGGCGATGCTCGGCGCCCTCGGCCCCCACATCAACTCGCTGCGGGTCAAGCTCGGCAAGACCCACCCGGACGACAAGGAGCCGCACGGCTGGCGGCGCTGGGCCGAACGGGTCAGCGACCACCCCTGGACCGCCACCGTCGCCGCCCTCGCCATCCTCATCGTCCTCGCGCTGCCGATCTTCCAGCTCGAGCTGGGCCAGAACGACATCAGCGCCCTGCCGAAGGAAACGACCTCGCGCCAGGCCTACGACGGGCTCAACAAGGGCTTCGGGCCCGGTGTCAACGGGCCGCTCCTGATCGCCTCCGAATTCAGCTCGCCGAGCGAAGCCAAACAGGTGCTGCCGAAGCTCGAGAAGTCGGTCGGCGGCGCCGGCGACGTCGAAGCGGTCAGCGAACCGACCCTCGACAAGCAGGGGACGGTCGCCGTCTTCACCGTGATCTCGAAGTCGGAGCCGTGGGCGAACGAGACCGTCGACCTGGTCGAAAGCCTCCGCGAGACGGTGATCCCGGGGGCGCTGAAGGGCACGCAGGCGCAGTCCTACGTCGGCGGCCAGACCGCCGGCTACATCGACCTCGCGACCCAGATCAGCGACAAGCTGCCGCTGATGATCGCGATCGTCGTCGCGCTCAGCTTCCTCGTCCTGCTCGTCGCCTTCCGCTCGCTGCTGGTGCCGATCAAGGCGGCGGCGATGAACCTGCTCTCGGTCGCCGCCGCTTACGGCGTCGTCACCGCGGTCTTCCAGCTCGGCTGGGGCTCCTCGCTGATCGGCCTCGACCACGCGATCCCGATCGTCAGCTTCGTTCCGCTGCTGATGTTCGCGATCCTCTTCGGCCTCTCGATGGACTACGAGGTGTTCCTGCTGACGCAGATGCGGGAGCACTACGAGGAGTACGGAGACGAGAAGCGGGCCGTGGTCGAAGGGCTCGCCAACACCGGCCGGGTGATCACCTCGGCGGCGGCGATCATGGTCTGCGTGTTCACCAGCTTCGTCCTCAGCGGCAACCCGGTCGTGAAGGAGTTCGGCGTCGGCCTGGCGGTGGCGATCGCGATCGACTCGACCTTGGTTCGCTGCCTGCTGGTGCCCGCGGTGATGGTGCTGCTCGGCAAGCGCGCCTGGTGGCTGCCGCGCTGGATGGACAAGGTGATCCCGCACATCAGCATCGAGGGCGAGGAATACTTCGCCAAGCGCGACGCGGAAAAAGCCGCGGCCCAGGCTGCACCGGCGGCCGCCGGGGGTAAGTGAGCGGGAGATGTTCCCGCTCAACCTGCCCAACTTCCTCACCCTCCTCCGCATCCTCGCGGTGCCGGTCGTGGTCGTCGCCCTTTTGGGCGAGACCTCGAACGGCGACGCGCTCGCCGCGGGGGTCTTCGCGCTCGCAGCCCTCACCGACGGCCTGGATGGTTATTTCGCCCGCTCGCGCGACTCGGTCACCACCTTCGGCAAGCTGATGGACCCGCTGGCGGACAAGCTGCTGATCACCGCCGCCCTGCTCTCGCTCGTCTCCCTCAACCGGCTCGCTCCCTGGGTGGCGATGGTGATCATCGCCCGCGAGATCGCCGTCACCGGCCTCCGCGCGATCGCCGCCGAGCGCGGCATCGTCATCGCCGCCAGCTGGCTCGGCAAGGTGAAGACGGTCCTCCAGATCGCCGCCGTGATCGCCCTCATCGCCACCAACCCCGCACCCGTCTGGGTCGACATCCTCGTCTACGTCGCCCTCGCCGCCACCGTGATCAGCGGCGCCGACTACTTCTTCGGCCTCCGCCGCCGCATCGAGGCCCTGGAGCGCGAACGGGCCGCGGCGAAGGCGAAGCCGGCCGCGTAGCGACTCCGAACTTCGGGGGCCTATAGCCCCCCAAATCTCGGAGTGGTTAAGCCGAGGGCGCCTCAAGCCACTCGCGCATCGTCAGGTGATGCGCGGAGTGCTCGCTGCTCTGCAGCTCGCGGCGGAGGTCGCCGAGGGTGCCGTAGCGCTCGGCGACGACGTTGTGGCGGTGGATCGTCTCGAGGTTCTCCTGGCGCGCCATCACGAAGGTCTCCTCCGGCAGGTCGGGGTAGCCCTCGACCACCTGGCGGACCATCTCCCGCACGCAGTCCTCGACGAAGCGGGGGTGTTCGTGGGCTTTGACCACGACCGACATCTCGTCGGAGCGCTTCATCAGCTCGTAGATCTCCGAGCTCATCGAGGTCTCGACGATCCGCAGCAGCTCCGGTGCCTCGATCCAGGCCGGCCCCCCCTCGGGGCAGCCGACGTAGAGGGTGCCGATGCCGCGCTGATTGTGGGTGGCGATCGGGACCAGGTCGACGATCCGCTCGATCTCCTCGGCGCCGAAGCCGTCGTCGGCAAGGCGCTCGCGGGCGAGGCCGGCGACCATCTCCTGAGCGCAGGGGCAGGCGGTCATGCCCTGGGCCTCGACCCCGGTCAGGGTGCGGGTGCCGCGCTCGGAGGCGACGGCGGTGCCGTAGAGGACGTAGATCTCCTGGGTGCTCTTGCCGGTCTCCGGCGTCTCGGTCGTCTCCGGGTAGCGAGCGGCGATCGAGACCTCGGCCCGCTGCCCGCCCTGGCGCTCGCGCACCCGCTCGGCGACGTGCGCTGCCAGCACCTCGGCCTTGAAGGCCTCGCCGAGGACGACCTCGTCGATCGCCTCGCCGACGATCTCCTCGAAGCGGGACATGTGCACCCCGGCCTGCTTGGGATTGAGGTCGACGAAGCACTCGAACTCGGCGTAGAAGAGGTTCTCGACGCCGTCGGTCTTGACGCGGATGACCTTCTCGACACCGGTCACGCCGACGCGCGAAAGCCCGACCTGCGTCGCCGGTAGACCCGCTTGGACGTCAGGCGCGGATGGGGTGGCGGTCGTCTGACTGGCCATCGGCTAACGAATAGTAAGCGACCGGGTCATCCGGCCGGCGTCTTCGGTGTCAAGCCTGTTGGAAAATTTTTTGTCCGTATAATCCGCCGCGGTCGGAGCTTCGGGGCCGACTGCAGTCCCTCGAAGGGAGAAGGGAACAGCGAGGGCAAGTGTCTATCGAACCGTTGGAGGCTTCGGCCGAGGTCATAGAGCGTGACCAGGAAGCGAGCCCGATCGCCGAGATCGAGGAGCTTCAGGGACTCATCGCGCGTGGTCGCGAGCGCGGCTACCTGACCTTCGAGGAGATCACCTCGACACTCGAGGAGGTCGAGATCACCAAGGAGCAGGTCTCCCAGCTCCACGCTCACCTGGTCGAGCACGGCATCGACGTCATCGCCGCGGACGGCGTCAGCGCTTACAAAGCGCAGCGAGGCGGAGAAAGCGGCGCCTCGAAAAAAGAAGAGCTCGACTTGACGGTGGAGCCGAGCCTCGATTCGCTGCGGCTGTACCTGCGGGCGATCGGCCAGGTCGACCTGCTCACCGCGCAGCAGGAGGTCGAACTGGCGAAACGGATCGAGCGCGGCGACATGCTGGCGAAGCGGCAGATGGTGGAGGCCAACCTGCGCCTCGTCGTCTCGATCGCGAAAGGCTATTTGGGCCGCGGGCTGAGCTTCCTCGACTTGATCCAGGAGGGTTCGCTGGGGCTGATCCGCGCGGTCGAGAAGTTCGACTACCGGCGCGGCTACAAGTTCTCCACCTACGCGACCTGGTGGATCCGCCAGGCGGTGACGCGAGCAATCGCCGACAAGGCGCGGACGATCCGCATCCCCGTCCACATGGTCGAGAAATTGAACCGGGTCGCCCACGTCGAACGGCAGCTGGTGCAGAAACTGGGGCGGGAGCCGGAGCCGGCGGAGATCGCCGAAGAGCTGCGCTGGCCGGTCTCCGACGTGCGGGACATCCTTCGCGTCGCCCAGTTGCCGGTCTCGCTGGAGAAACCGGTGGGCGACGAGGACGAATCCGAGCTCGGTGACTTCGTCGCGGACGATGCAGTGCTGGAGCCGTTCGAGGAAGCGAGCGAGCACATGCAGAAGGAGGGCGTGCGGCGGGCGCTGGAAGCGCTGCCGGAGCGCGAGCGGCAGGTGATCGAACTTCGCTACGGCCTTTCCGGCGCCGAGCCGCTGACGCTGGAGGAAGTCGGCAAGACCTTCGGCGTCACCCGCGAGCGGATCCGCCAGATCGAGAACAACACGCTGAAGAAGCTGAAGCGGCTGCCGGAGGCGCAGATGCTCCGGGAAGCTTCCTGATCGACAGGACCTAGCGCGGCTCGAGCACGTAGACCGTGATCGGGCGGTCGTCGGGCAGGACTTCCTTGTAGTCGTCAAAGCCCGCGTACTGCTCGTTGTGCCTGCGCCAGAGATCGGTGCGCTCCTCCCCCGCGGCAGGGCGGGCGCGAACGGAGAGCTTGCGGCGGCCGAGCTCGATCTCGGCCTCGGGGTTGGCGTCGAGGTTGAGCGACCAGGCAGGCAGCTTGGTGTTGCCGGCGTTGGTGTTGATCACGGAGATCTGGCCCCCGTCTTCGAGGTAGACGACCGGAGCCGTCCGCGGTTCCCCCGACTTGCGGCCGGTCGTCGTCAGCAATAGGACGGGCGCTTTGCCGACCTTGCCACCCACCCGTCCTCCGGTCAGTCGGTAGAGGGGGACGTTCAGCTTGCCGACCCAACGCAGACCCGTTGCTCCGAGGGAGTGGGAGAGGCGCGAGTAGAAGTGGTCGCTCGGCACGCGCGTGAGTATCCCATCGAGTCGAGCTACAGTGGGCAGATGCCCGAGCCGCACCCGTTCCGCCGCGCTGCCGAGTCGAAGGACCTCGACCTGCTGGCGGAGACCCTCTGTGAGGACGTCGTCCTCCACAGCCCGGTCCTCTTCCGCGGCTTCGAAGGTCGCGACACCGTGACCACGGTCCTGACCCACGTCGCCGGCACCCTCGAGGACCTCACCTACACCGACGAGCTGCATGGGGGCAACACCGTCGCCCTCCGCTTCAAGGCCAAGGTCGCCGGCACCACCCGGGAGCTGGAGGGAATCGACTTCCTCGAGCTCGACGACGACGCCCGCGTCGCCGAGCTGACCGTCTTCATGCGCCCCTTCTCAGCCCTGACCGCTTTCAACGAACAGATGTCGGCGCGGCTGGGGGCGGCGGAAAGCTAGGCCGAGCGGCGACCCTCGCAAGGGTCCCTTAGAATCCTTCCTCTGCTATCTCGGGGGAGTGTCCGAGTGGTTAAAGGAGAGGCGCTGTAAACGCCTTGGCAATGCCTACGCAGGTTCGAATCCTGCCTCCCCCATCGTTTGTTTCAGCGAATGGCTCTGGAACGCCCCGCAGCCATTTAGTTCTCAGCCACGAAGCGGGCAGCGCGTCCGATTCGCGAAAGTTTGTGAGCAACTGTGATGAAGGCGAGCGTCGACTGTGATGCCGCGGAAGGCATCCGGCCAATGGCTGACGATTCCGGAAGATGAGCACGGAGGAACTGAGCCTGATCGTCGCGGGTCTCGCCGTCGTAGTCGGTCCAGCGGGCGCCTACAAACTCGGTGTCCGGCGCTTCGTTCATGAGCGAGAACTGGACGACCGAGCCGACGCGCGGTCGATCCTGGCTGATGGCGCCCTAGAGCTGGGGCGGATGAAAAGCGTGATGAAAGATGCGCTGACGAAGTTCGACACGCCGTTGAACACTGGCGAGGGTTGGCCCGACGATTTCGGTGCGGAAATCGGCAGGCTCGAAAAGGCGGGAGAGGGCCTAGAGCAGGCCTTAGCAGCGGTCCGCATTCGGTTCAAGGCTGGCAGTGCCGTCATTGATGAGTTGCATGGCGCGCTGGTGGCGGCGCGTTCGATCATCACCATCTATTTCCTCGCAAGGCAATCCGACGCGGGCGGGGGGCATCGCAGGAAGCAGCTCGAACGCAAGGGTCGCGAGGACCACCTTGAAGTGATGGGCACCAGCAACGAGTTCGACCGGCATCGTGATGCCTATCTCGTGGCTGCACAGAAGGTGGTCGGGGTTGATCTGGGCAATTAGCTAATAGAGCCCACGGTCCTAGTCCGTTCTTTTGTCCTGGGGTGGCGGTAGTTTTTCTCAGTGGTCGAAACAGATACCGCTTTCTTGGTGCTGAGGGCACCCGCGCTACTTCAGGAGAATCAAGCCGACCGTGATCGGCTGCTGGCGTACGTCGCTCGGCAGCTCGGCGTCGAGGGTGAAGTCGACTTGACGACGATCACGAACATCGCTGCCGAGGGCACTGATACGGCTGCGCGCTTCCCCGTCTCGCAGAACACCTTGAATGCTGTCGCCGGTTCGGTAGATGATTCGACGGCAATGGCATCGCTGTTTTTGATTCCCGACGCCGCGTAGGTTGCCGGGTCAGCCTAACCCCCTCCTCTATCTCCCGCAAAGGCGTCTTCCTGCTGCGTTCGAGGGGCTAATGCTCTTGGCGGATGTACCTCAAACTCGGAGTATTTCGGGCCGCCAAGGGTGATCCCGCTACGGCCATCCACTGCCGCCGCTGGGATGAACCAGCAGCGCCAGTCGCCTACTACGACGAAGAGGAAGTCGAACCGACTCTCCTCAAGTCGCTTGATGACCCCGTTCCAACTGCGATTACCGCCACGGGTACAAGTGGCGACCGTCCAACGGTCCTTCCGCAACAGGGTTGACGTCTTCACTTGGATGCGGAGCAGCTTGTTCTCTTTCTGAGCAAGCAGATCGCAGTCGGGGCTATGGCCGAAGGGAATCCAGACTCCGTAGCCCTGCTGCATGAGCCAAGCGGCGGCGATTCCCTCACCAATGTCTCCCTGTCTTCGCGGGTTCGTCTGTCGTAGCTCCATGAAGAGCATGATGGCAAGCTCTGCAGACAGAAAGCTTCACTTAAGGATCTCGTTCTAGTCGCCTGAAAGGATGCTCTCATGCTCGATGACCGCGTGATCGCGATCGCAGGTGTGGGCGGCGGGCTCGGTCCTGTTGTTGCCGAGCGCCTCGCCGCTGCGGGCGCGACGGTTGCCGGCACCGATCGCAGTCAAGAGCACCTCGACGCCCTCGCTGCCGACCTCGACCTCCCGGCCGAGCGCTGGGACGGCCGCGTCGTCGATCTCCTCGACGAGGACGCCACCCGCAACTGGTGCGCGGCGCTGGTCGAGCGCTTCGGTCGCGTCGACGGCCTCGTCCACCTCGTCGGCGGCTGGCGCGGCGGGCAGCCCCTGCACGAGGCGCCGCTCTCCGACTGGGACCTCCTACACGACCTCCTCGTCCGCACCGTCCAGCACACCACCCGCGCCTTCCACGACCAGCTCGCCGCCGGCGAGCACGGCCGCTTCGTCCTCGTCTCCGCCAAGCAGGCGCAGAACCCCGGCAACACCAACGCCGCCTACGCCTCCGCCAAGGCCGCCGCCGAGGCCTGGACCCTCGCCCTCGCCGACGGCTTCGAGCCCGGCGGCGCCACCGCCAACATCGTCGTCGTCGAGGCGATCCTCACCCCGCGCATGCGGGAGGAAAACCCCGACGAGGAGTACCCCACCTTCACCCCCGCCGAGGACATCGCGGAGGCGATCGCATATCTCTGTTCGGACGCGGCGAAGAAGATGAACGGTCAGCGCTTCGCGCTTACCATGAGGTGATGGCGAGCCGCAAA
>Ga0207687_10001740_pt1 | contig 14991 bp, 10 predicted proteins | sample KBSM54metaG_FD_184399 | JGI IMG/M metagenome (GOLD analysis project Ga0207687, IMG submission 184399) | Miscanthus rhizosphere microbial communities from Kellogg Biological Station, Michigan, USA - KBS M5-4 metaG (SPAdes) (version 2) | ecosystem: Host-associated > Plants > Roots > Rhizosphere >...
TAGGCGACAAACGCTTCGCTCCAGAAAACGTGGTGATCAGTAGCCGGGCGGCGTCGATTGTGGCAATTGTGGCTCGGGATGGCAAGATTGTGTGGCAGATAGGGCCGGACTACAGTGCAACGCCGGAGTTGCGCGCGCTTCGCCAAGTGATCGGACAACATCACGCTCATCTGATCCCTAAGGGGCTGCCGGGCGCCGGGAACTTGCTGGTGTTCGACAACGGCGGCGCGAGCGGGTACGGACGGCCAAATGCAATCGCGTTGAACGGTCAGAACATCTATGCGCGGCCGACGTCGCGGGTATTGGAGATCGATCCGGTTACCTTAAAGCTGGTGTGGTCGTACACCTCACCGACGTTCTTCGCGACAAACATCAGCGGTGCGCAACGGCTCGCGAACGGGAACACGCTGGTCACGGAGGGGCCGGACGGACGGTTGTTTGAGGTGAATCAGGATGGCGTGATTGTGTGGGAGTACGTGTATCCGGTCTTCAGCGGCGGCGGTAAAGGTCGCCCGACGAATTCGGTGTATCGCGCTTACCGCGTGCCGTATGCTTGGATTCCACAGCTCGCTCGGCCGGTGGAGCAAGCGGTAACACCTCCTAAGATGGAAGAGTTTCGAGTGAAGTAGGCTCAGACCGAAGAGCGTTAGATTGGCCGAATTGCTCCCGAGTGGTCGGCTAACTGTCCATTACTTTTGTAATCGTTGGATCAGGCTTGCCTTATGGGATGGTCCACCGTCCCTGCTGAAGTGGTCGATTCTTCCCCGATAACTACTAATATCGGCACTAAGTGCGCTTGGCTTCCGATATTAGTAGTTATCTGGTCGATGTACCGCCTGAACTGCGGCGGCGGAACTACTTCAGGTTGGCGTATTCCGCCGTGACTTGCTTGAAAATCGGGAGGTCGTGGGCATCTTTCCACAGGTCGAGGAAATTCTGGTAGGCGGCCTTGGCTTTGGCGTCGTCGTGCGCCAGATGCCAGGCCCTGCCGATTTCCCGACGGGCCATCGCGGCTATGGGATCGACGAGCATGATCCCCCGATGAGCGATGATTTTCTGGAACTGGGCCGCAGCCTCGGCGCCCTTGCCCTCCCTGAGAAAAACTTCGCCGCGTACATACAGTGGGTACAAGGCGCCGTAGAAAGAATTGATGCTCATCGGGTTCACGGGGAGTTCATAACGTTCGGCGGAAGCGAGTGCCTCTTCGGCCTTTTCCAGATGACCGTCTCTTAGCGCGGCAAGGGCGTGAAGCACTGGCAGGTATTGGGATTGAACCACCGTGTCTTGGGGAAACCGTCGATTCAGCTCGCTTGCCAGATTTTGCGATTGATCTGTATCTGGAAGCTCTGCCAGCGCAAACGCCACCGCAAATTCTACGTCGCGCCCGTTGGATAACTTCAGGGCGGCTTGTGCCCTCTCCCGCGCTTTCAATGGGTTTCCCAAACGGCTTTCGTAGATGGCGGCTGCGCCCTCAAATGTGGCTGCTCTCTCGTGATTCTCGGCCGCCCGGGCAAGAGCCACGGCGCTGTTTGACAGCTCGCGCGCTTGCTGCAAACGCCCCGAGTAAGCCGCTACCAAAGCCCGCCCGTGTGTTATCCAATCGTTCGTGTCAGGACGATTCTGGGCCAGTTGGACCTGCTGCTCCATGGTTGCCGTGTCTCTCGACAGGAACGCCGTAAAGTAACGGATAAGGATGAGCTGAGCCGGCTGGAGCTTGCGGTCCCATGCCGCTGCAATCGTCTCATTGGCTTTCTCCGGGTGTTCGAGAATAAGGTAGTCCAACGCTTGGCTGACGTAGCCGAAGGCGGAATCGGGATCGACCGCGATCGCTTTCGAGGTCTCTTCCAGCGATGCTTCATAACGCCCGGTGCTGCGTAGGCCCATGGACAAGAACGTGTGGGCCCGCACGTCGCGCGGGTAGGTTTGTGCCCAGGATTCGGCAATCTCCGTCGCCTTTTCCAGATTGCCGGTCACGTCCTGCTCATAGTTGATGGAGATGAAAAACTTTTCCGGATCACTGGCGCGATTGCGCAATTCGTAAGCCTTTTGGATGCTGTCTGACGCGAGCGCCCGTTCGCCGATATTGCCATATGAGCGGCCGAGATGGGCCGAAGCCAGCGCGAAACTCGGGTCCAAATCGACCGCTTGCTTAAACAGGGGAATCGCCGCGCCGCTCCCCTTCGAAATGTTTACCGCCTGAGCCGCGCTGTACGCCTGTAGCGCTTCGAGTGAAGCGGTGGTCGCCTCGATGAGCGGAATTTCATGCTCCTTCACTTTCGCGAGAGACTCGCCGGCTTTCCTCCGGAATCTGCCCGCGATCTGGCTGAGTGCGTTCAGGACTTCTTCCTTCTTCGCCACTTGCAACTGTTCTTCGTCGATCATGCTTCCATTACGGCAGTTCTTTGCACGGAAGCCCAATACATACTGCGTGCCGACGGGCGCTAGTGAACCCTCCAACACGGCCGCGCTACCGCTGCGCACGCAAACCTCCTGGGCAATTGCCGGAGTAAGTTTCGCATCCGGTGATTGCTTCATCAGCGCTAACATTTTGCGGATGCTCTGATCGGAAATCATGCTCAGGAACGGGGATTGTTCCAGCTCCGCGGCCATCCCTTGGCGCAGTGAATCGTCAAAAACCGGGTCAGTGGTAGTGTTCTTGAAGTCGGCGAGGACGATGGTGTCCTGATCCGTGAGAACAGTTGCACGAAAGTGCTGCTGCCACACAAAGAAAACGCCCAGAGCAATCACGATGGCAGTTGCGGCGACCAGGGCATAGGGCACCAGAGGCATGCGCCTCTGCCGTGCAGCGCCAGGACTCGATCCCGCCTGCAGCCGCTCCAGATCTACGCGCAGTTCCGCGGCAGAGGAGTAACGCAGGGTACGATCCTTTTCAAGGAGCTCGTTAATAATCTGTTCCAGCGCATCCGGGACCTTCGGATTGCGTGCCTGCGCGGAAGCGGGGGCGTTGTTCAAAAGAGCGTCGAAGATGATCGGGGAGGTCGGACCATCAAACGGGCGCGCTCCGGTCACCATCTCGTACAGAACCACGCCTAACGACCACAAGTCACTACGCTTATCCACAGGCTGGCCGCGGGCTTGTTCCGGCGACATGTATGCGACCGTGCCCATCGCCGAACCAGGCTCCGTGAGCATATCCACGGTCAGCGCATCCGTGTCTGTCGGCTGGTTGTGCTTGGCTAAGCCGAAATCGAGCACCTTGGCGTTGCCGCGATCGGTTACAAAAATGTTGGCTGGCTTGATGTCGCGATGGATGATCCCTTTCGCATGTGCTGCGTCCAGTGCGTCGGCCACTTGAATGCTCAGCGCCAGTGCGATCGAGATATCCAGAGGTTTACTTCCGATATGCTCACGCAGCGTCTTGCCATCTAGCAATTCCATCACCAGGAAGGGATGACCCGCCGCTTCACCCACATCGTGGACCACGCAGATATTGGGATGATTGAGCGCCGAAGCGGCACGCGCCTCGCGCTGGAAACGCTCGCGCGCTTCTTCCGTTGCAAAGGATTGCGGGAGAACTTTGACGGCTACTTCGCGTCGGAGCCGGGTGTCCAGGGCACGATAAACTTCGCCCATGCCTCCTTTGCCAATGGGCGCAAGGATCTCGTAAGGGCCGAGTCTGTCGCCGAAAGAAAGCGGCATGTTAGTGAATCAGTTAAGTTTAGCTGATTAGGAAGCACTTAGCCCTTGGATGACGGCGTATCCCAGATACTATCTTCACCCAGGTTCCGTTTGAAGCTTCCGTTAATGGTACATATCGTTCCTGAAGGTCAGGCCAAATCCGTGTTCTAAGGGCCTCTTGTTAAGCCTGTTAGCGCATTAGAAACCCGAAAATTTCTCCTCGCACCGTAAAAACCCGCACTCCGGCGCGTCTTGTAGTTCGTAAGACCGCGCAAGGACATCGCCACCATCACCTTGCAGTAGAGGAGAACTTCATGAAGAGGATTTCGATTCTATTCACATGTCTACTGTGTCTGCTGCAGGGAGCAGTGGACGTTTCTGGCCGGTGGTCTGGAACCATAGGTCTCGCCGCTGGCGAGGGCTCCCAGCCAATTCAGCTGGTCCTGCACCAGGATGGGACTAAATTGACCGGGACCGTCGGTCCCAGCGCCGAGATACAGCCAGTATCACTTCAAGACGGGAGTGTCCTCAGTGGCGTTGTGCATTTCAAATATGAACGATTCGGTGTCTTCACTTTCGACCTGACACTAAACGACAATCGTCTAAGCGGCCACAATGTGCCGCTGGAAGGCCAGCCGAGTGTGACGATTTCGGTCGAGCGCGTCGCCGACTAGGAACTTACCGATAAATACGAATTAACGGGCGACAATCTACTGCCTGCGGCAGGTCAGCGATTATCCACACCGCCCCAGTACTATAATTGTGACGAAGAATTGTGCGCCACAGCTCCTTTCTCGCGCTTCCTGCAGTATTAGCCATCGCCGCCGCCCAAGCCCAACCCCCCGCCGAGCTGCTCCAATTCGAAGTCGCCTCGGTCAAGCTGGTCGATCCCCCCATGGGACCCCACGCCGTAGGCCTCCGCGTCGAACACGGAATCGTCACCTTGCAAGGCGCTACGGTTCGCCAGATCATCGTGCAAGCCTACGCCGTCCAGCGAGTCCTTGTAATGGGTGGACCCACTTGGTATGACGATGATCAGTACGACATCTTCGCCAAATCCCCCACCGCGGATGCGACGCCCGCCGAGATCCGCACCATGCTTCAGAACCTCCTGGCTGATCGCTTCCAGCTCTCCATCCACCGCCGCATCAAAGAAGTGACCGTCTATTCACTCACCATCGCAAAGAACGGATCGAAGCTCGCCGATCCCTCCCCCGACCAAGTCTCCAATGTTGCGGTGGACGATCGCGGCGGCGTAGTCTTCCAAAACGCCACTTTGGCGGGCCTCGTCAATACGCTCGCGAACATCCTAGACCTGCCCGTTCTCGACAAGACCGGCCTTAATGGTCGCTATACCTACAAATTCAACCCCAGGTCGGATCCCTCCGGCCCCTCTCTCTTCACCGCAATCGAGGAGCAACTCGGCCTCAAGCTGGAATCCGGCAAAGCCCCCGTCGAAGTCCTCCAAGTCGATCACGTCGAACGGCCCTCCGCGAATTAGCTTGGCCCTCAACTCGAGAACCTAAAGATCGGTGCTGTTGGTGACAGCAAGCTATTGCGATGACTTGGAACCTTCCGATAATGCCCCATAATGGTCGCTTGGCTCGGAGCCGAGTTTTTCCATGCCTCCTTAATCCCGGGCTTTGTACGAGGGGCGCGTATCACAGGCACCATGTCCTTTTGATCGGCTAAACTTAGCTGATCCCTCAATGCCCCTTTCAGCAGGCGAAAAGCTCGGCCCCTACGAAATCCTCTCACCCATCGGCAGGGGCGGCATGGGCGAGGTGTGGAGGGCCCGCGATACGCGGCTCCATCGCATCGTGGCTCTTAAGCAGCTCAATGGCCAACACACCAACCGCTTCGAGCAAGAGGCGCGGGCCATTGCGGCGCTGAATCATGCGCACATTTGCCAGATTTACGATGTCGGTCCGGACTTCCTGGTGCTGGAATACGTAGAGGGCGCGCCGATCGGCGGTCCTATGGCAACTGCCGACGCCCTGCGTGCGGCGCTGCAGATTGCGAGCGCGCTCGAAGCTGCGCACGCCAAAGGGATTCTGCATCGAGACTTGAAGCCGGGCAATATCATGATGACCGCGGCTGGCGCGAAGCTGCTCGACTTCGGACTGGCGAAACGAATTACGGACGAAGACGCAACACACACTATCGGGATCTCCGGCACGCCTGTGTATATGTCGCCGGAACAAGCCGAAGGAAAGCCGCTCGATGCCCGCTCTGACATATTTAGCTTCGGCGCCGTTCTGTATGAAGTCGTGGCCGGGCGGCGCGCGTTCGACAATCTGGTAGCGGTGCTACGGGATGAGCCTCGAATGCTCGATTCTCCTCTGGCCGGCATTGTCAGCCGTTGCCTTGCCAAACGGATCACGGAGCGTTTCCAGACCATCGCGGATGTGAAGGGTGCTCTAGAGCGTTTGCTTGCGAAGCCGATGGACCAGCGGCCCTCGATTGCTGTACTGCCATTCGCCAATATGGGCGGTAACAAGGAAGAGGAGTACTTCAGCGACGGGCTCGCCGAAGAGATTATCAACGCGCTGACCAAGGTATCTGGCCTTCGCGTAATCGCGCGGGCTTCCGCATTTCGTTTCCGGGGAGAACCGGATCTGCGCAAGATCGGCGATACCCTGCGAGTACGCACTTTGCTTGAAGGTAGCGTCCGCCGCGCCGGTAATCGCCTCCGTGTGACGGCGCAATTGGTCAATATTGAAGATGACTCCCCAATTTGGTCGGAGCGGTATGACCGTGAACTGGCGGACGTCTTTGTTCTACAGGATGAGATCTCGTTGGCGATTGTGGACGCTTTAAAGGTCCAACTGGTCGGAAGTCCCAACCAACCGCAGGGCCCGCATACCTTGGTCAGGCGAAAGACGGCGAATCCTGAAGCGTTTCAAGCATGTTTGGAAGGTCGCTATCAGTTCCTTCAATACACGGTGGAAGGAATCCGACGCAGCCAAAGCTTGTTCGAACGTGCAATCGAACTCGACCCGAATTACGCCGACGCCTACGGGGCCCTAGCGGAATACTTCATTTATCGGACCCTGTACGAGTCGGTGCCAACCATGGAGGCAGCTCCGCAAGCGCTGGCCGCGGCGGACCGTGCCGTCGCGCTGGACCCCAATGAGGCGAGCGGGTACATGGCGCGCGCCCTAATCCGGGGCCTTTTTCACCATGATTGGATGGGTGAGGGCCCAGATTTAGAAGCAGCGCTACGACTTAGTCCCGAGTCTCCGTTTGTTCGCTATCGGCGAGGGATCTGGTATCTCTTGCCATTGGGACGGATTGAAGAAGCGGTCGCAGAGGTACAACGGGCTATTGAATCGGACCCGTTGTCGCTGGTCGCTCGGGGAGTCGAATGTTTCGTTCTAAGCGTCGCGGGTCGCACCGAGATGGCTCTCCGGCGGTCGCGCGCTTGTCTGGAAATGTTCCCCAACAGCTTTCTCGCGGCATTCCTGGCCGGAGGTGCAATGGCAGGTTGCGGCGCCCCTGCGGATGCCGCGGTTGCATTGTCGCAAGCCATGATAGCGAATCCCGGAAATCCGTGGCTTCGGGTTATCTTGGCGGGCATCTACACAAGTCTCGGCAGTCGGGAGGAGGCTTGTAGAATCGCGGCGGAGTTTGAGGAAGAATCGCAAACGCACCATGTACCTTCCTTAGTCCGAGGGATGGCGCAGGCGGCCGCAGGCGATTTGAATGCGGCATTCCATTGGCTGGATGTGGCGTGCGACGAACGTCAGGTGTGGCTAATGGCGGTTCTGCTTATGCCGCTGTACCGAACCATTCTGGATGACCCACGCCGCAATGCCCTGCTGCGCAAAGCGAATGTAGCGGCGCGCTAAGTACGTGGCTTTGAGCGTGTAGTGAATTCGAAATTTGGGCGAGCCTACGAGACGCCCTAATCTGGCAGCGATTCGTTGGATAGTCGATGTGTGGTCGGCCACTCATACATTGGTTGGAAAACGCCCGGGATGGGAAGTTTCTCGGGTGGCTAGCCGAGAAGCTTCCAATAATGGTGGACATCAGGCTGTCTCGGGCGCACAGTGTCCGGATTCGGGGGTCACCCAGGACCTCTCCACTTCTTGACGGCGGTCAACCGCGCTTCTCTTCAATCCACCCACTGTTACAGCTAGTAGACTAACTACCACCTAGCATGGTAGTATGTCTACTACCATGCTAGGGAAACTCGAGTTACTACAAGGAACCCTCGACCTACTTATTCTGCGAACCCTTCAGTGGGGACCTCAGCACGGCCACGGTATCGGCCAGGCTATTCGCGCGCGGTCAGACGATTTGCTCCAGGTGGAGCACGGCAGCCTGTATCCGGCCCTCCATCGCCTCCGTCGTGAGGGTTGGATCGAATCCGAATGGGGCATTACCGACAATAATCAGCGGGCTAAGTTCTATCGCCTGACTGCGGCTGGTAAACAACAGTTGGCCGCTGAAGAATCCCGGTGGAAGCTCTTTGTAAAGACGGTGGGTCGCGTACTTCGCTCGCAGGAATAAGCACATGTGGAAACGAGTTCTATGGTGGTGGCGGCGCAAGCAGGAGAGCGAGGAGCTGGATGAAGAGTTGAGGGCGCACCTCGCTATCGAGGCGCGCGAATGGTCGGCCAAGGGAATCGGCCCGGAGGAGGCGCGGCTCGCGGCCCGGCGCTTGTTCGGGAACCAGGCGCGCATAGCGGAAGAGACACGCGACGTTTGGCGCATCGTATCACTGGAACAGCTGTGGCAGGATGTCCGGCATGGGGTGCGCGCTCTTCGGCACACTCGCGGATTCACCGCCATCGCGCTCCTGACGCTCGCGATCGGGATTGGAGCTAATACCGCGATCTTCAGCGTTGTGAACAGCGTTTTGATCCAGCCTCTGCACTATCCCGAGGCCGGGCGGCTGGTGGCGGTCTGGCAGGTGGCGCCGGGCTTACCCAACTTCACCGGAAACCTCAACTGCGCGCCCACGATGTACTTCACCTACCGTGAGCAGAACCGCACTTTCGAGAAGTTCGGCGTGTGGTCAACCGGCAGGGCGAGTATTACGGGCGTGGGGGATCCCGAACAACTCCACGTCGTGTTTGTGACCTATGGCGTGCTGGATGCGCTGGGCGTGCAGCCCGCTGTCGGGCGCTCGTTTTCCGAGGCCGACGATGCACCCGGGACTGAAGAGACGGTGATCCTGAGCGACTGGTACTGGCATGAGCGGTTCGGCGGCAACGCGTCGGTAGTGGGCAGCATGCTGCAAGTGGATTCGAGGCCACGCCGCGTGATCGGCGTGATGCCTAAGGATTTCGAGTTTCCAGGCAACCTGCCGGAGCTCTTTATGCCCGAGCGCCTGGAGCGCAGCAAGCTGTTCTTGGGTAACTTCGGTTACACGGGCCTGGCGCGGCTCAAGCCGGGCGTGACCCTCGAGCAGGCGAACGCGGACCTCGCCCGCATGATCCCGATCTGGGTGGACTCCTGGCCGCTCCCGCGGGGATTCAACAAAGCGTTTTTTGTCAATGCCCGTTTGGCGCCGAGGATTCGCGCGCTGAAGGAAGACGTGGTGGGCGACATCCAGCAGGTGCTGTGGGTCCTGATGGGAACCATCGGACTGGTTCTGCTGATCGCCTGCGCCAACGTCGCCAGCCTGCTGCTTGTGAGGGCGGGAGGTCGGCAGCAGGAGTTCGCGATTCGCGCCGCTCTGGGTGCCGGGTGGGGCCGCATCGCGCGCGAGCTGCTGATCGAGAGCCTGACTCTCGGAGTGCTGGGCGGCGTCATCGGGCTGGGGCTCGCTTACGCGTCGCTGCGCGTGTTCGCGGCCTCCGGACCGGACACTCTGCCGCGGATGAGTGAAATCGGTATTGATCCACTGGCGCTGGTGTTCGCACTGGTGGTGTCGCTTGCGTCGGGGCTGCTATTCGGCGTGATTCCCGTGATCAAATACGTGCGTCCACGTATCGCCGCAGCTCTGGACGGGGGTGGACGAACCGTGAGCCAGAGCCGCGAGCGGCATCGCGCGCGCAATACGCTGGTCGTAGTGCAAGTCGCCCTTGCTTTGGTGCTGCTGGTCGGTTCCGGTCTAATGATCCGAACGTTCCACGCCATGCGCAACATTGCGCCAGGATTCACCAGCCCCGGCGCCATCCAGTTGCTGCACATCTCGATTCCGGAAGGACAGGTGAAGGAGCCGGATCGCGTGATGCGGATGCAGCAGGAGATGGCCAACAAGTTGGCGGCGATCCCTGGCGTGGAAGCGGTCTCGTTCGCCGCCGCGGCGCCGCTCGAGGGATTCTACTCCAGCAACGTGGTGTATGCGCAGGACAAAGTATATACCTCAGGCGAGATCGCGCCCATCCGCAGCTTCCGGTTTGTCGCGCCCGGATATCTAAAATCGATCGGCACGCCGCTCATCGCCGGGCGCGACTTCACGTGGACCGATCTCTACGACAAGCGCGACGTGGCGTTTGTCTCCGAAAACATGGCGCGCGAGATGTGGGGCGATCCGGCCGCGGCCTTAGGCAAGCACATCCGCGAAGGCGTGAGCGAGCCGTGGAGGGAAGTGGTGGGCGTGGCCGCCGATGTCCACTCGGAGGGGGCCCATCGAGATGCGCCCAAGACCGTCTACTGGCCGGCGCTCATGAACAATTTCCGCGGCAACCAGGTGCAGGTCACGCGCAGCGGCGTGTTCCTGGTGCGTACAAGCCGGGCAGGCGTGAAGAGTTTCCTCAAAGAGGCCCGCGAGGCCATCTGGTCGGTCAACGCCAATCTCCCGGTGTTCCAGGTGCAGACTGTGGAGGATCTCAATAGGCAGTCCATGGCGCGAACATCGTTCACGCTGGTGATGCTCGCGATCGCAGGCGGGATGGCGCTGCTGCTGGGCATTGTCGGAATCTACGGCGTAATCTCCTACGCGGTGACGCAGCGGAGGCGCGAGATCGGGATTCGCATGGCGCTCGGCGCGCGCCCCGGCGAGTTGCAGCGCATGATCGTGTGCCAGGGATTGATTTTGGCCGGCTTCGGCATCGCCCTCGGCGCGGGCGCGGCTCTGGGGCTTTCGCGTCTGATGAAATCGCTGCTGTATGGGGTGAGCCCGCTAGATCCATTGACCTATGTCGCCGTAGCCGTGGTCCTGGTGATGTCGGCCGTGCTCGCGAGCTACCTGCCGGCGCGCCGCGCCGCAGCCGTGGATCCGTTGGACGCTTTGCGGACCGAGTAGCGCGCCCGGGGTGCCGTCCACTGATCGCGCTGCTCGGAAGTTGGCCCAGAGGTCCGGTGTTGGGAAGTTGCAACCCGAATCGCAGGGAATTGGAAAGTGGACGGAAAGGCGTTATGGGAGCCACGCGTGAGCCTAGCCGGGTTGCCAAGTTGCTACATTCCGATAATGCTGCTTAACGAGATCCTTGAAAAGCCCGTTGCCAGTCACCGGGATGGGCACTTTGATCGAGCCGACGCGACGGCTAACTGATCCTGAAGCCGACTTCGCGATACCAATCTGTTCACCTTCCTCCAACCCCGTATCTGAACATTGCTGCCTACAAGTCCGAGATGCAACGCGACCAGTGAAATTCGTCGACCGTGGGGTTGTCACAAATCGGCCTGTTTCTCGGTCCTCTTTAGCAGAAGAATAGACGCGGGAATGGGACGAGGCCTGGCTAGTTCACGGAATTTGTCCCGAACCTGATGGAAACGCTTGCGGGCGCGCCAGCCGCCGAGGTCACGGCAAACGAAGAAAGGAACAAGACCATGAGCGATAACAAGAACTTGTGGGCAAGTAGAATCCTTACCGGGATGGTGACGGTTGCCCTGATAGTCACTGCTGCTATGAAGATTGGTGGTGCTCCGAAGATGGTCGATGGGCTTACGCGAGCAGGTATACCGGAAGTGGCCGTTCTGCCAATCGCCTTTCTGGAACTGGCCTGTCTTGTTGTCTACCTTGTTCCGAGGACGGCGATCCTGGGCGCCGTACTCCTGACTGGATATTTTGGCGGCGCCATGGTAGTACACATCATCACCAAGGACAGCGTGATCCCGTTGGTCATAATTGGCATCTGGGTGTGGGGAGGTATTTATTTCAGGTTTCCCACCGTCCAAGGACTCCTCCCACTACAAAGAGAGATGCAACCCGCCAGGAGGGAACGCCCCGATATGCCGGGTGCCAGGGAAAGGCATCGAGTTGGCGCATCGCGCACATAACGTGTTAGCACGCGCAAGGTCTTAACGTCTGGACAGCCTGGGTGCGAGGATCAATCGGTTTGACGGCGCAGAACAAAATAGTGGTAATCACTGGAGCGAACGCTGGAATAGGCTTCGCCACTGCCACAGGATTGGCTAAGCAGCGGGCAACAATCGTCATCATTTGCCGAGACGCCGATCGAGGAAACGTCGCACTGAGAGCAATTTCCGAAGTTGCTGTTGTCTCTCCCAGACTGTTTATCGCGGACCTCTCTTCACAAGCTTCAATTCGTGAGCTGGCCGCAAGTCTTCATCAGCAGCTCCCCCGAATTGATGTGCTGATTAACAACGTGGGCGCTGCGTTTGCAAAAAAAGAATACACAGTTGACGGCATAGAAAAGACTTTTGCTATCAATCATCTCGCACCTTTCCTGCTTACGAACCTAACCCTGGATCTGATCCGTCAAGCCTCGGAAGGTCGCATTGTCAACCTGACGGCGGGGATTCTTCCGATTCTTCTCGGGCCCAAGTTTTTGGAAAACCTTCAGGGCGAAAGGACATATAGGCAGTTTCCTGCCTATATGTTGTCGAAGGTCGGGAACGTGCTTTTCACCTACGAATTGGCGAGGCGTCTCCACGGAACGGGCATTACGGTTAACTGCGTTCATCCGGGCCCTGTTGCGACTCAGTTCACGCAGAAAGCGGGCGGGATTCTTTCTGTGATGTCCCGGGTCTTGCGCCCAATCATGAAGAGCCCGGAGGTTGGCGCTCGCACGCCCATCTATCTTGCCATGGCACCAGAAGTAGCCGGGATAACCGGAGGCTATTTTGTCAATTGCAAACAAAAGCGGACTGCCGCGATTACCTATGATCAAGCGATAGCCAAGAAGCACTGGGAGATTAGCGAAAGGCTGACCTCGCTGAATTCAGGCACCACAGCGAAGAGACGATGAACGTCGAGACGTGTTGAGGGAGTTCAGGCCGGGCTGGATGACATTACTAGCCGTGAAGACAGGTTTGAAGGGGATAAAAAATGGATAAACTGACACGCTTCGCGCCCTGGATTAGCCGCATCGTCCTTTTGGGCGCAACAGTAATATTCTTGGTGATCGGACTGCGTTACATTACCGACCCGATTCAAGCTTCGGCGGCCACCGGCGTAAGTCTCGGCTCCACGCTCGCCACTACGACGACGCGCGTCGGCTCCGGGGCTTTCCCGCTGGGCTTCGCCATCTTCACGTTTGCCTGCCTGATCTCCAGACAGCGGATACTTATCGGAGTCAGCCTTGTCGCCACGGTGATCATCACAGCGATTGCCGTGCGAATCTTCGGCATGGTGGCCGACGGCCCGTCGCCAGCGAGCACCAAACTCTTCATCCCCGAGGGCATCATGCTAACCCTCTCTGTCGTGAGCATCGTTCTCGAATTGGCCCGGCGACGGAGGCAGATAGACCGGGCATAGTGCGGATTCGAGTTGAAATGTTTCTTGGATCTGTCACAGACCTTGCCAATCCCCGGTCTCCTGGTGTGGATGTTCTGCGCTCCTGAACCAGTTCCTTCCCTGAGCGCCGATGAGAATTGGCACTTCGCGAGATGAGGATACGTCAGACAATGGAAAAGAAGTCCATGCCGGATCCTGGAAGCCACGAGACGTCTGCGCCGCTCGATCGTGCTGAGACATTCCATCAATACCGAAGTCTCTTATTCTCAATCGCATACCGGATGCTGGGAAGCGTGGCCGATGCCGAGGACATGGTGCAGGAGACGTTCATCCGCTGGCAGAAGTCATCGGAGGAAGAGATCCGGTCGCCGAGGGCTTTCCTGGTGACTATCATCAGCCGCCTGTGCATCAATCATTTGCAGTCCGCGCGCGTTCAGCGAGAAGAATATGTCGGCCAATGGCTGCCGGAACCCCTGCTGACCGGACCGGAGAGCGATCCATCCGAACGTTTCCGCGTAGACGAGTCCCTTTCCATGGCCTTCCTGGTGCTGCTGCAGCGGCTCACGCCCATGGAACGAGCGGTTTTCCTCCTTCGCGAAGTCTTCGACTACGAATACGCCGAAATCGCCCGGACGCTCGGTCAGAACGAGGCCAATTGCAGGCAGATTTTGCGACGGGCACGACAACACGTAGTGGAGGTACGCCCCCGTTTCGATGCCTCGCTGGAGCAACGCGAACGGCTCCTTCATCGGTTTGTCACCGCAGCTTCGAACGGAGATTTAAATGGGTTGGTGGCCCTTCTTTCCAGCGATGTCGTGTTCCACTCCGATGGCGGCGGGAAAGCGGCTGCCGTTCCGAACCTTGTTTACGGTTCGGACAACGTGGCGCGGGCCGTCCTGGGCGGCCTGAAGAAACTCGTGCCACGGAATCTTGTCAGCCGCATGGCCGAGATAAACGGAGAGCCTGGCATCGTAAGTTATGTCAACGGTCGCCCGTTTTCGGTATTGACGGTGGACATCGCCGACGGATTTGTCCGGAATATCTACATCGTCACCAACCCTGAGAAACTCGCCCGGCTGCCGGAATTGCCCGCCGCGCCCTGCTAGATCGTCCTCAGATCGCGTCCGTCACAAACCATCGGTCTTGCCGGTCTTCCCTTACGAAGGCGTCAGGAGAGAAACGTGGAAGAGAAAGAAATGATCGGCAATCGCGCCCGGACAGTTCGCATAGCGCCTCTACTCCGTCCTTCGTGGCTGCCCGAATCTGTGTGGCCCTTTCAAACCTTCGGACTCGAAGTCGATGGCTCTGTGCTCGCGGTGACGGACGTCGGCCAAGGTCCGGTGCTGCTGTTCGTACATGTTGGAACATGGTCGTTCATTTGGCGCGATGTCATAACCAAACTTGCACCTGAGTTCCGCTGCATCTGTTTCGATGCTCCCGGCAACGGTCGAACGCGGGACGGAGCGGGGATCACCATTGATTTGGAGAGGGCGTCCCGTGCCGTCGCCGGAGTGATCGACGGACTTGACCTCGAGGAGATCACACTTGTACTGCACGACCTCGGCGGGCTTGCGGGCCTGGCTGCGATCGCCCACACGCCTGAGCGGATTCGCGGCATCGTAGGGATCAATGCGTTCGCGTGGAAGCCGTCAGGGGCTGCCTTCCGGGGCATACTGGCATTTATCGGCGGCGGATTTACCCGGGAACTCGACGTGCTGACTGGTTTCATTCCCCGGTTGACGGCGACGTCGTTC
>Ga0207687_10001744_pt1 | contig 14965 bp, 15 predicted proteins | sample KBSM54metaG_FD_184399 | JGI IMG/M metagenome (GOLD analysis project Ga0207687, IMG submission 184399) | Miscanthus rhizosphere microbial communities from Kellogg Biological Station, Michigan, USA - KBS M5-4 metaG (SPAdes) (version 2) | ecosystem: Host-associated > Plants > Roots > Rhizosphere >...
GAGACGTCTTGCTCGGCGAGCCGATCGAGCGCGGCCTTGAGCTTGCGCATCGGTTGGCTGATCCCGATCAGGATCGTTTCGATCGGGTTGTCGTGCGGCCGCTGGACCGTCGCGAGCTGCTTGCGCAGCGCCGAGTGGCGCGCCGCGCTCGTCACGATCGCCGAGAGCTCGTACGGCTCGAACGGCTTCGTGATGTAGTAGAACGCGCCCGCGCGCATGCACGTCGTCGCGGTCGCCGCGGTGCGATCGCCGGTCAGCATGATCACCGACGCGTTCGAACCGACCTCGCGGAAGTGCTTCAGCACGTCGATGCCGCTCATTCCCGGCAGGCCGACATCGAGGATCACGACGTCCCAGTCGGCGAGGTCGTTATCGAGCCGCGCCATCACGCTCTGCGGTTCGCGCGCGACCTCGACCTCGTGGCCGTCGGAGCCTAGCTTGCGCGCGATCGCGCGGGCGACGTCATCGTCATCCTCGACGACCATCACCTTGAACGGTGTGCCCTGATCCTCGCCCATCGGGAGCGAGCAAATCTACACGATCAGGAGGCGACGGGTAGGGTCTTGCCGGCAGGAGCAGCAGCGATCAGGCGGCGACGCAGCTCGAGCGGTGAAATCGGTTTCACGAGCACGTCGTCGGCGCCGGCGCGCAGGCAGAATCCGCGGATCTCTTCCAAATCTTCGCCGGAGAGCACGGCGACCCAGATGCCTTCGCCGTACATCGCCTTCAAGCCACTCACGAGCGCGGGCCCGCCCTGCGGCATGTTGAGGTCGACGAGCGCGATATCCGGCGGCGCGATCTCTGCGAGCTTCAGTGCCGCGGCGCCGTCGGCGGCGGTACACACGTCGAACCCGACGCGGGAGAGAACGTTCGCCACCGTGCGGCGAACCATCGCGTCATCATCGGCGATCATGACGCGAATGCTCATGCAGCCCTCCGAGGCTCCTCTTCCGTACCGAGCTGGTCGCGCAGGCGCTCGACCGCGCGCCACAGGAGCTGGCACACGCGCGACGGCGTGATCCGCAGCGTTTCGGCGATCTCTTGATACGTGAGGTCCTCGACATAGTGGAGACCGAGGATCGTGACGTCGCGCTGCTCGAGATGAGTGAGAGCGGCGCGAACGCGGGCGAGCGTGAGGCGATGACCGGCTTCGACATCCGGCGCGACCGAGTTCGACGCGAGGCGCGTGGTCTCGCCGTCGATCGGGCCGACTTCGACGTGAACGAGCTCGGCGAGGCCGGTGCGATACGTGTCGAGCGACACGCCGAGTGCGTCGGCGATGCGCTGGTCGGTCGGGGTCGAGCCGTCCTTCTCGAGCTCGCGCATCACGTTCGAGATCTTGCGCGCGAGCTGGCGGACCCGGCGCGGCATGATGTCGCCGCGGCGGAGCTCGTCGAGGACGGCACCGCGGATCCGGTGCTCGGCGAACGCGAGGAACGGCTCCTGGCGGGTGTCGTCGTAGCGGTCGGCCGCTTCGATCAGGCCGAGCATGCCGGCCGCGACGATGTCCTCGCGGGCGATCCAATCGGGGCAGCGCCGGGCCATACGGAGGGCGATCCGACGGGCGGCGTCCGCATACTCGCGAATCAGACGGTCACGCGCGGTCGACGATGGGGCGGCGAAGTTCTGCACGAGCGAGCGTAATTACACGTACCGATCCACTCTTAAGAGTTAGCAGTTTCGTGTAGTTACACTCGATTTCTGGGTTGGGTATTACCCACCCCAGGGTAGTTTTTTACTCCAGCTCGACTGGCTCGCTGTACTCGGCGCGTCGCTTCGATCCGGAGATGTGGCGCGTTACCCCGAAGATGATCTGCTTCTGATCGAAGCCGCCATCGAGGATCGGGAGTCGGGTCGCTGGGTTCGTGAGGTCGCCGCGATCGATCACCGCGAAGTCCGCGAACACGTCCCACGTCTTCTCGATCGCGAGCACGACTCCCGCGTGGAAGTCGACGCGCGGTTGCGGATCGAGCGACATCCCGGTCGTCGGATCGAGGCCGGTCCACTGCACCGGGATCGCGTAGCCGATGCCGAGCCAGGCGCCGCACGATCCGTTCGGTGCGTGGAACAGTGCGCTGGTCTGCACCGACAGCTCGGTCAGCTCCGAACCCCGAGTGTGCGGCGCCGACAGCGTGACGCCGTCGACACCGGCTTGGACATCGAAGTGGAGAAACTCCGGATCGATCGGCTTCTTCCACTCGAGTGCGAGTGCTTCGCGCGACCACATGCCGGTGTGATCGAGCAAGTGACCGCCGCCGCCCGACAGCGTGATCGCAGCGCGCTCGCCGAGCGGTGCGCGGATCGCACCACCGGCGCTCTGCCACGCGTGCTCGTCGGTAAAGGATGGTTGCTTCGCCAGGAAGTCGGCGCTGCCCGAGATCTCGAGCTTGCCGAACAGCGACCACCGACCCACGACATCGAACAGCGCGAGGTCGGTGAACTTCAGCGCGGGACCGTTCGGCATCGCATCTGCGAGCACGAACTTCATCTCGCCGGTGAGCTCGCCACCGTCGGGCGAGACCAGGTAGTCGCGCGCGACGCCGCGAGCCGACGTGCGGACGACGGTCTCGCTCGCCATGCCGTCGACGGGCATCGACTCGGTCGCATCCGCGAGTGCGGTACCACCCAAGGTCGCGAGGACCGCGAACGTCCAACCTGGTTTGCTCATGCGTGCTGGTAACGCACGCCAGAGCGCGGCGATCTAATGCTAGGTTTCGCGCGTGGGGAAGACGAAGGCGAAGGCCTCGAAACCGGCGAAGCCTGCCAAAAAAGTCGTCGCGAAAGCGAAGCCGGCGAAAAAACCTCCCATTCCGAAGTCGACGCGCGTTACGCGTCCCGTGCCGGTGATCGCCGCGCCGCCCGCGCCGCCCGCGCAGCGCGACGAGCTGGCAGCGCCTCGCGATATCGGTCAGTTGATCCGTTACGGCGAGCGGTTCGGCGCGAACAAGATCGACGTGCGGATGTGGAGCGCGCCCGGTTCGCTCGCGCCCGCGCAGCTGCCGGTCGGCTCGGGCGCGCTCGCGATCTTCGATCCCGCCGACAAGAAGAGCTGGAAGGTGCTCGATCGCCCCGCCGGCGCAGGCCAGTTCCGGATCATGCTGTCGCTCGTGCGGCCGGCAACGGCGCTCGATGCGACGAAGGACGAGCTCGCCGCGATCGTGATCCACACCGGTCGCCCGCCGATCGCGCGGTGGACCGTCGCGCAGTGGAAGGGTCAGAAGAAGCCGAAGTCCGCCGACGATCTGCCGACGATCGCGTCGAGCACCGGCTGGCTCGCGCTGATCGATGCCAGCGCCGGTTCGCCCGGCGTGCTCGCGCTGCCCGATGCGAGCGGCACGCAGCCGGTCGAGGTGCCGCTCACCGATGGCCGCCGCGCGCTCGCATTTCCGTCGGGCAAGGGCGAGTTCACCGCGTACTGGGCGATCGACGCGACGGATAAACCGATCTGTTTGGTGATCGACTTCGCGGCCATCACGCAGAAGGACTGGAAGGCGAAGCCCGTCGGCTAACGGCAACCGTCGTCGCTGCCCACGTGAATCTCGCACGCGGTCGCGCACGCCATCACGAGGGTGCCGGTTCCATTGCTGCAGCGGTACAGCGTTCCCGGATCACCGGCGAGCTTGTCGCCGCCGCAGTACAGGCCACCTTCGGTGCATGGCGCGTTCGCCGCTGCGCACGAGTCGTCGACGGTCGGATGCGTGACGCAACCGGCGGCGCACGCACCGCGCGCGATCGGCACGCCGCCCGCGTTGCACTCGTAGACCGTGTCGGCCATGCCGGCGAGCTTGTCCCCGCCGCAGTAGCGAGCGCCGGCGACGCAGCTTCCCGGATCGGCGAGCACGAGCTCGAGCGACGCGCGATCGGCGAGCGTTATCGCCGCGGCACCGGTACCGAGCACCTGCCCGCTCAGCTTGCCCGCACCGACGATCGCGAGCTTCGACGCCGAGCCCGCGATCGCGACGCCGCTGACGAGCGGCAGCGATGCCGTACCTCCGGGCTGGAGCGTCGTGACGGCGTGGTTGTCGCCCCACGATAGATCGAGCTCGAGCTGATCGATCGTCTTCACCGAAGGCGACGTGACGTGGAGCGTGACGCACGTGCCGCTGACGCCGGCGCACGGATCGTCGGTCGCGCAACCCGCGACGAGGATCGCGACGAGCGCGAGCTTCACTTGCACCCCGCGTTCGTGCAGTGAACGATCGGCAGCGTCGTCTCGTCGTGGCGCGTGACGCCGTACGCGACGCCCGCACCGGTGATCGCGACCGCACCGATCGCGGTCCAGAACCACCAGTGCTCGTAGAGCTTCGCCTCGTGCGGCGGTGGCGGCGCGGCGACCGCGACGGGTTGCGGCGCGACGCGCACACCGGCGACGCAGCGATCGCGCGCAGCGGTCAGCTCGGCGACGCGCTCGTCACCAACGGGGACGCGCGACAGGAACGATTCGATATCGACGACCGCGGTCGCACAGTCGTGCTGGGCGAGCTCCGTCAGCGCGCGCCAGCGGTACGGGTTCGCGCGATCGGGAACGAGCTCGACCGCGGCATCGAGCTCGCGGCGTGCGGTCGTGTAATCGGCGAGCTTGTACGCGGCGACCCCGCGATCGAGATGGCCGAGCGCCTCGCTGTCGACGCGATCTGCGTAGGCATGCGCGGGGACGAGCAGCGCGAAGATCGCGAATCTCATCATCGTCGCGATGATGCCGCCGGGTGCGCGCGCTGACCACTGGGAGTCGAGGCTGCACACGATTGTCCGCAGCGATTCCGCGATCATCGACGAGCCGTGCATGCGAAAGTGCTCGCAGATGTCGTACGAGCTCGCTGCATCGCTCGGACGTGGCGCGACCAGCGAGGTGTTTGCGGTCGTCGGTCGAGACGAGCTCGCGATCAAGCGGCTCCATCCTCATCTGCTCGGCGATCCGCGTGCGGTCGCGCGGTTCTCAGCGGAGCTCGAGCGGACGCGCGCGATCGTCCATCCGAACGTCGCGCGAGTGCACGCGGTCGGCGAAGGCTTCCTCGTGCTCGAGCGAATCCACGGCGAGACACTCGCGGCGCGACTCGCGTACGGGCCGATCGACGAGAGCGAGCTGCGCGTGCTCGGAGCGAAGCTCGCAGACGGCATGGCCGCGGTCCACGCGCGCGGCATCATCCATCGCGATCTCAAACCGGCGAACGTGATGCTCGCAGGTGACGAGCCGAAGATCGTCGACTTCGGCATCGCGCGCTCGCTCGCGTGCGATGCGCTCGCGACGGGTTCGCGCGTCGGCACGCCGGCGTACATGGCCCCGGAGCAATGGACGACCGGTGCGATCACACCGGCCGGCGATGTCTGGGCGCTCGGTGCGATCTTGTTCGAAGCGGCGACGGGCCGCTTGCCGTTCGATGGCTTCGAGGGCGGGCGGTGCCCGCAGCTGATCGCGCCGGCGCCTCCCGCCGGTTGCTCGCCCGTGCTCGATCGCGTGATCGCGGCGTGTCTCGATCGCGATCCGGCGCGCCGGCCGACGATGCTCGCGCTCGCCGACATGCTGCGCGCCGACGAGCGCGTCACCCAAGATGTCGGCGCGGTCGCCGTGGCTCCCGTCGTGGCCGCCAGGCGCCGGCGCTGGCCAGTCGTCGCGGCCGCCAGCGTCGCGCTCGCGGCGGCCGTGTACATGCTCTTCCCGAGCGGCGAGTCCGCGAGCGCGTTGCCGCTACCGGTGCTTCCCGTGATCGCGACGCGCGCACCTGCCGCTGCGCCGATGCCGGCGGTCGAAGCGCCATCCCCCGTCGTGCCGACGCACCATCGCGTACGCGCATCGCGCCCCGCCCCTGCCACCCGGCGCGCCGGAGAGACGCTCGACTGATGGTGGCCGATCCGCGCACCACGGAGCTCCTCGGCGATGCGCCGGCGCGGGCCTTCGTTCGCGAATATCGCCTCACGGTCGACGGTAAGGTCCAGACGTTCGCGACGCCGAAGCTCGTGATCGGCGCGGATCCGCGCGCGGATCTCGTGATCGCGGACCCTGCGATGTCGAAGTTCCACTGCGAGATCCGGATCGCGAACGGCGCCGCGACGCTGCGCGACCTCGGCAGCCGCAACGGCACGCTCGTCGATCACGTTCGCGTGATCGAGGCTCCGCTGCGCGATGGCGCGAACCTCCAGCTCGGCCGCACGCTCGTGCGCTTCGATCTCGGCACGCGCGACGTCGAGCTCGCACTCTCGTCGCGCACGCGGTTCGGTCGGCTCGTCGGTGCCTCGGTCGCGATGCGCGCCGCGTTCGCCCAGCTCGAGGCGATGGCCGCGAGCACGTCGACCGTGTTGCTCCAGGGCGAGAGCGGCACCGGCAAGGAGCTCGCGGCCGAAGCGCTCCACACCGAGAGCGCGCGGCGCGACGGGCCGTTCATCGTCGTCGATTGTGGTGCGATTCCGGCGAATCTGCTGGAGGTCGAGCTGTTCGGTCACGAGCCCGGCGCGTTCACCGGCGCGACGACCCGGCGGATCGGCGCATTCGAAGCTGCCTCCGGCGGCACGCTGCTGCTCGACGAGCTCGGCGAGCTCGCGCTCGAGCTCCAACCAAAGCTGTTGCGCGCGCTCGACCGCCACGAGATCCAGCGGATCGGTTCGACGACGCGAATCGCGACCGACGTCCGCGTGATCGCCGCGACGAACCGCAACCTGCGCGAAGAGGTCAACGCGCATCGCTTCCGCTCCGACCTGTACTACCGGCTCGCGGTCGTCCCGATCACGCTGCCGCCGCTGCGCGAACGCAGCGAGGATTTGCCCTCGCTGATCGAGGCCTTGCTCGCGGACCTCGGCGCGCAGGGCTCGCCCGCGACCGCCGCGCTGCGCTCCGGCGAATTGATCCCGGAGCTGCTCCACCACGCGTGGCCCGGCAACGTGCGCGAGCTCCGCAACTATCTCGAAGCGGCGCTGGTTCGCCAGGAGCTCGGCCACCCACACGGTGGCAACTCCTCGCCCGCGATCGACGTGACGCTGCCGCTGCGCGTCGTTCGCGAGCGCTGGTTGCGCGACCTCGAGCGCCGCTACCTCGAGCAACTGCTCGCGGCGCACGGCAACAACGTCAGCGCGGCCGCACGTGCAGCGGGCGTGGATCGCGTCCACCTTCACCGCCTACTCGGCCGCGCCGGCCTGCGCTGACTACCTGCAGCTGTCGTCGGTGCCCGAGTTGATGCGGCAGCCGTTCGCGCAGTGCTTGAACACCGCCGGATCGCCGGTGCCCGTGCAGCGATACAGCGTGCTCGAGCTACCGGTGATCTTGTCGCCACCGCAGTACAGGCCGCCGACGAAGCAGCTCGATCCGCCGTTCGTCGTGCCGTGCGCGCTCTGAGCGAACTTGCTGCGCACGACCGCGCGCGCCGCCGCGGTCCAGTGATGGAACACGTAGATCGCGTTGCCGATGAGGCCGTTGCGGTTGTCGAGCCACGAATAGACCTGCGAGCGCAGCGACGACTTCATCTTGAGGTTCGCGTAGACCGCGTGGATGTGATTGACGCCGGACCAGTGGTCGAAGCCGTTGTGGCGGTACCACGCTGCGAAGCCGACCTTCGCGAGCCGCTCCAGGAGATTCGCGATCTGCGTCGACGACATGCCGCTGACGCTGATGTCCGTCGCCGCGCAGTACGGATGGCCGTTGACCGTGCCGTCCTGGAGGTGCGTGCCGGCCGACGCCGCCGCGCTACCGATCGTCTGCATGATTCGCCACGACGGAATGCCAGCCGCACGCAGCGCATCGGATGCGCGCGGTGCGAGGCCCCACTTGAGCAACGCCTGCGCGGCCTCGATCGTCGGCTGGTCGGTATCCTCGAGCGGCTCGTCGAGCGTCGCGGTCGCGTCCGCGGTGTCGAACGTCGAAGCATCATCTTCAGGGACCTCGGCGGCGAGCGCCTGCTCGAGGTCGACGTGGTCGGTGATACCCGGCAAGTCTGCGAGGTCGGCGGCCGTCGCCTCCTCGTCGTTCGAATCGGACGTACACGCCGTGTGAGCGCACAGGGTGAGCGCGAGCAGGAGATGGATTCGCATGATTCGCATGCCTGGCCCTCTATCAAGGGACGGGCCACGCGCAGGTTCGCGAGATCACGGGGCCGTCACGGCACCCCTGTAACACCGGGCGCTACAGTGCAACCGCGACGAGGCCCCTAGCGGAGCGAGCCGCCGAGCGCCTTGATCGCGTCGTCGGCGTCGGTCTTCAGGCACGCGTTCGTGTTGCTGTCGCCGATGCCGAGCACGCCGCCGCGCATGCGATAGCGCGCGCGCTTGAGCGGTTCGATCGCGCGCGGATCGCCGAGCTCGACGAGCTTCGCGATCGCGGCCTTGCGATCGGTGCACGTCTTGCCCTCCTGGAGATCGAGCAGTGCGGCCTTGAACGCGGTGTCGCGATCGACCGTCGCTTCGCCGATCGGGGGAAGCAGTGGCGTCGGGAGCGGATGCGGTGCCTGGTCGTCATCGCGATCTGGGCGATCCGGGCGCTCGGCGCGCTCGCGATCGGGTCCGCGGTGCTTGTCCTTCTTGTCGCGCTTGTCCTCGTCGCGCTTGTCGGCCTTGTCGTCGCCCTTCGGCGGCACGATCGCGCTCTTGCTCGAGAGCTTCAGCACGATCGCGATCACGATTGCCGCGAACACGACGATGCCGACGAGGATCAGCCACTTCCTCGGCAGTGGCTCGTCATCGCCGATCTGCGTCGTCGACTTCGCCGGGAACGGCATCGGCGTGAACGCCGCGGTCGGTGCGGTCACGGCGCGCGCCGTCGGCGATGCAGCGGTGCGCGCGAACGGTGCGGGCGTCGCGTGCGCGGGCGCGGTCATCACGCCGGGCGCCGGCGTCGGGATCCGGACCGGGCCCGAGGCGCGCGGCATCACCGCGTAGCCCGCACCGCGGAGCACGGCGTCGAGCGCGTCCATGTATTCGTTCGCGGTCTGGATCCGCTCGGCCGAAACCTTCTCGAGGCCGTGGCGCACCGTGCGCTCGAGGCCCGCGGGCAGCTTGAGATCCGGCGCGACCTCCGCGAACGTCGGCGGTTCGCGCGAGACGTGCGCGGTCATGATCGACAGCGGATCGGTGTCCTCGAAGGGCGGCCTGCCGGCGAGCATCTCGTAGAACACGACGCTCGCCGAATAGAGATCCGTCGCCGGTTTGATCTCGCCGCCGACCGCTTGCTCGGGCGACAGATACGCCGGCGTTCCGACCGTGAGGCCCGCGCGCGTCGTCGCCGGATCGTCGGAGCTGCCCTGGTAGAGCTTCGCGATCCCGAAGTCGAGCAGCTTGACGACGACCTCGCCGTCCTTGTTCGCGAGGAACACGTTGTCGGGCTTGATGTCGCGATGGACGACGCCGCGCTCGTGCGCGTGGCGCAACCCCGACAACACGCCGCGCATGATCTCGATCGCCTCGGGCCACGGGATTCGCTTCTCGCGCTCGAGTCGCTTGCCGAGCTCTTCGCCCTCGAGCACCTCCATGACGAGGTACGGGCAACCATCCTCGAGCACGCCCGAGTCGCTGACGCCGACGATGTTCGGATGATCGAGGCGACCCGACGCGAGCGCTTCGCGCTGGAACCGCGCCGCGGCTTCCTTGTTCCTACCGAGGTCGGCGTGGAGCACCTTGATCGCGACCGCGCGACCGATGCCGGTGTGCTCGCCCTTGTAGACCCGACCCATGCCGCCCTTGCCGAGCACGGAATCGACTCGATAGCGGCCGTCGAGCATCGCCCCGATAGGAACGACGCCCGAATCGTCAGGTGTGGGTCCCATCGAGCGCCCCGATCTTACCGCGCATGAGTAAGGCTACAAAGGCGCCGGTGTGCGCTAACGCTTGCGTGGTCGACCGGGCATCGGAGGCAATCCGGTGTGTTGCGTGAGCGCGACTCCCGGTTGCAGGGGCTTCCCGGATCTTTGGCTGGATCTCGGGCCCCGGTTCGCGGGTTGCCAGGACGGCACGAGGCACTGCTTGCCACCGCCGATCAGATCGCCGCGGCCCATGCGGTGGAGCGCCTCGCGCAGCATCGGCCAGTTGTGAGGATCGTGATAGCGCAGGAACGCCTTGTGGAGGCGGCGGCGCTCGAGGCCCTTCACGACGTGGACCTTGTCGCGCGCGACGAGCGAGCGGAGCGGCGAATAGCCGGTGTGATACATCGCGGTCGCGCTCGCCATCGGCGACGGCAAGAACGCTTGGACCTGATCGGGGCGGAAGCCGTTGCGCTTCAACCACAGCGCGAGGTTCAGCATGTCCTCGTCGGTCGTGCCCGGATGCGCCGCGATGAAGTACGGGATCAAGTACTGCTCTTTGCCGGCCTCGACCGAGTAGCGATCGAACAGCTCCTTGAACCGATCGTACGCGCCGATGCCGGGCTTCATCATGTGCTCGAGCGGCCCCTGTTCGGTGTGCTCGGGCGCGATCTTCAAATAGCCGCCGGTGTGGTGCTGCGCGAGCTCCTTGATCCACTCGGGCGAGCGAACCGCGAGGTCGTAGCGCACGCCCGACGCGATGAAGATCCGCTTCACGCCTTTGATCGCGCGCGCCTTCCGGTAGAGCGCGACGAGCGAGCTGTGATCGGTGCCGAGGTTGTCGCAGATGCCGGGATACACGCACGACGGCTTGCGACACGCGGCTTCGATCTCGCGCGACTTGCAGCTCATCCGGTACATGTTCGCCGTCGGGCCGCCGAGATCGGAGATGTTGCCGGTGAAGCCGGGCGTCGAGTCGCGGATCCGCTCGATCTCGTGGAGGATCGACTTCTCGCTGCGGCTCTGGATGATCCTGCCCTCGTGCTCGGTGATCGAGCAGAAGCTGCAGCCGCCGAAGCAGCCGCGCAGGATCGTGACCGAGAACTTGATCATCTCGTACGCGGGCAGCTTCGTCGCCTGGTGGCGCGGATGCGGCAGGCGCGAGAACGGCAGCTCGTACAGCTGATCCATCTCGGCGGTCGTCAGCGGGATCGGCGGCGGGTTGATCCACACGTCCGCGTTGCCGTGGCGCTGGACGAGGGCGCGCGCGTTGCCGGGGTTCTGCTCGAGGTGGAGCACGCGCGACGCATGCGCGTAGAGGATCGGATCTGCCGAGACCGTCTCGAAGCTCGGCATCCGGATCACTTGCTGATCGCGCGAGACCTTCTTCGGCTTGAGCTGGATCAAGTTCGTCGGGGCCGCTTCGCCCGTCGCGCACGCGGCGCCTTCGGCCTGCGCGCGCTCTTCCATCGCGTACGGATCCGGCTTCGGATCGACGCGGCCCGGCTTGTCGAGCGTCGTCGAGTCGATCGTCTGGAAGCCTTCGCGGCTGCCGAGAAATGCCGTGCCGCGCAGATCCTGGATCTCTTTCGCGGGCGTGCCGGCGGCGAGGCGATGCGCGATCTCGACGATCGCGCGCTCGGCGTTGCCGTAGACGAGCAAGTCGGCGCGGGTGTCGGCGAGGACCGAGCGGCGGACCTTGTCGCTCCAGTAGTCGTAGTGCGCGATCCGGCGCAGGCTCGCCTCGATGCCGCCGATCACGAGCGGAACATCGGCGAATGCTTCGCGGCACTTCTGCGCGTAGACGATGACCGAACGATCGGGGCGGAGGCCCGCGGCACCGTCGGGCGAGTAGGCGTCGTCGCTCCGCACCTTCTTGTCGGAGGTGTAGCGATTGACCATCGAGTCCATGTTCCCGGCGGTCACGCCCCACATCACGTTCGGGCGACCGAGCGCGGTGAACGCGGCCGGGTTGCGCCAGTCGGGTTGATCGAGGATGCCGACGCGAAACCCGTGCGACTCGAGCAGGCGGCCGATCAACGCCATGCCGAAGCTCGGGTGATCGATGTACGCGTCGCCGGTGACGAGGATGATGTCGCAGCTATCCCAGCCGAGCTCGTCCATCTCGGCGCGCGTCGTCGGCAGGTACGGAGCGACGCCGAAGCGGTGCGCCCAATACGGCCTATACGAGAACAGGGGACGCGAAACTGCCGTCACGGGAGCGATCGGTTACCACACTGCGGCGCGCGACCCCAGGAATCAATTTCCTGAACCTATTCGCCACCATCTTCGGGGTCGCCGCCCTTCTTCGGGCCCCGGCTGCCGCCACCCTCGGGCACGGCTTCCTTGTTCAGAGAATCCTGCTGGGCCTGGGTCAGGCTCTTCTCGCACTTGTCGCCGTCATCCGGCGTCGCCAGCTTCGCGAAGCAGCTGCGCGACTCCGCCGACCAGCCGTCCTTCGTGCAGTGATCCGCGAGCGTGTCGCGGATCTTCTTCACCATATCGGGCGGTGCATCGGCGTGCGCCTTGGTCAGGACGTCGATCGTGTGATCGGCGGCCTCGGCGCAGCTCGGACCTCCACCACCGCCGGGGGCCGTCGCGGCGGCGGAGCCACCACCGGTCGGCATCGTCGACTCGGAGGCCGACTTGGAGCTACCGCCGCACGCGGCGGCAAACAGGGCGAAGGCGAGCGCTAGGCGATGCATCGCGTGTCAGCATGACACGGCTACTGGGCGAGCAACACCAGGTCGCGCACGCCACCTGCGATGAACTCGACCGCGACGGCGGCGAGCAGGAGGCCCATCACGCGCTCGAACGCGCGGAGCAGCGTCTTCGGCAGGAATCGCTCGGCGTTCGCGGCGCTGCGCATCAGCAGCCAAGTCGCGAGGCAGGTAATCGTGACGGCGAGGAACACCGCCGACATCCGCACCGGGTGCCACGTCGCGCGCGACATCAGCACCATCACGGTCGCGATCGCGCCGGGGCCGGCGAGCATCGGGATCGCGATCGGAAAGATCGCGATGTCGTCGCCCTGGGTGCGGCTCTCGTCGCGCTCCTCTTTCGTCGAGCGCGTCGGTGACGGCTGGGCGCGCATCATGTCGATCGACATCAACAGCAGCATGATCCCGCCGGCGACCTTGAATGCGCCGAGCGAGATCCCGAATGCCTTGAACACGAGGCCGCCGGTGATCGCGAACAAGATCAGGATCACCCACGTCGCGAACGAAGCGCGCAATGCAACGCTCTTGCGCTGCTCGCTCGTCAGCGCGCCCGTGATCGACAGGAACACGGGCACGTTCGCGAGTGGATCGATGACGAAGAAGATCGCGCTCAACGCCACGACGGCGAATTTGGCGTCTTCATCACTCACGCGCGACGTGTATCACGGCAACGGCTCGCGCGCCGCTCGCCAGTCGGCTGGGATTCCGGCGAGCCCGACGGCACCGACGATGATTCCGCCGGCCATCGCACATGTCGTGTCGATGTCGCCACCGACGCTCGCGCAGCTCCACAGCGCGTTCGCGTAGTTGTCGAGATTCACGGCCGCGCACCAGATCGCGAACGGGATCGTATCGGCGGCGAGCACGCGGCTGCCGTTGCCGAGCTCGGCGGCGACCGTGATCGGTTCGGCGCGCAACATCGCGATCGCACGGCGCACGCCATCGCAGGTCGGGCCTTTTGGCGTGTGCGCGACGACCGCCTCGAGCAGCGCGCGTGGATCGCGTTCACCCGCGAACGTGCGCGCGGCGGCGACCGCGACCGCGACCGCACCTGCGATGCCATCGGGATGAGCGTGCGTCGGCAACGCCGAGCGCGAGGCATGTTCGACGACCGCCGCGAGGTCGTCGCAGAAGTACGCGCCGACCGGCGCCGAGCGCATGCCGCCGCCGTTGCCGCACGAGCCCTGCCCGTCGAACACGCTCTTCGCCGCTGCCTCCCACGGCACGCCGTGGCCGATCTCGGAGAGCACGTGATGCGCGCCGCGCCCGTAGCCGCGCGCCGGCTCCGCGCTGTAGCGCCGCGCGTAGCGATCCGCGAGGTCGGTGACATCGATGCCGCCGTGGCCCGCGAGCGTCTCGACGATCGACACGGCCATCGCGGTGTCGTCGGTCCACATCCACTTGCGCATGCCCGAAGGCAGCGCGACCGTGCGCTCGCCGAGCGCGAGCTCGCGCGTCGCCGGTCCCGCATGCAGCAGCTGCTCGCCGAAAGCGTCGGCGACCGACAATCCCTCGAGGGCGAGCTTCGCGCGTTCCAGACTCATAGTGTCATGATGACACTACTTGAGATACGGCGCAAGGAACCGGTCGGATTCGGCGAGCAGGCGTGGAATCGAATCGAGCAGCTGATGGCCGTCGTCGAGCTCGATCAGCGTCGCCGTGTCGGGGTGGCGCTTCACGAGCTCGCGCGAGTACTCGATCGGCACCGTCTCGTCGCGGGTGCCGTGCATGATCAGCGAGCGCGTCAACACGTTCGGCAGATCGGTGCCGAGCGCGAGCGCGTCCTCCATGAACTCGAACGAGATCTTCGAGGGCCCGTTCTTCGAGTAGTCGAACACCTCGCGCCAGCCGGTGCGCTTCCACTCGTCCCACTCGGGGCCGAGCTGCTGCTGCCAGCGATGGACGAGCCGGAACGCCGGTGCGAGCAACACGAGCGCCTTCACGCGATCGTCGCGCTCGGCGACACGCGCGGCCGTGAGTCCGCCGAGGCTCGAGCCGATCAAGATCGCGTCGCCGCGCAGCGACTCGCGGACGTGATCGATCATCGCGGTCAGCCGGAGGTGCTCGAACGACGGTTTGCGGAGATCCATGCGATCGACCGTGATGCCGCGCGCCGCGTAATGATCGGCGTACGCGACCGCCTTGGTCGAGGTCGGTCCCGAAGCGAAGCCAGGGAGGTAGAGGACCTGCATATGTCTTCCACCCTACACCCGCGCGAACATCGCGACATCCGCGTCGCGCCGATCGCGGAAGTTCATCACGATCATTTCGCGATGGGTCCAAAATCGAGCTGCGCGCGGTGGCTCGTGCGATGCAATCGGTGAGCGCGTGCGCTCGATCGTCATCGCCGTGCTCGGAGTTTCAACGCTCGCAGCAGCCGACGAGCGCGATGCAGCCGTGCGCGCCGGGGTCGCGTTGATCGGCGCCGATGGCGATCAGGGCTTGCATGGCTTTGCCCCATATGTCGACGGCGAGCTGGGTCTTCGCACGCGCTACGCATCGTTGACGGGCGCCGGGTCGATCTTCAGC
>Ga0207687_10001747_pt1 | contig 14939 bp, 13 predicted proteins | sample KBSM54metaG_FD_184399 | JGI IMG/M metagenome (GOLD analysis project Ga0207687, IMG submission 184399) | Miscanthus rhizosphere microbial communities from Kellogg Biological Station, Michigan, USA - KBS M5-4 metaG (SPAdes) (version 2) | ecosystem: Host-associated > Plants > Roots > Rhizosphere >...
GTAAACATACGAGGTTCTTATGAACCAACTGGAGCTGCCCGATCCACAATTGGATCCGGATGACGACGGCATGCTGCGCATGTCGATCCTCGAACACCTCGACGAGCTGCGCAGCCGGATCATCCGCTCGTTGATCGGTTTCGGCGTGGCGTTTCTGGTCTGCATGTTTTTCGCGAGCCAGTTATGGAAATTCGTCCAGGCGCCCGGTATCGCCGCTTTCAAGGCAATCGGAAGCGGCGGATTCATCGCGATCGGCGTGATGGAGAGATTCTCCATCATCTACGTCTGGACGCCACTGGTGGCAGCCATCTTCGTGGCCTTTCCGTGGGTGATCTATCAGGTCTGGGCGTTCATCGCGCCCGGCCTGTATCCGCGGGAGCGCAAGTGGGCCGTGCCTTTTATCGTGTGTACGGGCGGACTATTCTTGTGCGGCGGCCTATTCGCTTACTTCGTCGCATTTCGTTATGCTCTGGTCTTTCTGCTCGGCGTCGGCGAGGATGTCAACGTAACTTCCCTGATCTCGATCGACGACTATTTCACGAACTTCGTGAACGTCATGTTGGGGATCTCGGTGATCTTTGAGCTGCCGGTCTTGATCTTCTTCCTGACCCTGATCCGGGTGGCTTCGCCAAGCTTTCTCATGCGGCATTCGCGCTACGCGATTCTGGCGATCGTGATTCTGGCCGCGCTGGTGACGCCATCACCGGACGCGTTTAATCTGACGCTGTTCGCCGTGCCCATGATCCTGCTGTACTTCCTGGGCGTGTTTGCGAGTTATTTATTGGTACTGCGCCGCGAGGGCCGGAAGTTCCCGTGGAAGGTGTTTCTCATATGGCTGGCGGCCGTGTTGGTTGTGGTGGGTATCGGGCTGGCATACACCGGGTACTGGCGTTACTTGATAAAGTAGCCCGCCAGCATTTTCATGACGATTCGGCTGGCGCGAACACCGAGCTTCAGGCGCGTGAATACTGGGAGCTTGCGGTCAATCTCGTAAGTTTCCCGAAGCTGCGTTAGCCTCTCCTGACTGCCCACGATGGCTAGGTTCGCTTCCTCGACCAGGGCCTGCGCTTGCGGCGAAATACAGCGGATGATGCGCTCGGCGGCGTCTAGGCGTCCCCACATCAAGTCGTTCTGGCGCCATTCGCGATTCAGGAAGGCGCCGAAGTGAAACAGCGCCGTGCCCGCCAGTTTCCGGCGCTTCTCCGTAAGAGCATTTTCGTCGACGATACTAGTCGCATCTCGAGGGCTGATGCGGAACACCTCGCACAGTTCCGCTTCGCCCACCGATGCCTCGTAGAAGATCGGGAAGACGATCTGGTCGTAATATTCGAATTGATCGAAGATGCGCCGGGAGTCCGAATCGAGGCAAGCCTCGGCATCCGCCGATGCGCGGATGAACGCTTCACGGAAACGGTCTGCGATCGCCTCGGCCGTCGTGAGATCCGTGCGGCGCAGACTCTTCAGCGTCGCGGCGATCTGGTTTAGCTTCCGCTTCATGTCCGGATCCGCCAGCTTGCGCAGCACGAACTGAATACGCCGCTCGCGATACCCCAGGTCAAACTCCAAAAGGAAGAGACTTTCGCTGTGCTCGGGATCCTGTTCCGAATAATGCGCCCGTCGCCAGGCATCTATGACGCAGGAAGGTTGGCCCAGCATCGTCGCCAGATCGTCCGTGACCGCGCGCACTTTCAGGCGATGGTAGCCGGCGTATCCTGGACCACGGTCGTGAATCTCTTCCGCCAAAGTTCGGCGCTGATACGCAGCTCCCCCTGCCCGTCCGATGAACTCTCCGACGTCTTCATCCACGTGCGAGGTGATCTCGTCAACGCGTTCGATCAGATGGTTCCGCTCGATCACGCGCTGTAAGTCTTCGCGAATGGTTTCGTCGCGCGGCAGGGTGACGAGTGCATCCATCGCATTGCGAAGGAAATTCGGCGCAGCCAAAGGACGGTTACTTTCCTGGTCATCGGGAGACGGTTCGACGTACATCAACTTCCGTGTCACCGGAAGATCCGTGCTGCGCTGCGATAGTGCTTGAATCGCGTGGGTGAAGGGCTTGTTGTCCAGATACCCGCCGTCGCCGAAACAGCGCGCGGCGCAGTCACTGCCGTAATCAGGGAAGAACGACTGCGCCTCGACGTCGCCGAGGCTCGCCGGCTCGAACGCGAACGGAAACGCCGACGTAGCCCGCGCCGCGAATGCCAGGAACGGATTTTTGTCGAGGGCAAAGTGATTCTCGCCGTCGCCGAAGCGCAGATGGAACACGTTCTTGTGGCGTTTCTCGAACACGGTTTTGTCGGCGAGCTGGATGGGCAGTTCCAATCCCTGAATGTCGGTCGCGGTAATGAACAGGTCCATTTCAGGTTGCAGGGGAGCCGAGCTACCCGACTCCATCCCGGCTAGCGCATCCAGGAGCCGCGTATACATGGTCCGGCTGCTCAGCAGGCTGCGAGGAATCGCGTCGCGATTCAGAAGATCCGACACATCAGCTTGATCGAGCCACAGCCGGCTTATTTGTTCGAGAGTTTGCCCATTCGCGAAGGCCTTGCCCAGGAAAATGGCGTTGATGCCGCCGGCCGAGGTTCCCGACGCAATGTCCACCAGAAATCGTGTACGCAGTGTCCCATCCGGCGAGCTCGCAAGCTGGCGATACACTCGCTCGGTTCCGCTCAGCTCCGCATCGCCGACGATCAGGTTTCCTTGTGCGTCCACGGCCGTAGAGCGGACCAGGTGGAAGAATTCCTGGGTTACGCCGTGGATGTAGATCGCAAGCGACGCGCCGCCGTAAAGCACCAGGGCGAAACGCACTTCTTGCTCGAAAACTGGAGTCATCTGCCCGCAGTACAGCAGATGCCAGGAGATCCGCAGTCGTGCGAATCTCCCAGGTAGGCGGTTACAAGAGACTTATTACGACTTGCCCGCGGAGAACTTCAATTCCTGCAGTGACACCTTGCGTGTCGCCGGATTCGGCAGGTGGATCGGAATGATCCGGTCGACATCCAGATGCAGGCGTTCGATGTTCGCCAGGAGGTTGACCTGGTATTGATTGGGCATCGGTACTGGCGCAGTTGGGGTTGGATTGAGGACATTGAACTCATCCGCCTCGATCAGGATCTTCTGCTTTGGCAAATACACCACCATCATGTTGACGTCGTGAGTGCTGTTCATCAGGTGATGGAGCTCAATCACATGTTCGCCGTCCGTCAGGACCTTTTTGTCCCCGACGTATTCCACCTTGATTTTGGGCTTCGCGTTCTTCTTTTGCAGATTGTCGGGAACCAGCGTGTGGGGATTCGCGAGAACCTTCTCGAAATAGCCCTTGTTGCCCTGATTGGTGATGATGGTCGCGCCCTCGGCCACGAAGTCGCGCAGTCCCTGTGAATGATCGAAGTGCGCGTGCGTGTTGATCACGTACTTGATCGGTTTACCGGGAACCAGGCGCTTGGCCTCGCTGATGATCTGGTCCACGCGCATATCGCCCGACGGGCCTTCGATCACGATGATGTAATCTTTGAAGTTCGCGACCACGGCGCCGTAGCCGCCCGTAACCAGCCAGAAGCCGCCGCCGAGGTCTTCGCTCTCTATGGCGGCGGGAGCGCCGCGACCCGCACCTCCAGGAGCGCCGCCCGGTGCACCTCCCGGTCCACCCTTGCCTTTTCCGTCGCCGCCTGCGAACTCCGGCGCAGCGCCCTTGCCATCGCCGCCCTTCGCAGCCCCACCCTTGCCGCCGCCCGGACCACCGGGTCCGCCCTTACCGCCGCGACCCGCGGGAGGCGTCAGATCCACCGGCTGGTTGGTTTTCACGTCGGACACGGCCATTTCGAGAATCTTCGGACCGCCCTGGCGCTGCACGATACTCGTCGGGAATTTCACTCCGCCGAAGTCCTTGTAGTTGGTGAACGCCACTTCCCATTTAATGTCGCCGAGCATGCCCTGGTCGATCATCGTTTCGACTCTGTCCACAAAACCCTTGTCGTCGATGTAGCCCTTGACGGCAGTCTTGTAGGCCGTGCCGTTTTCCATCGGGAAGGTCAGGACGGTGAACTTCCTTTCTTTTGAAACCGTGGCGTTCTTTTCCAGCGCCATCTTCAAGAAGCCCAGCGGCAGCATAGCGAATTGAATTTGATTGTTGAAGTTGTTGGCCGTCGTTACCGTTGGAGGCTGAGGAGTAATGGCGGATAACGGGCACGTAGTTCCATTGCCGCCGCACTGGCCTGCGGGTTCTCCTTCGCCGCGTTCCCTAACATCGCGCCATGCCTTGGCGTCGAAATCCACCGAGCGGACCCAATTCTTGTCCGCGAACCAGCGCCAGCGATCCGAGCGAGGATTGTACTGCTGCCCCACCGCGCCATCGCCGCCTTCGGGGGCGGTAATGGTCAGCGTCTTGACGTTCTCTACGCCCATGGCCTTCATGGACTTGTCGACCACGGACTTCAGATCGCTCTGCGCGGAAACCACCCAGACCAGGACAGTCGCGAGTCCAGCAGCAGTGAGAACCTTCTTGAACATGCTCGCCTCCACAGGGATGAGTCCCGGGCGCATTCACGGCCTCCGGGTCACGGGTCAGTATAACACCGGTCAATGCGGCTTCAGATGCCGCTGGCGCGGATCCAGAAGCTCTCGCTCCACTTGCCGCCCGGCGGGATCGTCTGTAAATCAGGGTACTTGCCGGCGTGGGCCAAATTCACCGCGCTGGTGATACCACTCATCGGCTCGAAACAGATGAACGGCTGTGGTTGACCATTGGGAGCGTTGGGTTCCCACACCACGGCGGCCGGATACTTCGGACCAAAAAGCGCCTCGACTTTCATCTTGCCGGACTCAATCGAAAACACCGCGCGGCCATCGGCATCGCGCTGTAGGTCGATGAAGCCGTCATCGAGCGTGCGGCCTTGCAGCGGGAATTTCTCGGGAATGTCCATCGCGCGATATTCACCAGTGGGAATCAAGCGATTATCGGCCACCACGCGCTGGCGCGCGGGGATGTGGCCGGTCCATTGATCGCGCGGAACATCCGGGAGGCGGTAGTAGGGATGAAACCCGATCGCCACCGGCATTGGAAGGTTGCTCAGGTTGGTCACGGTGACGCGGACTTCAAGGACGCCATCCTTGAGCGTGTAAGTCATCTCGTATTCGTGGGCGAAGGGCCACTGGGCCATCAATTCTGGGTATCGCCAGAATTCCAAACGACTGGTGGTGCGGGCCGACCGCTTGTCGCCGACCACACTGATGACCTGCCAGTACGGCGAGCTTGAGAGCAGCCCGTGAATCGGATTGGCTCCCCGGACGTTGCCCAGATCCATGTCGAACGCGTACTTTTTGCCATTGGCCCAGAAGCCTTGCTCATCGAGACGATTGGCCCACGGGGCCAGAAACGGGATGCCGCTCAGTTGCGGATTTTTTTGAAACTCGGCCACATCGGCGTAAGGGAAGTACAGGATGTTTTTCCCGTGTATGTTCATCTCGTATGCCGTGTTGCCGACTGAAGGCACGATGGCGATCTCGACGCCGTGCTCCGGATCGGCAAGGCGGACTACGGGGATGCCATGATCGGTAGTGCGCTCGGCTGTGTACTCTTGCGCGAAAGTTACAAGCGAGAGCGTCAGTAATACAACAAGCCGGAGCATGCCTTAGTGAGTATAATGCACGTGGGTGTAGCGAAACGGGGGTATACAAACGATGAGACGCAGAGACTTTGTAACCACTATGAGTGCCGGCCTGGCCGCAACCGGAATCGCTTCGGCGCAGGCTCCCACGCGCGCTATTACGCCGGTGAAGCGCAAGAACCGCATCAAGCAAGGCTGCATGCGCGCAAATTTTCCGGCTAACATGCCCTTCGACGACATGTGCCGCATCGCCGCCGAACAGGGGATCCACGGATTTGACCTGATCGGGCCCAACGACTGGCCCACGCTCAAAAAATACGGTCTGAAACCGCTGATGGGAGCGACCGGCGGGGTGAGCTTCGAAAATGGCATCATCCGCAAGGAGTTTCACGAGGCTCTGGAGAAGTCCGTGAATGCGAACATCGACACCTGCGCCGCGGGCGGCTGCCCGAACATGATTACTGTTGGCGGCCAGCGGCGAGGCATGTCATACGAAGAGGGAGCCGATAACGCGGTGGCGTTCTTCAACCGAATTAAGGCTCACGCCGAGGACAAGCAGGTCACGGTCTGCATGGAGATCATGAACAGCAAATTCATGGACAGCGCCGTCGGGCGCTGGGACCAGATTTGCAATCACCTGGCTTGGGGGGTGGGAGTCATCAAGCGCGTGAATTCGCCGCGCGTGAAGGTGCTGTTCGATATTTACCACGTCCAGATCATGGACGGAGACGTGGTGCACAACATCCGCGAGAATATCCAGTACATCTCGCATTTCCACACCGGCGGCGTTCCGGATCGCCATGAGATCGATGAAACGCAGGAGCTGAACTATCGCTTCATCGCGCAGGCGATCGTGGATGCCGGCTTCACGGGTTATGTTTCCCATGAGTATCGTCCCGCAGCGGGTCACGATCCGGTACAGAGCCTGAAGCGGGCGATCGAGATCATGGACGTGTAGCGGGCCGATATAGCGCCGCCCGTGAGGGCGGGGGCTGCCACTGGTTATTTTCCGTCCACCGAAAACGCCAGCAGAATATTGCCGCCCGCTCCGCCTGCGAAGGCGTAGCCGGAGGTCGCGACCACCATGCCATTCGCGATGGCCGGGCCGCCGCCGTTAAATGCTCCACCCTTGCCTGCGAGGCCGTTCACAGTGTTGGGGATTGTCTGGACCGCATCGAAATCCCATACAATCGCCCCATCCTTAGTCGAATATGCTCGCAGGTGTCCTCCGAACGACGCTGAGAACGCGATCCCGGGCATCGCCGAAACGGCCGAGGACTGCGCCCGATTGCCCGCCCCTTGTGGAGCCGGCGTACTCCAGATTTTTTCGCCTGTATCGATTTTCAGCGCGTAAAGTCCCGGCGTTCCGTCCGGCTTGTTGATGTCGGCGATCGCGGCATAAACAGTCTGGCCTTCGGCGGCCATACCCCAGCCGATCCCGCCCAGCAGGCCGTTCCCGACGCCAATGCGTGTCTTCCAAATGACTTTGCCGCGCTGTTCGGGATCGAGAGCGTAAACCACGCCCGATTTCTGACTGGCGAGAATCACGTCGCGTCCGCCCACCTGCCGCAGCAGAGTCGAGCTACCGAAGTCATAATCGTCGCCCGGATTCTCTGGGCACAACGGGCCGCGAGGGCAGCCTGGTACCCAGTTGTCGCCTGGCGTCACCTGGTTCGACCACAGCAAACTGCCCGTCTCCAGGTCGAAAGCCAGGATGGCGTCCGTGGTCGGGAGTTCGATACTGGTGTAGGAATTGCCGCTGCCAATGTAGATCCGTTTGCGTTTTTCATCGATGATGGGTGCCGACCACAGGCTCGCGCCTGCCGGCCCGAACATCTTTCGTCCGTCGGCGGTCGTCTTGTACTGCTTGGGAGGATCGGGAATGGTGTAGGTTTTCCAGATCACCTTCCCGGTCTTGGCATCGAGCGCCGACAGACTTCCGCGGAACTTGCAGCATTCGTAATTGGCCGCGCCCGACCCGGTTTCCTCGCCGGAGGACATCGGAACGTACAGCCGGCCGTTGTTGTAAACGGGCGATCCCGTGATGCGGGCGAGCGGGAAATCGTCGACTTTCGTCTTCCAGATAAGTTGGCCAGTTTGCGCATCGACTGCATGCGCCGTTCCGCCGCTATCGCCGAAATAGGCGATCCAACGCGTGGCATTTGACTGAGAGTCCGGGAGCTTGACGACCTGAATTGCGGTGCGCGCGATGTTGCCGGTGTCGTAGCTCCAATAGGTACAGCCTGTCGCAGCATCCAGCGAAAATACGGTGCCGCTGGCGCTGCCTACGAACACGCGCCCGCCGACGATTACGGGCTGGGCTTGATTGCGCTGATTGACGGGGCCTGGAAACGCAAAGGCCCACTTGAGTTTGAGCTTGGGCACGTCGGCCGCGGCGATGCCGGGTGCCGGCTGAAAGCGCGAGCCGGATGCATCCACGCCCCACCCGTTCCAATCGCCCGCGCCGGGAGCGAAGGGCTTGGGTGTCCCGGAGCACTTCCCGGTCACAGGATCGGGCGCGGGTGTTTGAGCAAGTAAAGACGTAGCGAGAGCGGCTAATAGAAACAAGCGCATGGGACCTACTTTATCTCAACTTCCTGAAATCGCGCACAACGGAGCGCGGCAATATCCGCCGCACCCTGTACGCTCAACTTCCCGTCAACTGCGTTTTGAGGTAATTCGCCAAACCGCCGAGCTCCAGGATCTTCTTCACGGACTCGGGGAGCTGCGGAAAAGCGTATTGTCTGTCGACCAAATGAATTTTGCTGGCCGCCAGATCGATGCGCAGGGAATCGCCTTCCTGGACGTCGGGATACAATTCCGGGCACTCGAAAATCGGCAACCCATCATTGATCGCGTTGCGATAGAACGTCCGTGCGAAGGAGCACGCCACCACGGCCTGGATCCCCAGCCCCTGGATCGCCGTCGCCGCCTGCTCTCGTGCGCTGCCGCAGCCGAAGTTGCGGCCCGCGACCAGGATCTGGAAGTCGCGCAGCTTGGCCGGGAAACCTTCTCCTAGAACTTCGAAAGCATGGTGGGCCAGCCGTTCGCGATCGATGTAGATGAGATAGCGCCCGGGAATGATGATGTCGGAGTTGACGTTATCGCCGAATTTGTAGACGCGGCCTTGGATGGTCGATTCCATTTAGAAAAATTCGCGGGGATCGGAAATCACGCCCTTAATCGCCGAAGCGGCCAGCGTCGCGGGACTCGAAAGATAGATCTCAGCCTTACTGCTGCCCATGCGTCCGATGAAGTTTCGATTCGCCGTAGACAGGCAGACTTCGCCATCAGCCATGATGCCGCCGTCGCCGGCGCACGCGCCGCAACCAGGATTCGTAAACATCCCGCCGGCTTCGAGCAGCGTTTGAAACACGCCGGTTTTCGAGGCTTCGAGCAAAATCTGTTTCGAGCCGGGAGTAATGATCAGCCGGACATTCGGGTGCACGCGGCGGCCCTTGAGAATGCGCGCGGCCACTTCCAGATCTTCGTATTTGGCGTTGGCGCACGATCCCAGGAACGCCTGGTCGATACGAGTGCCCTCGACCTGTTGAATGGGTTTGGTGTTCTCCACCTCATGAGGGCAGGCGACCATTGGCCCAAGCTGGCCTAAGTCCACCGGCAGCTCTTTCTCGTAGACGGCATCTGCGTCGGCGGTCACCGGCAGGTAGCGCTTGGACGCATCCATGCGCCCGCGAAGATATTCCTCGGTCTTCGCATCCGGCGGCACGAACGCGCACTTCACGCCCATTTCCATGGCGAGATTCGTCATGGTCATGCGCTCGGAGACGCTGAGATCGGTCGTCGCGTCGCCATGAAACTCGACCGCTTTGTACCCGCACCCATCGGCGCCCAGGCTTCCAATCAGATGGAGCATCAAGTCTTTCGAGTACACACCCGGCGCGAGCTTCCCATCGAGGATGATCTTGAATGTGTCGGGCACTTTCATCCACAGCTTGCCGGTGATCCACACCGACGCGACCTCGGTATAGCCGATACCGGTTCCCAGCGCGCCCAGACTGCCGTAAATCGTGCAGTGGGAATCGGTCCCGACGATCAGATCGCCCGGCGCGACGTGACCCGCTTCCATGAGCACCAGGTGCGCGATGCCCGCGTCGACGTCGTAAAACTTGTTGATCCCGTTGGTGCGCGCGAAATTGCGGCTCACTTGTTGATCGGTGGCGTTCTTCTCGGTTTTCGCGGGAGCGATGTGGTCCAGGACCACGGCCAGACGGTCCGGATCGTAGAGCTTGGTCGCGCCGACCTTCTGCATCACGCTGACCGATCGCCAGGTGGCGGTGTGGCTCATCACCAAGTCGGGATAGGCGTCGACGATTTCGCCGGGCCGCACCGAGGTCCGCCCGGATTTCGCGGCGAGAATTTTTTCAGCGATCGTATGTCCCGGCATGTGTAATTTGCGGCCCTTCTGCTAACATAGCAGTCGCGAAAGAGGCGGATTGAATCAGCGCGAAACGACACTCGGTAAGAACGCCGGCTGGCAGGTTTTAGCAGCCTCCTTCACCATCCTGATGGTGGCGTTTTCATTCGCCTTGTTTTCGCTTCCCATCTTCTACCCGTTCTTGCGAAAAACGTACCACTGGAATGCGGCGCAGGCCTCGGCGGGCGGTTCAATCGTGCTGCTCTTGATCGGCGTGCTGGGTCCGTTCATCGGGCGGCTCACAGACCGGTTCACCCCGAAAAAAGTCCTGCTGACGGGTATGTGCATCAGCGCGGTGTCGCTGGCGCTGCTTTCGACTATCGCGGGACTGGCGCAGTATTACGCGTTCTGCGTCTTGCTGGGAATCGGCACGGCTGCGGTGTCGTTGGTACCGACGTCGATGCTGATCGCGCCATGGTTTGCGACCAAGCGCGGCTTAGCCGTCGGCGTCATCAACGCGGGAGTCGGGGTAGCGGGTTTCATCGCGCCGAACTTGACCCGGAAACTGATCGAGACGTTCAGCATGTCTGACGCGTTTGTTGCATTAGCCGTGCTGATGGCGATCCCGTTCGTCGTGACGCTCGTCCTGGTGAGAGGCCCCAGTTCTTCAATTTCGCGCGCGCCTGCCACCGCGCATCGGCATAGTCTGACCAAAGCCGGCGACGTAATCAAAACCCCGATGTTCTGGATGTTTGGGCTCGGCCTGTTTTTTGCCGCGCACACGCTGACCGGGATTCAGCAGCACTTGGCACTATATATGACCGGCCACGGCGTGACCCCGACGAATGCAGCCTTCGCTCTGAGCATGCTGCTGGGCGCGAGTGCGATTGGTAAGATCGGCGGCGGAGCGATTGCCGATAAATATTCCTCACGCGTGTCCCTGCTGTGGAGCATCGCGTGTCTGGCATTGGGAATCGGCGGTTTGCTGGTGGTTGAGCCGGGATCGTCGGTGGTTTATTGGTCGGCGGCGATGTTCGGCTTGGGATACGGAGGCGTCTTCAACGCACCTCCACTCATCGCCTTCGAACATTTTGGAACGGAAAGGGTCGGGACGATTTTGGGACTGTTCATGATGTTCTTCGGCGTCGGCACATCTTCGGGCGGTTTGGTCGCGGGGATGATTTTCGATCGAACACACAATTACGCGAATTCGTTTAGCGTCGATCTTGTTTCCTGCGGTATTGGATTTCTGTTATTGTTCGCCGCCAGCCGATCGCGTGCGCTACGCCCTGCCCCGCTCCCCGTGCAAGCATAGAAAATGATTCCATTAATTCTGGAAGGCAACTGCTGGAAGTTTGGCCACAACATTCCTACCGACATGATCACGCCCACAGCCTATGTCATGCGCGGCATGGGCGAAATGGTCAAACACGTCCTCGAAAATGCGAATCCTGAGTTCTCTAAAAGCGTGCAGAAGGGCGACATCATTGTTGCGGGACGCAATTTCGGATGCTCCTCGGGGCGCGCCATCGCGCCCAAAGCGATTAAGGCCACCGGTGTGGGCGCGGTGATCGCCGAGTTCTTTTCGCGAACGTTCTACCGCAATGGTCCGGAGATCGGGTTGCCGCTTCTCGAGGCGCCGGGACTGCACGATCTGGTCGTAACCGGCCATCGCATCCGAGTGAACATCGAAGCGGGTATTGTGGAGAATCTGACCACCGGCAAATCGATTCAGGGACGCGCTCCGTCGGGACTGTTGCTCGATATGCTGCGCGCGGGTGGTCTGATCCCGCTGCTGAAATCGGATGCCGGCAAGGTACTACTCGGATCATGACGCTGCTGCTGACGAATGAGGAAGTGGAGCAGGCGCTGACTCCGCAGGATGCGATCGCCGCCACGGAAAGCATCTATCGCGAGCTTGCCGAGGGCAAAGCGCTCAATCGCGCACGGTCGCAGGTGTATCTGCCGGCCGAATCCCGCGAGCATCCGGGATTTCAGTACCGCATGAAGACCCAGGAAGGCGGCAGTCTCGATTGCGGCGTGTGGGCGCTGCGCGTCACTTCCGACATGGCTGGGTATTCCTACACCAACGGAGTCAAGCGCCGGCGCATCCTGCCTGTGGCTACCGGAAATAAGTACTGCGGTTTGGTGATCCTGTTTGATGTAGAGAAGATCGAACCGGTCGCGATCATGCCCGATGGTGTGATCCAGAAGGTACGCGTCGCGGCGATGAGTGCAGTGGGCGCGCGTTATCTGGCGCCCGTGAAACCTCAAGTGCTCGGATTGTTCGGCAGCGGCTGGCAAGCCAGCGCGCATCTCGAATTCCTGGCCGCGCAATACAACTTCGACGCGATTAAAGTATTCAGCCCGAATCAGGAGCATTGCCGCGAGTTCTGCCGGAGCATGTCGGAGAAACTCGGCCGCGAGGTCCGCGCGGTCGCCACGCCCAAGGACGCCGTTGATGGCAGCGACTTCGTGCAAGCGGCGACGGCTGCCTGGGATCCGGTGTTCGACGGGCATTGGGTTGAAAAAGGCATGTACGTGGCGTCTATTGGCGGCTCGGATGCGAGCAACAAGCGCCGCGAGATCGACGACGAGACCATTCGTCGCGCCGACGTCTATTTTGTTCACGCGAAGGAAGTCGCGCGCAACGATCAGTCGCCCGACGTGTGGGAGGCCGCACAGAAAGGTATCGTGCGCTGGGAAGATATCGGCGAGCTTCAGGACTTAGTCGCCGGTAAGCTACCGGGACGAACCAGCGCCGATCAGATCACGCTGTTCAACAACAATACCGGTGCGGGAACCCAGTTCGCGGCGGTGGGCGCAGCGGTAATGAAGCGTGCGCGGGCGATGGGCTTGGGTCGGGAGCTGCCGACGGAGTGGTTTCTGGAGAGTGTCTCGCCTTGATTCAGGAACACCGTCGTAAACAATTGCTCGAACTGATGACCGAGCGCGGCTGGGATTCGATCCTGTTCTACGGGAACGCGTGGCGCAAGGATCCGTTTCGCAGCCTGGTGAATTTCAACTTTTCGGGTGACCACGCACTCGCGCGCTTGTCCAGATCGGGCGAGATTGCCGTGACTTTTAGCGATCCCTGGGATGCCGAGATCGCGTCCGCCAGGTTGGAACCGGAGTTCGTGTGTGCGTTTGCGGGCGGGGCTTCCGCGATTGCCGGACTCGAGTTCATGGAGGAGCGCTTCGTCGCAGCCTGTGGGACGTTGCCAGTTTCTGCGACCGCCGACGTCGAAGAGCTGCGGCGCGTCAAGACCGGCGAAGAGATCGAATACATCAAGCAAGCCTGCGATCTCGCGGATCGCGGCTACCAGCATTTCGCAGCGGTGATCGAACCGGGGATGTGCGAGTTCGAGCTGGTGGCCGAAGTCGAGGCGTTTCTCAAGACGAATGGCGCCGAAGACAATTTCATGTTGATCGCGTCCGGCGGCACGGAAGTCGTCGGCATGAAGCCGCCCACAGAACGCAAATTTCAGGCAGGCGATTCCATCACGACCGAACTGACTCCGCAAGTCAACGGCTACTACGCGCAGATTTGCCGGACGCTGGTTTTGGGCGAGCCATCTCAGGGACAACTCAAAGCCTTCGCGATTTTTTCCGAAGCGCAAAAGGCGGCCGAGGATCTGATCAAGCCCGGTATCACAGCAGCCGACGCCGCGCGCGCCCAGAACGACGTATTTCGGAAACATGGTTACGGCGACTACACCGGAGCCAAGTACACTCGCGTGCGCGGGCACTGCCTGGGGCTTTATCCCGACGAGACGCCGCACATTTTGGAAGACGTCGATTATGTGCTCAAGCAAGATATGGTGGTGATCGCGCATCCCAATACGTATCTGCCGCTGTCCGGTTACATGGTGTTCGGCGATACATTGCTGATCACGGAAACCGGTAACACCCGGCTCAATAAAACCGAGAAGAAGTTGTTCACGAAATGAAACGCGGACTGATTACTTGGGACAAGGCGGAATTACCGCCCTCCGTGTTCGAAGCACGGCTGGCAAGAGCGCGCGCTGCGCTGGCTAAACATGACCTGCCGGCGCTGCTGGTGTACTCCGACGTATGGCGATCGAACGAAGGACGGCATCTGACCAATTACATGCCGTACTGGAACCGTTCGCTGATCATTATTCCGCGGGAGCAAGCTCCCTTACTTCTGTGTGGGCTTTCGCCGCGCGTCTATCCGTGGATCAAGTCGGTGACGATCTTCGAGGAGATCCGTCCCGCGTCAAAGCTCGTACCAACGTTACTGCAACTCTGTGCGGAACGCGGATGGACCCAGCTCGGCGTGCTGAACTTGCCCCGGTTGCCGCACGAGATCCACCTGCCGCTGATAGCTTCCGACGTGGAAGCGTCCGATGTCCAGTTCGACCTTACCGATGATGCCGAGATGGCCATGCGACGGCACGCGGCAGAAATGGCTCGCGAGATCCTGACGGCGGAAATGCCGAAGGGAGCTGGGCTTACCGATTACCAGTTCTCCGGACTGTTGGAACGTGCTTTTCGGCGCGCGGGGGCCGAAGACTTGATTCTGCTGTTCAGCACCAGCGATTCCGCACCGCGTCCCGCCCGCGGCGCGACGCTCGGTAACAAATATTCAGTCGCGGTGGCTCTCGAATATCGTGGGCATTGGGCGCGCGTGACGCGAGGTTGGCCGGTATGAACATGATCGAAAAGATCCTGGCCAAAGCCAGCGGCAAGAAGGAAGTGGTGGCGGGAGATATCGTCGTCGCCAACGTGGACCGCATGGTCCTGCACGATCTCAGCTCTAACCTGGTCTCGAAGGTTTTCGAAAACGAGATGGGCGGCGGCACCATTTTCGATCCCGACCGCATCGCGTTCGTCTTCGATCACACCTTCTCGCCACCCAGCCAGGCCGATGCCGAGGTGCTCACCGAAGCCCGCCGGTTCGCCGCCAAATATGGAATCCGCAACGTGTTCGA
>Ga0207687_10001749_pt1 | contig 14935 bp, 14 predicted proteins | sample KBSM54metaG_FD_184399 | JGI IMG/M metagenome (GOLD analysis project Ga0207687, IMG submission 184399) | Miscanthus rhizosphere microbial communities from Kellogg Biological Station, Michigan, USA - KBS M5-4 metaG (SPAdes) (version 2) | ecosystem: Host-associated > Plants > Roots > Rhizosphere >...
CGTCCGGTCCTGACCATCGACCAGACTCAGCTCGTTGTCGAGGCCCGCGTGCGACGTTCCTGATGTGGCGACAAGCGTCGTGAGCGCAAAAACGACGGCGATAGTGCCTCGTGCGATGAGGTTCAAATGTCTTCCTTCGCCACTCGACGGACAAACTCCGGCTGCGTCGGCATCCAGGAGAACCCGCGACGCAGTACAGCCCCGCTCGCTCGTACATGAGCAGCAGGTGTGCGAGTGTCGCAGACGAACGCTTAATAGAAGCTGAACTTTCACATCGTCTAGCAATGCTTTTTGCAATGAGACGGGTCAGGCCCCCCGGGGCCGGGTCGACTGAACATATGCCGCCTGTGAGTTCAGCGATGACATGTCGTCGCTCAGCCGCGGCTGACGACATGTGGACCGCTATGGAAGGAGCCGGTAGCCGACACCTCTGATGGTCTCGATCGTGTTGGTGTCGAACGGTATGTCGATTTTGCGCCGCAGGTAGCGGACGTAGACCTCGATGATGTTGTCGGGTCCGTCGAAATGGGGATCCCAGACGCTTGCGACGATTTCCGCCTTGGTAACGACGGTGTCCTTCTTCATCATGAGATGTTCGAGCACCGAAAACTCGCGTGGTGTCAGGGCGATTGGGGTGCGGTCGCGTTCCACCACCCGCCGCGCTGGGTCCAATGTCAAGGTGCCCGCGGTCAACACCGCGGGTCGCTGGGGCGCACCGCGCCGGACCAGCGCACGAATACGCGCGAGGAGAACGCGGAACCGGAACGGTTTTGTGAGGTAGTCGTCCGCGCCAAGGTCGAAGGCGTCGGTCTCGTCGTACTCGCCGTCTTTTGCTGTCAACATCAGAACCGGCGTCCATACCTCACGTGCCCGCAGTCGCCGTAGCACTTCGTACCCACTGAGGCCTGGCAGCATTATGTCGAGCACGATCGCGTCAAATTGTTCCTCGGTCGCGTGCCAGAGCCCGTCTCCGCCGTTTGACGCGCGAACAACCACAAAACCTTCTGCCTGCAAGCCCTTGCTGACCGTCGCCGCAAGCCTCGGTTCATCCTCGACCAACAGTATTCTCATCGAGTTCGGTACCTCCGCGTCTAGCAGTCTGCGTCGGCCATGCCGGCATTTCGCACGAATCTGCAAATGCTCAGCCCGACGGCAGCTACACGCAGGGCCGCTGGCTGGGTCGCGTCGGGTGGGCGAGAACATACAAACACCCGCCAAGGGTGGACCGGCGTCGCTGAAAAACCGCTGAAGATGCGGGGGACAAGCTCAATATGACGGCACTGAGCCCACCGATTTGACCGGGCGGCCTTCAGGCCTCTTTCAGTAAAGCCTCGCCAGACTTCGTGAATGGCTGCGATGTCAATGCGCAGGCGGCACGCCGGTGCAACGGTTGGCAACCGCCTAGAGTCCACCATCATGGGGGCACGGGCTATCGCAGAGGCCGCGACACCACCTAACCGCACCTTTGGCTGGATGCGACCGTCCACCTGGGGAATCTCGACACGCTCCGCGATCCTTTCGGCGACCGTGGTCTTCGTCGCGCTGGCTATTGCAGGCGCGTTTCTGGTGGTCGTGCTCTACCGATCACTGCTCGCCAGCGTCGACGACGCCGCTGCGGGCCGAGTGCGGGACATTGTGGCTGGGCTGGCTTTCGACCCACCGTCCGAACTCGACGGAGCGCTGTTGACGACCGATCAGCGAGTGGTTGCGGTGCAGATCATCGACGGCGACGGGAAAGTAGTTGCGCACTCGGACTCGGCACCCGATAGGCCGATCATTCCGGTGACCTCGTTCGGGACGACGATGCGCACGGGAATCCCTGACGATGAATCACCAGACAACGACATGAGAATCAGCGGTCAGGTCGCGGACACCTCGACGGGGCGATACACCGTGCTGGCTGGCGGCGGGAGTGAATCGGTGGAGGCGACGGTCGGAACGATCGCCGTGCTACTCGCAGTTGCCGCTCCGATCGTCATCGGTGCGGCGGCGGTTGCCAGCTATCGACTGGTCAAGCACTCACTGCGGTCGGTGGAGGCCATCCGGTCGCGAGTGGCGGACATTAGTGCGTCGGATCTTGCCGAGCGGGTGCCAGTGCCGCAGAGCCGCGACGAGATAGCGGCGCTTGCCACCACCATGAATGAGATGCTTGCGCGAGTCGAGGCCGGGCATACCGCTCAACGGCGGTTCGTAGGCGATGCGTCGCACGAGTTGCGCAGTCCGTTGGCGACCATCATCTCGGCACTTGAAGTCGCGCAGGATTATCCCGAGTTGCTCGACGACGAACTCAAGAACGGCACACTCATCCCCGAGGCCCATCGAATGCAGGCGCTCGTCGAGGACCTGCTCCTGCTCGCACGCGCGGACGAGCAGGGGCTGACGATGCGGGAGGACTACGTGTACCTCGATGTCATCGCCGAAGGAGATGCGGCTCGTGTGCGTCGGGAGTCAGGGCTGGATGTGCATACCGACCTCGAGGAGGCGCGCCTCATTGGCGATGTCAGTGGCATCTCCCGCGTGCTGCGCAACCTGCTCGACAATGCCGTCCGTCATGCGAAGTCGCGCATAGAGATCACCGTCGCAGCGCGGGGTGAACAGGTTGTGCTGACCGTTGGCGACGACGGTCCCGGGATTCCGGCGGCAGACAGGACTCGGGTATTCGATCGTTTCGTCCGTATTGACACCGACCGATCCCGCGAGGCGGGCGGTACCGGCCTCGGGTTGGCAATTGTGGCCGAGATCGTTGCGGCACACAGGGGCACCGTTGGCATCGACGAGAGGTCCGGCGGCGGGACGCGCGTAACCGTTACGCTGCCTGCCGCTGGTTGACAGTGTGGGGATGATTTTTGGGCGATGGCCGGCGGAGGCCTGGTCCGACGCCGGCCACGCCACCCAAGTGGCTAGTCGGCTCGTCGGCTACTGACCCGGTGCGTCGGGCACATGCCCCGGCTCGGGCATGTCCACTGTCGGGCCGCCCTCCGGGCCCTGGACGGCGGGGGCTTGCGGTGCTGCACTGCCCATTGCGTGGGTCGCTGCCATGCCACCGCCGATGCCCAGTATTACCGCCGCGACGGCGAATGCCGCGGCGACCTTGTGGCGGGTGATCATGTGGTGGTACCTCCTTACCGGGCGTGGTGGTCGACGCCCACGGCCCCACTATGGCGAAGCCCTGCTGAAAAGAGGCTGAACAAGCTGTCGAACGCATCTGGCTTAAGCGTCCTTTCAACGAACACCATCGAGCGGGAGCGCGATGTCCTGAAACTCATTGTCGGGCAATGTGATTCATACACCCAAGCGCGCTTTGAGGCTGGCTCAGCGAGACGTCAGCACCGTGGCGCAACCATGACCAATGCAATCGAAATTACAACATCGACGAATCCGCGCCCAACAAAACATTGAGTGCTTTATCGTTTTGCGGATGGGCGCACTCGACGGCAAGATCGCGATCGTCACCGGCACCAGCAGGGGAGTTGGCATCGGCATCGCGCATGAACTGCTGCGCGCGGGTGCGACGGTCATCGGCTGCTCGCGCTCGAAGCTCGACGCGCTGCCCGGCACCGAGGCCGAGCCGGACTGGGCGCGCCGATCCGCGCAGATGACCTGCGACCAAGGCGATTACCGCTGCGCGGTCTGGTCGTGGCGGCGATGGTGGTTCCGGAGCCCCCGGACACGCGTCGAGAGAGGCGCGCCCTGGTGGACATGATCACCCGCTACATCGACGACGTGACGGGGTGAACTTCGCGCTATGCGTCTAGAAGTCGCGCTCGTCAGGTCGGTCGACGGAGCGCGGTGTCAGGCCGAGACTGCGGATGTGTGCGGCGATTTCGCCAAGGCTCGTCACCCAGACGTCGTCATGGGAGCACACGTACTCGATCAAGCCGTCCAACGCCTTGGCCCGGGACGGACGCCCCGATAGGAACGGGTGATTCGTCAGCGCGAAGCAGCCGTCGGCGGCGCGCATCGCGTCGAATTCCAGCTGCCACATCTCGATTGCCTTGACGGGACTCTCGATCAGTCCCGAGCCGGAAAAGTCCGGCACGTAGCAATACTGTTCCCAGTCGTCGAGCGCCCACTGTATCGGGATCTCGACCAGTGGGCCGCCGCCGTCGACGGCGAGTTCGTAGGGATGGTCGGTGTCCATCAAGCTGCTGTCGTACAGGAATCCCCTGTCGCGCAGTAATTTCGGCGAGTGCCAGTTCAGCTCCCACATCGGCGCGCGATAGCCGGTGGGCCGCACGCCCGCGACGGCGTCGAGTGCTTCCAGGCCGCGGTCGAGAATCGCCGACTCTTGGTTCTCCGTCAGACCGAACATGGGTTCGTGCAGGTAGCCGTGATGCGCGATCTCGTGTCCGGCGTCGACGATCGCCCTGATCACGTCGGGGTAGCGCACCGCGGTGTAGCCCGGCACGAAGAAGGTGGATGTGACACCTTGTCCGGCAAGGATTTCCAGCAGCCGCGGGATACCGGTAAGGGGCCCGTAGGCCTGGTGACTGATCGCCGACATCCGGCTGGCGTGCTTGGTGGAGACCCCGAGCATGGCGGACTCGGCGTCGACGTCGAAGCTGAAGGACGCCGCGCAGCGGGCGCCGTTCGGCCACGGGACCGAGGCCGCGGGAACGCTCATCGGCTGGACTTCTGTGCCAGCAGGGAGACGAACTCGTATGCCAGATACGCTGCGGCGATGCCGGTGATCTCCGCGTGGTCGTAGGCGGGTGCGACCTCGACGATGTCCGCCCCGACCAGGTTGAGTCCCTCGAAACCGCGCACCAGTCCGAGGAGTTCGCGACTCGACAGGCCACCGATCTCGGGTGTGCCCGTGGCGGGAGCGTGGGCAGGGTCGAGCACGTCGATGTCGATCGACACGTAGAGCGGATGGTCGCCGATGGTCGTCCGTAGCTGCTCGACCACATCGGCGACCATGCGCGTCTCGAAGGCCGAACAGTGCACGATCGTGAATCCCAGTTCCGCATCGTCGTCGAGATCGTCCGGCGTGTACAGCGCCCCGCGAATGCCGACGTGTGCGCTGTGGCCCGCGACGAACAGGCCCTCCTCCGCGGCGCGCCGAAACGGGGTGCCGTGAGTCAGCGGTGCGTCGAAATACGTGTCCCACGTGTCCAGGTGAGCGTCGAAGTGCACCAACGCCACCGGTCCGTAGCGGCGGTGATGTGCGCGCAGCAGGGGGTAGGCGATGGTGTGGTCGCCGCCGAGGCTGACAATCTTGGCGCCGCTGTCGATCAGGGCCGACGCCTGCTCTTCGATCTGGCGCACCGCGGCGGCGATGTCGTAAGGGGTACAAGCGATGTCACCGGCGTCGACCACTTGCTGGCTGGCGAACGGGGACACGTCCAACGCGGGATTGTACGGACGCAGCACGCGTGAGCACTGGCGGATGTGTGCCGGACCGAATCGCGCCCCCGGCCGGTAGCTGACTCCGGTGTCGAATGGAATCCCGACGACGGCGACGTCGCAGCCATCGACGTCTTCGATCCGGGGCAGCCGTCCGAATGTCGTCAGGCCGGCATATCGGGGTACCACGCGACCGTCGACCGGCCCGATCGGCTGCTCGCTCATGCCCGGCACCTCGTCGAGCCGCCGTTCACCTGGATCGTCTGTCCGACGAACGCGCCGAGGTCCTTGCGGGCCAAAAGCGCCACCGCCGACGCTATTTCGTCGGCCCTGCCGATGCGACCGATCGGTATGCCGCGGCTGTATTCCTCATGCATCTCGGCCAAGCTCACTTTCGCATTGTCGGCGTCCACCTGGAGCTGCGGGGTGTCGATCACCCCTGGTGCGACGGCGTTGACGGTGATGTTCTCCGGCGCCAGTTCGCGACCAAGGGTCTTCGTCAGCGCGATGAGCCCCGCTTTCGAGGCCGAATAGGCGGTGGCCTCCGGCCAGCCGGTCACGCCCCACTCGGAGGCGATGATGACGATGTTGCCGCCGCCGGACCGGCGCATCCCCGCCAGCACCGCCTGGATCAGATAGACCGCGCCTGCGAGGTTGGTGTCGATGATCTTCCACCAGTCCTCATCGCCGTGATCGCCGAACGGCGCCATGGTCATGTAGGCGGCGTTGCACACCAGGATGTCGATCGGCCCTCGCGTCGTCTCGATGTCACCGACCAGCCGGGAGACCGCGTCGGGATCCGAAACATCGGCGACAGCAGGGAATCCCGCGGTGTCCGCGACCACCGCGCTCATCCGCTCGTCGTGTGTGAGGCCGTTGACCGCGACGGTGGCGCCTTCGCGCGCCAGTCGCCGCGCGATCGCCGCGCCGATCCCTTGGGTGGCGCCGGTGACCAGTGCGATACGTCCTTGTCGTGGGCCGGTCATGGGTCAGATCACCGCCCCGCCGTTGGGCGAGAGGACCTCGCCGACACAAAAGTCGGTGTTCAGCAGGAAGCTGACGACTTCGGCGATCTCATCGGGCCGGGTGAGCCTTCGGTTGGGAACCGTTGCCAGGTATTCCGGTGCGCGCCATGGCGAGTCGGCAGCGAGCAGGGGAGTGTCGGTGGGTCCCGGTGCGACCGCGTTGACGCGGACGCCGCGGCAGGCGACCTCGACGGCGAGGCTGCGGACCAATCCGATGATCGCGCCTTTGGCCGCCGCGTAGTGGGCGTCGCCATCGCCGCCGCCGATCGCGAGTTCCGACGTGATCGCGATGATCGAGCCGGCGCCCCGCCCGAGCATCGACGGCAACACGCAGCGGGCGACGTTGCGCAGGCCGCCCAGGTGCACGCGCAGCATTCGGTGCAACTGCTGCCGTGTGATCTTCGAGATCGGCACCATCTCGTAGTGGCCTGCGGCGGACACGACGGCATCGACCGGCCCGTGTTCGGCGACGACGCGTGCCACCGTCTGGTCGACGGCGGCCGGGTCGGATACGTCGACGACATATGGTGCGGCGGGGTGGATATCGAGTCCGGCGACGGTGTAGCCGTCCTTCTGGAGCGCCGCGGCGACGGCGGCGCCGATGCCGGAGGCCGACCCGGTGACGATGGCGGTGCGGGTCACGAAGCGTCGGCGCCCAATCGATGCGCGATCGGTTCCTCGATGCGGTGGCGCACCGTGAGGTAGATGACCAGGCCCAGCACCGCCAGGCCCGCGGTGGTCAGGACGCTGGCCCAGTTGATGTACCAGGGCTGGTCGGGTTGGGTGCGCGGCCAGGCGACGTTGATGGTCTCGAAGATGATCCACAACGAGGCCAGGTAGGTCACCGGGGCGCCCCACCGGCCCAGGTTGAACGGGCCGGGCCGCCATTTGCCCGTCAGCCGCGCAATCGCGGCGCCGATCACCGGCACACCGAACGCGATGTAGAACCCGATGATGTTGAAGTTGACCAACACGTTGTAGAACTTCGTGCCGGCTATCAGAACGAATACGACAGCGGCGATCGCGGTCAGCGCGATGGCGTAGACGGGCAGCCGCTCGGGGCCTGCCAGCCCGCCGAGAATCTTCGAGCCGGGAAGGCTGCGATCGCGTGCGGCTCCCCAGATACAGCGCGACACCGCGGCCTGCACCGCGAGAAAGCTTGACACGAAACCGATTACGAACATCGCGAGCAGCGGCTTGGTGACTCCGGCTCCGAGATGTGCGGTGAGGGTGTCAGACACCACGTCGCCGGACTGGGACTGCACAACCGAAGGAAGGTCGGGGATGGACAGAATCAGCGCCGCGCTGGAGAACATCACGACCAGACCAACGAGGAGCAGCGCCAGGATGATCGCCTTGGGCACATTGCGTTCGGGATCGTGGACCTCCTCGGCGACCGAGCCCGCTGCCTCGAACCCGAGGAACGACCACCCGACATAGGCAATCGCGAGCAACATCGGTCCCGACACCCACGCGTCCGCACCAGGAATTCCGGCACTGGAGAACAGCACGGAGAACGGGTTTTCCCGATAGAACAGCAGCAACACTGTGCCGAGGCCGAGAGACCCGACGACCTCGCACGTAATGCTGATGGCCACAACGATTTTCAGGCCCCTGCGGCCGACCATGTTGATCAACGTGCCGACCGCGATGATGCAAATGGCGACAATGGCGATCTGCCAGCGATCGGGTTCGGAGACGCCGAAGATCTGCAACAGGAATCCGCTCGCCGCATACGACAGCGTGCCGAGGGCCAAGGTAAGCCCCCACATATACGCCCACATGGCGGCCCAGCCCCAGGTGGTGCCGCGGACATGTCGCGACCACTGGTAGACGCTGCCCGCGTACGGCCACCGGGACGCCAACTCGCCGAAGACCGCCGCGACGAGCAGCTGCCCGATGAGCACGATCGGGAATGCCCAGAAGAACTTCGGCCCCGCGGCGAACAGTCCCAGAGTGAAGATCGCGTACACCGCGGCGATCGGCGACACGTCGGCGAACGCCAACGACAGCGCCGACCGGAAGCTGAAGCCACGCAGTAGCTGAGGCGGGCGGTCGTCAGAGACTGGTTGGGTTTCCAGCGGCTGGGCCATCGTCGCCTCCCGTGGTTAGTGGCACTGAGGCGTCACTGTGGGCCTGTCGTCGCCAGAACAGAAGTGGCGGTTCATACAGATAGAACACAGAAAACTAGACGATCATCTAATGTCAACGGTTGAAGCGACGTATCGCCGAGGCGCAGCGGCTTCGTGCATATGGCCTGAGCAGGCGGTTTTCGTGGCAAGACCGGCCACGACGACCACGTAGCCGCACATTGCGGTCGCGTGAAACTTGACGAGAAGGGCGGTGGCACCGATGGTCTACCGCGTCGCCGACTTGGTCGACACCCCCCATCTGCGGGTGGAGTTGCAGGCGGGTGCCGCCGGCTTGGACCGACAGGTCGCGTGGGCTCAGACATCCGATCTCGAGGAGCCATGGTCGTACCTCGCCGGCGGCGAGCTGCTGATGAAGAACGGCCAGACGCTCCCTGAATCCGCCCGCGGCCAGACGGCGTTGATCAGCGGCCTGGCCGAGAAGGGAATGTGCGGGCTGGTGATCGGGCTTGACGCCGCCACGCCCGAACTCACCCCTGCGGCAATCGCTTTGGCCGATCAGTTGCGCTTCCCCGTGATGGCCGTGCCCTACTCGATCGGCTTTGGGGCGATCGGGCGGGCCGTGGCGGACGCCGATGTCGACAGCGGCAGGGTCGTCGCTACGGAACGCGTCTACAACGTCATCCGGCAGTCGGTCATCCACTCCACCCGCTCGAACGTCCTCAGCCAACTGGGCCGCGGCCTGTCCTGCCGGCTGGCGGTGCTCGACGCGGCAACGGGGGAGGTGGCGCTCGATGGTTCCAAACCTGTGCCTGCCGAGTTGCGCCGGGCCATCGTCGACGAAATCGCGGATCGACGCGGCGCGGTCCCCGGCGTACTGCACGTGACCGCCGGCGGCGGGCGGGCGCTGGTGGTGGAGGTTCCTGACGAGGAGCCGACCGTCCTCGTCACCTACGACTTTCGCGGTCCCGCAGTCGATCTCGTCCATCTGCAGCATCTCCGTCGGCAGTGGCGGTCCTGCTCGCGCAACAAAACGTCCGACTCGAACACGAACGGCGCATCGGCGCCGAGGTGATGGCGCAACTGTGTGACGGCAGGCTCGCCGCGCGCGAGGCCGACCGGGAACTGGCCGAGCGTGCACTCCGGCCACGAGAGTGCTCGATAGTGGCGGCGGGCGGCGTGTTGCCTGCCGGAGAGCGGCAATTGCACCTGAACCTCGGCCGTCGGGCCGTACCACATCTGCTGCTCCGCCGTGGCGACCTGCTGTACGCGCTGATGCCGGTCACCGATCAGTCGTTGGCAGCGCTGCGCCAGCGGCTCGGCGGCGAGGCGACCGTGGGTATCAGCGATCCGCTTGCGCGCCCCGGCCGCGCCCCGACGGCGGTGCGGGAAGCGACATGGGCGGCTCGGGTCGCGCGAACGGCGCCCGACCGCATCGCGCGCTTCGCCGACGCGACGATGTTCTCCGTGTTGCGGGACACCGATGAGGCCCAGGTGGTCGTCGACCGGGTGCTGGGGCCGCTGATCGCCTATGACGCTCGCCATTCCGCGGAAATGATCAAGACGCTGGACACCTATTTGCAGTGCGACAGGTCGTGGGTGCAAACGGCGGCGGCGTTGAACGTGCACCGGCAGACCGTCGTGTACCGGATTCAGCGCATCGAGCAGATCACCGGCCGCGCGATCTCCGAAACCGCAGCGCTCGCCGAGTTCTGGTTGGCGTTGCGTGCAAGAGACCTGCTGGCGCTGCCGCATCCATGAGAAGAACGCCCCGCCAACTAGACTGAACTGGTGGAATCAACATCGCCCCGGCCAGTGTTGGTGGTCGACTTCGGCGCGCAATACGCGCAGCTCATCGCCCGCCGCGTCCGTGAGGCCAGGGTGTATTCCGAGGTTATCGCCCACACCGCCAGTGTGGAGGACATCAAGGCCCGTGACCCGCAGGCCATCGTGCTGTCCGGCGGCCCGGCCAGCGTGTACGCCGACGGCGCACCGCAACTGAATCCGGCGGTATTCGACCTCGGGGTGCCGGTGTTCGGCATCTGCTACGGGTTTCAGGCCATGGCGCAGCTGCTCGGCGGCACGGTCGCCAAGACCGGAACAAGCGAGTACGGTCGCACGGAGCTGAATGTGTCTGGGGGACAGCTACATTCGGATCTGCCGATGACGCAGCCGGTGTGGATGAGCCACGGCGACGCGGTCACATCCGCTCCCGATGGATTCGATGTGGTGGCCACCAGCGCTGGAGCTCCCGTTGCGGCGTTCGAGAACCGGGAACGTCGGTTGGCGGGTGTGCAGTATCACCCAGAGGTGATGCATTCGCCGCACGGGCAGCAGGTGTTGAGCCGGTTCCTGCACGAGTTCGCCGGTATCGGGGCCGCATGGACGCCCGCGAACATCGCCGAATCGCTGATCGAACAGGTGCGCAACCAGATCGGCAACGGCCGTGCCATCTGCGGACTGTCCGGTGGAGTGGACTCGGCGGTCGCTGCGGCGCTGGTGCAGCGGGCCATCGGCGACCGGTTGACCTGTGTGTTCGTCGATCACGGGCTGCTGCGCGCAGGAGAACGGGCACAGGTGCAGCGCGATTTCGTCGCCGCCACCGGCGCCAATCTGGTCACGGTCGACGTCGCCGACAGGTTCCTCGAGGCGCTGTCCGGGGTGACCAACCCGGAGGGCAAGCGCAAGATCATCGGCCGCGAGTTCATCCGCGCGTTCGAGGGTGCCGTTCGAGACACGTTGGGCGCGAGTGACTCTGAAGTCGAGTTCTTGGTGCAGGGCACGCTGTATCCGGACGTGGTGGAATCCGGCGGCGGCTCAGGCACGGCCAACATCAAGAGCCACCACAACGTCGGCGGCCTGCCCGACGACCTGAAGTTCAAACTCGTTGAGCCGCTGCGGTTGCTCTTCAAGGACGAGGTGCGCGCGGTGGGCCGTGAGCTGGGCCTGCCCGAGGAAATCGTTGCGCGCCAACCGTTCCCGGGCCCCGGCCTCGGCATCCGGATCGTCGGCGAGGTCACCGCTGCGCGGCTGGACACGCTGCGCCGCGCCGACGCGATCGCGCGCGAGGAACTGACCGCTGCGGGGCTGGACAACCAGATCTGGCAGTGCCCGGTGGTGTTGCTGGCCGACATCAGGTCGGTCGGCGTGCAGGGCGACGGGCGCACCTATGGCCATCCGATCGTGCTGCGGCCGGTGTCCAGTGAGGACGCGATGACCGCCGACTGGACGCGGGTGCCCTACGAGGTCCTCGAACGAATCTCCACCCGCATCACCAACGAAGTCCCCGAGGTGAACCGGGTCGTGCTGGATGTCACCAGCAAGCCGCCCGGCACCATCGAATGGGAGTAGTCCTCTTCGGCAGAGCTGGGCCCACGCGAAGCCGGGGATCGTAAAGGCCCCCTTTTCCGCGGCGTGTCGGGGAGCTGTAGCTCCGCCGTGGTGGTGAAAATCCGGCCGCTCGTGGGCGGTGTCGACGCAACTGAGCGCAATGCTGGTCCGGGGGTCGGCTGCGATCGTTGAGCGCCGCGACTGCCCGGCTTGAGTTCCACCGGCTCGGATCCCAGAGGCGCAATCGTTGAATCGCGGGCGCCTCGGTGTCGTGACTCGGCTCACAGTCAGTCGTAGACAGCGGCCCTTGACACACGAGAACGCACAGTTTCTAATTGGCTAGTCCACTAGCTCACTGAGTCACTAGGCCGAAGGTGGTCCGATGTCATCAATAATTCCCTTCCCGACGAGGTCGCACGGGGCCGAATCCGCCGGACCGCTACACGGTCTGATGGTCGTCGATCTGACCCGTGCCCTGGCCGGACCACACGCCGCGATGATGCTGGGCGACCTCGGCGCCGACGTGGTCAAGGTGGAGAACCCCGACGGCGGCGACGACACCCGTGGATGGGGACCGCCTTTCGTCGAGCCGGTGGACGGCGCCCGTGAGTCGACCTACTTCCTGTGCACGAATCGGAACAAGAAGTCCGTGACCCTCGACCTCAAGGAGGACGCCGGCAAGGCCGCTCTGGGGGCTCTGATCGCCCGAGCCGACGTGCTGATGGAGAATTTCCGCCCCGGCGTCCTTGACCGGCTTGGGTTTTCCCAACAGCGCTTGGCTGAGATCAATCCACGATTGGTCGTTCTGTCCATCAGCGGTTTCGGCCACGACGGCCCCGAAGCCGGACGGGCCGGCTACGACCAGATCGCGCAGGGCGAAGCGGGGCTGATGTCGGTCACCGGTTCCGGACCAACCGACCTTCAGCGTGTCGGCGTGCCGATCGCGGACCTGCTGGCGGGTATGTACGGCGCGTTCGGAGTCCTGGCAGCCCTGCAGGAGAGGGAGCGAACCGGACGCGGCCAGGTGGTGCGGGCGTCGCTGCTCGCCGCGGTCGTTGGGGTGCACGCTTTTCAGGGCACGAAGTGGACGGTCGCGGGCCAGGTCGGCGAGGCCACCGGCAACCACCATCCCTCGATCTCCCCGTACGGTTTGTTCGATACCGCCGACGGCGCCGTGCAGATCGCGGTCGGCAGCGAGGGGCTCTGGAAGCGGTTCTGCGAGGGCTTTGAACTCCATCCCGATACGCCCGGAATGGCTACGAACCCGCAACGCGTGGCGAACAGCAAGCGGGTCAAAGATATGGTCCAGAGTGCGTTCGCGCTGTACGGCACCGACGAGTTGCTCGCGAAGCTCGACCGAATCGGCGTGCCAGCCGGGCGAATTCGCACGATTCGTGAGGTATACGAGTGGGAGCAGACGCAGTCTCAGGGTCTGCTCATCGACGTGGACCACGACACATTGGGGACCATCACGTTGCCTGGTCCGCCGCTGCGGTTCTTCGACGCGAACGGCGCCGAACTCACCCGTCGCCTGCACACCGCCCCGCCGGTGCTCGGCGCCGACAATGACCTGATCGCGGCGACGGTGCAGGCGGAACGGCGATGACCCGGCGCGGCGCCCATAACGTCATCGCGCTGCTCGCCGACCCCGCGTCGTGGCAATCCTGGGACCGGCGACCGACGCAGTTAACGGCCGACCCGCAGTATGCGGAGGAGCTGGCGTGCGCACGGGCCAAGACCGGGCTCGACGAAGCGGTGATCACCGGAGTCGCGACCATCCGTGGCCACCGGATCGCAATGCTGGTGTGCGACTTCGGTTTTCTCGGGGGCTCGATCGGAGTCGCGGCAAGCGACCGTCTGACCGCGGCCATTCGGCAGGCCACCGCTGAGAAACTGCCGTTGCTCGCGCTACCGACCTCCGGGGGAACCCGCATGCAGGAAGGGACGACCGCATTCCTGCAAATGGTCAAGATCACCTCCGCCGTAGTCGCCCACAAGTCCGCGCACCTGCCGTATCTGGTTTATCTGCGCGACCCCACCACCGGTGGAGTGTTCGCCTCCTGGGGCTCACTGGGCCACGTCACCTTCGCGGAACCCGGCGCCCTGGTCGGTTTTCTCGGGCCTCGTGTGTACGAAGCGCTCTACGGCAATCCGTTTCCGACCGGTGTGCAGACCGCGGAAAACCTCTACGCCCGCGGACTCATCGACGCGGTCACTCCGCTGCACGAACTCGGCGACATGGTGGACCGCGCGCTGACCATCATCACACGCTCCCCGCACACAACCACCCTGCCCAGGGCGGTGAGCACCCCATCACCCGACATCCCAGCGTGGCAGTCGGTGACAGCCTCGCGCCGCCCGGAGCGCCCGGGCGTTCGCGAGCTGCTCCACCACGCCGCCACCGACGTGTTGATGCTCAACGGAACCGGCCAAGGCGAGAACGACCCCGGACTCCTCTTGGCGCTCGCACGGTTCGGTGACATGCCGTGCGTGCTGCTCGGACAGGACAGGCACAGCCAAACTGCCCGGGCACCCCTCGGCCCTGGCGCGCTCCGACAGGCCCGCCGCGGCATGCGGCTGGCCGCCGACCTGCGCCTGCCCTTGGTCACCGTGATCGACACAGCCGGCGCCGCGCTGTCCCGAGAAGCCGAGGAACGCGGACTGGCGGGCGAGATCGCGAGGTGCATCGCAGACATCGTCGCGCTCGAAGTGCCCACTGTCTCAGTGCTTCTCGGGCAGGGCACCGGCGGCGGAGCGCTCGCGCTCGTGCCTGCCGACCGGATCCTCGCGGCACAACACGGATGGCTCTCCCCGCTTCCCCCCGAGGGGGCCAGCGCGATCCTTCACCACGACACGAGCCACGCTCCGGCTATGGCTGCCAAACAAGGAGTGCGGTCCGCGGACCTGCTCGCAGACGGCATCATCGACCGTGTCATCCCCGAATACCCCGACGCCGCCGCCGAACCCGAGCCATTCTGCCTCCGCGTCGGCGCCACCGTCCGCGACGAACTGGCGGCACTCGGCAATGCGGACTCCCCGCGAAGGCTCACCGAACGTACGCAAAGATTCGACCGGATCGGCCAATCCGACCCCGCCCTGGCACCAACTGGATAGTGACCACGCCAACGACCCGCATCCACTGAT
>Ga0207687_10001751_pt1 | contig 14924 bp, 13 predicted proteins | sample KBSM54metaG_FD_184399 | JGI IMG/M metagenome (GOLD analysis project Ga0207687, IMG submission 184399) | Miscanthus rhizosphere microbial communities from Kellogg Biological Station, Michigan, USA - KBS M5-4 metaG (SPAdes) (version 2) | ecosystem: Host-associated > Plants > Roots > Rhizosphere >...
AGCCAGAATGATTCGATGAGCCAAACCATTGAGCGCATTCTCGTTTCGCACGCTGGCGTGCTGCCGCGTCCGTCCGAGCTCGATGCGTTGGGCAAGTCGGGCACGTTTCACCTCAACGAATTCAAACACAAACTGCCGGACGCCGTGCGCGAGGTCGTGCGCCGCCAGGCCGAGATGGGCATCGACATCGTCAATGATGGCGAGTTCTCGAAAATGCGCGGCTTCTCGGAGTATGTGCGCGACCGGCTTGCCGGTGTCGGCCCGGGCAAGCAGGCGCACCAGCGCCTCAACATCATGGCGCGCGACGCCATCGAATTTCCGGGCTTTGTCGGCTCGAAGTTCGCGCGCTTCCTGCATTCGCCAAGCGGCGGCGCGGTGACCGCCTGCATCGGCCCGATCCGTTATTTCGGCCACCAGGCGACGCAGGCCGACACCGAAAACCTGAACAATGCGGTCGCCGGTCTCAACGTGCAGGGCTATCTGCCGGCGATCGCGCCCGGCACGATCGAGCACTGGCTGCGCGACGAGCACTACCGCAACCAGGAGGATTTCCTGTTCGCGATCGCCGACGCGATCGGCGAAGAGTACCGGGCGATCACCGACGCCGGCTTGCTGCTGCAGATCGACGATCCCGATCTGCCCGACGGCTGGCAGATGTTCCCGGAGATGAGCGTCAAGCAGTATCGCCGATATGCGGCGCTGCGTGTCGAGGCGCTCAACCATGCGCTGCGCGGCATTCCACCTGCGATGGTGCGCATGCACATCTGCTGGGGATCGAACCACGGCCCGCACAAGAACGACATTGCCTTCGAGGACATCGTCGACCTGATGATGCGGGTTAAGGCGGGCTGCTACTCGTTCGAGTTCTCCAATCCGCGGCACGAGCATGAGTGGCGCGTGTGGGAGACGGTAAAGCTGCCCGAGGGCAAGACCATCATGCCGGGCGTGGTCGGTCACGCCACCGACATCATCGAACACCCGCAGCTCGTCGCCGACCGGCTGGTGCTGTTCGCCAACCTGGTCGGGCGCGAGAATGTCATCGCCGGCACCGACTGCGGGCTGGCGTCACGCCTCAGTCATCCGGAGCTGACCTGGGCGAAGCTCGAGGCGCTGGTCGAGGGCGCGCGGCTGGCGACGAGCGCGCTGTGGGGCGGGAAGAAGAGTGGTCGTGCCAAAGAGAAAACGGCGAAGAAGAGAAAGAAGACGGGAAAGAAGAAGGCAAAGAAGAAGAGCAAGAGGAAGTGACTACGGCGCCTTGACGATCTGCCTGCATGAACGGGGTAGGCCGGCCAACGTCAGCGGCGGTTTTGGTTTGGACGGCGGCGGATGCAGCTTCGACTCCTTGAACCACGAGGCGAGGTCGTGATCGCAACCCTCGCCTGCGTGTGGCGGGGCCGGCGGTTTGCATTCCGCGCTGCTCGCCGGACAGCCGAGCTGGACATGAAAGTGCTCGGCGTGACCGTACCAGGGACGCACCTTGGCAAGCCAAGCGCGATCAGCGCCGGCCTCGCGGCATAGTGCCTTCTTGATCGCGGCATTGACCAGGATGCGGACGACCGCTGGATCCTGCGCAGCAGCACGGATCAGTTTGGCATGCACTGGGGTCCACTCGTCCGGATCGACGTCGCGCTGATTCGGCGCGACCAGATCGATCGCCTCGCCGAACTCACGCTCCTCTGGGCTTTGCACGTGGTCGGGCATCGGCGTGAACCAGATATCGACATCGAGACCGCTTTGATGGCTTCTGTGCTCGGAGAGCATCGGCCCGCCCCGCGGCTGCGCCATGTCGCCGACCAGAAGGCCGTTCCAGCCAACCTTCTTTGCGTTGTCGGCAAATCGCTCGATGAAGCGGACGAGATGCGGATTGCCCCAGTTGCGATTGCGCGACGGCCGCATGACTTGCCAGGCAGGTCCAGTGATCGGCAGTTGCATGGCGCCGGCGAGGCAGCCGTCGAAGTCCCCGCCGATCGAGCGCGGCGGCCCCGGAAACGGCGTCGACTTGCGCGCGAACAATTCCTTGGCCGGCAGCGAAGGGGCATCCGGGTTCTGGAGCGGCGGCAGAGCTATCGGATTGAGCGAACCGGGCGGGGTGGGATCGATCAGATGCTTTTTCTGTGCGAGCGCCGGACCCGCAGCAGCCACCATGAAGATGGCGAGCACGCGCGCGGCCACGCGCATCGTCAATCCTCTTTGGGTCGATAGCGTCATTCGCTACGCCGCTTTGGCCTGGCCCATGGCCTCGGCCTCGCGGCGGACCTTCACCGCCTGCGCCTCATTATCGACCGCGACATCGTTCCAGCGCACAAGCCCGCCTGCGGGAATGTCGTTCAGCAATTTCACCTTGTGCGCCAGCCCGAGCGGCAACGCACCCTCGGCGAGACTGCGCGCCGCCGGCACCAGCTTGCCATAGACCGTATAGCCGCCCTCGCCATCGAGCATCTCACCCGCCTTGAGCGCACGCTTCGCCACTGTGGCCACGTCGCCGCGCCACTCCTTCGTCGATCCGGTCGGCTCGTTGCGCAGCGCCGCATTGAGCACCGAGATCGACAACTCGAGCCCGATCAGGTGGAAAGGCTTGTACATCGCGGCATAGCGTCCGGTGGCGTCGGTCGGCAGGCCGTATTCCTTGAAGCAGGCCGCGGCGTAGTCGTTGGGCGCCTTGAGCACCACATAGACGCCCCAGCGCAAATCGCGGGCGACCGGCTTGCCGTCGCGCTCGAGCGAAGAGATCACCTCCACCATGCCGTCGCGCTCGAGCACGCCGCCGATAGCGCTCGGCCGCAGAACGCGCGCAAGATCGTCGGCACCGCACGGCGGAAAGCCGAGACCATCCTGCGGCACGTCGAGCCCGCAGGCATTGGCGATTGCCGCCATCTCGATCGCCGACTTGGTGCCGTCGAGGAACGAGTTGAACATCTGCGGATTCATGCCGCCGGCCTTGGCCTGCTCGGGCGTGAGGCCGTAGTGCGTCCACACGTCGTCGGGCGTCACCGTGTGATAGAACGGCAGATATTTGGTGCCCTTGCCGGCCGCCGCGACCGTGAAGCCGGCCGAGCGTGCCCAGTCGACCATCTCGGCAACGAGCGAGGGCTGATCGCCATAGGCCATCGAATAGACGACGCCCTTGGCGCGCGCCTTGGCGGCGAGCCACCAGCCGGCCAGGCTGTCGGCCTCGACGTTGACCATGATGATGTGCTTGCCGGCGTCGATCGAGCGAATGGCATGGGCGATGCCGGCAGCGGGATTGCCGGTGGCCTCGACCACGACTTCGACGCTCTCGTCGAGACAGGCGTCGCGCCCGCGATCGGAGAACTTGGTGCGCGCGATACGCGCGTCGTCCCAGCCGACGGTGCGGCAGACGCGCTTTGCCTTCTCCAGGTCGAGCTCGGAGATCACCGCGACCTCGAGGCCGGGAATCGTCGGCACCTGCGACAGGAACATCGACCCGAACTTGCCTGCGCCGACCAGCCCGACGCGCACGGGTTTGCCGGCAGCGGCGCGCGCAGCAAGCTTGGCTTGCAAGTTCATGGACGCATTTCCTCGGTCGAACGCTGGTACACCAGCGGTGATGCGAACGACGATTCTAGTTGTGGCGAAAAGGCCGCACCTTGGTGCCGGTCTGCCGGCAATCTCTTGCTTAACTAGACCATAGGCGTGCGTGCGCTGTCACGCTGCTATGCGCGGCCTGAAGCAGGCTGCTTCCATTCGACAACTGGTCTTTTCGACGGTCGATGATAGCTTCGTACCGCGGCTTTGAATTTGTGTAGGGACTTGGGATGCAGGTTCTCAGGCTATCGGACGTTCGCAAATCGAACGATCCGCTGCGAGCGCAACTTGCGCGCCTGATTGCCGTTGTCGGCACCCCCAGGTTCGAGGCCGAGATGTTCGAGGTCGCGCATGGTGCTCTCCAGTGCGAGCACCTCACCGCCTTCGCGCAAGGTACCGACGGTCCGCGCGTGGTGCTGGCGGCCAACACCGGCGCCGCCAACGTGGCTCGCCCGATCGCCCACAAATATATCGCGCACTACTGGGACCTCGATCCCGCCAATCGCTCGCTCGCCCTGTGCGACGCCGGCGAAGGCGTCGCGCTGCGCATCGCGCCCGAGGTCGACATCAACGACGACTTCTATCGTCGCGATTGTTACACCGAACCGCAGATCTGCGAGCGCGTGACGCTGATGCAGCGCCGCGGCGACAATGTCTACCGGCTCAATTTCTACGCCGGCCCGCGTGGCCGCTTCTCCGCGCAGGTCGTCGATCAGCTGATGGAATCCGGCGACCTGCTGATATCGCTTGTCATGAAGAACGACACGGCCTCGGAAGCCATGCTGCCGCAGACCTTCACAAACCGCCTGCGGCTGGTGTCGCCCAACATGCCGCAACGCGAGGCCGAAGTGTGCACGGCCATCATGCTCGGCATGACCTCGGAAGCGATCGCGCTCAAGCTCGGTATCAGTGTCAACACCGTGCTGACCTACAGGAAGCGCGCCTATAACCGGCTCAACATTTCCTGCCAGAACGAGCTGATGCGGTTGATTCTCGTATAGCGCTGTCGTCTCTTACGGGCCAACAACCGAAGGGGAACGCGCATGCACAAGGTTCTGGTGCTTTATCCGAAGGGGCAGGACGACAAGAAGTTCCGCGCCCATTACGAGACCACCCACGTCAAGCTGACCGCCAAGTGGCCCGGCCTGATTGCGCAACGCTACAGCTTCGCAATCGAGGGCGCCCGGGGCCAGGACGCGCCGTACTACTGCGTGTTCGAAGCGGATTTTGCCGACGCTGCGGCCTTCGGGCGCGCCATGCAGTCGCCGGAAGGTCAGGCGGTGGCGGCGGACGTCCCGAACTACGTCACCGTGCCGCCCATCATTATGCACTACGAGGTGAAGGGCTGAGCGCGCTCCGATGGACAGCCTGAGCGGCACGCTCGCGCGCTGGATCTGCGATCTTGATTTGGCGGATATTCCGGCTGCGGTCGTGGACGACGCGAGGCTGCATCTCACCGACACCCTCGGCGTCATGGTCGCGGGCAGCGTCTCCGAGACGGGACGCGCGGTACGGGCCGCCGCACTGCGCATCGGCCCCGGCGACGCCGCGCGCATCCTCGGCTTCGGCGACCGCGCCGCGGCGGCTGGCGCCGCGATTGCCAACGGCACGCTCGCGCATGTGCATGACTACGACGACACCCACAGCGAAGCGCGCATCCACATCAGCGCGCCGGTCGTCACCGCCGCGCTTGCGGCCGGGCAAGCCGTGCGCGCCAACGGACGCACGGTGCTCACGGCGATCATCGCCGGCAGCGAATTGACGGCGCGGCTCGGCGCCATGACGCCCGGCGCCTTCCACAATCACGGTTATCACCCAACCGGCGTCCTCGGCACCATCGGCGCCGCCTTCACCGCCAGCAAGGTCATGGGGCTCGCGCCGCCGCAGATGCAGAACGCCATTGGCATCGCGGCAAGCCAGGCGGCCGGCATCGCCGAGAGCTTCTCCGACGGAACGTGGACCAAGCGGCTGCATGCCGGCTGGGCCGCGCACTGCGGCGTCGCTGCCGCGACACTCGCGGACAGCGGCTTCACCGGCCCGGTGAAAGCGCTCGATGGCGCACGCGGGCTGTTCAATGCGCATCTCGGCAAGGCCGATCACTCTTACGCACGCGTCACCGAAGGACTCGGCACGCATTGGCTGTGCACCGGCTCATCGTGCAAGCCTTATCCCTGTGGGCATCTCATTCACGCCTATATCGAAGGCGTGTATGGACTGCGCGAGGAGGCCCTGCTCAACGCCCGCGAGGTCAAGACGATCACTTGCCCTGTCGCGCCCTGGGTAATGCCCATGGTCTGCGAGCCGCGCGCCGACAAGGTCGCGCCCACGACCGAGGCGCAGGCGAAGATCAGCCTCTACTACTGCATCGCTGCGGCCATGCTGCTTAATCGCATCGACCTTGCCGCCTTCACACCCCAGGCGATTGCCGACCCGCGCATTGCCGAACTCGCACAAAAAATCGTTTGCACGCCTGATCCGGACGCGCCGGAGGATCAGACGAAAGGCTGGCTGATCGTGCACACCGTCGATGGCCGCAAGCTCGAAACGGTCCTCACCCATCCTTTGGGCAGTCCGCGCAATCCGATGACCGCCGATGATGTCGCGCGCAAATTCACCGACAACATGGCGTTCGCAAATCTCAAGGACAATGCCGCGCAGGTGCAGGATCTCGTTGCGCGGATCGAAGCGCTGCCGTCGATCGACACGCTGGTGGGCGCCTGCTGCCCCTAATCGCGCTTGACGTTGGCGCTCTTCACCACCTCGCCGAGCCGGACGATATCGGCGCGGATCAGCTCGCGGTATTGCGCGGGCGTGTTGGTCTCGACATAGAGCCCGAGCTCGGCCAGCCGCTTGATCGTGTCGGGCTGCTGCAACACCTGGCTGACACGCTCGTTCACGGCCTTCACGACATCGGGCGGCATGCCGGCAGGGCCGACGAGCCCGAACCAGATGTCGAGGAACACCGATGGCTGGCCGGCTTCAGTCATGGTCGGCAGATCGGCCAGCTCCGGGATGCGCTTGCGCGACGTCACCGCCAGCGCCCGCACCGTCTTGCTTTCGATGAACGGCTTGATTGAGGCGAGGCTCGCGAAGATGTAGTCGACGCGGCCGGCGGCGACATCAGGCATGGCCTGACCGGCGCCCTTGTAGGGCACATGGATCATCGGCACGCCGAGCGCATTCTGGAACATCGTGCCGAGCAGATGACCGCCCGAGCCCATGCCTTGCGAAGCGTAGGTGACACCACCGGGCTTGCTCTTCGCCATCGCGATGAGATCCGCCACCGTCTTTGCCGATGACGTCACCGGAACGACCAGCACGCTCGGGAAATTCCAGGTGATCGTGATCGGCGTGAAGTCCTTGAGCGGATCATAGGGAAGATCCGGCACCAGCGTGACATTGATGCCGAACGAGGAGGCGTCGGCCTGCAGCAGCGTGTAGCCGTCAGGCTCCGCCTGCTTCACCGCCATGGCCGCAACGACGCCGCTGCCGCCGGTGCGATTCTCGACGACGACCGACGGCCAGCCGCTCTCCGCGAGTTTCTGGGCGACAATGCGCAACGCCACGTCCGATCCGCCGCCGGGTGCGAAGGCGGAGATCATGCGCACGCTGCGATTGGGGTAGCTCTGCGCAGACGCTGCACCCGTTATCGCGACGAGCGCGGCGGCGGTCGCCGCCGCCATGACGGATCGTTTCATGTCGCGCCCCCGCACTAGCTCCTAAATCGATAGCGGAACGTCTTGCCGTCAGCGGCGATGGTGCCGACCGTCGGGCTCGGAAAATGGATCGGCAGCATCAGCGTCGGGGAGCCGGCGTATTGACCGAAGAATTTCCACCGCGTCTGCGCCGCCATCTTGGGATCGGTGCAAAATCCGGTCGACCAGTCCGGTTCGCGGCACTGCAATGCGTGATGCACCATGTCGCCGAGCACGATCGCTTCCTGGCCTTTGGAACGGATGTGCACGCAGCAGTGATACGGCGTGTGCCCCGGCGACAGCGACAGGAAGAAGGTGTCGTCGAGCGAATAACTTTCGTCGATCAGCAGCGCCTGCCGGGCTTCCAGGATCGGCAGGCAGTTCATCCGCCACACGCCGTTTGCATCCTTGCCGGCCTTGTCCTGCTGCTCCCAGTAATCGTACTCGCGCTTGTGGAAGATGTACTTGGCGCGCGGGAACATCGGGATCCAGCGCCCGTCAACCAGCCGCGTGTTCCAGCCGGTGTGGTCGATGTGCAGATGCGTGCAGAACACGTAGTCGATATCGGAGGCCTGCAGCCCCATGGCGCGGAAACCATCGAGCCACGGGCGCGTGTCGAAGTTCCACGGCGGGACGTAGCCCTTGTGCTCGCCAGTGCAGGTGTCGATCAGCACCGTGTGCCGTCCGGTGCGCACCACGAACGTCTGATAAGGGATGACCAGCTTCTCGCTTGCCGGGTCGTAGAGGAACGGCTCCATCTCGGCCAGATGCTTCTTGGCGAGCGCCAGGTCGGCGGTCGGGAACATGTTGTTGATCGGCCGCCACGGCCCATCGCGCTCGATGATGGCGTTGATGGTGACGTCGCCGATCCGAAGCTCGCGCATGGATGCCCTCCCTACCCGTTGCGTCGTCGAGTGACGTCCGCGACGCAACGGGAAAAGTCCCTCCACATTCGACAAGCCGCCTTGCCGTTAGTCAATCAGGCCGCACCGCCGCGGGATGATTTCGCGCGGACAGGGGTCTGAACAGGTGGCATAATCGCGCCAAACAAAGTTTGGGAGGATGAGAATGAGGCTTGCCACCCTGGTCGCCGCCGCGCTCGCCATCGCCGCGCCGGCGGTCGCGCAGGATTATCCGACGCGCCCCGTCACCTGGATCGTCGGGTTCCCGCCAGGATCCGCCTCCGACACGGTCGCCCGCAATCTCGGCGCTCGGCTCGCCGAGCGGCTGGGCAAGCCCTTCATCATCGAGAACAAGCCGGGCGCCGGCAGCATCATTGCTGCACAGACCACGGCGCGCGCCGCGCCCGACGGCCACACGATCATGATCGCGCCAATCGGAACGATGGCGATCAACCAGACGCTCTACAAGTCACTGCCCTACGATCCGCTGAAGGATTTTACGCTGGTCGCGCACATCGCGAACTTCCCCTACGTGCTGGTGGTGGGCGAGAAATCCGAAATCAAGTCGGTGCAGGACATCATCAAGTTTGCCAAGGCCGGCAAGAAGCTCAGCTTCGCCTCGAGCGGAGCCGGCACCGGCATCCATCTCACCGGCGAATTGTTCAAGCGCGAGACCGGCATCGAGATGCAGCACATCCCCTATCGCGGACCGGCGCTGGCCATGACCGACATCATCGAAGGGCGTGTCGACATGATCTTCTCCGATCCCGCGACGGTGGTGTCGCTGATCAACGGAGGCAAGGTGCGCGGGCTGGGCGTGAGCTCGAAGGAGCGCTTCTCCGTGTTGCCCGATGTGCCGACGATTGCAGAAGCTGGCGTGCCGGGCTTTGAATCGCGCGCCTGGCACATCATCGTCGCACCGGCCGGCACTCCGGAGCCGATCGTGGCCAAGCTGCGCTCCGAATTCCGGGCGCTGGCAGCGCTGCCCGATGTGAAGCAACAGCTGCTGACGAACGGCCTGGTCGCCGTGGTCAGTGCCGACGAGCCAGACGTTCGCAAGATGGTCGAAACCGATGCCGCGTTCTGGGCCGATTTTTTGAAGAAGGTCGGACTCGCGGGTTCGGAATAAATGATGTTTCGTAGAACGCTCCTCGCCGCGATCGCGATCGCGCTGCTGGGACTTGGCCCGGCCGCGGCCGCGTCGGTCCGCATCGTCGCCATCGGCGCCAGCAACACCTCAGGCTGGGGCGTCGGCGAGGCCGCCGCCTACCCCGCACAGCTGCAGGCTCTGCTCAAGGCACGCGGCGTCGACGCGGAGGTCGTCAATGCCGGCGTTCCGTTCGAGACGACCAATGGCATGCTGGCGCGGATCGACTCTGCTGTGCCGCACGGCACGCGCCTCGTCATCATCCAGCCGGGCGGCAATGACCTGCGCTTCCTCGGCAGCGTCGAGCGCCGCACCGCCAACATCAATGCCATGGTGGCGAAGCTGCGCGCCCGTGGCATCCGCGCGATCGTGTACGACCCGAAGTTCCCGCCGGAAGACTATCAGTGGGACTTCATCCACCTGAACGCGAAGGCACACGCCAAAATCGCGCACAGCTTGCTGCCGCAGGTGATCGCGGCTGTTGGAACGCGTTAGCGCAGCACGACGCGATAGATCGCAAAGCTTGCAGCATCAGCCGGTCGCGATAGTGGCTCGAGCCACGACGGGGCCTTTCCGGCCTGCAGGTCGGCCCACAGGCTGCCGGCGGCAGGATCGGCGCCGGTCGAGGTATGCTCGCCGCAGATCGCGACATAGGTGACGCCATAGCGCGCGATCGCGCGCCACGCATCCTCCGGCGTGCCGTAGAGAATGGTGTGGGCGGCGACGACACCGCGCGAGATGCGGTGATAGGGCGCCGAGACCACCGAGTGCGGCGTAAGCGCCAACACGAACGGTCCGTAGTTGGTTTCGGTAGCAACGAGACCCACAGGCAAGCGCGCCAGCTCGGCATAGGCAGCATTGCGCGAGCACGCGGCGCGGTCCGCGATGCCGGCCCGCATCACCGGCCCGCCCGCTGCTTGCGCGATCGTGATGGCACCGGCAGTGACAACCGTCGGCGTCAGCAGGACAGCGACCGCGGCACGCACGGCAAAGGTGAGCGTGACGGACGACGCGGTCAGCTGCGACGCCAGCACGGCGACGGCCGGCATCGCAAACCACATGGCGTAGGAATAAAGCTTCACCGCGCCGAAGGTCAGCGCGACCGCGAGGAAAAGCGCAGCCGCAGACAGCTGAAAAGCAAAATCACGCCGCAGCACCTGCTCGCGCATCAAAGCGATTGCGGCAAGCACACCGACCAGCGGAAACGCGATCAGCCAGGCGGCCGTCATCGGCATGCTGCGCATCAGGGAGAGGAGTGACTCGGTCTCGTCCACGCCATCGAGCCACAGCAGCTTCACCGTCTCGTCGGCGAGCGCGAACGGTCCAAATACACAGCGTGGCTCGAGCGCAAGCCAGACGCCGAGCGCCAGGGCGCCGGCGCAGACCACCGCCAGCCCGCGCTGCAGCCCGCCCGCGATGAACTGCGCCGCCCACAAGCCGGCGCCTGCGATCACCACCGGCGCAAGCCAGTTGACCGCCAGTGCGTCGCACGCCGGATGCATCCATTGCGCCGGCGCCACGACCGCGGCAAAGGCGAGCGGCGCACCGAGCGAGAGCGCGGCGCCATACTGGGAGGGCGCTCGATCGCCAGCGATGGCGCGGAGGGCCATCGCAACGCCAGCCAGCGCGACGAACAGAACATTCTCGAGTCCAATCGCGATCGCGAGCGCGGTGAGTGCGCCGGCGAGCGCCGCCGCATGTCGCGCCCGGTCCGCCCAGGTAGCCGCCGCAATGACGGCAAGCGCAAGCGCGATCTGCACGTTGTGATGGTCGATGCGGCCGGGCTTGAAATGCTGGAACGCCGGCAGCGCGCAGACGGCAAGCACCAACACGATGAGGGCAGCGTTGCGCCCGCCGAGACGCCAGGCAAGCGCGGCAACGCTGCCCATGGCGACAAAGAGCCAGAGGAGCGGCCACAGCGCGCGCATCAGCTGCTCGGCGAGATCGGCGCCGGCGAACGGACGAAACGCGAGATAGAGTCCGGCGAGCCCAAGGTCGATCAGCCGCGACCAGTGCGTGTCATAGCCGATGGACGGATCGACGCGGCCGTCGTGCAGATCGAACCAGCCGCGCCCCGCGAGGAAGTCACGCACCTGGGTCAGGCGCATGGCGTCGTCGGCATCGAACAGCCGCAGGCCCATCTCCGGCCAGCGATCGGCCAGCAGCACAACGGCAGTCAGCGCCCAGGCAAGCCCGAGCAGGACTGGAAAGCTAAGCGCGCGCGATGGACCGGGCATGGGATGAGGAAAATCAATGCCCCACGAGCATTGACGCTCCATTAACGCTGGGGCGGCAGCATGCGGCCATGCTCAAAGTCTCGCTGCCCAAGCTCGGCATCAGTGTTGCCGCCGGTGTCCTGATCGCACTCGCGGTCGCGAACCGGCCGCTGACGGCGCCGTTGCCGGCCACCATCGACATCGGCGAGATGACTTGGGTCGAGGTGCGCTCGGCGATCGAGCGCGGCTACACCACCGTGATCGTGCCGAGCGGCGGCATCGAGCAGAACGGCCCGCACATGATCACCGGCAAGCACGACCACATCGTGCGCGCGGCCGCGCGGCGCATTGCGACCGAGCTCGGCAACACCCTGGTCGCGCCAGTCATCTCCTACGTGCCGGAGGGCACCTACGAGCCGCCGAGCGGCCACATGCGTTTCCCCGGAACCATCGGCGTGCCCGAACAGGTGTTCGCCGCGACGCTCGACGGCATCGCGCGCAGCCTCAAGGCCGGCGGCTTCAAGACCATCGCCTTCATCTCCGACCACGGCGGCAGCCTGGCGCCGCAGGCCGAGATCGCGGCACGGCTCAACGCCGAGTGGGCGGGCAAGGGCATCAAGGTGATCAGCGTCGATGCGTACTATTCCGACGCCGAACAGAAAGCGATGCTCGAGCGCGAAGGAGAGAGCCGCGCCGCCATCGGAGATCACGCCAGCATCATCGACACGTCGGAGCTGATGGTCGTGCATCCCGAAGGCGTGGATCTCGGCAAGCTGAGCAGCTTCTCGCTCCAGTCGAACGGCATCGTCGGCGACCCGCGCAGCGCGACAGCCGAGCGCGGCACGAAACTGCTCAGCATCAGGGTCGCGGCGGCAATCCTGCAGATTCGAGCGCAGCAGGCGAAATAGCGCCCGCGTCCGTGCGCTTGCGCACGAACGGATAGATCATCTGGCCCACAAAGCCCTGTGGAAACTGCGTGTCGGTGACGCCGTAGCTCTGCGGCAACTGACCCTGCGGCATATGGAACGTTCCGAACATCACGTCCCACAGGGAGAACGTCGGCGCGAAGTTCTTCTCGCCGCCGTCTTCCGGCGCAGTGTGATGCCAGCGATGGAACACCGGCGTCGCAATCACGTATTTGAGCGGACCCAGCGTCCAGTTGAGATTGGCGTGCACGAAGGTCGCGCTGATCGTCTGCCACGGCGCGAGGGCGAGCATCACGATTGGCGAGATGCCGGCGTAGAGCATCAGCACGTCGACCAGGAATGGCCCGAGGCAGAGATTGACCGGATGGAAGCGATAGGCCGTCGTCCAGTCCACGCTCTCCGCCGAGTGATGGATGGCGTGGTAAGGCCACAGCTGCACGCCGTGGAACAGGCGGTGGATCCAGTAGAGAATGAAGTCCGACGCGATGAGATAGATTGCGCCCTGCACCACCGGATGCAGCGCACTCACCGGACTCAATCCATGCGTGATGTAGTCGGCGAGTTGCTCCTCGCTGACGAAGCGCATCGGAATGATCGCGATCGCCAGCATCAGCGCGACGCGAATGTAGGGCGAGAAGAACGGAATGATCAACCAGTAGAGCGCATCGGTCGCGAGGCCGGGGTTGCGCCACCAGCGCGAAGCCGGATTGCAGGTCTGGCTCGAGAACAGTGCGAGCACGGTGTAGCCGGCAGCCATGCCGACCGTGATCGGAATCAGCGCCCAGGCGACATCCCAAATCTTGGCGGCGAGGAGCGATGGCAGTTGCAGCAGCATGATCGTCCGATTATCGCGGGCGACCTTAAGATTGCCTGAGCGGTGACACGGGCATTCCCGCCCACGCCCGCACAGGGTGCGGCAGAGCGGGAAATTGCCACGCGTGCTTAACGAAGTGCTAACGCCAGGTCAGTCCGCGGGCGGATAGGCATGCGATCCGCCTTGCGGATCTTCCACCCGGTAGTGCCCGCCGGCCTCTTCCAGATAGCAGGGTCCGACCGGCACTTTCCCGGCACCGCCGGGAATGTCGAGCACATAGGTCGGCTGCGCGATACCGGAGAGCCTGCCACGCAACGCCCGCATCAGCGCCTGGCCTTCGCCGAGACTCGTGCGGAAGTGCGCGGTGCCCGGCGCCAGGTCGGCGTGATGCAGGTAGTACGGCTTGATGCGGCACTCGACGAGCGTGCGCAACAACGCCTCGAGCGTCACCGCATCGTCGTTCACGCCGCGCAGCAGCACCGACTGACTGAGCACCGGCACGCCGGCATCGACGAAGCGCGCGCAGGCCGTGCGCGCCTCGCGTGACAATTCCCGCGCATGATTGACGTGAGCGACCACGTAGGTCGCCTTGCCGCTCGCTTTCACCGCGCGCACAAGCTCGGCGGTGACACGCTCCGGCGTCACGATCGGGAGCCGCGTGTGCACGCGCACGACCTTCACATGCTCGATTGCCGCGAGCGCGCGCATCACCGCGCGCAGACGGCGCGCCGAGAGCAGCAGAGGCTCGCCGCCGGTGAAGATGACTTCCCAGATTTCCTTGTGCGCGCGGATGTAATCGAGCGCCTGCGCGATGGCCTTGGCCGACAACGTGCCGCGCCCGCGCGGTCCGACAACTTCACGGCGGAAGCAGTAGCGGCAATAGACCGGGCACACATGCACGAGCTTCAGAAGTACGCGGTCGGGATAGCGATGCACGATGCCCTCGACCGGGCTGTGCGCATCGTCGCCGATCGGGTCGGCACGCTCCGCCGGCGTCGTCACGAGCTCGGCCGCAGCGGGCACGAACTGCCGCGCGATCGGATCGTCCGAGTGTTCGATCAGGCCGGCGACCGCCGGGCTGATCGCCACCGCGTAGCGCGCCGCCACCGCATCGAGTGCGGGGCGTTGCGCTTGCGGCGCGAGCCCCGCCTCGATCAGGTCACTCACCGTGTGCAACGATCGCTCGTGTTTGGTCATGGCATGTCTCGTGGTCGCAGAAATTGTTGTATTCACCTAACGCGCCCGGCGCCGCCGCGCCACCCTCACGCCATCGGTGTCCAGAGCACCTGGTCGATGCGGCTGGCGCCGGTCGCCAGCATGACCAGACGATCGAAACCCAGCGCAATGCCGGCGGCGGGCGGCATGTGCGCCAGCGCCGCCAGGAAGTCCTCGTCGATCGGGTAGAGCTCGCCGTGCACGCGTGCCTTCTCCGCCATCTCGGCCTCGAAGCGCCTGCGCTGCTCGACCGGGTCGGTCAGCTCGCCAAAGGCGTTGGCGAGCTCGACGCCGCAGACATACAACTCGAAGCGCTCTGCAACACGCCGGTCATGCACCTTGCGCCGCGCCAGCGCGGCCTCGATCGTTGGATACTCGTCGAGGATGGTCGCCTGGCCGATGCCGAGCTGCGGCTCGATGCGCTCGACCAGGACCCGGCTAAAAACATCCGACCAGGTATCGT
>Ga0207687_10001755_pt1 | contig 14916 bp, 10 predicted proteins | sample KBSM54metaG_FD_184399 | JGI IMG/M metagenome (GOLD analysis project Ga0207687, IMG submission 184399) | Miscanthus rhizosphere microbial communities from Kellogg Biological Station, Michigan, USA - KBS M5-4 metaG (SPAdes) (version 2) | ecosystem: Host-associated > Plants > Roots > Rhizosphere >...
TTTACTCCGGAGCATCAGCATGAGAGATCACTCTCTCTGCCGTCCGGTATGACTACAGTAGCAACTGGGCAAGTTCTACTGGCAGGTTCTTCCCCTGCTGGATTAGCAGCTAGCTTCGCTGCACCTTCGGGTTGGCGGTTACACACTCTCAACGACGATTCTTGGAGTAGAATGCGAGTCAATGAGGCCCTTCGGATCACTAGAATTCACCATTCAAGAGCTGCCAACTGAACTTTGGATTTCACGCCTTCGTCATGCCGGTTGGATTGAGCGGATTCTCGCACCCGCGGTCGTACCGCCACTGGTCGCGATCGGGTGGTTTTGGCAAGAGCCCTTACTGATCGTGGCTGCTAGCGGATTGATCGGGCTCTTGATCTTTCGCTGGTCATGGGGTCATCCAAGCACACTTCGAGTGCTCTCCGGCAGATTGATTACGTCAGTCTATCTTTGGAACCAGACGGAAACTGCCCTCTCTGACATCGCAACCATGCAGTGGCTCCGAGGAGAAATTTTCGTTGAGAATGGAGACCCGGACGGCCTATACGTCTCGTGCGCCCGGACGCTGCAAATGTGTCCTTCCCCTCATCTCCAAGCAACAAGCAATGGCAGCAACCGACGCGATCACGCGGAAATTTCCTAAGTACTCCATCGACGTGCCGGTTCCTGGATCGCTTTGGTTTGAGGCGCCTCCCGATATGACCGCCTTTACGCTTCCGACCCCTGCAGAGCTTGATGCCAACAAGAAAACATAGTCCCGAGTGGATGGTGGGAAAACATGACATTACCAAAAACGGTGCAATTTTTCGTTTGAGAGTCGCCTGTCCGTAAAATGATTCGCAACGAGGAACGAAGCGCAATGGGTCTTGGAACCCTTTCAAACGAAATGAACGATGTGCCTGCCGAGTTGATCGGCGCGAAGCGACGGAAGGTACACCTGACCAGGACTGGCTGGACCTATGCTTTAGCTGGATCGTTCTTCGTGCTCCTTGGAGTGGCTGGCGCAATCTACATCATGCAGAAAACGGTTCCGGAAGCACCGCCCGGAGGATGGTGGTCGATCATTTATCCATTAGCGGTGGTGATTTTCGGGGTCCTCCTCTTTAGGCGGTTCCCGCTCCAGCATCGACTTGCAAATGAGGGCGTGGCCGCTCGTGCCTGTATCACTGAGCGCGAGTGGAAAGGGCCGTCCAGAGGGCCGATCATGGTCGACTACACATTCAGGAATGTAAACGATGAGGTGGGAATTGGAAGCTGTCCCAGCGAGTATCCTCGCAAGGCTGGCTCATTCGTCTGGATACTTTACTTGTCTTCTGATCCCCGTCGAAGCGCAATCTATCCGCTTGAGTTCTTCCGACTCGATCAGTGAAGATGGCCCTCTCAACATGGCGCCAAACAGCATTCTGGGAGTGTCGTGGGCTACCCTTCAGTTAGAAAAGAGTTAATACTCGCTCCAACAGAAGTCAAAAGCAGATGGATTCCTCCGACCCTCACCGACTGCTTTGGTCAAGACTTTGGCTCAGCGGCTCGGACCATTTCCACGAGCACTTTACGCGCATCGTCCGAGTTTTGAACTTCGCGTATAAAGTTGATGCGGGTTCCTTTCATACCGTCGTCGGTTTTCAGTTTAAGGTGAAATCCTAGCCGGTCGACTGCTGTCATTGTGGCCTCGGTTGCGTGGAGGCCGGCATGGACTCTAGCCAGCAGGATCATTGCGGGAACATGATCCGAGTTCATGTGACCCACAATCTGTGGAGCTGCTTCGGCCAGGGGATCAATCTTCGCAGACTGGTACTCCTCCGTGGTCACCCATCCCATCACTCCAAAGCCGCCGACGTAGTAGATGTCCAGGGGCTTCAGGCGGTAAAAGCCAAAGTCTTTGAAGTCGACCCATGAGCGGCTGTTCTCGTAGCGGGACAGATAGCGCTGGCGAGCCTCGCCGACTTCATCCTCCGGTACGGAAAGGACATCACCAATAAGCGTTGCCCGCGCTGTGCCAAGCGGATCGCCGTCGCCTCCTTGGCTCACAAAGAGACTCGCCCGATGGTCAGTTTGAACGTTCTGCGTATGCATGGCCATATTGCTGATTAGAAAGACAGGCCGCCCGGTCCCGTCGATCGCATACGGCATAAGAGAACCAAACGGATATCCTGACCGCTTTCTAGAAACGGTTGAGAGAGTCGCAATCGTGCAGAGCGAAACGAGAGTGCGTACTCGCTCGGCGTAAGTCGGCTCCGGGAGTTGTGGAATAGCGGCATCCGTGTATGCGTGCTTGCGGGATGAATTCATCTCTTCGGTAGACATTGTTTCTACTCCCTCCGACTCTGATCTCGCCAAGTGAAGCTATCACGCCACGAGCACTAGTGGAACGCGCTGCTTGAGCCTTGCTTTTAAGTTTCCCAGCAACCAAGAAATCGGTAAGGTCTGGCATGGCGGTGACTTGACCGGAACCGATCAGTACGGCCAATCTTGCCCTCGACTGCTGCGCTCAACCGAGGTGACCCATATTTCCGATTACGGCGAATCTCGCTTCAATGTCTACGTAGTCCCCGATCAGCGCAAGGCACTCGTCCAAGTCCCGGTACCCAAAGGGTCCGGCACTGGCCTATGTTCTGATGATCGGGTCGCCGGAACGCTTTCGTTGCGGCAAGCAGATCGGCAGCTAGATTCGCCGTCCGGGATGATTCCCGATCGAGAGTCCCATCCTGAACGTGAAATATGCCGCTCTTGTCAACGAGCGGTCTTGGCCGGAGTTTATGAGTCCAACTCCGGCCTCGCGCGACCCCCCGGTCTCAATTATTCTCCGGCCGGTTTCGCCGTCCTGATTGCCTTGTGCACCATGGATCGCCGGTAACTCGCAAGCAGCTTATCGCGGTTCTGGCGCAGATCTAGTCCAGTGGGTGAGGCAGGATAGGGTTTATTGCCCATAAGTCCCTTCCAAAGAACTCGATTAAAAGCCCCGCCATCAATGCGATCGGCGTCTGAAAAGTCAAAGTCCTTGGTTACGCGTTCCCAGTAGGCAGCGTTCGGGGTCGGATTGAGACACGGCAGCGCCGGACCGGGCAGAGGTAGTTTCGTGCAGTAGAGGATGGCCGCGGGAGTGGCGGTAAAACTCCAATCGTTTGGGGTGGAGTTGAAGATGTCTTCCATGGGTGTGGCCAGCGCGTCGTTGAGGTTCATCGGCGGCAGGCCCAGGACTTCTTCCATCGTACGAATAAAGTCGAGGGTAGTGTACGCCTTCGAAACCAGACTGTTCTTCACATAAGCTCCGGCCACGTACGCGGTGCTGCGGTGCGAGTCCACATGGTCGCCGCCATCCTGCGCATCATCTTCCACTACAAAGATCAGAGTGTTGTTCTTGTAGACCGGGCTGTTGGCGATCTTCTGGACGAGCAGTCCGACCGCGTAATCGTTGTCTGCAACGTCGCGGTCCGGTGTATTGACGCCATCGATTGCGATCCCGAAGTTTCCGGTGTGATCGTGCATGAAGCGGACCAGGCTCAGGTTAGGCAGCCCGCCCTTCGCATAATTGGTATCGAAGTCTCGCTCCCACTCCTTGAATCTGTAGTAATCCGGGAACGCGGGGTCGAAACCGCGGAAGTAGACATCGGTATATGGGGTGAGCGCGACATTTGTGGACGGGGCCACGATGGTGTTGGTGGAGAACGGGTCGTGGGCGAGTGGAGTCTGGCACCTGGGTTCGTTGTAGCAGGTGGTGTCGACGAAGAAACCATAGGAGCGAACCGTGAGGCCGGCGCGCAACGCGTTGTCCCACAGATAGCCGGTATTGAGCTCGTTGTTGGGGCCATCGGGTGCGGCAACATCCGTTTGGCCAGGCAGCAGATCTTCACCGTCCGGAGTACTCGGAGAAAGAGCCCCGCCAGGCATCAGCGGATCGGACGCCTGGCGCTGCGCGAGCGTCGGCAGCGCTACGTTCACGCTGCGATTCAGACCTTCGCTCTCGAGCGAAAAGCCGCGTTGCGCGTAATTAACCGGATACTGGTGCTCAATGATGTCGGGGGTGCGCGCCGAAGTACTCCACGGCCATCCGTCGTAGCTCACTTCGGCGGTATCGCGGAAGTTGTCGAGAGTGACGAACATTTGTGCCAGGTTGTGCTGATTGGGCGTGATCGACTGGCCAAACAAGGTGAGGGAGGGATCCCCATCGCCGCGACTCAGATCCCCAAGAATCTGGTCATAGGTGCGGTTTTCCTTGAGGATATAGATCACGTGCTGGATGCCCTGACGCACCGCTCGGATGTTGGGACCGGCGGTCAATGGAGTGCCGAAGCGGTTGTTCGTATTTACCACGTCTGTCAGATCGGAAAGGCTGGCCGTGACGCTCGCAAGCGGGAAGCTGAGCAAGCCACCTTTGGTCAGTTGGGGATTGTACTCGCCCGAAGGCATGCAAGTTGGGTACCCGGTCGGGCCATAGGCATAGCATTCGTGAGGATTGGCGCCGGTGGGCGACTTCATGTTGACCGCGTAGGCCCAGGTTCCATCGTTGCTGATGCTGACCGAGTTGGGATACCAACCGGTGGGGATCAGGCCGGCTACCTTGTCGCCGCGATTGGTCCCGTTGAGATTTAAGACGGCAATGTTATTCAGGTTGCCATTGGTTACATAGAGAGTGTGCTCATCCGGAGACAGAGTCACACTATTGGTGTTGGCGCCAGTGTATTGGGTCAGCGACGACTTATCTAAGTCTTCCGGCCGGGTGATGACGGGAATCGTCTCGATTACGGTATTCGCCGTGGCCGGCTGATTCTGTGTGGGGCTGCCGGCGTCCAGGGGGTTGATGTCGATCACGTCCACGGTGTCGGATTCGTCCTCGGCAACATAGAGCAGGGTCCCCGCCTTGTTGATCGCCATCTTGTTGGGCTGGCCCTTTACGGGAATGCGTGCCGAAACCACCGGCGCGGCCGACAAGCCGCAGTTGGGAGGTGTGGTGCCGTTGGCGCATAGCCATTGCTCTCCAAGATTCACCACGTCGATCTCACGTTCGCGGAGCGAGGATACATAGACGGTGGCGGTGGGCCCGCTATCTCCCTTGAATGCCACCCAGAACGGATATTCTCCGCCGGGCGTGCCGGGGGTTGCTCCGCTTGCGGCCTTACCGGGGCGCAAATCGAGTTCCGTTCCCCGCAGCATGCTCTGGAATTGTTGTGCCGAGCCCGCATCCGCTACCCATACGGTTGGGTCTGTCCAAAGCCCCAGACCGCCGGTAAAGACGGTGATGGAATCGTTGGCGTAATTGGCCACGACCAGGGTCCGGCCATCGGGTGAAATGGCAAGGCCCGCGGCCATGGGAGGCACGAACACGGCACTGTTGACCGAAGCAAATTGGTTGTTGGGCACGGGAAGACCGTTCCCCGAAGGGTGGCCCTGAGAGGGTGTGAATGGATTCTGGCCCAGACCAAGTTCGGCAACACTTTTCCAAGTGCCATCCGGTTGCTGCTGGATGATGTGGACGTTGTCTCCGTTGTTGGGAAGCGTGTAAGGGATGGGGTCAGTGCCGAAGGGAGCGTCTCCCATCCCGCCCGAGACATAGAACGCATGATTGCCGGGGATCGGATCCCACACAATCCCGTGGTAGGTATTGGGGATGGGAACCGCCTGCGTGAAGACCGGAGAGTGATTTGAAATATCGAAGATGAAGACGTACTCGCTTGAGTAGAGCGGGTCAAACAGTGGAAACGGGCCCTGATAAATGCGATTGAACCCGCTGGTCAAGACCAGGAGAGTATTGCCGTCAGGACTGATCGAAGTGCTGACCGCCTGGCCCGCTAGCCATTCTTTAGGGGCTACGCGCGGATCGAGCGAATCCGTGACGACCATTCCCGTATCAAGAAACTGATAGGTTGCACCCGAGGTTTCGAGTGGGGTAATCGACTGGGCCATGTTGGGAATGGCCTGGGGCGCGTTGAAGATCGTGATCGTGAGCGGCGCCGTTGTACTGTTCCCAGCCGCATCGGTGGCCGTGACCGTATAGGTAGATGTCGAGGGCGGAGGAGGATCGATTGGAGATGGAACTGCGGCGGGCGTTCCGCTGACGGTGCCTGAGTTCGGGTCCATGCTCAGACCCGCCGGCAAATCGGGACTTACGCTGTAAGTGGCTCCGGGGATTTTGGTGATGGGAGAGTCGTTGGTAATCTGCACTCCAGCGACAAACACCGGAGCGGGGAACATGTAAGCCAGGCCTGACGGGGATACGCCTGCGACATTGACGGTGATTTCCAGGGTCGCCGTCGTGCTGCCGGATATGTTTCGGGCGGTTACCGTATAGGTTTGCGTGGAGGATGCTGCCTGGGGAATTCCCCTGATAACGCCAGTGGCATTATCGGCGAGAGTGACTGGATAGCCACTAAGAGTCAGTCCAGCCGGAAGTGGGGGAGAAATGGTGTACGCCGGAACTGGAGTTCCATCCGGGAGCTTATAGGTGAGAGGCGGCCCGCCGGTGCTGGTAGGGGCATTCTCGGGAATCCGCACACCCACGGTATAGATTGCTGATCCGGGATGATAGACCAGACCTGCTGGCGCTGCCACATCCGACGGACCCTGGGCGATGTTCACCGCGATGGTCACGAACCCGGTTGTGCTGCCGCCCGTGTTTGAGGCCGTCACCGTATACTTTGCCGCGGAAGCCGCCGCGGTTGGGTTCCCACTGATGATACCCGTGGTCTTGCTGAAGTTCAGGCCTGCCGGGAGGGTCGGGCTAACGCTGTACGAGATGACAGTTCCGCCGGTATTCCCTGGAGAGTTCGGCGTAATGGGAACAGAAACGGTGTAAGTAGCTGTCCCAGCAGCATAGGTAAGCGCCGTGGGCGGCTGATCGTTCACCGTGATGGTCAAAGGCACAGTGCTGTTGCCGTCCCGGCCGAGGGCCGTCACTGTGTAAGTCGCCGTTGCGGTTACGGCCGTCGGCGTGCCGCTGACAACACCCGTCGTTGAGTTCAGGGCCAAACCCGCGGGAAGGGCCGGGAGGATGCTGTAGCCCGTCACAGTTCCACTGCTGATCTTGGGGCTGTCGGGTGTGATCGCCACGCCCTTGGTATAAACGGTCGTGCCGTCTGAATAGCTGACCACCAATGGAACCTTGGTGCTGGTGCTTCCGCCGTTGTTGCCGCATCCGCACAGAAAAGCCAATACCATGGCGAGGGAAAGGCCAAGCCAACGAGTGGATTTCATAGAAACTCCTATACCGCCGTCGTTCGCGTGCGTATCTTACCGTGGGGTTGTCACGGAACTTGGGCAACGATACGCTGAGTTATCGCGGGAGGATGTGATGTTACTCACGTCCCAGGACTCGGAAACTCATTGAAGAGTGACGCCGAGTCCACCTGCAATCCCAAAAACTCAGAGGCCGTTTCGGCGACTTTGAATGCCAGCATTGCATAGCGCATCTGGATTGATGGTGTCGCAGGGCACAATTTCTGACTCTTTCCGCTTGCCTTATGCCGAGATGGAACCGCGTGCTGCTTTTGGGAATCTACGAGGGGCGAGAACGGCGAACTCGAGAGTCGCGGGGTTCCTCATCTATTTGAGGGAAATACCCGCACCAGAGTCTGAAGGGTATTCGAGTCACTGCCGATAACGCATTCGATTGAACATCTCTACGTTCAATGAGAGTTTCCATTGAAACCTGCACTTCGTCACCTGCTGTTGCTGTCCATTGCTTTAACGTTCCTAGCCGGATGCGCAAACACTCATCGCCTCGCAGGACCAGATTCAAGTGCTCTTAATGCTGAGAACATCAATCTTGTGTTTGTGGTCAGCCCAGATCTGGAGAACAACGGGAGTGGAGACGTTGATCCGACCACTGCAAATTTGACGAGTCAGGGCCTGCAGCGTTCCCTTCGAATGGCGTCGTTTTTGCGAAAGAATGTATTGGGGGATCACGACGCGACCGGCATCTATGCGCTCGAACCTATGACCCACTTGCAGACGGCCGACCTGTTTCCGGATATGGGGGCTCTTGAGGCTATTCAGCAGTTCGCGATGCTGAATGCAGACACTCTGCAGTTCAACCCGGTCGGTTCGAGTGTCTACACCGCCCACGGCGTCCACATCAATGTGGGCTATGTTATCGGCCAGACCATCAGCGGAGTGGCTCCGCCAATGTTCAATTGCCAGGGTTGCCAGGGGATCGATTACAGCAACCAGGAAGGCGACAACGACCTCCTGCTCCTGGGACTCATCAAGGCTAACGCGGCGGGGTATTACGTCTTCTCCGCGCCATGGGATACCACGCTGGCCATGATGACAGTTCTGAACCAGGCAAAGGGTTATAACCTGGCTCTGCCTTCCAGTTATCAAGGGCCCAACAATATCTACGCGATCACGGTGACGCCATCGGGCAATGCCAGCCTGGTGACCTATGACAGCAAGATAACCCCTTCGCAGGCGTATCCCGCGTTGACTCCTCAACCGTCTGTGACCACAGCCTGCCAGGCAACGCCGTTCAGTTACTCGGCAGCGCCGGCCGTGCCGCCGGTGACTAATAGAAACGAGATACTCTATCTGATCCGCCACGCCGAGGCGCATCCGGTGTCGTCGTGGGAAAACGGCAACTACGTCGCGCAAGGACAATGGCGTGCGCTGGCTCTGTCTTTCGCACTCGAGGGCAAGATCAGTCCTGACCAGGTCTATTCGATCGATCCCGCACAATCCACCCCGTCGGGCTATTTTGACTGGTCCTATGTCCGGCCATCCCTGACCGTCGAGCCGTACGCAATCGCCAACAACCTGCCCTATCATCTGGTCGCCAATTTCGAGTTGATCAACGAATCCGTCGTGAATCAAAATACCGTAAACTTCTTTTTCAACGATCCGCAATTTTCCAATCACAAGATATTGCTGGCCTGGGAACATGAGCACTTCCCACCCCTGGTGAGCTTCCTGCTCAAGAGTTACGGCAGCAGCCAAAAAGCGCCCGCATGGGCTGCGGGCGACTATGACTCGATTTGGACCGTGAGAATCGACTCAAGCGGCAACCTGACCGTGAATAACTCACTTTGCGAGGGTATCGACTCCGCCAGGCTGCCGGTCGCGGCGCCAGAATTCTGATCGTCTTCGAAGAGACGGTCGTCCATGATGCGGCAGAAGGAGAATCAACCAATGAACAACCTATCACGGCGCACTTTTCTTGAGTTGGCAGGCGCCAGCCTTGTCTGCGGGTGCAGCGCTTCCACGAGTCTTAGTGACGGTGTTGACTATCCCGTCCTGGCTTTCTCCGACCTGCATTTCAATCCCCTGTATGACTCTACAAATACCAAGCTGATTAACAACCTGGTTGCGGCCGACGTCAGCGAGTGGGCATCCCTCTTTCAGTCATCCCCGATCACAACCCTCTCGCCGGCGGGCGCGGATACGAATTATCCGTTGCTTGCTCTTACCCTCGCCGGCATCAAGCAACTCCGGGGCGCGAGTCCGATTCTTCTCTACACTGGCGACCTGCTGGGGCACCAGATTTCCACAAATCTCAGCCTATATGTCGGAATTACCGATCCCACGGTTATTCAGGATTTCTCGAATAAGGCGCTGACATTCGTTACCCGGCAGATTCGGTCGGCTGCGGATAATATTCCCGTGATGTTCGCGGTCGGTAACTGCGATTCCTACACTGGTTACGGACCGGACAGCACCTTCCTTGCCAGCACGGCGGCGTCATACTACGCGGAATTGCTGAATAGTTCGACCGATCGTCAGGAATTCCTCGCTTCCTTCACCGCGGGAGGCTACTACTCCGCGGAACCTGCAGGAACGAATCTGATGGTGATCGGCCTCAATACCATAGCGTTTTCCCCTTTGGTCCAAAACAAAGACGGCAGCGAGAACAATGCGGGTGCTGTGGATGCCCAGCTTGCCTGGTTCGATGCCAAGCTGGCCGCGGCCAAGGCGGCCGGCAAGAAAGTGTGGCTCCTGATGCATGCCCCTCCCGGGGCGGATGAAGGTACGACCGCCAAATCCGTCGACAGTTCCGGCCATCTTGCCAGTTCCACGATGATGTGGGAGCCGAATTACCAGGCAGCCTTCATGGGCGTCGTCTCGAAGTATCCGGAAGTGATCGCGATGACGCTTGCCGGTCACACGCACATGGATGAATACCGCATCATGTCCGCAGGAAATGTCGTGGAGATTGTTCCGGGAATAAGCCCTGTCTTTGGCAACGACCCGGCGTTCAAGATCTTCACGGTGAACCAGAATACTTTGGCGCCCACCGACTATAGCTCCTTCAACTGCGACCTCTCAAAACCGCAGTCCCAGTTCAACGCCTACTACAAATACTCTGAAAAGTATGCCCTGAGCGGGTCGCTGGGGAGTTCCCTGGAGCAGCTGAATCCGAAACTTGTAACGAGCAGCGCATTGCAGGCGCTTTACCGGGGGTACTATTACTCCGGAAACAACGCCGCGTGTCCGATCAATGACACGAACTGGCCGGTTTATTGGGGCGGGATCGGAAAGATGTGGGCTCAGGATCTGACCAATGCGGTGAACTCTTATAGATGAATGCAAACTAGGCAGGCTCTTGCCTGCACCCTCCGGCGCCGGGAGTGCTCTTCCGTCTCTGGAGTAAGGTCAAGGCGTCCCTCATTGTTCGACACGAGGAAGCGCGACGGTGGAATTCTGTTGGTTGCCGGTCACTCTCAGGTGATCGACGGTCTTGCCCCCGGGGCCTGAAACTGCACCACTCCATCTGCCCCGATTGCTTATTAAGCCAAATGGAATTGAATATCCGCTCCGGAGGCACACTTCAACATACCGGCTACTGCGCCGCTACGGGCGCCGTAGCCCCGGAGATCAAGTGCGCGATCGAGTCATGGAGCACCTGGTCCTCCAGGACATAGAACAGACCGCCCCGTCCGTTCTGGCTGATGCCGCATTGCGGACCGGAAAGCGTGCCTTGCTGATTCATGTCGCCGAAAATGGAGTCAGTCCCGGAAATAGAGACGCCGATCTTCGCATGGTTGAAGTCGCTACCGAGTCCTCCCTGTAAGCCGAGCGTCTTTTCATTCCACTTCCCGGTAGTAGCAATTTCGACCGCACCCGGCTTCTTGAGCGACGTGTCCCAGCAGCCAATGGGCGTGGATGCCGACGTGGAATCAATCGCCGGACTGGTCCACCAGGTTGCGGTCCGCAGAGCATGACCACCGAGAATGGAAGATACCATCTGCCAAGGTGGAACCTGAAGGTCCGAGGGTTTTGAGATGAGACGAATACCGGTAGAAAGCATCACGTCTGTATAGGCGCGGCTGGTGGATTGTTTGCCCAGCAAAGACACGAGTTCCTGGATCTCAATGGAACCTCGGTTGCGGACCACTTGCGAATTGGCGGGATCGGTGACGACGCTGGCGTTTCTGAGAGCCGCGAGCACCTTGATGACATCCTGCCGGGTAAGCCGTAGCGCGAAGAAATGCTGACTCACCTGTACGTTATTGTCCTTGACGCAGCCGAGCGTGTTGCCATCGGTCGTTCGCGGGAAGAGCTTGTTGCCGGAGGCGGGCCAGGACGGCGTTGTGACTTGCAGGACGAGGCCATTGCCGTCGGCGTCCCAGGTCAGCATGCCTTTCGAGTGGCCCCAGGGAGTATCGCAGTATGTTGTGCAGCCTTCAATCACCGGATCGTCATAGAACTGGTCGTTCCACACAACGTAGTTGAAATCTCCGTTGTAGATCTGATCAAAGGTGGCGCCTACCGGGTCCGTGGTCGTGTCTTCCAGGCAATTGTCGCCGCCGTTCTGGAGTGCCGGGTTTTCGCTGCTGGCGTAGACGAACTGCTGCCCGAACGATGAATATTGCTGCGCCTGTCCGCCGAACCGGCATGACCGCGAGGCTTTGGCTTTGCAGCCAGGAAAGTTAGCTGCATTGAACTTGAAGACGAACCACCAGTCGACGGGGTGCGCCACACTGATAAGAGGAACAGGCGCAATGGTTGGGGCCATGCGCGAGCTGCAACCTGTGCCAAAGGACATCGACAACAGAAGAACGACGGCAAGCGGAGCAATGCCTCGGACTATCCTTCTAGAATGCTTCATCCTTATCTGATCGGCATTCTCTGCCGTTAGTTGAACATCCCGTTCTTGGCCGCTCTGGGGGCGAGAGGGATGGAAAAGGAAGAGTTATCCACCACACGCCCCGAACTGGCCAAAGACGTTCGCCAGGCGCTTTCCACTCGTAGCTGCCACTGCCTTTTGGTGGCTTCCATCCCAACGAGCACAGTCGCGGGTTTTCTACTTCTAAATCTTTTCGAGTAAGTTGTGAGCATGCCCAATTCTCAGAAAACTGGAGTTCCCAAGCCTTTGCCATCGAATCCCGGAAAGGGATTCAAAGGTTCAATCGCGTTCACAAACGGTGAGAGGAGTTGGGTCGAGCCTTTCAATCTTGTCGGCCTCCTCGCCTCGTCGCTGGCAAAACTAGACCATCAGGTGCACGAGGAGGAATCTTGGCTTGTACTGGAAAACAGCGCCTTCACTTTCCTCCCACAGATCGTCGAGTTCAAGCCCTCCAACGGAGGAGGCGTTCAAACAACCACTACAATACAGACGAACCATCCCGCACTTGCGCCTGAAGGCGTGTTTGAGTACCAGCATTCCGCCGGAAGAAATGTAGAGGAGTCGCTACTCGACGGCTTCACTCAGTGGGCGAAAACAGACTTAATTGCTTTGATCGAGGCGTTACAGCCAAAGCCCCCGACCTGCAATGTACTCGATATGGAAATCCCGGAAAGGAACGGAAGGCCAGCATATCGCCGACGGGCCGTCTTGGGACCGGTTACACATTTGCAACAATACCCGAGAGATATTCCAGAGCAGACAAACGCACATAGTGCAGGAGGAAATCAGGGGGAACATTGCGAAGGTCATGAGTTCTGTCCCTGTTGTCTTCTCACCAGTTCTTTCGAGGCGTTCAAGGAACTGATCGAAAGCGATAGCTTCTACGGCCTGCGTCTCTTTGCAATGCGAAACCAGTCTGGGAATCCTCAAGCCGACTGCAGAGTGAACGGCGACGATTGGGAGAAGGGTGCTGAAGCCTTGCGAAAGTATGTCGGGACTTGGCCGGTGGGAGGTCTCGAATTTCGCAAACAGTACGTTGTCTTGCAGACAATTAAGAACCGAGGGTAACCAACACGCTTCTTCGATCATTAAGAAATCCATGAACTCACCACGAAAAAGCTTACCTCGCATGGTTGCGGTAATCTCTGCATCTTCGGGATCGAGCGGATGGATCGAGACATGTTTTCTCAGAAGCCCAAACTCCTTACGGTTTCAATCAATAGAACGCACTTCCTTACGGAAAGCGTGCCGCATTGCCTCCAGAGCGACACACTTCTCCAAAATGCTTTGCAATTCTCCTCGTCAAATGCACTCGTCTTGACGAAGACTCGAGTTATTGTCGTGCCTTCGCATACGGATAGATCGCGCTTGCAGAGGCGGTTTCAAGCGGGTACACCACCGCTTGAGTGTCGGGCTTTTTGAATTCAGAAATGTGGTTGCCTTTGATGTTCTGAAACTGCACGGTCAGCACATGAGACTCTGCCCAACCACCGCCTTCTCCGAACTTCACTTTGCCGACTGCGGTTTCGAATGTCGCCATCCGCGTGTACTCCGACAGAGCGGCATCGTCCAGACTGCGTACTGCCTTGACGGCTTGTTCTATCACCTGCAGTTGGGCATACGCCAGCGGTGCAACGTAATAGCCAAGAGGATCTGCGCCCGCCTTTTCTGCTCGGGATTGGTATTTTGCGATAAATGACTGGACTTGGAGATTCATCAGGCTCGGCACCGGGAGCCAATACTCATAATTCACGAGGCCGTTGAGAAGCGTGCCGAGTTCAGCCTTAACCATTCCGTTCTGAGGACCGATCATTGCTCCACCAACTACTTGGGAGTTAGTCCCGCTGCGTTCATCGCCTTCGCGCGGGCTCGAGCAGCTGATTGCTCGCGCCAATACCTTCATCTCCCGTACCCGCGCAGCTTCTACCGTGCGCGCCTATCGCTCCGATTGGGGCTGACTTCACCCGCTGGTGCGAAGCGCGCACCGTCTCCAGTTCTTGCCTCCACTCCGGAAACCATCGCCCTCTACATTACTGACCTCGCATCAAGACCTCTCGTCGTAGCGACCATCGTTCGCCGTCTCACCGCCATCTCAAAAGCTCACGCAGCCGCGGGCCATTCCTCTCCGGCTTCAACGCGCAACCTCGTCGTCGGCGACACGCTCCGCGGCATCAAGCGCACACTCGGCACTGCGCAGCACAAGAAAGAAGCGCTCCTCGCGAAAGACATCCGCCATCTCGTCGCTGCTTGCCCGAAGGATCTGGCGGGCACCCGTGACAAAGCTCTGCTCCTGATCTCATTCGCTGGTGCTTTCCGCCGGTCGGAATCTTCTGGTCTCAACCTAAAGATCTGCAGTTCTTCCGTGAGGGCGTGGTCTGTCCTTTGCGTGGGAGCAAGACAGATCAGGAGGGCGCCGGACGCGAGGTCAGGATCCCGTATGCCAAAGACAAAAACATCTGCTCTGTCCGCGCATTGAAGATGTGGCTCAAACAGGCAAAGATAAAAACCGCCCCGGTCTTCCGACGTGTCGATCGTTACGGATTTGTCTCTCGCCGTCGCAGTTTTGATCCGGCTCCAGTTGCGTATATCGTGAAGCAGGCCGCGCGCCGTGCCGGCGGGAGGAAAGTCCGTGACGTGAGCGGACACAGTTTTCGTGCCGGTCATGTGAGCCAGGCAGTGCGGAACGGCGGACCTGAGTACGTGGTGATGAAGCAGACGGGTCACGACTTGACTATTGAGCAATGCTTTCTAGGGCGTGTTAACACTACTGTCATCTAACTGCGATAGGTTAGATATAGATGGAGATCACCGAAAAGCAGTATGCGCGAATCAAGGACAGCCTGCCGGTGCAGCGCGGCAATGTGAGC
>Ga0207687_10001757_pt1 | contig 14889 bp, 12 predicted proteins | sample KBSM54metaG_FD_184399 | JGI IMG/M metagenome (GOLD analysis project Ga0207687, IMG submission 184399) | Miscanthus rhizosphere microbial communities from Kellogg Biological Station, Michigan, USA - KBS M5-4 metaG (SPAdes) (version 2) | ecosystem: Host-associated > Plants > Roots > Rhizosphere >...
TGGGAATGCCGCTCGTTGCGTGCGGTAGCGACAATTCGAGCAGTGGCGGGGTGGCCGGTGGCGGCGCGGGCGGCTCGACCACCGCGAATGGCGGCTCTGCGGGCAGCAGCGCGGGCGCGAATTCCGGTGGCAGTAGCGCTGCCGGTGCGAGTGGCGCCGCGGGCCACGGTGCGGGTGGCTCCGGAGGCAGCAGTAACGGAGGCTCGGCGAACGCGGGTTCAGGCAACGCAGGTTCGGCCAACGGTGGCGCGAGCAATGGCGGCGCGGCAGGGACGGGCGGTCAAAGCAGCGCGGGTAGCGGAGGCAGCGGCACCGGAAGCACCTGGGATTGCGTCGGTAAGTTGTGTGGCACGACGTGCAACACCTGCCCGGACGATCAACGCACCTGCCCGGGAGCCATCGGCTACTGCAACCTCTCCGGCCACTGCGAGATCCAAAAACCCATTTGCGGCAAGTAAACGCGACGAAGAGCAGCGAGGCTCGGGACTGATCCTGTGCTGAAACAGGCAGTTGTAGCGGCATTTGGGGCATTTGCCGCCACTCGCTGCTTGCCGTGCGCCGCGTTTACCGCCATGGTTCCGCCCGGGAAAAGGGCATGAACTTACCGACTGTTGGTCAAGTATTTGCAGGCAAATACGCGATCGAAGCCGTTGTCGGCCGCGGCGGTATGGGCATCGTGCTCGCGGCGCGGCACATCGAGCTCGATGAGCGCGTCGCGATCAAATTGATCCTCGCCGAAGACGGCCCACGCAGCGCCGACTTCGTCGCGCGCTTCGTGCGCGAAGCCAAGCTCGCGAGCAAGATCAAGAACGAACACGTCGTGCGCATCATCGACGTAGCGCGCCTGGAAACCGGTGAGCCCTACATCGTGATGGAGCTGCTCGAAGGTCAAGACCTGTCGGAGCTTTTGAGTCAGCGTGGGCCCCTGCCGGTCGATCTGGCCGCGCTCTACGTGCTGCAAGCGTGCGAGGCGCTCGCCGAGGCTCACGCCATTGGCATCGTTCATCGCGATTTGAAGCCCGCCAATTTGTTTTTGACGACTCGGCGTGACGGGCAGCCTTGCATCAAGGTCCTGGATTTCGGGATCTCCAAGTTGGTCGGAGCCGAAGCCGGTCAGGCCATGACCAAGACCAACGCGCTGCTCGGCTCGCCCTACTACATGTCCCCCGATCAGCTCATCCAATCGAAGGACGTGGATGCGCGTTCGGACGTCTGGGCGCTGGGTGTGATCTTGTTCGAACTGCTTTCGCAACGTTACCCGTTCGAAGCGGAGGATGCGCCGCAGCTCATCGCGCACATCCTGCACACTCAGCCGCCGACATTACTGAGCCTGCGGAGCGACGTGCCACCCGAGCTTTCCGCCTTGGTGCAAGGCGCGCTCGTCAAAGACCGCACGCAACGCGTGCAAAACGTCGGCGAGTTTGCCAGCCGGCTAGCGGCGTTCGCGCCCGACGCGGGCCGCTATTCGCTTCAAATCATCAGCGGCGTGCTCGGGCGTCCGAGTGGCGGCTTTTCGGCGACGCCCGCGCAAAACACCGGTTCTTGGGGGACCGCATCGGCGTCTGCAGCCGCTGCTACGCAAAACGAAACGGCTCGTGGCGCCACGGCTTCGGCGCTCGCGCCACGCACGACCGCATCCGGTGCGTCACTCACGGTGCCGGCGCGCAGTGGCGGTGGTCGCGTGGCCGTGAGCATCATCGTCGGGCTCGTCGTCGTGCTGGTGATCGCGGGCTTGTTCGTCTTTCGTTCCAAAGCACCGGCTCCCTCCGCGCTCGCGACGAGCGCCGAGCCCGTCGCGGTGACCGCGCCGTCCGCTTCGGCGCCCGTTGCGGCAGTGCCGGCGGTGGCGCCTGCGCTCGGCGCCCCGCCGTCCGCCGACGCGCCGTCCGCTGCTGCGCCATCCGCGCCCCCCAGCGCGATCAACCCAAGCAAGCCGGCTCACGCAGAACCCGCACCACTCAAGGCGCCCAGTAACGGCGCCGCTCACCCGCCCAAGCCCGCGTCGCATGCGGCAGCCGACCCATTCGGAGGAGTTCGTTGATCGTGACCTCGTCAGCGCTTCGCTTATTTTTTCGGAATTTCTTGGTCGGGCTGTGGGGCGCGACGCTGCTTGCTTTGAGCAGCAGCGCGCACGCCCAAAGCGATAAAGCCGCCGCCGAAGCGCTTTTTCGCGAGGGCATGCGGCTCTCGAAAGCCGGCAGCTTCGCGGACGCGTGTCCGAAGTTCGAAGAGAGTCAGCGGCTCGAACCGTCGCTCGGTGCGCAATACTATCTGGCGGACTGTTACGAGAAGGTGGGCCGCACCGCGAGCGCATGGGCGAATTTCAGCGAAGTGGCGGACAAAGAGCGCCTCGCCAACGATGCGGCGAAAGAAAAGGCCGCTCGTTTGCGCGCCAGTGCACTCGAACCGAAGCTCGCTCACTTGAGCGTGAGCGTCGCCGATCGCAGCATTCCCGGCCTCGTGGTTCGTCGTGGTGACACGGCGATCGGCTCGGGCCAATGGGGTGTTGCGGTACCGATCGATCCGGGGAGTTACGTGCTGCAAGCCTCGGCTCCCGGCCACAAGGATTGGTCGAAGAACGTGGAAGTGACGGCGGGCGCCAACGTGGCCGAACAGGTGCCGGCGCTCGAGGCGTTGCCGGTCGCACCGGTTGCTGCACCAGTGCTCGCGCCAGCACCGGCGGCGCCAGTACCACCGCCTGCGCCCGCGCCTGTGTCTCACGCACAACGCACCGCCGGCATCGTCGTGGCGTCCACGGGCGTCGCGGCGCTCGGCGTGGGCGGCGTGCTCGCGATCCTGGCGAAGAGCGCCCTCAGCGATTCGAAGCGAGCGGGCGAGTGCACACCCGACAACGCCTGTTCCAAGTCCGGGCTCAGTGATCGCAAGCGCGCGGTGTCTCTGGCTGACGGCGCGACGGTCGTCACCATCGTCGGCGCGGCCGCCTTGGCGACCGGCGCGGTGTTGTGGCTGACCGCGCCGGCCAGTCACTCCGAGTCGCCGCAGGCAGCTTCCACTCGATTCGGGATCGGCTTGGGCAGCGTCGTTGTCCGTGGAGAGTTTTGATGCGACAGCGAGTAACGCGGTTTTTGCCCTTGATTCTGTGCTCTTTCGTGAGTGCGCTCTCGTGCCGCGCGGTGCTCGGCATCACGCCGGGCCACGAAGCGGACGAGGGAGGAGCCGGAGGTAGTTTGTCATCCGGCGGCAGTGATGCGGCTGGCACTGGCGACACGAGCAGCGGTGGCACGCGCGTGGGCACGGGCGGCAGCGCGGGTAAGGGCGGCAAAGGCGGTAGCTCCAATGGCGGCGCCACGGCAGGCGGTGATGCCGGCGCGGCCAACGCAGAAGCGGGCCAAGGCGGAGCGCCCGCAGCAGCTCTATTCCCCGACCCCGATTGCTCGGCGTGCATGGCGCGCAACTGCGCCACCGAAGCAGAGGCCTGCTCGGATGCGACGTGCACGAGTGGTGTCGCCGACTGGCTCGCCTGTAGCAGCGACGATCCGTCGACGTGTGTCACCGCGGACGCTGGCCCGCTACAAGACCTCGAAACGTGCGGCGTGCAGAGCTGCGATCTATGCCGCCACACGGCAGATGGCACGCCATCCATCGAAATCCTCTCGCCCTCGAACGGCGCCATGATTCCGGTAGACAGCAGCGGGCTCGTCGAGGTCACGGTGCAAGTCCACCACTTCACGGTCAAAGGGGTTGCTCAGTGCGGCACGGACCCGAATTGCGGGCACATTCACATCAATCTGGACGGCACGAACTGTCACAGCGGCAACCCGTTCTACAATCAGCTCGTCATCGCAGTCGGCGCAGACGGGTCCGCCGATACAGCTGCAAATACCGCGTTTTGCGTCAATTCGGTGTTCGATCGCACGGTCAATCTCACCGCGAGCTTGAGCAGCAGTTCGAGCCACGCGGACCGCGTTCCCGCAGTGCTCTCCACCGTCAAGGTGACGCTCAGCAAACAGTGAGCGTCGGTCGAGCAGCGGTGCTCAATCGTCGTCGGTGAGCTTCACCAGTCGCTCTTCTGCCGTATGGAGCGCGGCGCGCGCTTTTTCTAGTGCGTGCTCCGCGGCTGCCAGCTCTTTACCGATGCGCTCGTGCTCCTGCTCGCGCGCGCTGAGCTCGTGCTTGGCGTCGCGCAGGGTCGTCTCTGCGGCGCGGCGCTCGGCTTGTTGCTTGGCGCGCGCTTCGGCGAGGCGTTTGCGTTCTGCCTCGGCCGCCTCGCGGGCGCGCTGGGCCTCCGCGGCCTGCGCCTGTTTGGTTGCAGCGGCGTCTTCGTGGCTCGTGCTGGGCTTTGGCTTTGCAACGGCCTGGGGCGCGTGGGCGCTCTCACTGCTGCCCGCGAAGGCCTCGAAACCGGGCGGATCGCGGTCTTTCGCGAGCGCACCGGCGGGGTCCGGCGCAAAGCTGCCGGTGGCTGCCAATGCTGCCAGCGTGGCCTCGACGCGGCGCACCGTCGCTTCGCTCGCTGCATGCCCGGCTTCGCTCAAGAGCTTTCGTGCGCGGCCGCTCAACTTCGCCGCGGCCTGACGGTGCTCGGCGCGCGCATCCAATTGGCCCGAGCGCAGCTCGGTCGCGCTTTCGAAAAACGCGTCGAACTCGGCGCGCGCGTGCCACCACAGTTGATTCACGGCCCACGCGGAAATCGTCGGCCGAGCCAGCTTCGCGAAACGAGCCGCCGTCAGTTTATCGCCCGTCGCCTTGAACTCGACCGCGAGGCGTTGCCGCTCGGCCGCGAACGCCTCGTGAGGCGCCTGATACAGCGCAGCCACCGCTTCATCGTAGCTCTTGGGCATGGCCCGCGATGGTAGCGAACGCGCGCGCGCTGGCAACACGAGTGGGTCTCACGTAGGCTATCGCGAGCATGCACACCAAACGAGGGCCGCTTCGGGGTTTCGTGTGGGCAACTTTCGTTACCGCTCTCGCCAGCGGGTGCGGTAGCAAATCGGAGCAGGAACAGGCTGGACCGCCAGCGATCGGCCCCGCATGCACGGCAGACCCGGTCACGGTCGTCGAACCAGGCTCGATCGACAGCATTGGGGACACCTTGGCCAACGGTTGCGCAGAAGACACCGGGTTCGTCGCCTGGAAGAGTGCAGCAGTGGGAGCGAGTTGTCAGAGCCCGACCGATTGTGCACCGGTGTGCTGTCAGTGCGGCACGGCCGGGCGCGAAGCACTCACGTCTTGGTGTGACCACGGCATGTGCGCCACCGCGGAGCAGGTCTGCTGCGCTCTGCTCGGCACATCACTTCACAGTTGCGGCGCTCCATAAATCGAAGAAATGTCGGCGTCGGGCGGTCGTGCGTTGGCCGCGGCGACGGTGGACAGGGGCGCTGCCATCGGAGCTGCCCAATCGTGCGCGAGCTTCGGCTTCCAGCCGTTGGCCGTGTGGCACGTCTCGCAAGCGCCCGAAAATTGCGCGTGATGCTCGACCCGCGCGTTGGCCTTTTGGTCGTCGGCTTGGTGGCAATCGAGGCAGGTTTCGCTGGTGCCTTCGAATTGACGGGGTTCGCCCCGGTGGCATCCGAAACAATCCGCTTTGGCGTGAGCGCCTTCCAGTGGCCAAGAGTGCTGCAGTCGCGAAGGGCGCCAGGCTGTGCTCGAGTGACACGTGGCGCAGGTGGTGGGACGCACCCCCGCGTGCGGCGTGTGCTTGATGTTCGTCGACTGATAGTCTGCGACGTGACAGGTGGCGCATTGCACGGAGAGCCGGTCGTGGCTCGGCACGGCGCGCGGTTCGCCACCGAATACCAGCGCGTAGCCAAACACGGCCGCGCACAGGACTCGCAGACTCGTCAGCCAGCGCGGCGCGTGGCTGCGCACGGATCCGCGCGAGTGCTTTCGCTCGATTCGACCGAGCATGTCCTAGTGTTCAAGGTGACCGACCCCGCTGCACGTCGCAAGCAGAGTTGCCGCACCACGCGAGTTCGGGTCGCGACCTCAGTGCCGAGTGCGCCGATACTTACCTCCGCGCCTATCGTCCGTGGATGTCCGCGAGGGAGTCGCGACTGTGGCGTTTTCTGTTTTCACGCGCCACAAAAGGGCCTCGCCGACGATCAATAGATGGGCGCGATGGGCGGATTCGGCACCATGCCGCGGGGCACGGTCGGCGCTGTCGGAGTCGGGCTCGGATTGCCGTTCGGCTGCCCGGGGCTCGGCAACGCGGGCGCGCCGTTGGGCACCGGATCGAGCCCTGAAGCGGGCAAACCCTTGCCCGTGAGGCCGTCGTCGAGCGGGTGAACAGCGCTGGCAGGAGCCGCTCCGGGCGCCGAAACGTAGCCCGACTTTCGCTCGCTCTTCACGGCCTTGGTCGGCGCAGCGGGTGCCGCCCGTCGCGCAACGACGCTCGCGGGAGCCGGCGCAGGGGCAGGCGTGGTCACGACTGTCGGCACGGCCAGCGCGCTCGCATCGCTTTCGTCAGCCGCGCTGCCCGGCATGAATTCGGCTGGCGGATTCTCGGTCTCGATGTCCATCGGGGGCGCACTGTCCATCGGGGCCGCCTGCTCCAACACCGACTGCGCAGGCGGTGCGGCGGCCAGCGCTTGCGCGTTCGCTGCCGATTGCGCGTTGGGCTCGATCGCTCGCGCATCGCCTGGCTGATGCGCATTGCGAATGCCCGGGAACACGGTAACGATTCCCGCCACCGCCAAGAACGCGGCCACGCCGAACGTGACACTCGAGCGGTGCCGCGGGCGATAGGGCGCGATGGGGAGCTCGACCGCATGGTCGTGGAATGACTCGCTCGGGGAGCCGTGCTGCTTGTCGTGGGACATGTCCGGGATCAAGAGCAAAACCCGCGCCGCTCCGCAGCCAGCCCACTTGAAATCAGGGTTGGGGCGAAATTGCGGCCAAAAAAAAGCCGCCCCCCGTGGGAGCGGCTTCGTTCTGCCCGCGTCGGGCGGCTACTTCTGCAGGCGCTTCGTGCAGAGCGAGATCAGCGGATAGCCGTGGTGGAAGTCATCGGTATCCACTTCCCAGATCATCGCGCCGCCTAGGCCCTGCGCTTCGATGAAATCGAGCTTCTGGTTCATGGAGCGCTCGTCGTCGTAGGAGAACCAGACCTTGCCTTTTTCGTCGTAGGCGAAGGGCGCGTGCGCTTTGTCGTCCCAGGAGGATTTCAGGACGCCGCTCTTCAACTGATCGGCGACTTCGAAGTACGCGACCATGCCTTCGGTCTGCGTGCACTTTTGCTTCGGGCCCGCGCCCGTCGCCACCGCGCCCACCTTGGCTTCGTCGACGCCGCCCCAGGTGTGGCCGTACGTCGCGAGGCCGACCACGATCTTGTCCGCCGGCACGCCGAAGTTCTTGTAGATCGAGACGCTAGCCGCCACGCCGCCACCGAGCTGAGGGTTCGGTGCGTTGTGCCCGGTCTTCTTCTCCCAGGAGCCGGCGTAGTCGTAGCTCATCAGATTGATCCAATCGAGCGACGGGTGAATCTTCGCCAAATCGTACCACTTGATGTACACGCCGCTCGGCGCGGCGATCGTAAACAGCAGCTTTTCTCTGCCGCCCGTGAGCTTTTCGGCGTCGAACGCGGCGCGCACTTCAGTCAGCAACTTGGTGTAGTTCGCGGTGTCCATCGCGCGGCCGCCGCGCGTGGGTTCCGACGGATACTCCCAATCCAAGTCGAGGCCGTCGAAGCCGTTGTCACGCAGGTACTTCATGGCCGAGTCGATGAACATCTTCCGGTTGCCGGCATTCTCCGCCATCTTCGAGAAGATCCAGTCTCGCGGCGGATCCGAGTGCGACCAACCACCGACCGAGAGCAACACCTTCAGGTTCGGGTTCTTCTTCTTCAACCCGACGAACTTGGCGTACTGCCCGTTCGGCCCGAGATCGGTCTTATCGAACGGCGCCAGCTTGAACACGGGGTTACTGCGGTCACCACCTTCGACTTGAGCGAACGCGAAGTTCAAGTGCGTGAACAAGCTCGCGTCGATGTCTTCCACGCCGTACTTGCACTTGCCTTCGCGCGAGTACGTCCAATCCGGGAAGTAGCCGACCACTCGCTTGAGCGGGACCGGCGTCGGCTTGCTGTCGCTCTTCGCGTCCTTCGCGTCGCTGTCACCGGCGGCGGCTGGCGTTTCCGCCTTCGCTGGAGTCACTTCGCCACTCGGCGAGGCCGAGTTAGGCGTCGAGGTGAGGCAGCCAAACAACGCGACGGCGGACAGCGCAGCAATGGACCGGTTCATTGTGCTTATTCGAGCCTAAAGCCGGGGTGGGGTCATGTCGATTTATTACCCAGAGTGTGGCGCTTTCATGCGGGGGCAGCAAGCCCGCGGACTGGCCCGGTTTTTCTCCCCAGCGTGATGAGTTTGGGCCGCGGCGGACACACTTCCCAAGTCCAATCACACCCGCGCCCGGCGACTTTTCTCTCGACGATGGAAAGCAGCCCGGCGCCGGGAGTCGAGGAGTCAGCCCCGTGTCTCAAGTCGCAGTCCAAAGCCCGGCGGAAGCCCTGAATCGCGCCCGGCGGAAGGCTTACTTGCGGCTGATCCCGCTTTTGTTCGTGAGCTACGTGGTCGCGTACATCGACCGGGTCAACGTGGCCTTCGCCAAGCTCACCATGAGCCACGACCTGCCCGGCTTCGATAACGACGTGATCGGCACCGGTGCCGGCTTGTTTTTTCTGGGCTATTTCCTGCTGGAAATTCCGGGCACGATCTTGGTGGCCCGGTGGAGCGCGCGCAAATGGATCGCGCGCATCATGATCTCGTGGGGCGTGGTCGCGAGCCTCACCGCGTGGGTGCACACGCCGATGCAGTTTTACAGCGTGCGATTTGCGCTGGGCCTGGCCGAAGCCGGCTTCTTCCCGGGCGTGATCATGTTTTTGACGCGCTGGTTTCCGGCTCGCGATCGCGCGCGCGCTTTGGCCTTGTTCTTGATGGCGACGCCCATCGCGCAGGTGGTGAGCCCAACGGTGTGTAACCCGCTGCTCAAGTACGGCATGACCGAAGTGGTGAACGGCGTGAGCGTGACTCACCCGCTCTTGTTCGGCCTGCGCGGTTGGCAGTGCGTGTTCTTGCTGTGGGGCATTCCCGCGGTGATTTTGGGCGTGCTCGTGCTGTTCTTGCTGGCCGATTGGCCCCGTGAAGCGCGCTGGCTCACGAGCGACGAAAAGGTCGCGCTCGAGGCCGAGATCGAAAAAGATCGCGCGCAAATCGCCGGCCGCAAACACATGCCGCTCGCTCAAGCGCTGCGCCAACCGCGCGTGCTCTTGCTCGCGTTGGCCTACTTCTGCGTGGTCACCGCGAACTACGGCACCGAGTTCTTCCTGCCCAGCATTTTGGAGAGCTGGTACCACCTGAAGCTCGACACGCTGACGGTGCTGGTGATCCTGCCGCCGATCGCGGCGCTCGGCGCGCAGTGGTTCGTGGCTTACAACTCCGATCGCACGCGCGAACGGCGCCTCCACACCGCGCTGCCGATCTTGCTCGGCGCGCTCACCTTGGCGCTGACGCCGTTTTCAGTCGGAGTGCTGCCGTTCACCATGCTGCTGCTCGTGTTGTCGCGCACCGGTATCAAGGCGTATCAGCCCGCATTTTGGACGTTACCCACGTTGTTCTTGAGTTCGAGCGCGGCGGCGGGCTGCATCGGGTTCATCAATTCCTGCGGAAATTTGGGTGGTTTCGTGGGCCCCAAGGTGATCGGCAAAGTCGAGGCGATGACCGGCTCCTTCCGCGGCGGGATCTGGTTCGTGTCGGGGATGATGCTGCTCTCGACGATCATCATCCTCACGCTCCGTTTGGGTAAGCCCGAAGACAACGGCGCTCGCGCCCCGCAACCGGAGCCGGGTCACGCGCCGGCCTGAGTTCGAAAGATCATGACTGCACGCAAGAAGCCCGAAGAACTGCGCAGCCACCGCTGGTACGGCGCGACCGATCTGCGCTCGTTCGGCCATCGTTCGCGCAGCGCGCAGATGGGCTACAGCCGTCAGGATTACGCGGGCAAGCCCGTGATCGCGATCCTCAACACGTGGAGTGACATCATGCCCTGTCACGGCCACTTCAAGCAGCGCGTGGAAGACGTGAAGCGCGGCGTGTGGCTCGCAGGGGGTTTCCCCGTGGAGCTACCGGCGATCGCGCTGTCCGAGAATTTCCAGAAGCCGACCACCATGCTCTATCGCAACTTGCTCGCGATGGAGACCGAAGAGCTGCTTCGCTCCTATCCGGCGGACGGCGCCGTGCTGATGGGCGGCTGCGACAAGACCACGCCCGCCTTGATGATGGGCGCGCTCAGCATGAATTTGCCCACGATCTTCATGCCCGCCGGGCCCATGCTGCGCGGCACCTTTCGCGGCAATATTCTGGGCAGCGGCACCGACGTTTGGAAATATTGGGCCGAGCTTCGCGCCGGCAACATCACCCAAGAGGATTGGGAGGGCGTGGAGAACGGCATCGCGCGCTCCACGGGCACGTGCATGACCATGGGCACGGCTTCCAGCATGACGAGCGCGGTCGAAGTGCTCGGCTTCACGTTGCCCATGGCTTCTTCGATCCCCGCGGTCGATTCACGTCACGCGCAGATGGCGGCAATGTGTGGTCGCCGCATCGTCGACATGGTGTGGGAAGATCTCAAGCCGTCGGATATCCTCAGCAAGGAATCGTTCGACAACGCCATCGTGACTTTGCTGGCCCTGGGTGGGTCCACGAACGTGATCGTCCATTTGCTGGCCATGGCGCGCCGGGCCGAGATCCCGCTTTCACTCACGCGTTTCGATGAGCTGTCGCGGCGTGTGCCGGTGATCGCCAACATGCGGCCCTCGGGTGAGTACCTGATGGAGGATTTCTTCCAGGCGGGCGGCCTGCCCGCGCTCTTGAAACAGCTGTCACCGTTGCTCTCGCTCGAGCAGCGCACCATCACGGGTGGCACGCTGGGTGAGAACATCGAGAAGGCGGAAGTGTTCAACGCCGAGGTGATTCGCCCGCTCGATAAGCCGGTGTTCGGGGTCGGCGGTCTGGTCGTTTTGCGCGGCAATTTGGCGCCCAACGGCGCGGTGATGAAGCCAGCTGCGGCCGAGAAGCGCTTGCTGCGTCATTCCGGAAAAGCGGTCGTCTTCGACAGCTACGAAGAAATGGCGGCGCGCATCGACGACCCCGCACTGGATGTGGACGAGAACTCGGTGCTCGTGCTGCGCAACGTGGGCCCCAAAGGCGGCCCAGGCATGCCTGAGTGGGGGCAATTGCCGATCCCGAAGAAGCTGCTCGAGCGCGGCGTGCGCGATTTGCTGCGCATCTCTGATTGTCGGATGAGCGGCACGAGCTACGGCGCGTGCATCTTGCACGTGGCGCCCGAAGCGTATGTCGGTGGGCCGCTCGCGCTGCTCCGCGAAGGTGACGTCATCGAGCTCGACGTCGAAGAACGGCGCCTGGAGATGCGCGTGAGCGAGGCCGAACTCACGAAGCGTCGCGCCGAGCTCAGCGCTCCCGCGCCGTACTACGTGCGCGGCTACGGTCGCATGTTTGCCAGTCACATCCGCCAAGCGGACGAAGGTTGCGATTTCGACTTTTTGGAAGGGCAGGGCCGCGTCCCTGAGCCGGAGATCCACTGATGACTACGCCTTATGTCTCGATGCCCAATGGCTTTCGCAAAGCGCTCCTCGAAGGCAAGCCGCTCATCGGCTGCTGGTGTTCGCTGGCCAGTAACATTTCGGCTGAAATCCTGGGCTATGCGGGCTTCGATTGGTTGCTCGTCGATGGCGAGCATGCGCCGAACGACATCAGCTCCTTCGTTGCGCAGTTGCAAGCATTGAAGGACAGCTCGAGCGCGCCGGTGGTGCGGCCGCCCACGGCAGAGCCCGTGATCATCAAGCGCTTGCTCGATATCGGTTTCTACAATTTCTTGATGCCGTGGATCGAATCCGGCGAGCAAGCCAAGGCCGTCGTGGCGGCCACGCGCTACCCCCCGCAAGGCATCCGCGGCATGGGCACTGGCCACCGCAGCAACCGCTACGGTTACGTGAATGACTACTTCACCACGGTGAACGACAACATCACGGTGATGGTGCAGATCGAGAGTGCGCGCGGCGTGGCTGAAGTGGCGGACATCGCCGCGGTCGACGGCATCGACGGCTTGTTCATCGGTCCGTCGGATCTTTCCGCCGCGCTCGGTTACCTCGGGCAACCGAATCATCCCGAGGTGCAGGCGGCGATCGAAAAGGTGCTGAACGCCGCTCGCGCTCACCAAAAGCCCGTCGGCATTTTGGCACCCATCGAAGACGATGCGCGGCGCTATTTGAAGATGGGCATGACCTTCGTGGCCGTCGGCGGCGACGTGGGCTTGTTCCGCGCGGCGACCAAGAATTTGGCCGACCGCTTTTTGAAGCAGCTTTGAGCGAGGGTTAGAAAATGCCGAAATTTGCCGCCAATTTGACGATGCTCTGGAACGAGCTGGAGTTTACCGAGCGCTTTGCGGCCGCCGCGCGCGCGGGCTTTCGCGGGGTCGAATACCTGTTTCCGTATCCGTACGCGAAAGAGCGTTTGGCCGAAGAGCTCGCCAAGCACAAGCTGCAGCAAGTACTGCATAACCTGCCCGCGGGCGACTGGGCGGCCGGCGAGCGCGGGATCGCGTGTCACCCGGAGCGGCGCGGTGAATTTCAAGAGGGCGTGGGGCGCGCCATCGAGTACGCGCAGGCACTCGGTTGCAAGCAGCTCAATTGCCTCGCGGGCATCGCGCCGCAAGGCGTGTCGATCGACCAAGTTCGGAAAACGTTCGTCGACAATCTGGCCTTCGCCGCGAAACCCTTGGCGGACGCAGGCATTCGCCTGCTGATCGAACCCATCAACACCCGCGACATCCCCGGCTTCTTCCTGAACGGCACGAAGCAAGCGCTCTCCATCATGGATGACGTGAGCTCAGCGAACGTGTTCCTGCAATACGACGTGTATCACATGCAAATCATGGAGGGCGATCTCGCGCCCACCATCCAGCGCCACCTCGCGCGCATCCCGCACCTACAAATCGCCGACAATCCCGGCCGAAACGAACCCGGCACCGGCGAAATCAACTACCCCTTCCTGTTCCAATTCCTCGACAACCTCGGCTACGAAGGCTGGATCGGCTGCGAGTACAAGCCTAAAACAAGTACTGTGGAGGGCTTGGGTTGGCTAAAGCCGTACCTCTGAGTCTTAAACTCCACCTCTGAGACAGCCTCCCGACTTGCCCTTGCGCAGGTGGACGCCCTCCGTCCTCGTGCTTCCGAGAACGGTCTCGCGACTCGCCCCTTGCGCAGTTCAACGCCCTCCGGACCTCAACACGACCTCAGCAGTCTTGGAAGACAAGATCACGATCGACACTTGAGGCGCAGACCAACGACAAACCGACCGAACGGGCGCCGGCCACCTCGATGTACGACACGGTGGCCACGCGCCCTAAACAGGCCCGCACGCAAGAAATAGCAAAGCTGGCGGCACACCAACAAACTCGAGAAAACACACCATGAAAATCGGATTTATTGGACTTGGGATCATGGGGAAGCCGATGGCGGGGCATGTGCTCGCTGGCGGGCATGATTTGTTTGTGTTTTCGCGCAGTGGTGCGCCAGCAGAGCTGACCAGCAAGGGCGCGCGCGCCTGCAAATCGAGCCGTGAGGTGGCGGAACAAGCAGACTTGATCATCACGATGTTGCCGGATACGCCGGATGTCGAGAAGGTGCTGTTCGGCGACGACGGCATCGCGGCCGGCCTCAGTGAAGGCAAGATCGTGGTCGATATGAGCTCGATTTCGCCGCTCGAGACCAAGCGCTTCGCGGCGCGCATCAACGAGCTCGGCGCGCGCTATCTCGACGCACCGGTTTCCGGCGGTGAAGTCGGCGCGAAGGGCGCCACGCTGACGATCATGGTGGGCGGCCCGGAAGACACCTTCGAGAAGGTGAAGCCCGTGTTCGAGCTGATGGGCAAGAACATCACGCTCGTGGGCGAGAACGGCGCGGGCCAAACCTGCAAGGTGGCCAACCAAATCATCGTCGCCATCACCATCGAGGCCATCGGTGAAGCGTTGGTGTTTGCGTCCAAAGCGGGCGCCGATCCGGCCAAGGTTCGCCAAGCGTTGATGGGTGGGTTTGCTTCGTCACGCATCTTGGAGGTGCACGGTGAGCGCCTGCTCAAGCGCAATGTCACCCCGGGCTTCCGCATCGAGCTGCACATGAAAGATCTGGCGCTGGCCCTGGCCGGCGGTCGTGAACTCGGCGTGAGCTTGCCTGTGACGTCGATTTGCCAGCAATTGTTCGCTGCGTGCGTCGCCCAAGGCGGCGCGGGTTGGGATCATTCGGGCATGGTGCGTGCGCTCGAGGGTATGGCCAATCACCCGATCACCGGCTGAGTTCCGGCTTCGGCGGCTCGCAGAGCGTGACGTCGACCAAGTGCCACGGGGGGGAACGGTCGCGCGTCCGCTCCAGCTTGCCGCTTGCGACCAGAGTGCGGCCATCGGCCGGCGCGTCGCAGACGAGGCGCGATTCATCGCCCTGGCAGGAGAGCCCAGCGAGCGCGAGTTGCACATCGGGCGCGTCGAGCAGGATTTCGGCGCCTCGCCCATTGCAGCAGCTGCCCGCGCCGCAAGCGACCAGCGTGCTGAACACCGCGCTGGATGCGCCGAGCACTCCGCTCACGACCAGGTGCTTGCCGACGAGCGCATCGGGGTCCCGCGATAGCTCAGGCCAAGGTTTGAAAGCGAGGTCGTCGGCGCAGCGCGGCAGCGGTTTCAGTGCCGCGGGTAGGGGCTGAAGGATCGAGCAGGTCGCATTCCAGCCGCCATGCCGCGAGCGGTTCAGCACGTAGCGGCCGCTGATCGCTTTGGCGAACTCGATCGGATAGTGCGGGCGCGGAGGGTTCGGCGGATCGATGAACACGGTGCCGTTGCGCGCGACTCTCGGCGGCCCATCGGCCT
>Ga0207687_10001759_pt1 | contig 14886 bp, 18 predicted proteins | sample KBSM54metaG_FD_184399 | JGI IMG/M metagenome (GOLD analysis project Ga0207687, IMG submission 184399) | Miscanthus rhizosphere microbial communities from Kellogg Biological Station, Michigan, USA - KBS M5-4 metaG (SPAdes) (version 2) | ecosystem: Host-associated > Plants > Roots > Rhizosphere >...
CGCGGGTACCCGCCGTTCCGTCGTCGCGCTGGATGCGAAGACCGGAGAAGTGATCTGGGCGTACAGTCTTCGCGAAGGAAACCGCGCCGGTATCGCTCCCCGCCAGCTCTCGGGCCGCGGCGTGTCCTACTGGACCGACGGGAAGGGCGACGATCGCGTGGTGTTCGTCACCACCGGATACCGTCTGGTGGTTCTCAACGCGCATACCGGACAACCGGTCGCCAACTTCGGCAAAAGCGGAATTGTGGACCTGAAGGAAGGCATGGTCAGCGGCACCGGCCAGCAGATCGATCTCGAGACCGGCGAAGCCGGTCTGCACGCCACCCCGCTGGTGGTGAAAGATGTGGTGATCGTGGGATCGTCCTTCAAGGAGGGCATGACGGTTGTCTCGCACAACAACACCAAGGGCAACGTGCGTGCGTTCGATGTGCGCAGTGGCAAGCTGCTGTGGACCTTCAACACCATTCCCCGCCCCGGCGAATTCGGAAACGAAACCTGGGAGAACGGATCTTGGGCCAACAACGGAAATACGGGGGTCTGGACGCAGATGACGGTCGACGAGGAGTTGGGCCTTGTGTATCTGCCAGTGGAGACGCCTACGTCCGACTTTTACGGCGGGCATCGTCCCGGGAACAATCTCTTTGCCGAAAGCCTAGTCTGCGTCGATCTCAAGACGGGCAAACGCAAGTGGCATTTTCAAGTAGTGCACCATCCCATTTGGGATTACGATCTTTCCTCGGCGCCGATCCTAGCCGACATCAACGTCGGCGGCAAAGCCATCAAGGCCGTCGCGCTGCCCAGCAAAGAGGCATTCCTGTACGTCTTCGATCGCGTAACGGGCGAGCCGGTGTGGCCCATCGAAGAGCGTCCGGTCCCACAGTCTGATGTGCCGGGTGAAAAGACGTCGGCGACGCAGCCGTTCCCTACCAAGCCTCCAGCCTACGGACGCCAGTTCGTCCAGGTGCCGGACGACCTGATCGATTTCACGCCGGAACTGCGAGCACAGGCGAAGGACAATGTGGCTCGTTATAAGACCGGCCCAATGTTTCTGCCGCCCATCGTCGGCGATAGTAATTTAATTGGAGCGCTGACGCTGGGGACCGCTAGCGGCGGCACGAATTGGCCCGGCGCAGGCTACGATCCCGAGACACATATCGTCTACGCCCAGGCGAATCAGTCGGCGCTGTTCCCGATTTCGATGCGTACGCCGCCCGAGGGCTTTTCGGACATTCGCTATGTGATGGGACGGAACGGCACTGATTTCCGCGTATCGGAAGGGCCCGGATTCGGCAGCGCGGCGGATGCTCCGCAGCAGCCCCGCCCATCACCAGCAAAAGCCGCTCCAGTCAAGCCTGCTGCTCCTCCTCCAGCTCCCATCGGCGCACTCACGATTCAGGGACTCTCGATCCTGAAGCCGCCCTACGGAGTGATCTCGGCGATCAATCTGGATCGCGGCGATCTGCAATGGCAGGTTCCCTACGGCGAGACGCCGGACGTGGTGCGCAACCATCCTGCGTTACGCGGCATGAACATCGGAAACACGGGGCAAGCCGGTAGCGTGGGCCTGGTGGTGACCAAGACCCTGGTGATTCTAGGCGACAGCCAGATCACGACGACTCCGCAACATCCGCGTGGCGCGATGCTACGTGCCTATGACAAAGCGACCGGACGCGAGGTCGGCGCCGTGCTGATGCCCGCTCCCCAAAGCGGCTCCCCGATGACGTACGTCGTCGACGGCAAACAATACATCGTCGTCGCCGTCAGTGGAGGCGCCTACTCAGGCGAGTACATTGCCTATAGCCTGCCATCGAATAACTAGAGCCTGCGCTCTTTTTGTTACCGGCCTGCTCGCCGCGCAAACCACGCGTTCTGTATGGGACGGTGTCTACACCTCCGAACAAGCCCAGCGTGGAGCCGCCCTCTATGCGAACAACTGCGCCTCGTGCCATGGAAGCGCGCTTGGCGGCGGCGAATCCGCACCACCGCTCACTGGCGGAGAGTTCTCCTCTAACTGGAACGGTCTCACGGTAGGCGACCTCTTCGAGAGAATTCGCATCTCCATGCCGGCTGACCGCCCCGGGAAGCTCACTCGCGAGCAGGATGCCGACATTCTGGCCTACATGCTCAGCGTCAGCGAGTTTCCAGCGGGCAAGGTTGAGTTAGGACGTCAGACGGAAGCGCTGAAACAGATCCGCATCGAAGCAAGACCTTAAACGCGGCCGCCTATTCTATTGACGATGCGATGCCTTTCACCCATCGCGCCCGGCGGGCAGTGGCTAGGGCGCGTATATCCAGCTCGACGGTCTCGGCATCCGCCAGCGGGACTTCGGGTTTGGGCGCTTCCCTGTGAGCCGCCAGTTTCCGGTTCTCTTTCTTGAGCAGGTAGCAGTACCCCGCCAAGCTGGCCACCGCGGTGATGGTGACGACGTTGAGCGCTAGTTGAAGCTGAGCTGGTTCCATAACATCTTCTCCGAAAACCAATGATAGGGAGAAGATGAGTTTGCGCGAATAGGCAAGCGGCACCAAACACGAGTGGTACCGATTTCCCGCACTAGGTAAAACCTCCGTACTAGGACGTTGTGAGCCGGTCGAGGTTCGCGCTGGTTGAAGGCTGTACCGCGGCCTTGGTTTCCTCCGCTAACGCCAGCAGCCGGCCTGCGTACTCCAGCGCCTGGCGACCTTCCTCCGTGAGCACGACGGTCTTCGAGGACCGGCAGCGCTCGAACAGGAACACACCCAATTCCCGCTCGAGCGCTTGAATATGCGTAGTCACGCTAGCCTGGCAGCACCCCAACTGAGCGGCGGCGCGGGTGAAGTTATGGGTGCCCGCGACCACCTGGAATGTCTGCAGCTTTCGCAAGTCCAGCATCGGTCAGCCTCGTCTAGTTTTCGGCAGCGTAGACATCCTCGGGATAACCGAGTAGTCCAAACTCGGGCATGTCCAGCCCTTCCTGTTCGACTTCTTTCGCGACGCGCATCGACTTGATGCTGTTCACGATCTTGAACACGATAAACGTGGCCCCGAAGGCCCATATCGCGCAAAGAGTGGCTCCGCTGAGCTGCACCATGAATTGACGTGAATCGCCATGGATGAGACCCGTGACGCCCAGACCGGCTTGGCCCAAGTAGGTGGTCGCGCCGACGCCGTTCCAGCCCGCTCCATAGGTTCCGTCCGCGAAGATGCCGACGCAAACCGCTCCCAGCCATCCACAAAATCCGTGGACTGAAATCGCGCCGCACGGATCGTCGATTTTGGTTACCCGGTCATTGAACAAAACGCCGAGACAGACCACAACTCCCGCCAGAATTCCGATGACCACGGAGGAGGTCGGCGAAACGAAGGCGCAAGGCGCGGTGATCGCAACCAGCCCGGCCAGCATGCCGTTACACGCCATGGTGATGTCTGGCTTGCCGAACATGAAATACCAGACCACCATCGCGGTCGCAGCGCCGGCGACGGCCGCCAGATTGGTATTGATCGCAATGACCGAAATACGAAGGTCGGTCGCGCCCAGCGTCGAACCCGGGTTGAATCCCATCCAGCCGAACAGCAGGATGAAAGTTCCGGTGACGACGTACACCAGATTGTGAGCCGGGAATGCCCGTGCTTTCCCGTCAGGTCCAAACTTGCCAAGGCGTGGCCCCAAAACCACCGAGAGCGCCATCGCGCAGAAGCCGCCCACCGCGTGTACCACCGTGGATCCGGCGAAATCGACATATCCGTGGCCCAGGTTCATGGTTGTGCCGAGCTGCGACATCCAGCCGCCGCCCCACACCCAACATCCGAATACGGGATACAGAATCGCGCCGACAAACAGTTCGCAAAGGATGAACGCCCAGAAGCTGATGCGTTCACAGATGGAGCCGACAATGATGTACCCGGCGGTTTCCATGAACACCACTTCGAACAGCGTCAGCACGTTACTGCCGGCATCATATGCGGGACCGCTGAGGAAGAAGCCCTTGCCTCCCAGGAATCCCCAGGCGCCGCCGCCCAGCAGGAAGTGATTGAGAGTGGGCGTGCCGCCCAGATTCGTCGGAGCGGCATTCACGGCGACGGCTCCGAACTGGAAGGCGTATCCGACTGCGTAGTACGCCAGGAAAGCGAATACATACGCCGCGAAGTTCAGCATCATGAGGTGGCCGGCATTCTTCTTTCGCACCAGCCCGCAAGTAAGGAGAGCGAATCCAGCCTGCATGAAGAGCACCAGGTACCCGGTGATCAGGGTCCAGGATGCGTTGGTCGCCACGCGCACGTGTCCGACGGAATCGGCGAGTTTTAAAGCCAGCGGCTCTTTATCAGCCTGAGCCTTGAAGTCATCGAACGCCTTTTTGTTAGCGGCGTAATCCGGTGCGGTCTTGTCGGTTGGCTCGGAAACCATGAATGCAGTCCCGCCCGCGTCGACCGCGTTGCTTTTATCGCCTGTCGCAATACCGGCTGGATCGGCTTTCGGCTGATCCTGGGCCATGACCGGTACGACGACTGCCAGGATGCTGGCGCATAGCGCCAGAAGAAGCCAGACTCTTAATCTATGTGGTTGTAACCTCACGCGTCACTCTCCTTGGTTGTGTTTGGAGTTGCAGACGGGGCAACAACCGCATTGGGAATAACGATCATACGGGGAAGAACATCAGGAAGTCATAAGGAAAGAGTGAAAAAGTTATAAAGACCCGAGGGTCATCCCTAGGAGAGGGCGAATTCCACTCTGCGGCCGTTGCGGATGCGGATCGCGTCCGCGATCTCATAGACCAGAATAGTGCCGTCATCGCCCGACGCTCCGGTTCGCGCCGCGTGCGAAATAGCATCGATCACTTCATCCGCGCGATGCGAGGAAACAATCATTTCAAGCTTCACCTTGGGTGCGTCCACGTAATATTCGCCGCCGCGATAACGCGCCTTCAGCCCGTCCGGTCCCGCGTGGCTCATCACGTGGAGGATCGTTACTCCTTCCACCCCCAGACTGGTGAGGGCGGCCTTCACTTCGTCCAATTTAAAGGGCTGGACAATTGCCTCGACCTTTACCATGATGTGAACCCCTCCGTTCAAACACTATCCGGAAGGACATTAGGAAGTCATAGGGATTCCGTGAAGAAAGCATAAAGATCCCGCGCGCAAGGGCGACAGTCAAAGTTCAACGTGTGAATTTGTAGCCGATCCAGGGCTCGGTCAGAATGTAACGGGGGTGAGACGGATCCGGTTCGATCTTTTTCCGGAGTTGATTCACAAACACTCGTAGGTACTGCACCTGGTCGCCGTAATCCGGACCCCACACGGCCTGAAGAAGACGGGTGTGGGGAATCGGGACGTTGGGATTCACAACCAGATAATGCAGCAGGTCGAATTCCTTAGGGGTCAACCGGATTTCGCGGTCCTGCCGGACCACGCGGCGGTGCATGAGATTGATTTGCAGATCGCCGATTTGCACCGACTGATCCCGCTCCGGGAATGTCGGCAGACGCCGCATCGCGGCCCGAATCCGGGCGAGCAACTCCGGAGTGCCGAACGGTTTCGTCACGTAATCGTCGGCACCCGCATCCAGAGCGGCAACCTTGTCTTCCTCGGAGTCGCTCACGGTGAGCATGATAATGGCGACCTCGGATCCAGCCCGGATTTCCCGGCACGCCGCCAACCCGCTCATGCCGGGCATGTTCACATCCAATAGCACCAAGTCGAAACGTATCTTCCGTATCGACTCCAGAGCGTCTTCCCCGGTGCGAACGTCGTGAACTTCGTAGCCGCGAGCCGTGAGCGTGGAACGCAAAACACGCCGGATTTGCGGCTCGTCATCCACCACCAGCACGCGTCCGGTGCTCATGCTCGAAGAGCCTCGTTCTCGGTGGGCAATGTCAGGCAAAACTCGGAACCCGATCCCTGGATGCTTTCCACCCACAGATCGCCGCCATGCGCGCGGGCAATTTCCCGGGCGATATACAACCCCATGCCGCTTCCGGGAACGCGCTCCTTCGCGGATTGCCGGCGATAGAACCGGTCGAAGATGCGTTCGCGTTCCGCGTCAGGGATTCCAGGACCTCGATCCCGGACTCGAATCGTTACCTTACCCGAGCCTGACTCGGCGGCGACCTCCAGTTCCGTCGCAGGCGACGAATATTTCAAACCGTTGTCGATGAGTTGCCGCAAAGCCATGGAGGCCAGGTCAGGATCCGCGGAAACCGGCGGCAGCTCGTTTCGCAAGTCGATTCGCAGGCGGCGGCCATCCAAGCGCGGTCCAAAGTCATCCAGCACCCTGCACACGAACTCACGGACCACTACGGCGCGCCTTTCCAATTGGATTTTGCTGGCATCGATCTGCGCCATGCGGACCGCGTCGGTAAGCAGCAAGTTCAAACGGCTGGCCTCTTCATCGATGATCGACGTGAGTTCCAGAACTTGCGGCGGCAGGTCCGGAATGTCGGTCAGCACCGAAGTGGAGGCTGCCTTAATGGACGTGAGCGGCGTCTTGAACTCGTGCGCAATAGCGTCGAGCAGCGTCGATTTGAACTCCTCGCTTTGCCGGGCGGCTTCGGCACGGGTTCCCGCTTCTTGCGTGCGGACGCGTTCCAGCGCAATCGCGACTAGTCTCAAGAGCGCCTGCAAAGCGCTCTCGGAAAGAGAAATCCCGGAAAGGGCCAGACTACCCAGTGAGTGTCCCCCGCTGGTAATCACAACGGTGAGCACGTCGGGGTCTGGATTCAAGCTAGGCGAACTTCTGTCGTCACCTAGCGTCCGTCTTAACTCCGCTTCAATACCTGGCGGACTGCTTTGCCCGCCATAAAAAACCTGGTCTGTCCCCGGATCGTAAAGTGCGACCGAGCGGCAATCGAAAATACGGGCGAGATTCTGGGCGACATGGAAGCCGATCGGTCCCGCGGTTCCCGTGAGCAGAATGGCCTGACTGAGTTCGTACAGCCGTTCCGTCTCCCGCTGGCGGCCTTTCGCTTCCAGCGTTTGCCTCCGGGCGCGATCCGACAGATGACTGGCGACCAGCGCGGTGGCGATAAAGGTGAAAAGGGCAACCCAGTTCTGCGGATCGGCGATGATAAATCGGCCGATGGGGGGAAGAAAGAAGTAGCTGAAGCACACCATGCCGGTGATGGATGCCACTAGAGCTTCGGTCAGGCCCCAGGCTGCCGCGATGAGAAGAATGCCAAGAAGATAAAAAAAACCTGCGGTGGTTGCGTTGACCCCAAAGATCGGGAAACACAGGACTGTGATGCCGGCAATGATCGCCAGACTCAACGGCACGCGAACCCATGACGAGCGCCAAATGACCACACTGTGCTCCTCACGCATTCTACAGGAGTCGCGAGCGGCTTAGCCTCGAATTCAGCTGGAGCCGTACAAAAGAGACGCACCGTAGGGCGTGCTAGAGTAGTCCTAGCAACTCTGGCATCGTCGCATTAGTCCGGTCCGCCGCCCTCGTCCGATCCTGCCCCGATTCACCAACCTAAGATTAAAGGACCAAGATGAAGAATATTTTTGTAGGAAACCTGAGTTTCGGTGCAACCGAAAGTTCAGTTCGATCGCTGTTCGAGGCATACGGAGCCGTGGATCGCGTGAGCATCGTTACGGACCGGGATACCGGCCAGGCGAGAGGGTTTGGATTTGTGGAGATGAGCAACAACACCGAAGCGGATCGGGCCATCAACGAGCTCAACGGCAGGGACCTCGACGGCCGGGCGCTGAACGTCAACGAAGCACGTCCGAAAACGGATCGCGCGGCGGGTGGCGGCGGTGGCGGCCAGCGCCGCAACAATCGCTGGTAGGAATTTAGTCCAAAGAAAAGGCGCCGGACGGCAAATTGCCCTCGGCGCCTTTTTTATTGGTGTTTACGCCCCTAGCGCGGCGCGCAGGGTTGTATTGCCGGGATTCTCGCGCTCGAAGGCCACCAAGGCCACTCTGAGCGGCGACGTCCGAATGTTACTGTCCCGCCACTGTGGTGTAACGGGCAACTCGCTGTGATCGATCTCGCGCCAGGGCTCGCCACTCAGACTACGCTGATCGATGCGAGCGACATTGTCTTCGATGCGAACTCGAAGATCCTGCGTTTCAAACGTTGCGTTGTCCATATTTCATTGTCCCACTTGTGGCTATCGCCCTTTTCGACGGGAAAACTTCGCCCTGGGGGAAAAGCTCCGAACCGCGTTGTGACCAACGTGAGCACGAGGTTCGCGCTCGCGGAACGGCGGAGGAGTTCCATGGACGGCGCCGCGCACCTCTTGCTCCAGTCCTGTAGGCACAGGGCGCTTCGTCAACTGAAGTTGCAGCAGCTGCTCGATCTTGCGAATCTCTCCGCGCTCGCTCCGTGTGCTGAAGGTCGAAGCCGTACCGCGCAGCCCTGCGCGGCCTGTCCGGCCCACGCGATGAATGAAATCTTCGGGAACCTGCGGGAGATCGTAATTGACCACATGCGCGATCCCTTCCACGTGAACCCCGCGAGCGGCGACGTCAGTAGCCACCAGGACGCGATAGCTGCCTTCCTGGAATCCGCGCAGGGCCATGTTGCGTTGCGATTGCGTGCGGTCGCCGTGAATCGCGGCCGTTTTCGATCCGCTGCGCGCCAGCTTCTTGGCGAGGCGATCCGCCCCGTGTTTCGTGCGGGCGAACACCAGGAACGAGCCGCGCTCCTCCTGGAGCATCTTTTCGAGCAGGCCAAGCTTGCGATCCTGTTCGACCTCGTACACGTGCAGATCGATTTCCGCGGCCGGTTTGGTGGTGGAACCCACCTCGATTCGGACCGGGTTCTTCAAGTAGCTTTTGATGAGAGGCGCCACCGATGACTCGATGGTCGCGGAACAAAATATGGTCTGACGCGCAGCGGGCACCAGCGACAGGATCCTCTTGATGGTGGGGAGGAAGCCCATGTCCAGCATCCGGTCGGCTTCATCCAGAATCAGGGTGTGAACCGAGCCCAGTTTTACCAGATTGCGTTCGAGGAAATCGGAGAGCCGCCCGGGGGTGGCGATGACCACTTGGGCGCCTCTGCGAATCGCATTCAATTGCGTTTGCTCATTCAAGCCGCCCACGACGACAGCGGCGCGGATGCCCGTGCCGGCCGCCAGCAGAGCAAAGGATTCGTTGATCTGAATGGCCAGTTCGCGGGTGGGAGTCAGGATCAGAGCGGTGACGCCCGGCACGCTGCCTTGGGCAGACATCTTCTCCAGTAGCGGCAGGACAAAGGCGAGCGTCTTGCCTGTGCCGGTTTGCGCCGTGATCACGAGGTCGTGGCCGGCGAGTTGTTGGGGGATAGCCTTGGCTTGCACCGGCGTGGGCTGGACGAATCCATTCCGCGTCAGATTGGTCTGCAGGGCAGTCGATAGGGGGAGATCGGAAAAAGTGTTCATTAAGTGTGTTTAGATGCGGGAATCAGCGAGCCAGGCAGGAACTTAAACCAACGGACGGGCGCGGTATGACTTCCGGTACCTCCTCAGTATAGCATTGTCCAGCATTTTCAGGCATTTTCCGGCTGGGGAGGCTAAATTTCGGGGTATCTGCTATCATAGGTTCAGATGCAAGATCGCCATCCCACACTTTCTTCCTATCACTTTAAGCGGGCCAAGACCGACGGCCTTATTGAGGTGCTCAATGAGGGTTCTTACGTCATGGCCGAGTACAGCGAGCGTACCGGTATCGTGAAATGGCAACGCGTCGTACTCGCCACTCAAAAAGAGAAGATCGAGAAGTGGCTTTTCGATCATTACCCGGCCCACACCCACAAGGGGAAAGCAGCAGTGGCCCAGGGTAACGGCACCACTCGCTAAGATCACGCCCGTCCCGGCGGGAAGTGAAGCGGATCCCTCAAGTTCTGCAATTCCCGGTAATAGTACAAGGGAGCGGGCCGTCTTCCCTTGAACTTCAGCGCCTTCAGAAATTCGATTTCATCTTCCGTGGCGTCGCCGCTTAGCGCCTTGTCGCGCAGGAATTGTTCGAAGCCCGGTTCCAGGGCGAAAACCGGCTGGGCTTCCCGCTCCGTAAACTCGAACCGTCTCAAACGTCCGGGGGTCAGGCGGCGGTTCAGGACCACTTCCATCGCAAACGTCTTTACGTCGATGTCCCAAGATTCGATCATCGGATCGAGGAAGGACACGCAATTTTCAAGTGAAACGTTGAAGACATCGGTATCGAGGAAGTCCAGGATCGCGACTCGCATTTGCTCGTAGCTGCGGCCGCTAAGCTGGGCCATCAGACGAAGCCACTCTTCGCTTCGCAATTCCTCTTTGGCGATCCCCTGAGCCACGTCGAGAAGTTTCTGCGTGATCAGCCGTTCAAATTCCCCAAAAGGTTCTTTTTCAAAGATGCGTTGTACTTCGCGCCGCTTCTCCGGGTCGCACTTGCGAAGAACCAGATCGCGGGTCTCTTTAAACAGAGGCCGGGGCGGTTCGGTCGCTCGCTTCTTGAGATCCTCCTGCCGCTGTAGGTCGGCCAGCCTGGAGAGTTCTCCCGCAGGAAGCTTCAAGAAATCGCTCATCCGTTCATAGAGGTCGGTGCGCCCGGGCGCGGGAGGCACTTTCTTTCTGGTCAGGAGCTGGGAAATGTAGGATTCGGTAACCTGCGCGGCTGCGGCCAGATCCTTCTGATCCAGTTCCAGTTCGTGCAAGCGATGCCGAATCAATAGCGGAACGTCCATCCAACCCCTTCTAGTTCACCCAATTTAGTAAACCTACGGAGCCATTATGCCAGGGGAGCAATTGACGCGCAAGCTAAATTAACCTATACTAGTTAATGTCAACAGGAGATTCTATGCTTGAGTCCTACCAGAAATCCACCGGAACGGGTTACACGACGACTGTCGCCTTACTTGCGGTGGCGTTCGTCTTCAGTCCTGCGGTATTGTTCATCTCGCGCCCGTTTGGATATGGAGCGATCTCTCTCGCCGTCGCTTGCAGCGCGCTGTGCGCCGGGTGGGCGTTTCTCAACTGGAAGAAATCATCGCAACTCTCCATGCCATCGATCGCGACCAAACGAGTCGCGAAATGATCCGCCTTGGTGGCGGGATTATCGCAATTTTGTGCGGCGTGCTGGGAACATCCATGCTCTCCGCAGCGGAATTGTCGACCTATCGCGGATTGAAGCTGGGGATGAGTCTCGCCACCGCATCGAAACAACTGGGGGTGAAACCGAGTGATGCGAAAATCCTACACCAGCGGCCGGCCTTGATCCAGGACTTGAACTGGGAGGTTCGCTCTCCCGTCCAGACGGCCGCAGCTAAGCCGGATCCGGTGAAAGACGGATTACTGAGCTTCGTCAATGGAGAGTTGTTTCGAATCGTGGTCACCTACGATCGCTACAAAGTCGAAGGAATGAGCACAGACGATATGGTCCAAGCCATCTCGGTTACATATGGAGTCGCCAGCAAGCCCACAGCCGAGATCGCGTACCACTCCAATTACGGCGAAACGGCGGCAGTGCTCGCGCGATGGGAAGACTCCGAATATTCCTACGATCTTGTCCGTACCGGCGATCGAGCCAGCTTTGCCATGGTGCTGTATTCGAAACGGCTGGAAACGCTGGCGCACGCGGCTATCGTCGAATCGGCGAGGCTGGATTCGCAAGAGGCGCCGCAGCGGGAACTGGACAAACAGAAACAACGCGACGATGACCAGCGGCTGGCTCTGGATAAGGCCCGCGCTCTGAACAAACCGAATTTCCGGCCGTAAGAGTGCGGCATATGGTCCAGATCAGCGTAAAATTCACGACCCACGAGATTGAGTTATTGAGCAGCTTGGCCTCGGATCAGCTTTTCCGCAGGGAGTTTATCGATTCGAGGTTGCCCGGCTTCCGCTCCAACCCGGATGATTTGAGCCTGGGCAAGAAGCTGGTCGAACGAATGCGCCTGACGGTGGATCGGGTGAAGAAGGTCCCGCCGTCCAAAAGAAACGGATCCCATGCCATTTAACCAGTTCACCCCGCGCAACTTCACAAATGATGCGGTGTTGACGTATGCGCCCGTGATGTCGGGGGTCTATGGCATTTCGAACGCGCACGAGTGGATCTATATCGGTGAGAGCGACAACATCCAGAGTTCGCTGCTGAATCACTTGTATGAGACCAATACCAAGCTCATGAAACATGAGCCCACCGGGTTTGTTTTCGAGGTTTGCGAGCAGGCCCGCCGCGCGGCCCGCCAGGATCGGTTGGTGGCGGAATACGGCCCTTCCTGTAACCGGCTGGCGCCGCAGAACTCATGACGGCACCCGCAACACAGAAGATCGGGAAAGACAGCTTAAAGAGGAGTGCGACTATGCAGTTCATGCTCACTGGATTCACTCAAGACATGGCATTCCGCGTGTTTGCATTCGAACGCATGGGGACGGATCGGGTCCGGACGAAAATGGTGGTGCGGGCCGATCTGGCGCTGGTTCGAAGATACGGCATCCAGATGCAGGAGCTCCCATTGTTGTGCCGGAATCTTCTGGAGCGGAGCGATAATGGTGCAGAGACGCACACGCTGACTTTCAGCGAAGATGATATGAGCCTGCACGCGAAGGATCGCGCTTCCGCCAAAGAGGCGGCTGCTCAACGCAGAAAACCGCCACGCCGGACCCCCAGCGAAAACGTGGGAGCGGCTTGGCGCGGCCACCAGCCGATACAAGCGGCGCGGGTTCCGGATGGACCGCGAGGTACGCATGAACAAAAGACTATTGAAACGACATAAACGTCAAGTAGCCCGGGCCAAGGAAAATGTAAAGCTTTCCGAGCCCGACTTGAGGACCCCGGAGCAGATCAAGGCCGCCCGGGACGCGAGCCGCGCCACACAAGGCCCCGGCCAAGGACCCACCGCGCAAGGGTCCGCGGCCTCTTTCCGAAATCGAGCGGTTACGGGAACAGGTTCATCGGCGAAAACCGCTTCAGACTGAAGAATCGAGTAAAGCATTATGGCTGCCGCGCATTGTCCGAATTGCAGATCGGTGGAGTTTCGGGGCGTAGGCGTCCGAAACGCCATAGAGAGCGCCTTGTCATGGCTGCTCTCGCCGTATCGCTGCTCGCTGTGCGGGCGCCACTTCTTCCTGTTTAAATGGCGGGCGCCGCTCGAAGGAACGGCCTAGCTCAATTCTCCGGCGGCGTCTGCAAGATCGTGGCGCTTTCGATGCCTTCCGCGATCTGGGGCAGTATCCCCAGCTCCCGATAGATGGGCCGGATCACGCGGCGAATCTCCGGCAGCTTCCAGTAGAACCACACCGCTCCCGCCAGGCAGATCGCGCCCGCGCCGATCATCGTCATCGGCACACCGATTCTTGCCGCGACACCACCAGCGAGCAAACTGCCGATGGGATTCATCCCCAAAATCGCCAGCGTATAAAACGACATCACGCGCCCGCGTTTGTCGTCGGCCGCGATGGTTTGCAGAATCGTGTTACTGGCCGCCATCTGCTGCATCATCCCGAAGCCGGTGATGGTCATCAGCAGGAGCGAGATCGTCAGAGAATGCGAAAGGCCCAGCAAGATTAGCCCGCCTCCAAAAAGCGCCGCGCTGATCGCGATTCTCTTCCCCAAGCCGATCACGGTTTTTCGCAACGCCAGGCCGATGGCGCTAGCCAGCGCGCCCACGCCCGACATCGCCATCAGGAATCCCAGCGTGTGCGCTCCGCCGTGAAGGACTTCGGCGGCCACCAACGGCATCAGCACCGTGTAGGGCATTCCGATGACGCTCACCAGTGCGAGCAACAGCAGGATCGAGCGGATAGCGGGCGATTCCACCACATATTTCCAGCCTTCCGCCAACTCCTGCAGCGCACTTTTCTTGGCCACACGCGGCTGTGCCGGCGCGACTCTCATCGCCGCCAGGGAGTAGATCACGGCGATATAGCTGATCCCATCGAGCAGAAAACATACGCCCGCCCCGGCCGTCGCGACCAGCACCCCGGCGATGGCCGGACCCACCAGTTTCGCGCCGTTCACCATGGAAGAATTCAGGGCAATGGCGTTTCCCAGATCGCCGCGATCTTCGATCATCTCGATCACAAACGCTTGCCGGGCGGGCATGTCAAAAGCGTTAATCAATCCCTGGCACAGCGCCAGTCCGATGACCCACCACAGATTGATGTAGTGGGTGAACGCCAGGGCCGCCAGGGCCAGCGACTGGATCATGGCCAGAACCTGGGTGATCACCAGGACGCGATGGCGATCCCAGCGGTCAAGCCACACGCCGGCGATAGGAGCCACGAAGAAGGCCGGGATCTGGCCGACGAAGCTAGTGAGTCCCAGAAGGAACGCGGAATCGGTGAGCTGGTAGACGATCCAGCTCGTCGCCAGACGGGTCATCCACGTGCCGATGAGAGAAACACTCTGGCCCGCGAAGAATAACCGGTAGTTGCGAGATCGCAGGGCGCGCAAAGTGCGGCCCCACGCTATGGTGGACGCCATCCCGACAACTTGATTCTATCGTGATGCCCTCGCTCGACAGGCCCGCCGATGGTGCACCGATCCAGATTCGGCGCACCATCTAACCCCAGGCTGCTATGGCGCGATGTCTTGTGAAGCAGACTTCAGGGCTTGGAGGACGCGGAAGCGGATGCGACGCCCGATCCCGACGCTCCTGAGCGAAGCACTTTGGCTTGATCCTCAGCCTGGGTCGCCGCGTTTTCCGAAGCCTGTTCGGTTAGTTTCGGATTTAACCCCTGAATCGCTTGGCCGAGCGATTGCCCAGCGGTCACCCGATCCTTCAAATCGGCAAAAGGAAGGTTCAGGTTCTTAGAGGCTTCGAGAGTCGCGATGAACTGGCCCTCGTTCTTGAAACCGGCCGCGGCGTTTTGTAGCGTAGCGCCCTGTGGCAACAGGCCCTGCAGGCGGGACGCCAAGGCTGTATCAGAGGAGATTCGCGTAACGAATGGGGCCGGCTTACCGGCTGATCCGGACTGCTCCAAATCCCGTTCGGTCTGACGATCGGC
>Ga0207687_10001761_pt1 | contig 14883 bp, 11 predicted proteins | sample KBSM54metaG_FD_184399 | JGI IMG/M metagenome (GOLD analysis project Ga0207687, IMG submission 184399) | Miscanthus rhizosphere microbial communities from Kellogg Biological Station, Michigan, USA - KBS M5-4 metaG (SPAdes) (version 2) | ecosystem: Host-associated > Plants > Roots > Rhizosphere >...
ATATTCGGAAGCTTCTTCCGCCGGCACCGACGCGGCAAACTTGCGGAACGGCTCGCGATGCTTGATGAAGACGTTGAGATTCTCGGTCGAATACGGATCGAGCGGCGAGGCCAGGATGCTGCGGTTGCCCAGCGCCCGTGGGCCGAATTCCATGCGCCCCTGCATCCAGGCGAGGATCTTGTGTTCCCCGAGCATGCGTACCGCACGGGCCAGCATGTCGTCGGTCGAGCGCAAGTATTCAAAGCGCAGCTTGCAATTCTCGAGTACCTGCTTGATCTCTTCCGCGCCGTAGCCGGGCCCCAAAAACAACGACTGCAGCCCGCCGCGCCGTTTGTGCCGCCGCACCTGGTGCCACACGTGATACACGGCGCCCAGAGCCGTCCCGGCGTTTCCGGCGGCCGGCTGTACGAAGACGTTTTTCCAACGGCCGCAGCGTTCCAGATACTCCACCAGCATCACGTTCAGGAACAACCCTCCGGCCAGGCACAGGTTCTCGCCCTCGCCGGCCAGACCCAGAACTGTTTCCTCGACGGTCTTCTGCAACCCCCGCGCAATCGCGGGCACCGCGTCCGCGGGAATCGGGGCTGCGGGCTCAAACCCCAGCCGTTGAAAGAATTTCGGGCTGAAGCCGCCTTCCGACTGCCGATGTCCATCGAAAAACGAAGGATCGAGACGCGCCGACTCCGACATAACGTCGCGGAACAGAGGCGCGTAACGCTCGTCGCCGGATGCCGAGATCCATTGGACTTTATGTTCCTCGGCTCCGGCGCGATAGCCCAGCAACTGGGTGACAGCGCCATACAGCCGGCCCAACGAATCGGGATAATACCACTCGCGCTCCGCCTGAATCTGCGTGTCCTTGGCGTGCCAGCGCGTTCCGCAGCGGAAGTCTCCGTCATGATCGAGCGTGAGGACCGTCGCTTCCTCAAATGAGGATGCGAAAAACGCCGAAGCCGCGTGGGCTTGATGATGCTCCACTACGGCGATCTCCGCCTTGGGGAACTGATCCCGCAGGACGCTGTGCATCTGCGATTCGGGCGCGCGGGCGAACGGCCGCACCACCGCCACGCATTCCACCTCGTCGCGAGTGGCGCCCGCCAGGCGCAAACACTCCCCAATCGACGCCTGGGGCAGGCCGCCGGGCCTCCACACGTGATCGAGCTTACTCTCTTCGATCGCGGCCTTCAGCTCGCCGTCTTTCAATACGGCGCAGGCCGCGTCGCCTAACAGACCACCCAGGCCCAGAATCACCATCGGCTTATTTAACGCCCCCTCTGGGGGTGGATTTCGCCTCGATTTTGGCCCACGAATCGCGCAGGGCGACAGTTCGGTTGAACACCAGCTTCTCGCGCGAACTGTCCGGATCCACCGCGAAGTAACCGAGCCGCTCGAATTGGAAGCGGCCACCAGGTGCAGCGTCGCGCAGGCCGGGTTCGAGTTTGGCCCCGGATACGATCTCCAGCGACTTCGGATTTAAATTGACGGTGAAATCCTGACCTTCCGGAACCACGTTGGGATCTTCACGATTGAACAGCGTTTCATAGATCCGGATCTCGGCATCCACCGCGTGCTCCGCCGACACCCAGTGAATGGTCGACTTGACCTTGCGGCCATCGGGCGCGTTGCCGCCTTTGGTGGCCGGGTCATAGGTGCAGTGTAGCTCGACGACGTTGCCGGCGGCGTCTTTGACCACGCCGGTACAGGTGATGAAGTAGGCGTACCGCAGCCGGATTTCGCGTCCGGGCGCCAGGCGAAAATATTGTTTGGGCGGATCCTCGCGGAAATCGTCCTGCTCGATGTAGATCACTTTGGAGAACGGAACCTGGCGCGTGCCCATGGCCGCGTCCTCGGGATTGTTGACCGCCTCCAGATGCTCGCTTTGCCCTTCCGGATAATTGTCGATCACCACGCGCAGCGGATTGAGCACCGCCATCACGCGCGCTGCGCGCCGGTTCAAATCTTCGCGCACGAAGTATTCGAGCAGCGACAGCTCGGTGATGCCATTAGTCTTCGATACTCCGATCCGGCCGCAGAAATTCTGCAGCGCTTCGGGAGTGTAGCCGCGGCGGCGCATTCCTGAGATGGTCGGCATGCGCGGATCGTCCCAGCCGCTCACCAGCTTGTTTTGGACCAGCGCCAGCAGCTTGCGCTTGCTTAGTAGCGTGTAAGTCAGGTTCAGCCGGTCGAATTCGATTTGCTGTGGATGATAGATTCCGAGCTGATCGATAAACCAGTCGTACAGAGGACGATGGTCCTCGAATTCCAGAGTACAGATGGAATGCGTGATGCGCTCGATGGAATCCGACTGCCCATGCGTGAAGTCGTACATCGGGTAGATGCACCACCTATCGCCCGTGCGGTGATGATCCATGTGCAGAATCCGGTACAGCACCGGATCGCGCATGTTGAGGTTAGGCGACGCCATGTCGATCTTGGCGCGCAAAGTTTTCGATCCGTCGGGAAACTCGCCCTTACGCATGCGGTCGAACAGGTCGAGATTCTCCTCGATCGTTCGGTTGCGGTAAGGGCTTTCCTGGCCCGGCTCGGTCAGAGTTCCGCGCTGCTGGCGAACCTGGTCAGCCGTGAGATCGCAAACAAAAGCCTTGCCCTTCTGGATCAGCTGCACGGCCCAATCGTACAGCTGGCCGAAATAATCGGAGGCGTAAAACAGCCGGTCTTCGAAATCCCCGCCTAGCCAGCGGACATCTTCGATGATCGAATCGACATATTCGGTCTCTTCTTTCGAAGGATTGGTATCGTCGAAGCGCAGGTTGCATTTTCCGCCGAACTCGCGCGCGAGCCCGAAGTTGATCGTGATCGACTTGGCGTGGCCGACATGCAGATAACCGTTCGGTTCGGGGGGAAAGCGCGTGTGCACCCGTCCCTGATACTTGTTGGTCTTCAGATCGTCGAGGATGATATCCCGGATGAAATTCGACTGAACGGGCGTCGCGGGATCGATGTTGGGTGTGCTCATGTCGTTTGATTCTTCGTTACCGCGAGCTGCTCAAGCGCGTGGTCAATTCTCAGCAGGCAGGTCTCGCGCCCCAGGACCTCCAAAGTTTCGAACAGCGGGGGCGCGTCTTTGCGTCCACAAACGGCGACGCGAATCGGCTGAAACATCTGCCCGGCTTTGATCTTCAGGCGCTCTGCTCCCGCGCGCAAGGCGGGGTCGAGACCCGCGTGATTGAACTCGCTGACGTCGCCGAGGACCTTGCGAGCTTCCTCTAACGCGCGACCGGCCATCTCCGCATCTCCTTTCTGCGGTATCAAGAGGGACGGGTCGTACGGGTTCTCCTGGAAGAAGAAGTCGGTCGCGGTTTTCACGTCGCTCAGCAGCTTGATGCGTTCCCGGATGAGCGGAACGAGTTGACGCACTTTCGCGGCGTCGGCTTGGGGCAAAAAAGGCATCAACTGCCCGGCGAGCTCTTCTAGCGGCATGGTGCGGATATGCTCGGCATTGAGCCATACGGCCTTGGGATCGAAGGGATCTTGCTCGGTGAAGTTAATCGTGGCATTGCTGCGATTTACTCCCTCGAGCGAAAACACGTCGACGAGTTCCTGCCGCGTCATCTTTTCGCGATCGTCCTTGGGCGACCAGCCCAGCAGGCACACGAAGTTGACGAATGCCTGCGGAAGGAAACCGGCATCGCGATAGGTAGTAACGCTCACCACCGGACCGTGCTTGCGCTTGGATAGCTTGGACCCGTCCGGTGCGATCAGCAGGGGCAGATGCGCGAAGTTGGGCGGCGTAACGCCCAGTGCCTCGAAAATCAGCACGTGCTTGAAGGTATTCGACAGATGATCCTGGCCGCGGATGATGTGGCTGATCTTGAGATCGGCGTCGTCGGCGCAAGAGGCCATGTGATAGGTTGGCGCCCCGCTGCTCCGTAAAAGGGCAAAGTCCTCGATATCCTCGGTGGCCTTCGACTGTGGACCATACACCAGATCGTGGAAGGTAACTTCTTTGCGCGACTCCCGCGGCACCTTGAAGCGCAGCACGAACGGCTCGCCTCCATTTGCGCGAAGGTCGCTTTCCTCTTTCGACATCCCGCGCATCTGAGGATTGAATTTGGGGTAGTGCGACGCGTTTGCGTCGGGGTCTTCGGGAACAAGCGTACCCATTTCGACGAAGTCCCGATACGCGAGGCCCTTCTCGAGGATCGCTTTCGCCGCCTTCTGGTGCAGCTCGTCACGCTCGGATTGCCGGTAGAATTCGTCCCAACTGAGGTCCAGCCACTTAAGACCTTCGAAGATCGAATCGAGCGATTCCTGCGTATTCCGCTCGACGTCCGTATCGTCGATGCGCAGGATCATGGTGCCGCCGTTGCGGCGCGCGTATAGCCAGTTAAATATGAACGTCCTGGCGCTGCCAATGTGGAGATACCCCGTGGGCGACGGGGCGAAGCGGACTCGAAGCATTAATCTATTCAGGATAACAGCCGATGACTGGCATGGATATAATTAGGGCCAGCACGTAGCGGAGGGAAAACCAGATGAAATCGAAAAACTCATTCAGGATAGGCTTGGCCGGCGCGATTTTGCTGGCCGCGCCCTTGTGTACAACAATGTCCGCCCAGCAGGTGGCCACCTATCGCGCCCAAATCAGGGGCGGCGGCGATCATGGAAAATGCACCATCGAAGTCGATGTGGACGGCGTCGCGGAAATCGAGATCCAGGGCGATCAGGGACGGATGCGCACCTTGTCGGGAAACCCCTCCGGCTGGCGCCGCATGGAATGCAACCAGCCGCTTCCACCCAATCCGCAAGGATTTCGCTTCAGTGGCGTAGACGGCCGTGGAAGACAGACCCTCTTACGCGATCCATCGAGCAATCGCGGGGTAGCCGTCGTCCGCATTGAGGATCCTCAGGGCGGGCACGAAGGCTATACGTTCGACATCGAATGGGGTGGAGGCGGTGGTTATCGCCCCGACGGTCCGGGCCGTATAATCGAGCCACCCATCGCCGACCGAGGCCGGGATGACGGTGGATTCCGTCGCGACCGCAACGGCCGGTGGGACGACGATCTTCGTTTTACGGGACGCGGCGACGGCAATTTCAATGATTTTCGCGGTCCCGACGACAGGCTTTACGATTGCGATGTGACGGTGGATCGCCGTGGAACCGTCACGGTTACGTTCGAGACGGCACGCCGGACGCGATTGACGTTCAACGGGCGCCTCACGCGCTTCGACCGGGACCTGATCGTCGCGGACATGTCCGGCCGAGGCGTACGCGGCTCCATGGAGATCCGGCTTAACGGACGCGATCGCGTGACCGATATTGCCATGTCCGCCAGCGGCCGCGAGCGCTTCGAGCTGCGCTGGCACCGCTGAGAATTACTTCAGCCAACGTTTTACGCAACTCTGGGCTGCATCGCGGACACCTTCCGGTCCTTTGCTTGCACTGGCCGGTCGGTGCCCAGTTTGATGAAGATCAACGCCAGCGCACCTAGCAACGAGCCTGCCCCCATGACCATTCCCACCGTGGGTAAGGCGAAGTTGTGTTCCAGTAGAAAACCCGCCAGAATCGGCGATAATACAGCCCCTCCGCGGCCCGTTCCGATCACGAAACCGGTCCCGGTAGCGCGCACGTGGGTAGGGAAGGCATAGGCCACAATCGAATAGAGGCCGGACACACCGGCGTTTCCAAAGAAACCGGCGATGGCCGCCAGAATCGCCATGGTTTGCAGATCGGCGGGAGTGCGGCCAAAGATTGCCACGGCCACGGCATTGGCCAACATGATACCGATCGTCAAGGGTCTCAGGCCGATCCGAGCCGTCAGGACGCCGAACAGGGCTCCGCCGATCGCCCCGCCAAAGTTGGCCCAGGTCAATATGCCGCCCGCAGAAGACGCGGCGAATCCCATGTCTGCGACAATTTTAGGCGTCCACTTGAGAATGAAGTAGAAGCTAAGCATGTGCAAGAAGTACGCTGATGTCGCTAACAGAGTGACCGCGATTAAGCCCGGCGAAAAAATATCGCCCACCGACTTCCTGCGATCCGATTCATGCACCTGGGGCAAACTCGCGACCGCCCCATGTCCCAGCCGCTTCAGGGCTCCGTTTACCCTGGCCAGCGCATTCGCCGGCTGTTTGCGCGTCAACCAGTGCACCGACTCGGGAACCAGGAAGTACAGCGCTGGCAGCAGAAGCGCCGCAGCGGTCGCCCCAAAATAGAACACCGAACGCCAGTCATAGGTGGCCAGGAGCCGGGAAGCGAACATGCCGCCGAAAGTCCCGCCCAAGGGATATCCGATCACCATGAGCGAAATGCACAGGGCCCGCCATTTCTTGTTCGAGAACTCCGCGACCACGGCATTGGTGCCCGAAAGCATGCCGCCGATGCCAAAACCCGTGAACACCCGCCAGATCGAGAGCTGCAAAGGACTGGAGGCTGTGGTGGCCCCTAACATACCGACGGCCATGACCGCCAGGCATCCCAGCAAAGTAGGCCGGCGACCGATTTTATCGGCGACCCCCCCGATCAGAATGGAACCGAAAGCCATTCCGATCAGCTCCATGGACAGCACTACTCCGAGAGCAGTCTGGGCGATGCCCCATTCCCTGGCAATGCCTGGAGACGCGAATGCGATCGACAAAACGTCGAAGCCGTCCATGGCATTGAGGAATACCGTCATTGCAACCACGATGATTTGGAGTGCCGTCATCTTGGACTGATCGATTATTTCGCGCGGATCTGTCTCGCGCGGATTTGTAGTAGCCACTCGTTGTCCTCTATTTCCCGCCGCAAAATAGCGTATCACATCATGGCTAAGGGACCGTCGCTACAGGACGGCTTAAGAGCGCGCCACCGGCGTCTCTAATGCAACAAAAGCGTCCCGGCTGAAGTCGTACTGAGTGACTACGCCTTCGCCCAGGTCATAAACCCAGCCATGCAGCTCGAGATCGCCCTGCTCGAGACGAGCCGCCACGGAAGGATGGGTGCGCAGATTGCCCAACTGCTCGACGACGTTGCGCTCGGTCAGAGCCAGGAGAAACTCTGAATCCGTGTGCGTTTTTACGTGTCTCTCGACCGTCTTGCGCGCCGGCTGTGCATAATTCAGCCAGGCGGTCACACTGGTCAGGGGCTCCAGAGGCTCTGGATTCAGCACGCCCTTCATCACGCCACAGTCCGTATGCCCGCAGACGATGATATCCGCCACGCCGAGCACGCCCACTGCGTATTCGATCGTGGCCGACACGCCGCCGATAGCGTCGGGAAAGGGCGGCACAATGTTGCCGATCACCCTCGAAATGAACAGATCGCCCGGCTTGGTTTGCGTCAGCATGCAAGGATCGATACGGGAATCGGCACAGGTGATGAATAGGGCTTCCGGCCGCTGCCCCAACGCCAGCTTCTGGAACAGGTCGCGATGTTTAGGGTAGACGTTCTTCTGAAATCGCGACAGGCCCTTGAGAATCCGGTCCACGGACACCTATTCTACACGCACGTCTATAATTGCGACCTGAACTTGGGAGCGCGCCGGCCTCCAGACCGGCGGTGACGAATCTGATACTATCAGGTCATGATAGTGTCGCTAACCGCCTCCAGTTCGAAGTGCCGATGATTCCGAGAGGATTCCCACCCCGTCGTCCCAGAATTCGTGAGAACGTCAACGAGGCGATCCGCGCCCGCGAAGTCCGCGCCGTTTTCCCCGATGGCACCGTCGAGGTGCTGCCCACTCCCCAGGCGATTCGTAAAGCCCAGGACCTGGGACTCGATCTGATCCTGATCGCTCCCACGGCTGAGCCTCCTGTCGCCAAAGCCATGGACTATGGGCAATGGCAGTACGAGAACAAAAAAAAACAGCACGAAGCCAAGCGCAAGCAGCATATCATCCAGGTCAAGGAACTAAAGTTCCGCCCAAATACGGATGATCATGATTACGACTTTAAAAAGAACCACGCCATTCGATTCTTGACCGAGGGCAATCGCGTAAAAGCGGTGGTTCAGTTCCGCGGCCGCGAAATCGCCCACACGGATCTGGGGCGGAAGCTCCTGCTGCGCTTCGCGACGGATCTATCCCAATACGGCAGCATGGAATCGCAGCCGCGCCTGGAAGGCCGTAACGCGCACGTCTTGATCAGCCCGGTCAAAGTCGAAAAGCCGCATGCCCCGAAGGAAAAGCCCAAGCCCGAAGGGGGCAATGGAACTCCGCCTCCCGCGTCTGCCTAGTTACGTCCCCAGCTAGCGCCAACGGCCATTGCGATAATAATACTTGCCGCGGCGAGTTTCCCAACGTCCCGGCTCCCATCTAGCGCGCGCACGTGGTGGACGATCCCAGCGTCCTGCAACCCACGAATAGCGCCCGCCGTTATAGCCCCAATAGCCATCGACCCATACATATCCGGCCCCGGGCGCGAAGCCTCGCGCTTCCCCTCGTAACGGAGGTGGCGGCGTGTTCGCGTAATATGCATAACCCGCGCCCGCGCATCCTGCCAGGGAAAGTCCACCGATTATCACAGCCAATCCAAGTGTTCGTTTCATTTCTATCCCCTGCCTTTTAGAACATTCTCGAAAGAAGGCGGTTCCATGCTTAATCTAGCCTTCACCTCGAAGCGCCTCCCGTCCATGCACGCTGGCGATTTCTGTGACAAAATACGAAACTGGAGGCTATTCCATGGGAGCTAAAGTTCTTATTCTCACCGCATCGCTGGGCGCTCTGATGACCGTTCCGATGCTGGCGCATCATTCATTTGGGTCCGAGTACGATGACAAGAAACCACTCAAGTTCGAGAATGTCACTGTGACCAAGCTCGAGTGGACCAATCCACACGCCCGTTTTTACGTGGATGTAAAGGATGCCAACGGAAAGGTGACCAACTGGAACTTCGAGCTGGCGAGCCCCAATGTGTTGAAGCGCAACGGCTGGACCAAGAACACGCTGAAAGAGGGCGACAAGGTCACCGTGATGGGTTCGGCCGCTAAGGATGGCGCTACCTTGGGCCATGCCCAGACCGTCATCGGGCCTGACGGCAAGCGTCTCTTCGCCGGATCCAATACCGCGGACGGGCAATAGCCGTGAAGAAGAATTTTGCTAGCGCGGCCATGACTGTTGTGGCGCTGACGGCCGCGGTCCTGCTGATTCAGGGCCCTGCCGATTCTCAAGCTCCAGCTGTTGACGCCAAGGCTCCGGCCAAGGGTAAGGGCAAAGGCAAAGCCCGGCCTACCGGTCCCACGCCTCGCACGGCCAACGGGAAGCCGGACTTCACGGGAATTTGGAACGGCGGCGGCCCGGTCGGCGATATCGCCCAGGGGTTGATGCCGGGAGAAGAGATTTCCCTGACTCCCTGGTCGAAGAAGATCATGGATTCGCGGCTGACCAAGGATGATCCGGAAGCGAATTGTCTGCCTACGGGCGTTCCGCGCATCGCTCCGTACCCTTGGCGGATCCTTCAGACCCAGACCCACATCTTTTACTTATTTGAGGGCAATATCCACAGCTTCCGGCAAATCTTTATCGACGGGCGGCCACATCTCAAAGACCTGGATCCCACCTGGTACGGCGATTCCATCGGAACCTGGGACGGTGACACTCTGGTGGTCGATACCATCGGCTTCAATGATAAATTCTGGTTCGATTTCAGCGGGCACCCGCATTCCGAACAGCTTCACACCATCGAACGCATCACCCGGCCTGATCTCGGCGGACTGGATATCGAAACTCAGATCATCGATCCGGTGGCTTACACCAAGCCCTTTAAGATCAAGTTCACGGCCACTCTCCGGCCGGGCGAAGAATTGATGGAGTACATTTGTCAGGAGAACCAACAGGACGCGCAACACCTGCAGGGCCCGGCGGGGCCGCCGAGATAAGGCCACATCACTGTCACGGCGCTGTTCCGTTTCCGAGCCACGACAGTAATGGAGTGGAGTTTACTGAGCCTTACAAGTAAAATTGGCGGCGTCGTTGGTGCTGCCGACTCCCTTGTACGTCGCCACCTGCGGATACGGGCACAGTGGACGAGTCAAGTCCACGCGATTATTGGCGACGTGCGATGCCGTTATCTGCTCGGGAGCGATGCTCGATTCCCGCCACCGCTCCAGCGCACCGATCAAGTTGAATTGGTTGGGACCAGGGCCACCCTGGCAGTGCCCCATGCCCGGCACCATGAATAGCCGGTACCAGTTATCCTGCTTGGGGCCCATCTTGGCGAGGACGCTCTCGCGATAGTTGATGCTGTTCTCGGGCGAAATTCCGGTATCGTTCCAGCCGTGATATGTAATGAGCTTGCCGCCGCGCGCCTTGAATTGCGATAGATCCGGATTCACTGCATTGATGTACCCGTACTTTTCATCCACCGCCGGAACGTCCTTGTTCACATCGAACGTCTTCCAATCCCAGTTGGGATCCTGATGCAGGACTTCCCGATAGCTTCCCAGTGAAAGTGCCGTGGGAGCAGGGCCATTCGCGGCCGACAACAAGCGCCAGGTACCCTCACTGCCCTTCGCGTATCCGGGATAGACTAACTCGCCCTTGGCGTTCATCAGCGGACCATGCGCCTTCTTCACCGAATCGACTTGGGCCGACGTGAGGCAGTCATTCGTCTCGGCGCCTTTGCACAGGAGCGAGCCGTAATCGAAGTTGCACTTGCGTGGATTGTTCAGAAAGCCGTCTTTGGCTCCGTCGGCCGCGTCACAGGAATCCAGTACGGCTTTCCCTAACATGGCCACTTTGGCTGGCGGAACCGCCGCCCCAGGCTGCCGCACCGCGGTTTGTAACACGATATCGAAGGCGTGCAGATGAGTCTGGAAATTAGCGGGTGCGCCCGCGACGATTCCGTCAAAGTCCTCGGGGTAGCGCTGGGCTTCCATCAAGCCCTGGCGTCCGCCGGTAGAGCACCCGTTCCAATACGACAAGCGCGGTCCACGGCCGTAGAACGCCGTAATTACGGCCTTGGCCTTTACCGTCATCTCGTGCACGGCGCGATAGGAGAAATCGACAATCTTTTCCGGGTGGCCCACCGCGAATTTTGCATTGCCGCCTTCGTGCCCGGTATCGGTGGATGACGTCGCATAACCTTCCTGCATTGCGTTCGCCAGCGCCGGATAGCTGATGACGCCGGCCCATCCTCCACCACCGACGGCTTCATATTTTCCGTTCCACGCAGCTCCCAGAGGCAGCCAGACTTCGATCTTGATGTCGGAATCGGGCGACGGTTTGAGGGTCGCGAATACGCGGCAATACGCCGGCAGCATTTGAGGCGTCGGGTTTGCCGGAGGAGGCGGCGGAGGCGGATCGATCGCGTCCGGCTGCGGAGCCGGCGGCGGCGCGGGATTCTTGAACGCCCCAGCGGGAACGGTCGCGACCATCGTGATGGTCGTATCCGGCAGTTTCAGCGACTGTAGTTTCTCGCAAGGAGTCTGCGCAAAGGCAGCGGAGCTTGCCGTAAGAACAAGAGGAATAAGAGTGCGATTCATAATAGGCCCCCGGCCCCTAAGCCAACTCTTGAAAAATTACCACAAGCGCGTGCTGGAAGCCAGGACTTGGTCGATAAGCCTTCTAGTCAATAAGCCCGGTAGAAACTGACGCAACCTTACGACCAGGCGACGAAATAGTGGTAGGCAAAGTTCTGCACGGAAAGTAAGACGATCGCCAATGGTACGAACGGCCTATACGTGTGATGCTGCTACTGGGATTGGGAAAAGAAAGGTACAGATGCGAGCCAAGATTTTAAAGATTACTGCCAGTTCATTGATGTTAGGAGCGTTCTTAGCGCCAATGACGGCGCTGGCCCAGAACGAAGTCCAGCACGGACCGGGCCTGGACTCGCCCGCGGATGGCCGTGGGAACCTGGTGCGTCAGTTGCCCCCACGGGGCCAGTCGGGGACTGGCGGCTCGGTGGTGCAGGGCAATGGCATCAGCTATCATAACGGCCCCGTCATGCGAAACGGCGTCAATATCTACTACATCTGGTATGGGGATTGGTCGCAAGATTCCACTGCCAACGCGATTCTTACGAACTATGCCCAATTCGTGGGCGGTTCCCCCTACTTCAATATCAACACAACCTATGGCGACACCTCGGGGAACGTCCCGAACACGTCTTCGACGATCCGCTATGCAGGCTCTGTGTCTGATTCTGGTTCTCTGGGCACCTCGCTGAGCGATAGCAGTATCTGGACACTGGTGACCAATGCCCTTAAAACTTTGCCGGCAGATCCGAACGGTGTGTATTTCGTTCTTACCGCCCCCTACGTGGCGGAGACTTCGGGCTTTTTATCGCAGTACTGTGGTTGGCATACTTCCAACTACTATGGAAACACTCCCATTCAGTACTCCTTCGTGGGCAACCCTGCGGCCTCACTAGGGTCGTGCTCGGTCCAGTCCACCGGTCCGAACGGCGACGCGCTGGCGGACGCGATGGCCTCGGTGATCGCACATGAACTGGAAGAGGCGGCCACCGATCCCCAACTGAACGCCTGGTACGATTCTTCGGGCGCAGAGAACGCTGACAAGTGCGCCTGGACTTTCGGATCCACCTATCCGACGTCGAATGGCGCGCAGGCCAACATGATGATTGGTTCGCGACACTACCTGATCCAGCAGAACTGGGTGAATGCGGGCGGCGGATATTGCGGTTTATCCTACGTCGGAACGCCAGACTTCAGTTTGTCGGTATCCCCTGCTTCACAAACGGTCACTCCGGGTCAAACTTCCGGTAACTACACCGTAACTGCAGCACCGCTGAATGGGTGGTCGAAATCGGTCGCCTATTCGGTGACCGGAGGATTGCCGGCGGGAGCGTCCGCAAATATCAGCGGGAATGTGATCACCATCAGCACCACGAGCACCACGCCTGGAGGCAGCTACAACTTCACGATTTCGGGCACCGATGGCTCGTTGACCCACACAACATCGGCAACTCTGGTTGTCTCCGTGCCCGCTGCCCCAACGTTCAGCATCAGCATGGGACCGGGTTCACAGTCGCTGAAGCGGCCCGCTAATGGTACTGCAACGGCTACCTACACAGCCACGGTAACCGCAGCCACCGGCTACACAGGCAGCGTAACTCTGTCCTTTGGCGGCGGTACCACCGGCGTGACGATAGCGGCGTCTACTGCCTCGATTTCCGGCGGAAACGGGTCCGCAACGATGACCGTCACCGTGACCTCTAGCGCCAAGAAGGGTAATACCACGCTCACCGTAACCGGGAAGGATGGAACCACGACCAAGTCCGCCTCCGCATCGCTACGCATCAACTAAACAGCAGCATAAGCCAAGTCTGATCGCTAGGCGCCACGCAAGCACTAAAATGCATGTGTGGCGCCTATTTCTATTTCCGGACTCACCAAGCAGTACGGAAAGGTTCGAGCAGTCAATAATCTGAGCCTCGAAGTGATCCCAGGGGAGATCCTCGGATTCCTCGGACTGAACGGCGCGGGCAAAACCACGACGATTAGCATCCTGCTCGATCTCCTTCGACCCAATTCCGGGAACGCGTTCATCCTCGGGCATGATTGCCAGACCGATGGTTTGCAGGCGCGCTTGAATATCGGATATCTGCCCGCAGAAATGGGGATCTACTCCGATCTCACGGGCCGCGAAGTCCTGGATCTTCTCGCGGGCCTGAACGGCCATGCGGTTAATGTGTCGCGCCGGCGTGATCTGCAAGAGCGCCTGGAGTTTCCCGAGAGCGACCTACGTCGCCGGCTGCGGGAATATAGCACCGGCATGAAGCGCAAACTCGGTCTGATACAAGCTTTTCAGTCCGATCCTATGCTCCTGATCCTTGACGAGCCGACCGAGGGTCTCGACCCGCTCATGCAAGAGTCTTTCTATAAGCTGCTGCTGGACGTGAAGCAGGGCGGCCGAACCGTGTTCATGTCCTCGCACGTGCTTTCTGAAGTCGACCGGGTGTGTGACCGAATCGCACTGATTCGCAAAGGCGAGCTGGTGTTGCTGTCGGGAATCGAAGAATTGCGGAAGCTGGCGGCCCGTCCGGTGCGAGTGCTGTTCGCCGAAGACGTGCCCGCTGCAGCGAATCTACCCCCGGGCAACCAAGTCATCGAAACCGGCCCCCGCTCGTGGAACCTGAAAGTCGAAGGTCCACTGGGGCCGTTGCTGCGGGCGATCGCAACGCTACCGGTGCGGGACATCGAAATCGCCGAAGCAAAGCTTGAAGAAGTAATTCTCAAGTACTATCGCGAGGGTGCCGAGTGAGAGCCTCCGCGCTGTTGCTTATTTACTCGCTCAAACGCGTGCGAACTCTGCTGATTACCACCGGCCTCCTGCTCGCAGCGCTCCAACTGGTTCTGATCTTCGTCGGCGGAGCCATCCAGACCTCCGGCGGCTTTGAGCAGCTCAGCTCGCTCCTCCCGCCTTTTGCGCGCCAGCTCCTGGGTCCGGCAGTAGTGACGATGATGTCCTTCTCGGGAATCGTATGCCTCGGATATTTCGAGTTTGCCGTCATGGCAGCATTGATCGCATTAGCGGTGACGCTCGCTACTGTCCCGGCGTCGGAGATCGAGATTGGCTTCATGGACTTGATCCTGGCGCGTTCGCTGGCACGCCACTGGATCATCACGCGTACCATCGTGCTTACGACGCTGGTATCGGCCTTCATGTTGGCGCTGATGGTGGCGGGCACCTGGACCGGATTGCGGCTATTCGCTCCTCCAGGCATCCAGTGGCCGTCGTCGACCCTTATCAATTCTTTAGCCATTAACCTCGGCATGTTGACGCTATGCTGGGGCGGCGTGGCCATGGCGATCGGCGCAGCGTCCAGCCGCCGCAGTTCGGCAGGCGGGGCTGCGGGACTACTGGCGCTGGCAACGTTTCTTCTGGACTATATCGCGCGCTTGTGGCAGCCGGCCGAGAAGATCGCCTGGATATCGCCGTTCCGATACTACAATCCGTTTGATCTGATCACAGGGAAC
>Ga0207687_10001768_pt1 | contig 14854 bp, 10 predicted proteins | sample KBSM54metaG_FD_184399 | JGI IMG/M metagenome (GOLD analysis project Ga0207687, IMG submission 184399) | Miscanthus rhizosphere microbial communities from Kellogg Biological Station, Michigan, USA - KBS M5-4 metaG (SPAdes) (version 2) | ecosystem: Host-associated > Plants > Roots > Rhizosphere >...
CCACAGGGAGGGGTCGGACGCCAGCTGCTCCAGCTCGGTCAGCCGAGTCCGCCGGCCGGGAAGGTCGAGCGTCTTCTCCATCTCCGCCAGCCGGCCCCGCAGGCCCCCGAGGCCGTCGGAGAAGTCCCTCACCGAGCCCGCGCCGGCGATTGCTCCGCGCAATTCCACCCGTGAGGGGGCAACCGCGCGAACTGCTCGCCTATTTGCCGTGGCACAGCTTGAACTTCTTGCCGCTGCCACACCAGCACGGCTGGTTGCGGCCCAGCTTCTCGTGCTCGCTCCTGACCACCTGGGCCACCGTGGGCGAGTCGTCGACGGCCGCCGCCGGCGCCGCCTCGCCGCTCGCCGCCGCCTCCCGCGCCGCCGCCTGCTTGACGCCGGCGGAGCCCGAGGACGGGTCTTCGGGGGCGGAGTACTGCACGTTGATCACGTCCGGCTGGGGGGCGTTCTCGACGACGACCTCCAGGTGCATGACGTAGCGCACGAAGTCGTCGGAGATGGCGTCGATCATCTGGCCGAACATGTCGTAGCCCTCGCGCTGCCACTCGGAGAGGGGGTCCTTCTGGCCCATGGCCCGGAGGTTGATGCCCTCTTGGAGGTAGTCCATCTCGTACAGGTGCTCCCGCCAGCGCTGGTCGAGGATGGAGAGCATGACCCGGCGCTCGATCTCCCGCATCGTGTCCGCGCCCAGCTCCTCCTCCCGCTGCTCGTAGTAGCGCAGGGCCTCGGCCAGCAGGCTCTCCCGGATCTGGCCCGCGCCCGCAGCCGAGGCCAGCTCGTCGGCGACGAAACCGGTGGGGAAGTAGGTGGCGATGTCGTGGAGGAGGCCGTCGAGGTTCCAGTCCTCGGCGTAGTCGGTGGAGCAGAACACGCCCACCTGGCGCTCGATCACGGTGGTGAGGTGGGCGAGGGCCTCCTCCCGCAGGTCGGCCCCGTCGAGGATCTGCTGGCGCCGGCGGTAGACCACCTTGCGCTGCTCGTTCATGACCTCGTCGTATTTGAGGACGTCCTTGCGGATCTCGGCGTTGCGGGCCTCGACCGTGCCCTGGGCCTTCTCGATGGCCCGGGTGACCATCTTGGCCTCGATAGGCACGTCGTCGGGCAGGGCCTTGCCCATCACCCAGGACATGGCGCCGGTGGCGAAGAGGCGCATCAGCTCGTCCTCGAGGGACAGGTAGAAGCGGCTCTCGCCGGGGTCGCCCTGGCGCCCGGAGCGGCCCCGGAGCTGGTTGTCGATGCGCCGGCTCTCGTGGCGCTCGGTGCCGAGCACGTACAGCCCGCCCAGGGCCCGGACCTTGTCGCCCTCGGCCGCGCACTCGTCCTTGTACTGCTTGAACAGCTCCTCGAAGCGGGCCTTGCCCTCGGGGGTGTCGAGGAGGTGGCCCTCGGCCAGGGTGTCGAGGTTGGCCAGGCCCTCGGCGTTGCCGCCGAGGATGATGTCAACGCCCCGGCCGGCCATGTTGGTGGCCACGGTGACGGAGTGCAGCCGCCCCGCCTGGGCCACGATCACCGCTTCCCGCTCGTGCTGCTTGGCGTTGAGGATGGCGTGCTGGATGCCCCGCTTGCCCAGCAGGCGGGACAGCCGCTCCGACTTCTCCACCGAGACCGTGCCCACCAGCACCGGCTGGCCCGACTCGAAGCGCTCGGCGATGTCGTCGACGACGGCGTTGAACTTGGCCTCTTCCGTCTTGTAGATGAGGTCGGGGTGATCCACCCGGATCATGGTGCGGTGGGTGGGGATGGGCACCACGGCCAGGTCGTAGGTGTGGGCGAACTCGGCCGCCTCGGTCTCGGCCGTGCCCGTCATGCCCGCCAGCTTGTCGTACATGCGGAAGTAGTTCTGGAGGGTGATGGTGGCGAGGGTCTGGTTCTCGTGCTTGATCCGGACCCGCTCCTTGGCCTCCACCGCCTGGTGCAGCCCCTCCGACCAGCGCCGACCCTCCAGGATGCGGCCGGTGAACTCGTCGACGATCTTGACCTCGCCGTTCTGGATCACGTAGTCGTCGTCCCGCCGGTACAGCTCCTTGGCCCGCAGGGCGGCCTGGAGCTGGTGGACGTAGTTGGCCGACAGCTCGTCGTAGAGGTTGTCGACGCCGAGGGCCCGCTCGACCTTGGTGATGCCGGCCTCGAGGGGGAAGACGGTGCGCTTCTCCTCGTCGACCTCGTAGTCGTCGTCCCGGGTGAGGGTGCGGACGATGCTGGCGAACTTGTAATAGAGGGCGGCCGCGTCCTGCACCTGGCCGCTGATGATGAGGGGCGTGCGGGCCTCATCGACCAGGATCGAGTCGACCTCGTCGACGATGGCGAAGGAGTGGCCCCGCTGCACCATCTGGTCGCGGGCCATGGCCATGTTGTCGCGCAGGTAGTCGAAGCCGAACTCGTTGTTGGTGCCGTAGGTGATGTCGGCCCCGTAGGCGGCCCGCTTCATCTCCGGCCGGTCGTACCGGGGCAGGACGATGCCGATGGTGAGACCCAGCCACCGGTGGATCTGGCCCATCCACTCCGCGTCCCGCTGGGAGAGGTAGTCGTTGACGGTGATCACGTGCACGCCCCGGCCGCTGAGGCCGTTGAGGTAGACGGGCAGGGTGGACACGAGGGTCTTGCCCTCGCCGGTCTTCATCTCCGCGATCCAGCCGAAGTGGAGGGCGGCCCCGCCCATGAGCTGGACGTCGTAGTGGCGCTGGCCGATGGTGCGCCGGCTGGCCTCGCGGGTGACGGCGAAGGCCTCCATGAGGATGTCGTTGAGGGCGTCGTCGACCCCGTCGGGGCCGGCCCGGTCGAGCCGCTCCCGGAACTCCACCGTCTTGTGCTGGAGGTCGGCGTCGGAGAGACCCTCGATCTCCCGCTCGAAGGCGTTGATGTCGGGCACCAGGGTGGTGAGCGCCTTGAGCTTCTTGCCCTCCCCGGCACGGAGGACCTTCGTCAGGATCGACATGACGCCAGTCTACCGGCGGGCCACCTGGGCGAGATTGGTCGGGTGGTGGACAACGGCGTCGCCGGCCAGGCCAGAATGGGGCCGTGGCCCGGACGGAGGACGAGCTCGGGGAACCGCCCCCCGAGAGCCCGGGGGCAACCGCTGACGGCGCCGGCGTCGGCGTCGGCGCCGGTGTCGACCCGGGCCCGGCCCCGACCCAGGCCGGGTCGCCCGCCCATCCCCCGGCCGACGACGAGGTCACCCCCGAGATCCTGGTCGCGCCCACCGGCTCGGCCCCACGAGCCCCGACCGCCACGCCGCCGCCACCCCGGCCCCGCCCCATGGCGACCCCGGCGGCCGAGCCCGACCGCGACCAGGTCGACTTCACCCCGGTCACCACCTGGCTCCGGACCCGCCGGATCATCGGCCCGCCCCGACCCCGTCGGCCGCCACCGTCGATCCTGATCCCGGCGGCCGAGCGCACCGTGGGTGGGGAGCCGGTCGGCGGCCTCGGCGTCGGGGCTGGCGTCGGGGCTGGCGCGGGCGCGGGCGCGGGCGCGGGCAGCTCCGTGGTCGACCGCCTGCTCGGCGACCGGCGCCCGCAGCCGGCGGCGCCGGGGGAGGGACTGGCCCTGCCCTGGCAGCAGCTCGATTGGACGCCCGACGCCGCCCGGCGCCCGATCGAGAGGGACCGGCTGGCCCGGATCCTCCTGGTGGCGGCCACCGTCGGCTACGTCTGGCTGTTCGCCTACTGGACCATGCGCAACCACGACGGCTACGGCACCCAGGCCTTCGACTTCGGCATCTACGACCAGGGGCTGTGGTTGCTCAGCCGGTTCAAGCGGCCGTTCGTCACGATCATGGGTCGGCACCTGTTCGGCGACCACACGTCGTTCATCCTCCTGCCCCTGGTGCCGGTCTACTGGATCCTGCCGTCGGCCAAGGTCCTCCTCTTCACCCAGGCCGCGGCCCTGGGCGGGGCGGCGGTGCCGGCCTTCCTGCTGGCCCGGGAGAAGCTGCGCTCCGAGCGGCTGGCCGCCCTCCTCGCCTGCGTCTACCTGCTCCACCCGGCCATCGCCTTCGTCAACCTGGAGCAGTTCCACCCCGACGCCTTCGAGCCCATCCTCATCCTCTTCGCCCTGTGGTTCATGGTGAGGAAGCGGTGGGTGGGGTTCCTGATCTGTTGCGCCGTGGTCCTGCTGGTGAAGGAGGACGTGGCCCTCCTGATCTTCCCCCTCGGGCTCTACGTCGCCATCCGCCACGACCGCCGCATCGGCGCCATCGCCTGCATCATGTCGCTGACCATGCTGTCGGCCGCCCTGTGGTGGATCCTGCCCATGTACAACGGGGTGGGCAGCCTGAACTCGTGGCGGGTGCCGTTCGGGGGCGTCGGGGGCCTCGTCAAGACGTTCTTCCTGCACCCGGGCGAGGTGGTCACCTACGCCACCGAGAAACCCCGGACCTGGTACGTGTGGCAGATGTTCACGCCGGTGGCGTTCCTGCCCCTGCTCGACCTGCGCCTGTTCGCGGTGATGGTGGCCCCACTGGCCACCAACGTCCTGAGCACCTTCTATTACCAGTACGACATCCACTACCACTACGGGACGATGATCGTCCCCATGCTGGTGGCCACGACCATCTTCGCCGTGGCCCGGGCCCGGTCGATGGCCGGGCGCCAGATCATGGTGGGCCTGGTGGTGGCCTGCAGCCTGGTGACCGCCTACCTGTGGGGGCCGACCCCCCTCGGCCGCCACGAGGCCCCCATCGCCTCGCCCGACGGCAACTCCATCCCCTACCTGGAGCGGGCCAACCGCATCATCCCCAAGGACGCCGTCCTCTCCGCCTTCTACGGCTACGTGCCCCACTTCGACCACCGGGTGGAGATCTACATGTTCCCCAACCCGTTCAAGGCGTCCTACTGGGGGACCTTCAAGACGGAGGGCCAGCGCCTCCCCCAGGCCGACCGGGTGGAGTACATCCTCCTGCCCACGATCCTCGACCCCGAGCCCCAGGCCGTGCTCGATCAGGTCCGGGACCAGTACGACACCGTGTTCGAGGAGGGCAACGTCACCCTCCTGCGGAAGAAGGGCGTCAGCCCGCCGTAGCCGGGGGGGCGCCCATCTCCTGGCGGACGCCGCCGGGGATGCTCTCCACCGACGATTCCTGGCAGTCGCCGTCGTTGACGTGGCTGTGCTCCCGCTCGGGGACGACCCCGCCGTCGGCGATCGGCGTGGAGAAGACCACCCGGGAGTGGGTCAGGTCGGCGCAACGGGTCAGGGCGCCGAAGTACTCCGTCCACATCACCGACCACCGGCCGAGACCGGTGACCTCGGGCCGGACCCGGATGCGGCCGATGCGGCGGGTGACGGCCGATTCCACGTCGGTGACCGACGCCGCCCACCAGCCGGGCGCGTCGGTGGCGATCCGCAGGCGGTAGGCACGGCCGGCCTCCCACGGGTAGGAGATGCGGCAGCTCCAGCCGGTGCCCTCCCCCGCGAACGGCCCCGGGTGCTCGCCCTCGGCGCCGAGGGCGTCCCAGATGGAGAAGATGGCGATTCGGTCGAGGCGGGTGGGGGTGAGGTTGCCCCACGTCTGCAGGCCCAGGTAGCCGCCGTCGCCCCCCTCGAGGCGGAACTGGTGGGCCCAGAACCAGGGGGTGAGGGGCCCGGGGTCGACCTCGGGGACGAGGACGTGCTCGAAGCCGGCGAAGCCCCCGTCGGACGGGGGCGGCGGCCAGAACCACTCGGTGTAGGTGCCCCGGGGACGGAGGGGGCTCAGGTGCCCGAGCTCACGGGGCGGTCTCGATCTGGGCCCGCAGCTGCAGCTTCACCAGGATGTTGGCCACGTGGTTGCGCACCGTGTTCTCCGACACGCCCATGCGCTCGGCCACGTCGTGGTTGCCCATCCCCAGGGCGATCAGCTTGAGGACCTCGACCTCCCGCTCCGACAGCCGGGGCCCGGACGCCAGCACCGCGTCCTTGAGCGCGCCGACCGCGCCCTCGAACTCGCTGAGCAGCTTCGACGCCAGCGACGGCGAGATGAGGCTCTGGCCCTCGTAGACGGCCCGCACCGCGTCGGCCACCTCCTCGATCGAGACCTCCTTGAGGAGGTAGCCGTTGGCGCCGGCCTTGACCGCCCCGTAGAGGTCGTCCTCCTCGTCGCTCACGGTGAGGACGATGATCCGGGTGGCGGGGAACAGCTGGCGGATGATGCGGGTGGCCTCGATGCCGCCCAGGCGGGGCATGCGCACGTCCATCAGCACGACGTCGGGCGCCAGCTCCTCCACCCGGGCCACCGCCTGCTCGCCGTCGGCCGCCTCGGCCACGACCATGATGTCCTCCTCCGCCTCCAGGACCATGCGCAGGCCCTTGCGGAAGAGGTCGTGGTCGTCGCAGACCAGCACCCGGATCGGCTCGCCGCCTGCCATCGGTCAGCGGGCCCGGTTAGTTGGCATCGATGAGACCGACGTCGCCGTCGTGGCGGCGGTAGACGACGGCCGCCACACCGGTGTCGGCGTTGGTGAAGAAGTAGAAGTCGTGACCCAGCATGTCCATGTGCAGCGCCGCTTCCTCGGGGGTCATGGGCTTGATGTCGAAGCGCTTGCTCTTGACGATCCGGGACTCGTTCGTATCGACCTCGGCGTCGCGCTCGTCGCCGGGAGGCTGCCGGTCCTGGTGACCCGAGTCTACCGGCCGGCGGGGATGGGTCCTGCTCTGCAGGCGTGACTTGAGCTTCTCCATCTGGTGCTCGAGCTTGTCGATGACGCGGTCGACCGAGGCGAAGGCGTCGGACGAGGCGGCCTTGGCCCGGATGACGTGGCCGTGGCCCCAGACGGTGACCTCACAGACCTCCTTGGCCGAGATGCGGGGGTTCTTCTCCTCCGAGAAGTGGATCTCGGCGTGCTCCCAACCGTCGAGGTGGCGGCTGAGGCGGGAGACCTTCTCCTCGGCGGTGGCCCGCAGGCCGTCGGACACCTCGACGTTGCGTCCTCGAATCGTGACGTCCAATTTGTCGCTCCTTGGTCTAGGGCGTAGCCGTGTGCGGCTGACCTGGTCTTTGCCCCCACACTCGCCTGCTGGGGAGCTCACGGGCCCCGGCGGCGGCGGTCGTCGGTGACGACCCGGCACCGCCTGTGGTTCCCGTTTTCCTCCCTCTCCCGCCGGCGCCCGCCAATCGGGCGCCCACGAGGCAGGGCTTACTCCTAAGCCGCACCATGCTCAGCAACCACGGGTTGCCTTACGTGGGTCGTTTTGCCTGCGACTGGCCTCGACTTTCAACCACAGACCCGCACACGGCCACACGCTCGGAGTGTAGGCCCGGGCCCGCGGGGGGGCGACGAACCGGGGTTCGCGCCGCGGCCACGACGTGGACCTCCCGGGCGCCGGCGGCTCGTAGGGCCCGGGTGGCGGCGGCCACGGTGGCGCCACTGGTGACCACGTCGTCGACGAGGAGGACGGCCGGGGGCGCGGGGCGGGCGGGACGGAAGGCGGGCCCCGTGCGGCGGGCGTCGAGGGGCTGGCCGGTCTGGGCCGGGCCCGGCCGGCGGAGGAGCAGCCGCCGGCAGGGGACGCCCAGGCGCCGGGCGACGGCCCGGGCCAGCAGCTCGGCCTGGTCGAACCCCCTCTGGCGGCGGCGGGCGGAGGTGGTGGGCGCCCACGTGACCACGTCGACCGGCCGGGTGACGAGGCGGGCCAGGCCGTCGGCGAGGAACGGGAGCGACGAGCGGGCGTTGCGGTACTTCAGCCGGGCCACGAGCTCCCGGCCCGCCCCGTCGTAGGCGAGGAGGGCGAGGCAGGAGTCGACGGGGGCCGGCGGCGGGAGGGCCGGCGCCCGCCGGAGATCGGCCCTGCACGCCGGGCACGGCGCCGGCCCGAGGGCGCCGCACACCGCGCATCTCGTCGGCAGGAACACGCCGGCGGAGGTTACGACGGGGGAGCGACACTCCCGCGATCGAGCTGCACCGTCGAGAGCTCTAGCCGAGGTGGGCCCGGTACTCCTCGGTCGACACCAGCCAGGCGACGAGGTACTCGGAGCGGACGCCCCGGCCGATGGCGTCCACCCACCAGGCCCGCAGGGCGGGATCGGGTCCGTGCCCGAGGTAGCGCTGGTAGGCGGCGTCCACCAGGCGGCCGCGCGCCGCCGGGTGGAGGAGCACGAGCACCGCCAGCGCGGTGCGGCTGTAGCCGCTGCGGACGACCGCGGCCAGGGCGGCCCGGCTCGACGCGTCCGGCCGCACCCCGAAGACGTCGAGGAAGAGGGCGTCGACGAAGCCTTCGGGGGAGCCGCCGGACCGGACGTAGAAGTCGTCGGAGCCCAGGAACAGGGCGGGCGCGATCTCGACGATGGCGCCGGCGGCCATGGCGTCGACCAGCGCCGCCGACTGCCCGGGATCGGGCGCGTGACCCAACCGGGGCGCGGCCTCCTCGGCCACCCGACGGAGCCGGTACTCGCGGGTGCCGACGAGGGCCACGGCCAGGTCGATACGACCGGCGGCGGTGCCGGCGATCGGGCGCCAGGCGGCCGACTCCCCTGGCGTGGGGGGCCGCCCCAGGAGATCACCCCCCAGGCGATCGATGTAGCGGGCGACGGGGTCGAGCACCGGCACGGGGGGCGCCAGGTTGCGCAGGACGACCAGCCCCGGCTCGTAGGCGCCGATCGCGACGTCGGGGCGGCCGTCGCTGCTGAGGTCGGCGACCACCAGCCCGCGGTCGTCGTGGCCGGAGTTGGTCGGCAGCGAGTAGGCGTCCTCCGGCCCCAGGCGTCCGTTGGCCTGCTGGAGCCGAACGCCGACCGGCCCGCCGCCATGGGTGATGACCAGGTCGCCGTCACCGTCGCGGTCGACGTCGGCCACCCGCACGGCCTCGGCCTGGAAGCTCTCGTACGTGACCGGCGGGCCCAGGGTCCCGCCCGCCGTCTGGGCCATCACCGCCACGTCGTCGTGGTCGAGACTTCCGAGGACGTACCCCTGGGAGAAGGCGACGTCGGCCCGACCGTCGCCCGTGAGATCGCCGACCGTCATCGGGCCCGCGGACCAGTCCGGGATCGGGTAGACGGCCGGGTCCGCGAACGACCCATCCGGCCCCTGACCGAAGACCTCGACCGACTGGGGGCGGAACGGGGCGTAGGTGACGAGGTCGGGCCGGCCGTCGCCGGTGACGTCGCCCACCGCGACCGAGGAGTGGTAGGCGGTGGAGACGGTGGCGACGGGGCCCAGCGTCGTCCCGTCGGAGCCGTCGTAGACGACGATCCCCGAGGATCCGGTCATGACGATCTCGGCCGCGCCGTCCCCGTCGAGGTCGGCCACGTCGACGTCGGAGCCGGCGGCGAGCTCGATGAACTTGCGGTCGGCGAACCCCCCGTCGCGCTGCATGAACAGGTCGATCCCGTACCACTTGCGCAGGACGAGGTCGGTGTCGCCATCGCCGTCGATGTCGCCCGCGGCCAGGAACACGTCGGCGGAGACCCCGTCGGTGTCGTAGCGCACGACCTTGGCCAGCGACCCCGTCGGTCCCTGGAGGAAGACGAAGAGCTTGTGGTCATTGGCCGGATCGGTGTGGCCGGCGGTGGCCATGGCCACGTCGGGCCGTCCGTCCCCGTTGAAGTCGCCGGTCGCCAGTCCCTGCGAGCGGCTCGACACGCCGTACGTCTGGGGTTCGAGGAAGAGCGGCGCGGTGCTGCAACACGGCCGGGTGGACGTGTTCGCGGGCAGGGAGGCGGTGGACGTGGTGGTCGAGGGCGCCGCCGCCCGGCCCACCAGGACGACGAGGCCGCTCTGCGAGTCGGCGACGACGACGTCGGTGCGGCCGTCACCGCTGACGTCGCCCAGCGCCATCATCTTCGGGAGCACGTGGTCGCCACCCGGCATCGGGAAGGAGCGCTTCGGATCGAGGCTGTGGTCGGCGGCCTGGGCGTGCACCGAGACCGACTGGAACCCGGCGTGGAGGACGACCAGGTCGGTGCGATGGTCGCCGTTCACGTCCCCGGCCGCCACCGAATCGGGGCTGTCGGTGGTGGCGTAGCCGATCTCCGGGGCCAAGGTGCCGTCCGCCCGTTGGGAGAGGATCTTGGCCCGGCTGCCGGGCTGGTTGCCACCGCCGACGTAGGCCACGTCGAGGCGCCCGTCCCCGTCGAGATCGCCGATGGTGACACCGTTGCACTGGAAGTCCGTCGTCGGGTACACGGCGGGCGGCGCGAACGAGCCGTCCGCCGCCTGGGCGTACACCCGCAGCTCGGCGCCGTTGCAGGTCAGGACGTCCGGACGCCCGTCGCCGGTGAGGTCGCCGACTTCGAGCTCGACCTGGCGGCCGGCGGCCACGATCACCGGCGGGGCGAACCCACCCCCGCCCTGGCCCCGGAGGACGACCACCTCACCCTCGAAGGCCGTCGGGCCGATGCGAAACGTCTTGACGACCAGGTCGGCGACACCGTCGCCGTCGACGTCGGCCACGACCACCTGCTGGGCGCCGGCCACCGGGACCGCCACCGCCGCAGCCAGCGCGCCGAGCCGTTGGAGGTACACCTCGACCGAGTGGCCGGTGGCCAGGGCGGCGTCGTCGCGGCCGTCACCGTCGAGGTCGCCCGCGGCCATGCCCCCTTCGGAGTCGTAGTCGAGCCGGGTGGCGAGGGTCTGGACGCGGGTGAGCGACCCGTCCGGCGCCTGGGCGAACAGGTCGACGTGGTCGGCGTCGGGGTGGTTGGTGTAGTCGTTGTCCTCGGCGCTGACCACGACGTCGCCCCGACCGTCGCCGGTGAAGTCGCCGACGGCCACGCCCCGGGCCCGGCCCACGTCGTGGGTGACGTAGGGCGCGAAGACGGGCGTCGGCGCCATCGCCTGGGCCGTCCCCCCGAGCAGGGCGACGACGGGCACCAGGGCGACCGACACGAAGACGGCGAGCAGCCGGTCGATCCGGAGCCCGCCGATGGGGGATCGGCGTCTGCCCCGCGACCCTGGTTCCGCGGTGGGCAGCATGTCCCTCGGGCTATCGACATCCGGGCCCCCTGACTGGAGGGCCGCCCGAGAACCGGGCTAGGTGCCCACCGTCCACGAGGTGAGGTACTCCTGCTGCTCCGGCGTGAGGACGTCGATGGTGATGCCCATCGTGTCCAGCTTGAGCCGGGCGACCTCCTCGTCGATCAGCGGCGGGACGTCGTAGACCCGGGCCTCCAGCTCACCCCGCTTGCTCAGGACCCATTCCGCGCACAGGGCCTGGTTGGCGAAGCTCATGTCCATGACCGCGGCCGGGTGACCCTCGGCCGCCCCCAGGTTGACCAGACGGCCCTCGGCCACGACCAACAGCCGGCGCCCGCCCAGGTCGAAGGCCTCGACCGACGGCCGCGCCGCCTTGCGGCCACCGGCGGCGGCGGCCATCTCGGCCAGCGCGTTGAGGTCGATCTCGATGTCGAAGTGGCCCGAGTTGGCCAGGATGGCCCCGTCCTTCATGACCTCGAAGTGCTCCCGCCGCAGCACGTCGCGGTCGCCGGTGACGGTGATGAAGATGTCGCCCTCGCGGGCGGCGTCGGCCATCGGCATGACCCGGAAGCCGTCCATGGTGGCCTCCAGGGCCCGCAGGGGGTCGACCTCGCAGACGATGACGTGGCCGCCCATGCCCGACGCCCGGCTGGACACGCCCTTGCCGCAGTAGCCGTAGCCGGCGACCACGATGGTCTTGCCCGCCAGCAGCACGTTGGTGGCCCGGATGATCCCGTCGAGGGTGGACTGGCCGGTGCCGTAGCGGTTGTCGAACATGTGCTTGGTGTTGGCGTCGTTGACGGCCACGATCGGGAACTTGAGGGCCCCGTCGATCTCCATCGCCCGCAGCCGGATGACGCCGGTGGTGGTCTCCTCGGTGCCGGCGATGACCTCGCCGACCTGGTCGGGGCGCTCCCGGTGCAGGCGGGAGACGAGGTCGCACCCGTCGTCCATGGTGACCTGGGGGTGGGCGTCGAGGATGGCGTCGAGGTGGCGGAAGTACGTCTCGGTGTCCTCGCCCTTGATGGCGTAGGTGGGGATGCCGTCGTCGAGGGCCAGGGAGGCGGCCACGTCGTCCTGGGTCGAGAGGGGGTTGGACGCGGACGCGACCACGGTGGCGCCGCCCGCCTTCAGCGTGCGCAGGAGGTTGGCCGTCTCGGTGGTGATGTGGAGGCAGGCGGCGATGGTGACGCCCTCCAGCGGCCGCTCCTTCTCGAACCGGGCCCGGATGCTGGCCAGCACCGGCATGTGGCTGTCGGCCCATGCGATGCGCTGGCGGCCGAGCTCGGCCAGGGAGGCGTCGGCGAAGTCGCCGGCGGGGGTGGGAGCGGTGTCTGTCATGGGCGGGTGCTCTCTTCCGGAGGGTTCGGGTTGGATTCGTCGGAGCTGCGTTCGCCGGCCGAGGTGGCCAGCGCCGTCTTGATGAAGTCCTGGGCCGGGATCGGCCCCGGGTCGAGGCCCTCCTGCAGGGCCATGTGGATCGACGTGACGTCGCCCACGAGGATCAGGTCGAGGAGCTGGGCCAGCTCGCCCTCGCCCTCCGCGATCACCTCCTCGATGCCGGCCACGACCTCGTCGAGGAGGCGGTAGGTCAGCTCGAAGCGGTGCATCACCTGGGGGTGCTCGAAGTCGTGGCGGAGCGCGACCAGGGTGAGGATCTGGCGGGTGACGTCGCCGTGCTGGCCCCAACCCGACACCTCGTTGTGGCACAGCTCGGGCTGGGTGTTCCAGAAGGCGGGCACCTTGGCGTTCTCGTTCATGCTCGACTTCCACCGGGAGGCGGCGGCCGCCCCCACCGGGCCTCCGCCGTGGATCACGGGAATGGTGCGCCCGATGCTGCGGGCCAGCGTCTCGGCCACGTTGCCCGGCTTCGTCAACTGGTCCCGGCGGATGGTGAGCTGCTCGACGGCGGCGTGGACCCACGCCGTGGCCCCCGGGAAGAGCCCGATGTCCTCCAGCACGGCCAGGGCGGGGATGGCCAGGGCCCCCAGGCCGGTGCGGGGCTGGGGGATGCCGGGCGGGATGCGCACGAGGGGGACCTCCCACGCCTCGGCCAGCCGGGCCAGCTCGCCGCCGGTGGTGATGGCCACCACCCTGGCCCCGGCCAGCGCCGCCTCGGTGACCGCCTCCACCGTCTCCTCGGTGTCGCCCGAGAACGACACCGCGAACACGAGGGACCCGTCGCCCACGAAGGCGGGCACGTTGTAGCCGCGCAGGGCGAGGGCGGGCACGGGCAGGAACGGCGCCGCCGCCGCCACCATGACGTCGCCGGCGACGGCGCTGCCCCCCATCCCCAGCACGACGATGTTCTCGATCTCCTCGTGGTCGGGGAGACCCTCGAGGCCGTGGGCCGCGGCCATGGCCTCGGCCACCTGCTCGGGCAGTCTGAGGGTGGCCTCCAGGATGCCCTGGGTGTCGAGCGGGATGCGGGCGGTGGCGGTCACGGCTGAAATGTAGGCCGGATGCCGTCGGCCTCGGCCTTGTCCGTCAGCCGGGCGTGCTCGGCGTCGTCGACCGCCTCCGCCTCGTCGATGAGCATGATGGGGATGCCGTCGCGGATCGCGTACCGCCGGTGGGTGCGGGGGTTGTAGAGCGAGTCCTCGTCGGCGAAGTAGAGCAGCGGGCCCCGGTCGGCGGGGCAGGCCAGGATCTCCAGCAGGCGAGGGTCGAGCGCCATGGCCGTCACTTCCCGGCCATCAGGTCGCGTACCTCGGCCACGTGGGCCTGGCACGACGCCCGGTCGGCGGCCTCCAGGTTGAGCCGGAGCACGGGCTCGGTGTTGGACGCCCGCAGGTTGAACCACCAGTCGCCGAAGTCGAGGGTGAGCCCGTCGACCCGCTCCTGGGTGGCGTCGGGGTAGGCCGCCGCCACCCGCTCGACTACCGCCTGGGGGTCGTCGACGGTGACGTTGATCTCGCCCGAGCCGGCGTAGCGCTCGAACGGCTGGCGCAGCTCCGACAAGGGCTGGTCGGCCTTCGACAGCAGCTCGAGCACCACCAGGGCGGCGATGATGCCGGAGTCGGCCCGGAAGTTGTCGGCGAAGTAGTAGTGGCCGCTGTGCTCGCCGCCGAACACGGCGCCCGTCTCCGCCATCACCGACTTGATGAACGAGTGGCCGACCCGGGTGCGCACCGGCGTGCCCCCTCGCTCGGTGACCACCTCGGGCACCGCCTTCGAGCAGATCAGGTTGTAGAGGATGGTGGCCCCGGGGTGCTTCTCCAGCATCGACGCCGCCACCATGGCCGTGGTGGTCGAGCCCGAGATGGGCTGGGCCCGGTCGTCGACGAGGAACACCCGGTCGGCGTCGCCGTCGAAGGCGAGCCCGACGTCGGCGCCCACCTCCAGCACCCGGGCCTGCAGGTCCTTCAGGTTCTCGGGCTGGATGGGGTCGGGGGCGTGGTTGGGGAAGGTGCCGTCGAGCTCGGCGTACATCAGCTCGACGTCGAAGGGCAGGCCCTTGAACACCTCCGGGGCGACGAGGCCGCCCATGCCGTTGCCGGCGTCGGCCACCACCTTCAGCGGGCGCAGCACGGAGCGGTCGACGAAGGAGCGCACGTGGTCGCCGAACTCGCCCAGCAGGTCGAGGCGGGTGACGGAGCCGGTCGGCGGCTTGGCCGGGGCGCCGCGCTCGAGGGCGTCCTCGACCATGGCCTGGATGTCGCGGAGGCCGGTGTCCTGACCCACGGGGCGGGCTCCGGGCAGGCACAGCTTGATCCCGTTGTACCTGGCCGGGTTGTGGGACGCGGTGAGCATGGCGCCGGGCGCGTCGCGGCTTCCGGCGGCGTAGTACATGGTGTCGGTGGAGATGAGGCCGAGGTCGACGACGTCGGCGCCCTCGCCCGTGGCCCCCTCGGCGAGGGCGGCCGACAGGTCGACCCCGGAGCCCCGCATGTCACGTCCCATGAGGATGCGGCTCGCCCCGGTGAAGCGGGCGAAGGCGGCGCCGACGGCTCGGGCGATGGACGCGTCGA
>Ga0207687_10001769_pt1 | contig 14852 bp, 18 predicted proteins | sample KBSM54metaG_FD_184399 | JGI IMG/M metagenome (GOLD analysis project Ga0207687, IMG submission 184399) | Miscanthus rhizosphere microbial communities from Kellogg Biological Station, Michigan, USA - KBS M5-4 metaG (SPAdes) (version 2) | ecosystem: Host-associated > Plants > Roots > Rhizosphere >...
GATGGCGTCGGCGTCGCCGCCGAGGACGGTGCGGTGCTCCTCGTCGACGACGGTGCCGTCGTAGGAGATGCGGAAGATCTGGTCGAACTCCAGCTGCCAGCCGACCTCGGCCACCAGGATCTCGACCTCCATGGGCTTCATCTCGTGGGTGAAGACGTTGCCCAGGAGCTGGGCGAAGGCGTTGGCCAGGGAGCGGGAGTCGACGTCCTCCCGGGAGTAGCTGTAGCCCTTGAGGTCGGCGTGGCGGATGCCGGCCGTGCGCAGGGAGTCGAACTCGCTGAACTTGCCCACCCCGGCGAAGGCGATCCGGTCGTAGATCTCGGCCACCTTGTGCAGGGTGCGGGACGGGTTCTCGGCGCACAGCAGGATGCCCTTGTCGTAGCTGAGGGCGACCAGGGCCCGGCCCCGGGCGATGCCCTTGCGGGCGTAGTCGGCCCGGTCCTTCATGACCTGCTCCGGCGCGACGTAGTACGGCATGCTCATTTGCGCTGCCCCTCGGTCATGCGGGCGATCAGGTGCTGGAACCGTTCGGCGACCTCGGCGTCGCTGACCCGGGCGAAGCCGTCCACGGTGATGGTGGCCACCGTCGGGTAGATGCCCCTGACAGGGTCGGGACCGCCGGTGGCGGCGTCCTCGTCGGCCGCCTGGTAGAGGGACTCCACCGCCAGCTCGATGGCCGCGGCCCGGTCGAGGCCCTTGCGGTAGCCGAGCTTGATCGTGGTGCGGGCGTCCCGCCCGCCGGAGCCGGTGGCGTGGAAGTCGGTCTCCTCGTAGCGGCCGCCGGTCATGTCGTACTTGAAGATGCGCCCGCACCGCCGGCGCAGGTCGTAGCCGGCGTAGATGGGCACCACCGCCAGCCCCTGCATGGCCAGGGGCATGTTGTCGCGGACCATGTGGCCCAGCTTGTTGGCCTTTCCCTCGAGGCTGAGGGCGATGCCCTCCACCTTCTCGTAGTGCTCGAGCTCGGTCTGGAAGAGCCGGACCATCTCCACCGCCGGCCCCGCCGCCCCCGCGATCGACACCCCCGAGTGGCGGTCGGCGGGGAAGACCTTCTCGATGTCGCGGTCGGCGATGCTGTAGCCCTCGGTGGCCCGGCGGTCACCCGCCATGAGCACGCCGTCGACGTAGACGACGGCCACGATGGTGGTGGCGTGGACGATGCGGTCGGGGGCCATCGCCGTCGTCGGCGCCGGCGGGGTGAGCCCGCTGCGCCGGAGCAGCTCGGAGAAGCTGGGCCCGGGGTCCTGTCCCTGCCCGAAGAAGGGGAGTGTCATCGGGGACGGAGGCTAGCGCCGCCGGTACGCTCTCTTCTCATGGGAGACATCGGCTTTGAGGAACGGGTCGGCGACGCGACGGAGGCGGGCCAGCCCCTCACCGTGATCGGGCGACGGCTGGAGCCGGGCGACCTGGCGCCCGACTTCGAGCTCGACCAGCTCGACGACGAGGGTCTCCACACGGTGCGCCTGAGCGACACCAAGGGCTTCGTCCGGGTCCTCAGCGTCATCAACTCGATCGACACGCCGGTGTGCGACGTCCAGACCAAGAAGCTCGAATGGCAGCTCGACGGCGCCCGCCTCCTCACCGTGAGCATGGACCTGCCCTTCGCCCAGGCCCGGTGGGTGCGCGAGGCGTGTGTACGCAGCCCCCAGGCGTCGGCCCACCGCAGCGAGGACTTCGGTCGCGACTACGGGGTCCTCATCAAGGAGTGGCGGGCCCTCCAGCGGGCGATCTTCGTCATCGACGGCACGGGCCACGTCCGCTACGTCGAGTACGTCGTCGACCAGGACATGGAGCCGGACTACAACAAGGTCGTCGACGCGGTGCTGGACGCCATCGTCACCACCGAGACGGCCAACTGCGCCTGCGACACCGAGGGTGGCGGCTGCAGCTGACGGGCGGCCGTCAGTGCACGTAGGGGCAGTGGCGGCAGCCTGACTCGCAGCAATAGCCCCGGGACACGTGGGCCGCGGCGGTGAAGACGTAGAGACCGGTGACGGGGTCGATGTAGGAGAACTGGCCGCTGTCGAGCGCCTTCTGGTGGGCGGCGAGGATGCGCTCGCGCTGGGGGTGGTCGGGCGCCAACCGGCTCGGGTGGGGCTCGGAGAGGGGCCGGGCGTCGAGCTTGGGACGGATGAACACTGCGGGGGTGGCCTCAGGCTGGTCGCCGCAGCTGCCGGGCCCGCTCCCGGATGCGGGCGACCTCGTCTTCGATCGGCAGGCAGGACTCGAGGTAGCGGATGGCCGCCCGCAGCAGCCCGAGATCGTCGTCGAAGTCGCCCAAGGCGTTGTTGCACCGGAAGCAGAGGATGCCCCGCAGCTGCCCCGACTCGTGATCGTGATCGAGGTGCAAGCTGCTATCGGGCCTCGGCTCCCGCCCACAAATCGCACATCCACCGCCCTGCTGCGCGAGCAATTCGTCGTAATGCTCAACGGTGATGCCGTACTTGCGCTTTAAATGCCCTGCCCGCTGCCGCTCCTTGCCTCCGGGGGTGCTGCGGGCTCGCCGTTGATTCGCTCGGAACCGTTCGAGGTTCTCCTCACGCCACTTCTGCGCTCGGGCGATGTTCTCGTCACGTACGAGGGGGTACCGAGCCTTCGCTCGAGCTGCAAAGTAAGCCTTGCAGTCACCCCGCAGGCCATCTCGGGTTCCCGACGCTCGGTAGAAGTCCGTCAGGGGCTTCTCCAGCCCACACTTCGTGCAGGTCTTCATGCGTTCATTCTAGCGAATACACGTTCGTTCGTCAAGTCATTAAGACTTGCACGTAACGCCTATTGGCCGCCCTTCTGGACATAGGAACGAACAAACTCCTCTGCGTTGTCCTCGAGGACTTCATCGATTTCGTCCAATAGATCGTCGAGCTCGGCCTTCAATTTGTCGCCTTGCTTGGACGTCGCCGGGAGCTCCTCGACGACGTCTTCGGTGCGACTGGTGGTGGCCTTGCGCTTCTGCTCTCGTTCCGGCATGACTCAACTCCTCCTACGTCGAACCCAGGGCTTCAAGCAGCTGGGCCGGGGTTCGGCACGTCTCGAACAAGCTATCGACGTGGGCGGCCGTTCCCCTTAGGGGTTCCATCATCGGAACCCGGCGGAGGGGGTCGGTGCCCAGGTCGAAGACCAGGGAATCCCAGTTGGCGGCCGCGATCGACGATCCCCACCGCTGCAGGCAGCGGCCGCGGAAGTAGGCCCGGGTCGACCGGGGCGGCTCGGTCATGGCGTCGACGACCTCGGCGTCGGTGGTGAGGCGCTCCATCCCCAACCGGGCGAAGAGCGAGCGTCCGGGACGGACGTCGTGGTACTGCAGATCCAACGCCGCCAGCTTGGGGTCGTTCCAGCCCAGCCCGTGACGCTCCTTGTAGGCCTCGACCATCCGCTTCTTGGCCACCCAGTCGAGTTGGCCGGCCAGCGACGACGGATCGTCCTCCAGGCCGGTGAGCACCGCCTCCCAGCGGTCGAGCACCATCCGGCCGACCTCGGCCCCCACCGCCTCCAGACCCCGGCTCTCGGCGTACTTCTTGGCCCGGTCGAGGGTCTCCCACTGCATCTCGAGGGCGGTCATGCGGCGGCCGTCGGCCAGCTCCAGGGGCCGCCGCAGGGTCAGGTCGTACGAGACCTGGCGGTGGGCGGCGACGGGGTGGGCCAGCGACAGGTCGAGGCCGTGGAGCTCGTCGTCCTCGATCATGGCCAGCACGAGGGACGTGGTGCCGACCTTGAGGAAGGTGGAGACCTCGGCCAGGTTGGCGTCGCCCACGATGACGTGCAGGCGGCGGTACTTGAGCGAGTCGCAGTGGGGCTCGTCGCGGGTGTTGACCAGGGGCCGCTTGAGGGTGGTCTCGAGGCCGACCTCCTCCTCGAAGAAGTCGGCCCGCTGGGTCAGCTGGAAGGGGACCTCGGCCGAGGTGACCCCGGGCGCCTCCGACCCCACCTTGCCCGCCCCGGTGTAGATCTGGCGGGACACGAAATGGGGCAGGACGTGGTGCACGACCCGGGCGAAGGGCACGGCCCGGTCCATGAGGTAGTTCTCGTGGGTGCCGTAGGAGTTGCCCTTGCGGTCGGAGTTGTTCTTGTAGACGGCGATCGACTGGCCGGGCGGCAGGACGTCGCACGCGTCCTCGATCGACTGGGCCAGGATGCGCTCGCCCGCCTTGTCGAAGCGCACCAGCTCCAGGGCGTCGGCGCACTCGGGCGTGGAGTACTCGGGGTGGGCGTGGTCGACGTAGTAGCGGGCCCCGTTGGTGAGCACGGCGTTGACCAGGTGGGTCTCGATCTCGGGCGCCGACGGGCCCTCCCGGGAGAAGCCGCGGGCGTCACGGCCGGGCGACTCGTCCTCGAAGTCCCACGCCACCTTGCGCTGGAGGCGGGACACGTAGGAGTTGATCAGCAGGGACGAGGCGGTGATGGGGTTGGATTCCCCGCCCCGCAGGATGATCCCGTACTCGGTCTCGATCCCGCAGACCTTGCGAACAGCCATCGCGGGACCCTATCCCCCGCGGGAGCCCGGCGGGACAGAACGGGCCTTTCCGAGCCGGCCGTGCCCGCCGCCGAAGGCGGCCCCTATCGGCTGGCCCCCCGCCGGCCGCAGGCCGGCACGCCGTTGGGGGGAGGGTTCGGGAGGGGGGCCTGCCCCCCTCCCGTCAAAGATACTGGCCCGTGCCAACGCGCTCGATGGCCCGGCCGCCGGTGGCTTCCTTGCCCTCGGAGAGGAGCGTGCGCACGTAGACGATGCGCTCGCCCTTCTTGCCCGAGATCTTGGCCCAGTCGTCGGGGTTGGTGGTGTTGGGCAAGTCCTCGTGCTCCTTGTACTCCTGCTTGATGGATTCCAGCAGGTCGGAGGTGCGGATCCCGCCCGTGCCGCCGGCGATGCGGCGCTTGATGGCCAGCTTCTTGGCCCGGCGGACGATGTTCTCGATCATGGCGCCGGAGGAGAAGTCCTTGTAGTAGAGGATCTCCTTGTCGCCGTTCTGGTAGGTGACCTCGAGGAACCGGTTGGCGTCGTCGTCCATGTACATCTCCGCCACCGTGCGCTCGATGATCACGTCGACCGCCTTCTGCGGGTCGCCGCCACCCAGCGACTCCACCTCGCCCGCGTCGAGGGGCAGCTCGGCCAGCAGGTAGCGGCTGAAGATCTGGGCCGCGGCCCGCTCGTTGGGCCGCTCGATCTTGATCTTCACGTCGAGGCGACCGGGACGGAGGATGGCGGGGTCGATCAGGTCCTCCCGGTTGGAGGCGCCGATGACGATGACGTTCTTGAGCGTCTCCACCCCGTCGATCTCGGCCAGGAGCTGGGGGACGATGGTGGCCTCCATGTCGGAGCTGATGCCCGTGCCCCGGGTGCGGAACAGCGAGTCCATCTCGTCGAAGAAGACGATGACCGGCCACCCCTCCTCCGACTTCTCCCGGGCCCGTTGGAAGACCAGCCGGATCTGGCGCTCGGTCTCCCCGACGTACTTGTTGAGCAGCTCCGGGCCCTTGATGTTGAGGAAGTAGCTGCGGGCGTTCTTGTCGCCCGTCACCTCGCTCACCTTGTGGGCGAGGGAGTTGGCCACCGCCTTGGCGATGAGCGTCTTGCCGCAGCCGGGAGGCCCGTAGAGGAGGATGCCCTTGGGCGCGGGCAGCTTGTACTCCTCGAACAGGGCCCGGTGGATGAAGGGCAGCTCGACGGCGTCGGTGATGGCCTCGATCTGGCTGTCGAGGCCGCCCACGTCGGCGTAGGAGACGTCGGGGACCTCCTCCAGCACCAGTTCCTCCACCTCGGGACGGGGCAGGCGCTCGAGAAGCAGGCCGGTGCGGGGGTCCATGAGGATGGTGTCGCCCGCCCGCAGCTTGGTGCCGATGAGCTTGTCGGCCAGCTCGACGACCCGCTCGTCGTCGGCCCGGCCCACCACCATGGCCCGCACGCCGTCGTCGAGGAGCTCCTTGAGGGTGACGACCTCGCCGCTGACCTCGGTGCCCCGGGCCATCACGACGTTGAGCGACTCGTTGAGGACGACCTCCTGGCCCCGGACCAGCTCGTCGTCGTCGAGCTCGGGATGCAGGGCCACCCGGATCTTGCGGCCGGACGAGAACACGTCGACGGTGCCGTCGTCGTTGCGGGCCAGGAACGTGCCGTAGGCGGACGGCGGCTGGGTGAGCTTCTCCACCTCCCGGCGCAGCTCGGCGATGTGCTCGCGGGACTCGCGCAGGGTGTAGGACAGCTTCTCGTTCTGGGACACGGCCTGGGCCAGCTGGCCCTTGGTCTCCAGGAGGCGCTCCTCGAGGGTGCGCACCCGCTTGGGGGCGTCCTGGAGCTTGCGCCGGAGCTGGACGATCTCCTCCTCCAGGACCTTGACCTGCTCGAGCAGGGTGCCGACCTGCTGCTCGTAGGAGCCCAGTCGACGTTCGTACTCGGAGTTGCTCGAGTGGACCACCTCCTCCAGCCGGCTGCCACGATGGGTCGTCGGGGCCAACATACACCGCACCCCTCGCTTCGCAGACCCGACGGACCATGACTGGTTTTCCCGGCAGTTTCCGGGTAAATTGGTCACAGACGACAGACGGACGCCGTCTCCGACGACACGAGGGGCACGATCACCATGGTCATGAAGGTCTGGATCGACCAGGATCTCTGCACGGGCGACGGCCTGTGCGAGGAGATCGCGCCCGACGTCTTCACCCTCAAGGACGACGGCCTGGCCTACGTGCGGGAAGGCGGCAAGACCCTCAGCGGGAGCGGGACGGAGGCCCTAGCGGTCGTGCCCGCGGGCCAGGAGGACGGCACCATCGAGTCGGCCGAGGAATGCCCCGGGGAGTGCATCTTCATCGAGCTGTACTAGGTCTTCGCCTGCGGAGGGGCTTCGCCCCTCCTCGGCGAGTTTGCGGAAAGAGGCCGACCGGCAAGCCGGTCGGCCTCTTGCTGTGAGGCTTGCCGGGCGACAGCCGGGGGGTGGCCGCCTGCGGCGGGGTCCGGCGGCCGCCGCCGGCTGACGCTCAACCACGATTGCCGCGGGCGTTCGGCGGTTTGGCCTCAGCCGCAGTCTGGCCTTCGGGGCTGGCCCGCGGGGGCGCCGCCCAGGAGGGCTTTGACCAGGTCGCCGCCTTCGACGACCAGGTCGAACAGGGCCCGGTCGAGGTGGCCGTCGTCGACTCGGATGGGGTCCTCGGGCGACTCGTCGGCCGCGAACAGGGCCGCCTTGCGCAGGAGCTCCTTGACGAAGGCGGCGCTGACGCCCTCGGTCCGCCCCACCACCCGACCCCGGTCGACGAGGTCGAGCGTCAGGCCCCGGCCGTAGAGGTCGATGAGCCGCGACCGGCAGGCGGCATCGGGGAGCGGCACCTCGATCGCCTCGTCAACCCGGCCGGGGCGGGAGGCGAGGGCCGGCTCGAGGAGCTCGGGTCGGTTGGTCGTGAGGATGAACAACACGTCGGCGTCGTCGCCGAGCCCGTCCATCTGGTTGAGGAGCTCGAAGAGGACGGCGTTGGTGCCGGTGCCCTGTCGGGTGCGCTCCTCGGCCACCAGGTCGACGTCCTCCAGGATGACGGTGGCCGGCTGCAACAGGCGGGCCATGGCGCACGACGCCTCGATGAGGCCGAGCGTCTGGCCGGTCAGGAGGAGCACGGTGCGATCGGGCATCTGCTGGGCCAGGTACATGGCGGTGAGGGTCTTGCCGGTGCCCGGTGGGCCCCACAGCAGGACGCCCCGCTTGAGGTGGCGGCCGGCCGCCAGGAGGCGGTGGCTGAGTTGGGCGAAGCGGACGGTCTGCCGTTCGATGCGGTCCAACACCCCCGCCGGCAGCACGATGGCGTCACGGTCGATCGGGGCCAGCTCGTGGAACTTCACCTCCAGTGGGCCCATCTGCGGCATCGCCAGGGAGACGACCCGACCCCGGTAGATGTTCCGCCGCCGTATCCGCTGGCGCAGCTCGGCGAGGAACGCCTCGGCGACCCCCCGGTCGAACGCCATGACCTCGACCACCGTGCCGCTCTCGCCGTAGCCACGGGGATCGGGCCCCCGGACGAGGACGGCGAGGGGCGTCGAGCCGTCCTCGATCAGGTAGAGCCCGAACTGGACGCAGGCGAGCTTCTCGTCACGGCCCGCGACCAGGTTGACGTAGTCGACCGGCCCCTCCACGGGGGCGCCGTCGGCCATCAACCCACTCCGACCCTCGGCCGCCAGGTCGCTGAGGCCGAGGGCCATGATCGCCCGGTGCTGGATGGACACGCCGAGCAGCTCGAAGGTCCGCCCGGACTCGCCCAGGTAGGCGTCGACGGCCAGCTGCAGGTTGGGATGGTCGTGCGCCCGGAACCGCTCGGCGAGGATGGAGGCGTTGGTGGGGGGCCCGCCGAGATGGGCGGTGAGGCGGGCCCGGAAGAACGGCTCGCCCGTGGCCGCCTGTGACACGGCCTGCTCCAGGAACCCCTTGAAGGCGAGGCCGAAGTCACCCGCAGAAAGCTTCTCTCCGTCGGACACTGGCCGCCTCCCGTTCGTCAGCTCGCTCATGGTGACACGAGGAGGCTTCCCCGGGACGTGGTTTTCGGGTCAGGAAGGCGGGCCGACCTCGAGGTCGAGCGAGCAGGAGTTGATGCAATAGCGCTGGCCGGTGGGGCCGGGGCCGTCGTCGAAGACGTGGCCCAGGTGGCCGCCGCAGCGCTTGCAGGTGACCTCGGTGCGCCGCATCCCGTAGCTCCGGTCGACGTGGAGCTCGACCGCGTCGGCCACCGCCGGCTCGGTGAAGCTGGGCCAGCCCGTCCCCGAGTCGAACTTGGTGTCGGAGCTGAACAGGGGCGCCCCGCAGCCGGCGCAGGTGTACATGCCGTCGTCCTTGGCGTGGACGTATCTCCCGGTGAACGGGCGCTCGGTGCCCTTCCCCCGCAGCACCTGGTACTGCTCGGGCGTCAGCCGGGCCCGCCACTCCTCGTCGGTGATCGTGACGTCATCGTCTCTCATGCCCGCTCAGCCTAGGCACGGTCCCGTGTCCACCGGGGCCGCGCCGACGGTGGTTTCCACCAGCGGCCGGAGCTCCTCGGCGGTGAGGGCATAGGCGGTGGTGTCCCGGTCGGGGGCGACGGCGAAGGCCACCCCCACCACCTCGCCGTCCTCGTTGACCAGGCCCGCCCCCGAATCGCCGGGCGCCAGCTCCGCGGCCAGCACGTAGACGCTGCGGCGGACGACGTCCGACCCGTAGAGGCCCCGTCCGACGGCCCTGACCTGCTGGCGGATCGACGCCGGCGACACCTGGACGTCGGCCTGCCCCCCGGGATGGCCGAACACGGCCACGGTGACGCCGACCGCCCCGGGAGCGATCGGCAGGGGCGCCTGGCCGAGGCCGGGCACCGACAAAAGGGCCAGGTCGCGGTCGGGGTCGAAGGCGACCGGGATCGCCTTCAGGCGGGTGCCGTCGGGACGCACGACGGCGGTGTCGTCCTGCCCCGCGACCACGTGGGCGTTGGTCATGACCAGGTCGCGGCCGACGCTGAAGCCCGACCCGTCCCGCTCGGAGCGGCAGGCGGTGCCCTCCACCTTCACCGTGCTCGCCGTGACCCGGGCGACGGTGGCCGCCGACAGCGGCGTGGTCGTGGGCGGGGGGCCGGTATCGAGCGACGGGAGCAGGCCGCCGAACACCTGGGGGTTGGCGGCCGGCCCGGCCAGGCGGCGCAGGGCTTGGGAGGCGTCGGGCGGGTCGGGCAGGACGGCGTCGACGATGCGGGCGACCGCCGAATGACGGGCCAGGCGGGCGGGGGCCCCAGTGACGTCGGACAACGCCGGCAGCACGAGGAGCCACAACCCGAGGAGCACGACGAAGGGGGCGGCGGCCGCCCCCGCCACCCGGTCGAAGCGCAGGTAGGGACCGAGGGGGAGCTCGGCCCGGAAGCGGGCGCCGGCCAGGCGGCCGACGTGCTGGCCGGCGTAGCCCACGGCCACGAAGAAGAGGGCCCCGATGACGAGGCGGACGGTGGGGTCGGCGCCACCCAGGAACGTGACCACCGCGGGCACGGCCAGGGTGGCCAGGACCAGCGCCTGCACCAGCAGCACGCAGGAGGTGCCGCCGGTGACCAGGCCCAGGCGGTAGCCGCCCACCATCGAGCTGAGGACGACGGCGACGACGGCGAGGTCGAGGGCGTTCAGTGGAGCAAGTCGGGCACCAGCAGGCGGGCCGACGTCAGGAAACCGGTGTGGGCCACCATGCGGTGGTCGGGGCGCACCGACTGGCCCGCCACGTGCCACGAACGCTGGAGCACCTCGATCGTCTGGGCCAAACCGAACGGGCTCGCGTCCAGCGCCTCGTGGAGCTGGGCCACCTGGCCGATGGTGGGCAGGTAGGACACGAAGATCCCGCCCGGATGGAGGGCGGCCTCGGCGTGCTTGACCACCCGCCACGGCTCGGGCAGGTCGAGGACGACCCGGTCGAGACCGGTCATGTCGATCCCCTCGTAGACGTCGCGCTCCTCGATCCGGTAGTCGACGTCGGGGCCGAGGAAGGCGTGGACGTTGCGCAGGGCGGTGGCGGCGAAGTCGGCCCGGATCTCGTAGCCCGTCACCGAGGCCCCGGCCTGGAGCATCGCCATCGACAGGGCCCCCGAGCCCACCCCCGCCTCCAGGATGCGCACGCCGACCCGGACGTCGGCCAGCATGAGCAGGGGGCCGAGGTCCTTGGGATAGACGACCTGGGCGCCCCGGGGCATGGCCAGCACGAAGTCCGACAGCGTGGGCCGCAGGGTGAGGTAGCGCGCCCCCGAGGTCGAGCGCAGGGTGACGCCCTCGGGCTGGCCGACGAACGCGGCGTGGGGGATCAGGCCGGCGTGGGTGTGGAACTCGCCGCCCTCCCGCAGGGTGACCAGGTAGCGGCGGTTCTTGCTGTCGACGACCAGCACCTTGTCGCCGACCGCGAAGGGTTCACCCGCTCTCATGCCGGGTCCATCTTGCCGGGTCGCTCAGGCGTCGGGGGGCAGGTGGGAGATGAGGATGCGCTCGCCCGGCCTGAGCTTCTCGCGGTAGACGACCTTGGGCTCCTTCCTGGCCCGCCGCGTGAGGACGTCGAGGGCCCAGGCGGTGGCCCCCACCGCGAGCCAGGCGTTGGACCGGCCCAGGCCCCGGGCCAGGGCGATGCGGCGCAGCCGGGTCAGCACGTCGGCCCGTCAGACCCGGCGGATCTCGACGACGGTGCTCTTCTTCTTCCCCCGGCGGACGCCGAGAAGGAAGACCAGCCCGACCACGCCGGCCACGGCCACGCCGACCAGGGCCTTGCCCTTCTCGACGACCGCCTCGCCCGTCTCCTCGACCTCGCCCCGCAGCGCCCGCAGCTTGGCCTCGATGTCGCCCCGGGTGATGCGTCCGTTCTCGCCTGTCGTCACGCCTTCGCCTTCTTCCGGTCGCGGCTGCCGGCCTTGACCGCCGCCCCCGTGGCGCCGGCGGCGGCCACGAGCGTGATCCCGTACGGGACGAACGACCAGTTGCCGTCGAAGGCGTCGACCGTCTGGAGCAGGCGGAGGATGCCGAGGACGACGAGGAGGCCGCCCAGGCCCACGGCCAGGCTGCCGGCCAGCCCGTAGCCGACGTAGCGACCCAGGCCCTTGATGGGCTCGATGGTCTCCTGCTTGAAGTAGGCCACCACCAGCCGCCACAGGTCCTGCACGTCGGACACGAAGCCGCCGCCGGCCGCCGCGTCCCGGGCCTGCCTGCCTGCGGCCGCGCTCCTGTTCGCCCGAGTGGCCATGCCCGTTCCTATCCCCCCGCCACCCGTTGCGCAAGCACGGCCGCCTCGTCCTCCAACAGGGACGCCACCAGCGCCAGTCGGTCGTCGGCCGCCCCCGCCTCGAGCACCCGCTGGGCGTCGAAGGGACCGAGGGCGGCCAGACCGGCGGCCTGCCAGGCGGCGACGTCGGGGTCGGGGTCGAGGGCGACGGTGGCGGGCGGGGCCGGCTCGCCCAACTCGGCCTTGAGGGCGAGCAGCCGGCGCAGGACGCGCTCGACCGCGTGGCGCCGGTCGAGGGCGTCGGGGCCGGCCCGCGCCCCGGCGAAGGAGCTCACCTCGGCCCGGGGGTAGGGGTCGTCGGGGAGCCAACGGTCGACCCGGATTCGCTCCACGCCGACCAGGCCGAGCACCCAGCGCCCGTCCTCCAGCTCGGCCGCCTGCAGCACCCGGGCCCGGGTGCCCACGTGGCACCGGGTGTCGCCGCCACCGACCTCGCTCCCCCGCTCGATGAGGACCACGCCCAGCTCGCCGTCGCCGTCGACGCAGCGCCGGGCCAGGACCCGGTAGCGGGGCTCGAACACGTGGAGGGGCAGGAGCATCGACGGCAGCAGCACCGTCCCCAGGGGGAACATGGGCAGCTCGCTCACCGGGGGCCGATGGCGGCGGCCGGCGGCGCCTGGGGGTAGGCGGCCAGGGCGTCGACCACCTGGTCCTGAAGGGCGTTGCCCGCCGACTCGCTGGGCAGCTCGTTGGCCAGCAGGGAGAACCGGAGGGAGCCGGCGCCGGGATCCGCTCCGGCGGCGAACCCGGCGAGGGCGGCCACGCCCAGGAGGGAGCCGGTCTTGGCCCGGATCCTGCCCGCCGCGGGGGTCCCCAGGAAGCGCTTGTAGAGCGTCCCGTTGCGCCCGGCGACGGGGAGGGCCCGGTCGAGCGGGCTGCCCTCTCCGGCGGACACGAGGATCTGCTCGAGGAGCTGGCACGTGAGGCGGTCGGACCGGTCGAGGCCGGACCCGTCCACCGTGGCCACGCCGGCGAGAGGGAGGCCGGCGGCGCCCAGCTGGTCGCGGATGACGGCCAGGCCGGCGGCCGTGGAGCCGGCCCCCCCGAAGCGGACGCCGAGCTCCTTGACCATCATCTCGGCCCCCATGTTGTCGCTGTGCTGGAGGATGGCGCCGACGACCTCGCTCAGGGGCGGCGAGTCGATCGACGCCACCGCCGCCGCGCCCGAGGGCGCGGGGCCGACGCCGGTGCCGCCGACGGTGACGCCCCGGGCCCGCAGGAGGCCGGCCAGCACGTCGGCGGCCAGGTTGGCGGGCGACAGGGCGAACGACGGGGCCGGGGGGAAGGTGGCGTAGCCCGAGTTCACGGTGAGGGCCGAGATCGGCCCCACGTCGAAGTTAGCGACGTACCGGGGGAGCCACGTCGGCACCAGCCGCTGATCGTCGTAGCGGCTGTCGTCGCCCAGGATGCGACCCTGGACCGAGCGCACACCCGCGGCCACCACCCGGTCGGCCAGGGCCTCCATCGGGGTGGAGAGGCGGGGCTGGCCCGCGTAGCCGCCCTGGGCCGCGAAGTCGGCGGTGGACAGGAGGGGGTCGCCCCCGCCGACCAGCCACAGGTCGGCGACCGCGCCCCCCGGGCCGGGGGAGGCCGCGGCCCGGACCTCGGTCGTCAGGCGGGTCTCGCCGCCGATCCGGGCCAGGGCCACCGCCCCCGTGACCAGCTTGAGCGACGACGCCGGGATCAGGGGCTCGTCGGCCCGGCGGGCGTAGAGCGACCGCCCGGACGGGTCGCGGACTGCGAGGCATGTGTGGTCGGCGGCGTCCCCGAGCCCGCCGTCGGTGGTCACCCGGTCGAGCTCGGCGGTGAGGCGGGAGTCGGCCACGGTGCGGGAGAGGGCAGTCGGGAGCCGGCGGAGGCTGAAGACGGGCGTGGACAGGGCGGTCGACGGCCCCCCGACGACGGGGGCGCTGGTCGGGGGCGCGGTCGTCGTGGGCGCGGGCTGGGCCGCGGCGGGCGTGGCCAGCGATACGAGGAGACCGACCACCAACAGGACCCGAGAGGTCGGCAGCCCGGGCATCCGGACCAATCTATTGCCGCCACCGGCCTCGTCAGGCCACGGGCACGCCCAGGCTGGCGAGCAGCTCGACCACCCGGCGGCGGATCTCGTCCCGGACCGGTCGGACCTCCTCCACGCTCTTGCCGAAGGGGTCGGCGAGGACCCAGTCCTCGTAACGGGTCCCGGGGACGAACGGGCACTCGTCGCCACAGCCCATGGTGACGACCACGTCGGCCGCCCCCACCATCTCGTCCGTCCACCGCCGGGGCGTGGCGTGGGAGATGTCGACGCCCACCTCGGCCATCGCCGCCACCGCGGCCGGGTTGACGTGGGCGCCGGGCGCGGACCCGGCCGACCAGGCCACCGCCCGCCCGTCGGCCAGGTGGTCGAGCCAACCCTGCGCCATCTGCGACCGCCCCGCGTTGTGGACGCAGAGGAAGAGCACGTTGACCACGTCAGACACGGAGATCCTCCAACGAGGGACGAGGGACGCGGACCGTCGGGTAGAGCGCCCGGACGACGGCGACGGCCACGACCGCCCCCGCCGTCTGGGCCACGACGAAGGCCGGCACCGACCGCCAGGCGATGCCGGAGAAGGTGTCGGTGAGGCTGCGGGCCATGGTGACCGCGGGGTTGGCGAACGACGTGGACGAGGTGAAGAAATACGCCCCGCCGATGTAGGCGCCCACCGCGAAGGCGGCGATCGACGCCCGGCCCGACCGAACCACCCCGAACACCACCACCAGCAGGCCGAAGGTGGCCACCACCTCGCTCAGCCACAGCCCTCCGCCGCCGCGGACCGTCGACGAGAGCTCGACCGCGGGCAGGGAGTACATCAGGTTGGCCCCGACCGCCCCGATGGCGCCGCCCGCCAACTGGGCCCCCACGTAGGCGCCGGCCTCGCCGGTCGACAGGCCTCCGAGCGACCGCACGGCCAGGGTCACCACCGGGTTGAGGTGGGCGCCCGACACCGGCCCCACGGCCAGGATGATCGCCACCAGGGCGGCGGCGGTGGCCATGGCGTTCTCCAGCAGCTGCAAGCCGCTGTCGCCGGGCGAGAGCTTCTCGGCCGCGATGCCGGAACCGACCACGGCCAGCACCAGGAGGGCCGTGCCCACCAGCTCGGC
>Ga0207687_10001782_pt1 | contig 14809 bp, 14 predicted proteins | sample KBSM54metaG_FD_184399 | JGI IMG/M metagenome (GOLD analysis project Ga0207687, IMG submission 184399) | Miscanthus rhizosphere microbial communities from Kellogg Biological Station, Michigan, USA - KBS M5-4 metaG (SPAdes) (version 2) | ecosystem: Host-associated > Plants > Roots > Rhizosphere >...
CGCGTTCTCGAGGCTGCCTTTGGGAATGCCGAGTTTGAGTTTCATTAGTTTCCGTATACGGCGTTAGGATCGTACGCGCGTGCCTCGTTGATCTTCCATTCCTTGCCGTCCAGTTTGCGGACGAAGCAGCTTTCGTAACCTTCGTGGCAGACACCGGGGCCGAGCGCTTCGCATTTCAGAAGCAGCGCGTCCTGATCGCAATCCGTCGAGATTTCCTTAACCACCAGTTTGTGGCCGGACGTCTCGCCTTTGAGCCACAGCTTGTTGCGGGAGCGGCTGTAGAACACCGCGTTGCCGGTCTCAACCGTCTTGCGGAAGCTTTCCTCATTCATAAAGCCGACCATCAGAACGCGCCCGGTCTTCCAATCTTGTATGACTGCGGCCACCAGGCCGTCCAGTTTGCTGAAATCGAGTTCCATAGTTTTTTCCTATAAAGAAAAAGCCCACCGTTTCCGGCGGGCTCATTTGATCTCACAATTTCCGGTTGACTTAATTTATGCGTGAGCCCGCACCGCACCGTTGAGGTGGTGATGATGGTGTCGGTGATGCCGGGCAACGAGCATAGAAATCACAGTATAGCAGACTTTCAAGCCAGTGCCTGTTCCAGATCGGCGACGATGTCCTCCACCGCCTCAATGCCGACCGACACCCGCATCAGATTGTCGCGAATCCCCAGCCGCTCGCGATGCTTCGGCGAAAGATCGCGATGCGATCCCATGACCGGATACACGATCAAGGTGTGAACGTCGCCAAGCGACGTAGCGCGAACCACCATCTTCAACTTTTCCATGACGCGAAAGACTTCCGTGCGACCTGCGCCTTTCAGTTCGAATGACACCAGGCCGCCGTAACGATTCGGCGGGAACAGGCGCGCAATGGCATCGGCATCGGGATGCTTGGGGTCCCCCGGGAAAAACGTTCGTTCTACGCGAGGATGCGTCGCCAGCCAGGACGCGACCTTGCAGGCGTTGGCGCACTGCCGCTCCACACGCAGCGCGAGTGTCTTGATGCCGCGCATGGTCAGATAACTCTCGAACGGTCCCATTACCGGACCGAGGGTGCGAGCTAGCGAACGAATCGCATCGAAGTGCGCGGCGTCGGCAATAATTGCACCGCCCAACACGTCGCCATGCCCGGCCAGATATTTGGTAGCGCTGTGGCAGACGATATTCGCACCCAGCTCCAGCGGCCGGACCAGCATGGGCGTGGCAAAGGTATTATCGACGATCAGCGGCACATCTGCGGCGCGGCAAAGAGCGGCGATCTTGTCCAGCGGAGGAACGCGCAGCAGAGGATTCGCGATGGTTTCCACCACCACCGCACCAGTCTTCTCATCGTTCAGCGTGGCTTCGAACGCAGGCAGATCACATGGATCGGCTTGCGCCGTCTCCACTCCCATGGGGCCGAATATGTTCATCAGCATGGAAGTGGTGGCACCGTACATCATATTGGCGGCGACCACGCGTTTGGGCCGATCCATCAAGGCGGCCAGCACCGCGATGTGGATGCCTGCCATCCCCGACGAGCATGCGATCGCCCCCGCGCCGCTTTCCAGCTCCCGAACCAGTTCCTCGAGCGCCGAGCGCGTGGGGTTGTCATAACGCGCGTATGACGCGCCGGGTTCCTCGAGCGCCATTACGCGATCGAGCTGCTCCAGGGAATCGTAAATGTAGGTCGAGGCGGTATAAATCGGTGTGGTCGACGGCACGAAGTTGCCGGCCTTCTTGCGGTCGCCCCAGTGGACGGTCTTGCTTTCGATTTTCATGACCGTTTCCAGCGTACTCCTTCCTTGGTGTCTTCGAGGATGACGCCCTGCGCGGCCAGTTCCGCGCGAATCTCGTCGGAGCGGCCGAAGTTTTTGGATTTCTTGGCGGCGGTGCGTTCGGCGATCAGCGCGTCGACTTCCGGATCCGAGAGCCCGCCGCTGCGAGCAGACGGCTTCAGCACATCGAAGACGGAATCGAACCGATCCAGAAATTCCAGCGCGTCCGTCACGTTGCCGGCTGGAAACTGTCCCGCGTCCATGGCGGTGTTGGTATCGCGGATGTATTCAAACACGGTTCCCAGCGCTCCGGCGGTGTTGAGATCGTCATCAAGGGCTGCATCGAACGCGGCCCGTGCGGCCTGCGTCCGCGACACGAGTTCCGCGTTTTTCCCGTTGGGGAATTTGTCGGTTTCCAGGCGAAGCTTGTAATTCCGCAATCGGTCGATCGACGTCGCTGCGGCCTTCAGCCCGTCGAAGGTGAAATTAAGTTTCTTGCGATACGGCACCGAAGCCAGCAGGTAGCGCAACGCTTCGGGCGCGAACCCGCGCTCCTTAAGATCCCGCAGAGTGTAGATGTTCCCAAGCGATTTGGACATCTTCTGCGAATCCACGCTCAAGTGTTCGGCGTGCAGCCAGAAGCGGACGAACTGCTTGCCGGTAATCCCTTCAGCCTGCGCGATCTCGTTTTCGTGATGCGGAAACGTGAGATCCACGCCGCCGGTGTGGATGTCCAGGGTATCGCCCAGATATTTCATCGCCATCGCGGAGCACTCGATATGCCATCCGGGACGGCCTTTGCCGATGGGCGTGTCCCACGCAGGCTCGCCTTCCTTGGCGGCCTTCCATAATACAAAGTCACGAGCGTCGTCTTTGTCGTATTCATCCACGTCGACACGAGCCCCAGCCCGGATGCCGCTGAAATCGTTGTGTGAGAGCTTGCCGTATTCGGGGAACGTCGAGATGCGGTAATAGACGGAGCCATCGCTGACATACGTATGTCCGCGCTCGGTAAGGTGCTGCACGGCTTCCACCATTTCGGGAATGTGCTCCGTAGCGGGTACGATGCGCTCCGGACGCTCCAGACGCAGCGTGGCGGTGTCTTCGAGAAACGCCTTAGTGTAGACCGACGTGAATTCATCGAGGGTTTTACCCGCGGCCTTCGAATCGCGGATGATCTTGTCCTCGATGTCCGTAATGTTCATCACGTGATCGAGCGTGTATCCGCGGGCTCGCAACCAGCGGCGAAGGATGTCGGGAAACACGAAGGATCGGAAGTTGCCGATGTGGGCGTAATTGTAGACGGTCGGCCCGCAGGTATACATCCGCACGACGTTGTCGTGGAGGGGCTTGAACTCCTCTAACTGCTGGGTCAGGGTGTTGTAGAACCGCAAGGACATGGGAAGTTCTACTATCCTACCAAGGCCTTCTTTTTGGCGGCCCTAGAGGCCCACCCTACTACAATTTAGAAGTGTTCCGATTCGAGCTACAGGCTGTCTGCCCCGAAACGGGCGCGCGCGCCGGCATCCTGCACACGGCCCACGGCGATGTCGAAACTCCGGTGTTCATGCCGGTGGGCACACAGGGGACGGTCAAAGGCATCCTGCCGCGCGATCTGCTGAATGATCTCGACGCCAAGATCATCCTCGGCAATACCTATCACCTGTTCTTGCGGCCCGGGCACGAAGCGATCCGCAAGCTCGGCGGCCTACATAAGTTCATGAACTGGCCCCGGGCCATCCTAACCGACTCCGGTGGATTCCAGGTTTTTAGCTTAGACACCCTACGCAAGGTCACGGAAGAAGGCGTGCTGTTCCGCTCGCATTTAAATGGCGATCAACATTTCTTCACCCCGGAGTCCACCATCGACGTCCAACTCGCGCTCGGCAGCGACATCATGATGGTGCTCGACGAGTGCCTGGCTTATCCGGCCAGCCACGAAGCCGCCCGCGTTTCCACCGAGCGGACGCTGCGTTGGGCCCGCGCCGGATACGACCACTACCGCAGAATTTCTTCTGAAAAAGGCGACGGCGAGCGTGCACTGTTCCCGATCGTCCAGGGCTCCATGTATCCCGACCTGCGCCGCCACTGCGCCGAGGAACTGCTTTCTTTGAGTGCAGAGGGTTATGCAATCGGCGGGTTATCCGTTGGCGAGCCTCGGGCGCTGAGCCTGGAAATGACGGAAATCACTACGCCGCTTTTGCCGCAGGATCGTCCGCGCTATGTCATGGGCGTCGGCATGCCCGACGAGCTGCCGGAGTACGTCGCGCGTGGAGTCGACATGATGGATTGCGTACTGCCGTCGCGTAACGCCCGGAATGGGTATTTATTCACATCTGAGGGACGGGTTGTGATTAAGCAGGCGCAGTATAAGGAAGACCCTGCGCCGGTGGATGAGTCCTGTCCCTGTTACACTTGCCGCAATTTTTCGCGGGCTTATCTTCGCCATTTGTTCCTGGCCGGAGAGATGACGTTCTCCACGCTGGCGACGCTGCACAACCTGCGCCGGTACCTTGACATGATGAAGCAGATGCGGGAGGCTATACTGGTTGGGGAGTTCCCCACGTACCTGCGCGCGCAGCGCGGCACCATGTTGAGTTAGCGTGTTGAGTTAGCAGTAATCTAGGAAGCCACATAAATCTCCCGATGCAAGACCTCGCCTTTTGGCTGCTTCAGCAGAGCGCGCCCGCGCCTAACCCAATCATTAGCTTCCTGCCGCTAATCTTCATCGTCGCGATTTTTTATTTTTTGGTGTTCATGCCGATGCAGCGCCAGAAGAAGCAGCAGGCGACGATGCTGGCAGGATTACAGGCGGGAAATGAAGTGGTGACCACCGGCGGGATCGTCGGCACCGTGGTGAGTGTGACTCAGGACACATTGATCGTGCGGGTGAAGCCCGATAATATCAAGCTGCAAATCACGCGAGCCGCCGTGGCCAGTCTGGTGAGCCCGGAGAAAGCACTGGAAGAGAAGAAGTAACCATTATGAGCAGCAATACCAAAGTCAGGCTTCTGATCATCGTGGCGGTAACGCTTGTTTGCATTTATGGCTTGATCCGCGATCCGGACACCATGGGGATCCCCACCTCCAAGCAGGAACTGGTGGACCACTGGAGAAAGAACATCCGGCTCGGTACGGATCTTAAGGGCGGCAGCAACCTGGTTTATCAGATCCAGATGCAGGACGCCTTCAAGCTGGAGGCCGATACGGTCATCCAGCGGATGCGCGATGAGCTGTCCAAGGCGTCCGTTCCATTCGCGGACATGAGCCGCAGCGATCCTGACTTCGATCACGCTAATAACATCCAAATAAACGTCACCGGCGTGCCGGCCACCCGGGCGGGCGACTTCCGCATGATCGCGACTGACAATTTCGGCGCGGTGTGGATACTCACCACCGTGAATGAGACCGATTATCGCTTGACCATGAAGGCCAGCGAGGCGTTGAGGGTGCGGGCGGACACGGTCACCCAGACCATCAACACGGTCGAAAAGAAGATCAACGGTCTCGGCCTCGCGGAATCGAGCGTGCAGCAGCGCGGCGAATCGCAGATTCTGGTCACTCTACCGGGCGTGGATGATCCCGCCCGCATCAAGCAGATGATCCAGACCGCCGCGATCCTCGAGCTTTACGAAGTCCAGAGCGGCCCGTTCGCTTCGAGGGAAGAAGCCATGCAAAGTAAGAGTGGCATCCTTCCCTTGAGCTCCCAGATTTTGGGTAGCGGTGTGCGCAACGGCGTGCCTAGCGAGTTCTACATCCTCGCACGGACGCCGGTGGTCACCGGACGCGACCTCCGCGATGCCAAACCCATCCAGAACGGCCAGAGTGGCGGCTGGGAAACCAGTTTCGTGTTGACCCAGGACGCCGCCAAGCGCTTCGAGCGTTTCACCGGAGCTCATGTCAACGACCGTCTGGCGATTGTGCTCGACAAGAAGGTCTTGAGTGCCCCAACCATCCAGAGCAAGATCAGCGACAACGGCGTCATCACGAACATGGGTGGCCACGACGCGGCTGCGGACTTGGCGCTGAACCTGCGTGCCGGATCGCTTCCCGCGAGCCTGCTGAATATGGAAGAGCGGTCCGTGGGTCCCTCCTTGGGGGCGGATTCCATCCGTCAGGGCATCATTAGCGGTATTGCGGGCGTGATCGCAGTGGTCACACTGATGCTGATTTATTACAAGAAGAGTGGCATAAACGCCACCCTGGCGTTGATCCTCAACGCACTGATCCTGGTGGCCGCACTGAGCTACTTTGAGGCGGTCCTGACGCTACCTGGTATCGCTGGTATCATTTTGACCATCGGTATGGCGGTGGATTCGAATGTGCTGATTTTTGAACGTATTCGGGAAGAGCTCCGGGCGGGCAAGGCGGTGATCGCCGCGGTAGACGCCGGATTCGGGAAAGCCTTCCTGACGATTATCGACACCCACGTAACTACCATTGTTTCGTGCTGTTTCCTGTTCCTCTTCGGGACCGGACCGGTCAAAGGGTTTGCGGTGACGTTGGTCATCGGTTTATTCGCCAATGTTTTCACGGCGGTGTTCGTTTCGCGAACCATCTTCAATTGGGAGCTTGGCGGGCAGAAGCGAGCAGTAGCACTCAGTATTTAGATGGGTTGCTGGACTCGTTCCAGTATCTGGGTTTGTGGTAGCCTGAATCGTTTTGCAGATTCCGGATGTCCGGGATTGGGATCGACGGGAACTTTTGTAGGCAAGCCGGTGTCTAACACGCTAAGCCGGCAGTAACGGGCTCAATGGAATTATTTAAGAACACCAACTTCGATTTTCTCGGTAAGAAGTGGCCGTTCATCGGCTTATCGCTCTTGTTGACGGCAGCGGGATTCATCAGTATCGGAATGAAGGGTATGCGCTACGGGATCGACTTCAAGGGTGGCGCTCAAATGTCGTTGCGCTTCGCCCAGGAGCCGCCTGTCCAACAGATTCGGACGGCGCTCGAAAGCAAGCTACCCGGCGAGATTGTCGTGCAGCAGGTCAGCGGTAAGCCTGAAGTTTTGATTGGGACCGAGATCAAGGATGAGAAGGAACTGAACGCCAACCGCCAGTTGATCGACGATACCTTGCGGGGGATGTTTGGTGGCGCGGATGGAAAGTTCGACTTGAATAACTCCTCTTCCGCGGAACTGGCCGAACGCGTGCGCGGCCCGCTGCAGCAGGCTGGCGTTCCGCTCTCCGAGCAGGACCTGCAGGACCTGTGCGCCGCGATCAACTCCTATCGGGCCGATCACGGCGGTATCCTTCGCTCGGTTGACGAACTCTCGGGAGTGAAGGGTGTAACGCCCAAAGTGATCGAAGTTCTCAAGGCCAATGTCGGCCTGGGACCGTTCACAATTCTGTCGACTGAGGTGGTGGGTCCCAAGATCGGCGAGGAACTGAAGAACCAGGCCATTAAGGCCGTGCTGTTCGCGCTGGCGGGAATGCTGGTGTACATTGCATTCCGCTTCGAATGGATTTATGGCGTAGCGGCGGTGGTCGCCGTATTCCATGACACCCTCATCACCATCGGACTTTTCTCGCTGTTCAATAAGCCGATTTCGCTGACCGTGGTGGCCGCGCTGCTCACTCTGGTCGGATATTCGATGAACGACACGATCGTGGTTTTCGACCGGATTCGAGAAAACCTGAAGATGGTGCGCCGCGAGTCTCTAGAAAATGTTATCAATCTCAGCATCAATCAAACCTTGAGCCGGACCGTGCTGACCAGCGGCCTCACGCTGCTGACGGCGCTGGCGCTGTGGCTGTTTGGCGGAGACGTGCTGAACGGGTTTTCCTTCGCGCTGGTGGCGGGTATTATCGTGGGGACGTATTCTTCAGTTTTTATCGCGAGTCCGATTTTGGTATTCTGGCAGAACTTCCGCGGGACGGGGAAACCTGTCGCCACCGCGCCGGCGCCTCGGGAAACGGCCGGTCAACGGAAGGCCATGCGAGGGTAGTGCTGGTGTTGCCTGGGAGATAGGAGATTGGGAGATGTTTGATCAGACCTTCGTAGATGGAGTTGGGAAAACAAATAAGAGCTGGACGGTAACGTTATCGTTCCTGATCCAGGTCGGAATCATCAGTGTGTTGGTCATCCTCCCTCTGATCTTCACCGACGTGTTACCGAAGGCGCAGCTGGTTAGTTTGCTGCAAGCGCCCGCCCCTCCGCCTCCTCCGCCCCCTCCACCCCCTCCAACGCCCGTCAAAGTCATCAAAGTTGCGCCACGCCAGTTCGACGCCGGGAAGTTGATGGCGCCCAAAGAAATTCCGAAAACCGTTGCGACTATCGTTGAGGCGGAGCTGCCGCCTTCGGTTTCGAACGTAGCGGTTGTGGTCGGCGTCCCCGGTGGTGTTCCCGGGGGAAGTATTGGCGGGCTTTCGAGTCTTGCGCCGCCGCCGCCTCCTCCCCCGCCCCCGCCGCCGCCGCCCAAGGAAAACAAGCCGGTGCTAGTCGGAGGAAAGGTTTTTGAAGGGCGCAGGACCAAGGCCCCGTCACCTGAATATCCCCGTGTGGCCAAGCTCGCGCGCGTGCAGGGCGCAGTTCGTTATTCGGCAGTGATCGGAAAAGATGGCAAGATCAGGGACTTGAAGTACGTCTCTGGTCCGGCCATGCTGGCAACCCCGGAAGTGATGAGGACGGTCTCGGAATGGGAGTACCAGCCTTATCAGTTGAACGGTGAGCCGGTGGATGTGCAGACAGAGATTACGGTGAATTTTGTATTGAACTAGTAGCGGCTCCGGCGTTCCAAGCGTCCGGGGTCCAAAATCAACTCGCAGGAGACTAAATCATGTTTTTACAGTTGCAAGCCCAGGCATTCCTACTTCTTCAGGAACGGGCGGTGAGCTTCGACCTGATGACGATGTGGAACAACATGGAATGGCCGGCCCGCACCGTGGTGATCGTGCTGTTCATTATGTCGGCATGGTCCATCGGCGTGATGATCGACCGTTGGATCGCTTATAACGGAGCGCGCAGTCAGTCCCGCGCCTTCGCCCCGGCCGTGGCTGGAGCGCTACGCGAAGGCAAGCTGGATGAAGCGATCAAGATTGCCGACCGTTATGGAAAGAGTCACTTGGCTAAGGTCGTAGTGGCCGGTCTGCAGGAGTTTCGGGCGCACCAGATGAGCTCGGAAATCTCAGGTGAGGAAATCGAGGCTTCACGTCGCGCACTGGAACGCGCGCAGGCCATCGTGCACGCCGAACTGAAGCGCGGCGTCTCGACACTGGCAACCATCGCGTCCTCGTCCCCCTTCGTGGGACTGTTGGGAACGGTGGTCGGCATCATCAATGCGTTCAAGGGAATTGCGAGCGCCAAATCGGCCGGCCTAAGCGCAGTGGCGGGAGGCATTTCGGAAGCCCTGGTTACCACCGCCGTGGGTCTATTGGTCGCCATCCCCGCGGTCTGGATGTATAACTACTTCAGCAACCGCGTGGAAGCGTTCGACGTCGAGATGGGCAACTCCAGCTCGGAATTGATCGACTACTTCCTGAAGCGGACGCAGCGGGCAAGCGTAGGGAAGTAGTTTCTCTAGTCTCTTTGCGAATGTTAACGGATGGGGCGCCGCCAAGCGGCGCCTCGTCTGAAGAGAAATTGATTGGAGTACGTCGGAGTATGAATTTATGAAGAAGCCAGAAGCGCCAGCGGTCGTCTCTGAGATCAACGTCACGCCGATGGTGGACGTTATGCTCGTGCTGCTGATTATTTTCATCGTGATCACACCCTTGCTGACCAAGGGGCAGCCGGTGGAATATGCCAAAGCGAAGAATCCGATTGCGATGCAAAACGCAGACAAGGAAGACGCGATTCTGATTTCCGTTACCCGCAACGGGACGTCCTTCCTGAGCCCCGGCAACAAACAGGTGACCCTCGAGGAGTTGCCCACCAAGGTCCAGGATCTATTGACGAATAAGCTGGACAAGACCGTGTACATCCGCGCGGACGCCCGCTCCAAATACCAGGCAGTGGAAGACGTGGTGGATAATTTGCGGGCCGCCGGCGTGGACCAGCTGGGGCTGATTACGGAGACTCCGGCAGGCGCGGCGCAAGCCACCGCGGCGACTCCGGTTCAGTAGGGCTTCGATTGGATTTAGGGCGAGTTTAGAGCAGGCAAGGAGAATTTTCTTATGGCGATGGCAGTCGGCGGCGGGAAGCGGGTCCAGGCGAATATCAACGTGACGCCGCTCATTGACGTGCTACTAGTGCTGCTGATCATCTTCATGGTGATCACGCCTTTGACCCCCTACGGGCTGGAGGCCATCGCGCCACAGCCTCCCAAGAAGGACCAGCCCACCAAGCAGGATGAGCGTACCGTCGTTATTCAGATCGAGAAAGACGGGACCATGAAGATCAACGAGGAGCCCACCGATTTCGACAAACTGGGGCCCCGTCTGGAGCAGGTATTTAAAACCCGCGCCGAACGCGTGGTGTTCGTGAAGGGCGACCCCGACCTGGATTTCCAGACGGTGGCGCGGGCCATCGATATCGCCAAGGGCGCCGGCATCGACAAGATCGGCTTGATGACGCCCAAGATCGAAGCAGGCGAGTAATATCGCTCCCAAGTAATTTAACGACGAGGAGAAGAAAGTGTTTATGCGTAGAATACCGACCCTGAGCGCGGCACTGCTCGCTGCGGCAATGATCCTGGCGGGGACCGGTTGCAATTTCCTCAAGTCCCGCGATCACATCAATCAAGGGATCGCATCCTACCGCAACGCCAAGTACGGCGAGGCCGTGGATCACTTCGAGAAGGCCATCCAGCTCGACCCTAAAAATCCTACGCCGCAGTTGTATTTGGCGACGGCCTACATGGTCCAGTGGATCCCTGGCGCGGAATCGCCCGAGAACGTCGAATATGCACGGAAGGCCAAGGAGCAGTTCCTGAGGGTCCTGGACAAGGATCCTAAAGAAAAGACCGCCCTGGCGTACCTGGCGACGTTGGCCTTCAATCAGGCTCTATCCCTTCCTCCCGAAGAGAAGATGAAGTTGTTCGACGAAGCCGCCAAATGGCAGCACCGCCGCATTGAAGTGGATCCCAAGGAGAAGGAAGCTTACTACACTCTGGGTGTAATTGCCTATAACAAATTCAGGCCGACGTTGAATCTCTCCCGCGCCAACTTGAAGATGAGGCCTGAGGATCCCGGTCCGATCAAGGACAAGAAAGTCAGAGAAGAATTGACGATGCAATACGGCAGCATCGTCGACGAAGGAATGCAGGACCTGAACAAAGCCTTGGAGATCGATCCGGAATATGAGGACGCGATGGTGTATCTGGAACTGCTGATGCGTGGGCGCGCCGATCTTCTGGACAGCCAGGACGAGTACAAGAAGCAGGTGGAAATCGCTGATGGCTGGCTTCAGAAGGCCCTGGATACCAAGAAGATCAAGGCTGCCCGCGCAGCCAAGCAACCGGGCGGCATCCACGCGGAAAATTAGACCCAGGGCGGGTCTCGCGGGCCCCACCGCTTTGATCTGTCGTCATTGACCTTTCGCTACACTGGTATACTGGATGCCACAGGAATCCACTGATATCGTCCCGCAGCCATCTCCCTTACCAGTAGTTGCGTCGCCGTTTCCAGCGTCGGTCGAAACGCTCTACCGTGGACTGGAAACCCACCTTCGTGAGACGCGGCCTAAAGAGGACTTGGCTCCGCTGGAACACGCCTATCGCTTCGCGGCCGATCGCCATCTGGGCCAGACACGGGTTTCAGGCGAACCGTACATGACCCATCCTTTGCTGGTCACTCGCCAGTTGGCCGACATGAATATGGACATGGTCTGCCTCCAGACCGGACTGCTGCACGATGTGGTTGAGGATACTTCCGCCACCATTGAGGAGGTGCGCAAAGAATTTGGCGACGAAGTGGCCCGCTGCGTCGACGGGGTCACCAAGCTGAGCAAACTCGACCTTGCGTCGCGCGAGGAGCGCCAGGCGGAAAGCGTCCGCAAGATGCTGCTGGCCATGGTCAACGATATCCGCGTGATCCTGGTCAAGTTGGCCGACCGCCTGCATAACATGCGCACGCTGGGTTCTCTGCCGGAGGAAAAGCGGCTCCGCATTGCCCAGGAAACCATGGATATCTACGCGCCCATCGCCCACCGCCTGGGTATGGGAAAGGTCCGGAGCGAGCTGGAGGACCTGGCGTTTCGATATCTGGAGCCCGAGGCCTCCGAAGGCCTGCTGCGCGAATTTGAAGCCGCTCGTCCCGGCAACGAAGCGTTTCTAAACCAAGTCAGGCATCTGGTCGAGATTAATCTGGCTCGCGAAGGGATTCCGGCGCGCGTCGAAACTCGCGTAAAGCGGGCTTATTCCGTGTTCCAGAAGCTCAAGCGCCAGAAAATAGTCCTGGACCAGGTGTACGATCTTCTGGCCGTGCGCATCATTACGGACTCTGTAAAGAACTGCTATGCGGCTCTGGGAGTCATTCACAATGAGTGGCACCCGATCCCCGGCCGGATCAAAGATTTTATCGCCATCCCGCGGCCGAATTTGTATCAGTCTCTGCACACGTCCGTTATGGGCCCCGAAGGCCGCCATTTCGAAGTCCAGATCCGCACCGATGAAATGCACCGCATCGCCGAGGAGGGCATCGCCGCGCACTGGAAGTATAAAGAGGGCCGGCGCGGTCCCGCCGATGACGATCAGCGCATCTCCTGGCTCCGCCAGTTGGTCGAGTGGCAGCGCGATATGCGCGATTCCGGCGAATTCATGTCCACTCTCAAGGTGGACCTGTATCCGGAAGAGGTTTACTGCTTCACGCCGAAAGGCCGCGTGATCGCTTTGCCGCGCGGGGCAACCCCGATCGATTTCGGGTACGCCATCCACTCCGACGTGGGCAATACCTGCGTGGGCGCAAAGGTCAATGGGCGCATCGTTCAGCTCCGGCATCCCTTGGGCAATGGCGACGTGGTCGAGATTCTGACCCAGGCCGGCCACCTGCCCAGCAAAGATTGGCTGGCGGTAGTCAAAACGGCCCGTGCGCGCAATAAGATTCGGCACGTCATCAATACCACCGAGCGCGCCAAGGCCATCGAAATCGGCCAGAAGTATCTTGAACGAGAGGCGCGCCGCCTCGGCGTCCAACTCGGACGCATACCCAGAACCCAGCTCGAAGCTGTGGCGGCTGACTACGGATGTTCCAAGATGGAAGATCTTCACGCGGCGCTGGGCTACGGAAAGTATTCCGCGCGCCAGGTACTGCAGAAGGTTGCGCCGGAGTTGGTGCCGGCCGACCAAATTCCTGAACCCGCGGCACCGGCTCCCGAACGTCCTGCCGCTCATCGTCCCGGCGACGATCAGGATCTAGTGGTTCAGGTCAAGGGCATCGACGACCTGATGACCTATCGCGCCAAGTGCTGTAATCCCATTCGCGGCGAGCCTATCGTGGGCTATGTGACGCGTGGGAAGGGCATTGCGGTGCATTCGGTCAATTGCAGCAACGTCCAGAATCTGATGTACGACGTGGAGCGCAAGATTGAGGTCGAATGGGCGCGCGCGGTAAGTCACACATTTCCAGTCAAGCTTCTCGTCCGAACGGAAGACCGGCCGGGAATGCTGAGCCAGATCACCACCTCGCTGTTCACCGAGCAGACCAACATTCTGAGCCTGGAAACTCACGGCGGCGAAACCGACGGTGGCGCTGTTATCGATATGACCCTGGAAGTCAAGGACAAACGGCAGCTCGAACGGGTGGTTTCCGCCATCCGCCGCATCTCCGGCGTCCGCGACATTGAACGAGTGAATGAACGCACCTGAACCCGAGCACATCGCCATTTCCAAATCGAAGGGTATCAAGATCGATTGGAAAGACGGCCATCACAGCGACTACGAGCTGGGCTATCTGCGTGACGAGTGTCCCTGCGCCACTTGCACCGGCGCGCACGGCACCACGCCGCAGAAGACCAGCTACGCCGCGCCTAAGCCCGCAGACCCCTTCAAGATGTTTACACCGACGCTCAAAATGCTGAACGTCGAACCTGTGGGCGGTTACGCCATCCGTGTGGACTGGAGCGACGGACACGGATCGGGGATCTATTCGTTCGATTACCTAAGGTCGATCTGTTCCTGCGAAGCGTGCAAGGCGTAGGACAGGCGATCTTGTCGCCTGTTGCGGGTTCTAGCCCTGCCAAACTACGTCGCCGGCCACCACCGTCGCCACCGGACCACCCTTGAACGTCTTCCCGTCGAACGGAGAATTCCGGCTCTTCGAGAACGACTTGTTCACGTCGTAAGTCCATTCGCGATCGATCGAGAAAATCGTCACGTCGGCGGGTGCTCCGGGCGCCAGGGTCCCGCGATCGAGCCCCAGAATCCTGGCCGGACCCGTTGTGAACAACTCCACCATTCTTGCGACCCCGATTTTACCGGGGTGCACCAGTTGCTCCAGGGACACGCCGATCGCCGTTTCCAGACCCAGAATTCCGAATGGGCAGCTCTCGAACTCTTGCATCTTCTCGCTGCCGGGATGGGGTGCGTGATCAGTGGCGATCGCGTCAATTGCTCCGTTCACAATGCCTTCGAGCACCGCCGTAACGTCGCATGTCCCGCGCAGAGGCGGCTTCATCTTGTAATTGCTGTCGTACGGCTTCATGTCGCGATCCGCTAGTGCCAGGTGATGAGGAGTCGCCTCCGCGGTCACTGTAAGCCCGCGCGTTTTCGCGAACCGCACCATCTCTACCGAGTACCGCGATGAGATATGCGCCACATGATAACGAGCGCCGGTGACCTCCGACAGCAGGATGTCGCGCGCCACCATCACGTCTTCTGAACAACCTGGAATACCTCGTAAACCGAGACGCACCGATTCCGCGCCTTCGTGCATATCCCCGCCCGCGCTCAAATGCAGATCCTCGCAATGATTGATCACGGGAATTCCTAAGCTACGCGCGAACTCCATGGCCCGTCGCATCACCCGTGCGTTCATCACCGGACGACCGTCATCCGAAATGGCCACCGCGCCGGCCTGTTTCATGGACCCGATCGCGGCCAACTCCTCGCCTGCGCTGCCCTTGGTGATCGCACCGATGGGAAACACGTTGACCACCGCGTGCCGCCGC
>Ga0207687_10001784_pt1 | contig 14808 bp, 13 predicted proteins | sample KBSM54metaG_FD_184399 | JGI IMG/M metagenome (GOLD analysis project Ga0207687, IMG submission 184399) | Miscanthus rhizosphere microbial communities from Kellogg Biological Station, Michigan, USA - KBS M5-4 metaG (SPAdes) (version 2) | ecosystem: Host-associated > Plants > Roots > Rhizosphere >...
CCAAATGAGCGCGGCCATCAGCACGCCCAGAGACCCCGCGGTCCCCGTATTTCGAAATGCCACGGCACGCGCTTGGCCTCGCCATCCATCCGGTGACGCCCCAATCTATCGGTCGCTTAGCGAGGCGCTCAGCAGCCGTTACGAAACGGATGCGCATTTTGCGGCATACTCGCTTTCGACGCTCCGTCGCAGACTGGATAGTGGCGCCCCCGAGCTTCTTCACCACGGCGTACCAATGCACCTTTTTGTGTTCGACGTCGACTCGACACGCGCGCATTCCCGGGGGGTCAACTCTACCGAGGAGTGGTGGCAACGCCAGCTAAAGCGAATCCGGAAGCTGACGCGAGTCCACACTTGCCCGCTCGTATACCGGACGCGGGGCGGCTACCGCGTTGTCTTTCGACGCGCCGAACCATTTCTGTTGAACAGTCGGAGCGATGCGGCCCGATGGAAGAATATCTACCGCGATGCAGCTACGTATCTGAACGATTCCTTCGGAATACGCGCGGACCTTTCCTGTGCGGATTGGACGCGCCTCTTTCGCCTCCCTCATGCAACTCGCCCCGATGGTGTTGCGCCTGAAGAACGAGACATACTGGGCGACGCCCGCCGTGTAGGGATCCTGGCTCTCCCTGAGCTCACTGAAGATTTCACACCGCCGCGAGCCCGTGGAAGTACACGACGTGCGGCCACCAGGTCACTGAGCGGCCACGGCTCATTCGGATGGTCGCTACCCATCGCTCGAGGTTCGGGCGAAGGGCTCCGTATTCTGCGAATATGCGCATCATCTGTTCGCAATGCGACCTCATTGCGTAACAACACACTGAACCGCGAGGCGTTCAGCGTGGCGCGTTTCATCAATACCGGCGAACTAACGCGGGAAGAGATTATCGACACCCTCAGTGCGGCTGCGGCGGACGCGGGACTCGAATCCGACGAGATCGCGCGGGCAATTGAAAGCGGCATTGATGCTCGCTTGAGGCTCTCATGAGAACAAAAGGCGTAAGGCAAGTAGCATCGACGTTCGGCGGCGTACCACTGCTCAGCGGCCTGAAGGCCCTCGAACCGCTTCCGGCGCCAGAACACTTGGTCAGCGGGCTGATACGCAAAGGCTCGGTGAACCTGCTCGTTGGATACGGGTCGAGCGGGAAGACGTGGTTTGCCAGCGACCTTCTTCTGGCCGTTGCCCGAGGGAAACCTTGGTTCGGCAAGTTCGACACAAAGCAGGGCAAAACGCTCTTCTTGGACTGGGAGTCTGGTCGTTACGAACTATGCCGACGCGTGCAAGCGCTGGCTCGGGGCAAGAACGCCGACGCCTTCGCACGAAACTTTCGACTGTGCTTCGTCGAGGGCTTCATGCTCGGAACGGAGAAGGCGCGTGAGGAACTGCTCGCGATCGCGACCGGGCGCTCGCTGATCATCATCGACTCCTTGCGAGCGGCGAGCAACATCGACGAAAACGATTCGAGAGTACGATACATCTTAGATCAGCTTCGCGGAGTCGCAGAGAAAACGGGGTGTTCGTTTTTGGTTTTGCACCACGCAGGCAAAGGCAAGAGCAAAGGCAACGCCAACAGTCCAGCCAGGGAGCGGCCACGCGGGTCAAGCGCAATCTTCGACGCTGCCGATACTGTCTTCGACGTCGACTTCGCCAACGGGACTGCAAAGTTCACCATTACGAAGTACAGGCATGGTCCCACACCTGTGCCCTTTTCTGTGCGTATCGCGGATGGGAAGGGCGGTGTCACCGTCAAATGGACCGACCAAGAAGAACTCGACCAGGCGGAGAAGCTGTCGCAATTCGAAGACCTGAAAACCGCTGTTCTTTACGTCATCCATGCCGACCCAGGCTGCAACAAGTCAACAGTTGAAGAGCAAGTCGAAAGTCGTGGGGTATCGACACGCAAGGCGATCGCCAGTCTCATCGACGAAAATTTAGTCGTCGATCGAGGGAACAAGAAAAGTTCGAAGCTCTTCCTCCACGACGACGAGACTATGACCACCCACAAAAAAAGAAATGCACAGGGGAAGAAATAGGAAGTGCCCCTCCCGTGTCCGTCCCCCTCTAAGAGGGGGACGACCGGACGGGATATGGGGTTGGTTGTGTTTGAAGTGTAGGGACGTAGTGGGACGAAGGGGACGGAGCGCAACTTGTTGAGGGATCAGTGCCGGAAATCGGACCTACCGCGCCCCCCAACGCTCGAGGGATCAGCGGCATGGAGACACTCGCCATTTCGGCGTCCACTTCTGACGACAAAAGCCAGAAGTTCGTAGGGGCCATCTCGAAAACACGCGCGTGATGATCGGGGATCAAAGGATGGTGGGAAGGATCTCCACCAGATCTGACGATTCTTACCCTTCATATTCTGGTCACCGCGACCAATCTTCAGGTTGTAGGCACGTCCCCGATCGAGATCGAGCTCGCCCTGTCGAATCCAAGCAGAAGCTTATTTTCGACCTTCGCGCGCGGCCTGTGCACCGACCTGCATTTCTCGATCGAGTTCGCGCAGAAAATCGCGAAGACCGATGGTATTCGAAAACCTGGTCCTTCCCTCGTATCGCTCGACGAGCAGCCTGTTCGCGTTGATGACCTGCTCGGCGCAGTAGAATCGAATCGTCTCCCGATCGCACCCGTGGACTAAAAACGACGGTTTTGAGATCCACCCAAGCTTTTCCCATTGCACGATCGTGTAGCGCGCGCGATGGAGGGCACGAGCCATCGTCCCAATTCGAAAAAGCTCAACGTCGCCAGCAGGCAGAGCAAAATGGTGACCGCGCTGAATCACTCTTCGAAACGTGCGCGCCTCCCCCGTCGATCGAGGCAGAGGAACGATGAGTTCGATCACCGCTTTCCGCTCTTCACCGCGCGCAAGCGACCTGAACGGAAGTAGATGGGAAATTCGACTGGATCGACTGCACCGGAAAGAACGCGCAGAACCGATTCGCAGAAATATCGCAGTTCGTCACGGCACGCGGCCGAGCAGACCAAGACATCCCCCTTCCGCAAACGCTTGTTGCACCCCCTGCGTCGACAGATCAGCGGTAGTCCACTCGGTGTGCGAAGTTTCCACGCGGCGTAGCGCTGGCCCGGCGGATTGATTCGCGGTCGCCCGATCGGACGCTTCGAAAAACGGATCTCGGTGCCCGGTTCGATTTCAACGACGGTCGGCGCCGACGCGATGAACGATTCCCCCGTCTCATTCCAGACCGATCTGCGCCGCCGCTTCATGGATCAAGTCTAGCTGCCCTCGCCCGGATGGAAAGGTCCAACGCCGTCAGGATCGCTGTCGCGGATGTACCGCAAGGTCATACCGGCCGATGCGTGACCGAGCGCCCTCTGGATGGTTGCCGGCGCCGCCCCGGCGCGGGCCGACGCCGTCGCAAATCCGGCACGCATGGAATGCGCTGAGAAGCGTTTTTCATCCAGACCGATCCGACGTGCGGCCGCCTTGACCAAGCGCGCTACAGCGCGATCCTGGAGCGGGGAAACCCCAAGCCGACCTTTGGTCGAGACCTTCCGGAAGAGCGGCCCGGTCGAGCCGAGCCCGGCCGCCTCGAAATAGGCTCGAATTGATAGGGTGGGACAGGACTCGCGGCCCGTGCCGGCCGCCATCACCCGGCGCGCCCGCGGGTTCCACTTCGACCGGCGCACGGTGATCCACAACCCCGATTCCGCAAACTGAATGTCGGCGACGTCCAACGCGACGAGTTCGGAGCGGCGCAATCCACTCGCGAACGCAACGGCGAGGATCGCTCGATCACGAAGTCCGCGAAGGTCACGAGGAAGCGACGCGATCATGGCGTCGATTTGTTCAAGCGTGATCGCCGCCTTGCCGTCTTGTTCGGTACCCAGTCGCCGCCGCACGCCTTGGATCACTCGGCGAACACGCGGGTCGTTCCGAGGTGACGTGTACCCCGCGTCTAAATGACTTTGCGAGATCGCGACCAGCGCGCCTTGCACGGTCCCGGTCGCCCGCCCCTTCGAGACGAGAAGAGCGAGGTAGAGCGCGACCGTTTCGGGGTTCGCAGGAAGAGGCGAAAACGCATTCTCGATCGCCCAGCGTTCGAAGGCGTTCCACGACGAGGCGTACGCGCGTTTGGTATTCACGGATCGGGAGGATCCCGCGAGGTCGTCCGCGAGCGCTCTCAATGCGTCCAAAGGGCGCAAAACGGGGTCTTTTTCGTCTTCAAGAGACATGAACCGGACCATCAGATAGTCGCGTTCAAGTGAGCGAAACGCGATGTCCGAGAATATCAATTATCGGTCGTCGGATCCACGTTTTTCCCCAGAAAACGCGTCCAAAACGCTCGAGTTCGACGCGCACACGTGATAGGTTCTTGAGGTAGTCGATTCCATCTGAACGCGCAGTTTTCGCGTTCGTGAATCAGACAAACACGGACGGGCGAGATCCAGCTTTTTGCTGAATTTCTCACGAAAGGCGTTCGTGTGTCCTTCACCGAAACCCACGAGTTGAACATGACCAAGAGTATCTACAGTGGAGCGCGACAATTGGTTTCACCGCACGTTCAAGAGATCCGTGCGTACGAGCGCCTGTACCCGAAGTCGCCCGTTCCGTCACAGCGTCGAACGCCGACCGCGTTGGAACTCTGGAGACACTTCATCAAATCGATGATCACTAGCCAACAGCTGATCAACGCAGATCTGTGGAACCGACTCGAGAACGACCCGCGTTGGCGGACGCTCCGCGCTGGTGGTCCTGGCGCTTGCCCGTCCGAACGTGCGATCGCGACTCTGTTCAAAGAACAACGCATCAGGTTTCCAAAACAGAAAGCGCATCGGATCAGGCTCGCACGCTCGAGAGATTTTGCTGGGATCGCGCTCCTCTCGCGATCAGTGCTCCGCGAAGCGCATGACCGGCGTTCGCGCCCAGAGAAACTCCGCGCGGCCGAGGTCAACCTCGCCGTCGCTCTTCAAGAGGAACTGGCGGGATGTGGTGTGGCACCGAAAATCGCTCGCTTGCTGATGCGCTTCACCGGTGAATTCGAACACGTTATCCCCGTCGATTCGCGTTGGAAGAACGCCCTCGACGCGGTCGGAGTGACGGTGGAGCAAGCGGATTTTGCTCGCGAGAACACGTACGTCATCATCGAAAACGAACTTGCCCGCGCGGCCTACGACCTCGGCGTATCGCCGGTGCACGCAGACGGCGCCGTTTTCGGGTGGGTGCAGGCGAGCATCGCCGAGGTGGCGCCGTGAAACCGCCGGAACTCAGTCCGAAGATCTTGCGCAACCCGGTCGCGCTCGGCGATGTGCTCGACGAGTGGATACGTCAGAACGCTCCCCTGCGATCCGCCGGACGCACGCTGCAATGCCGCCAGAACGCGCTTCGCCGCCGTTGTGACGAGATCGACCCGACGAGTATTACTTGGCGATTGCTTCTTCGCATCGACGAAACGCGCGTTGTTCACACGCTCAGAGCCGGGTTGATTTGGGCGTTCAACCAAGGCCGACGCTGGCAGCGCTCCGGAGGCGGGCTGTGACGGCCCAGAAGGGATCCTCCCGAATGCGGACGGAGGAGGTCTTGCTGGCAATGCTGACAGAAAACACCGGGACTCACTTTCTCGATAGTGGCGGCGATTCGGGCAGGAATTGGCAGCGCAACCAGGGGCGCGACTTCGAGAACGAAGCGCCCTCAACCCTGAGTTTTCGATACGATTCGATCGAACTCACGCATCGCGTGTTTCATTGGCTGCGCGAGCGCCTTGAATTTGATGAGGGTGCCAACAACGCGTTCGATGGCCAGTTTCGACGGGAAGTAGATCCCGACGGTGACAAGTCATGGGGGGAACTCAGGGAGGAATTTCCAGCGTGGTACGCCACGTACCGCTCGCAACAAGATTCGTCATCGCAATGCGATCCATGCGAGGGCGAAGGGTGTGACCAGTGCAACGGCACCGGCTTGATCTCAGGGAGCCAGGATCTATACGACACCACCGGGATCTACGGTGAAGGATCACCCCTCACCGTTAATACTTACAACGAGGAATGTCTTCTCGACCAAACGCTACTGTTCACCTACTTCGAACTGCGCACCGGGTCGGGTCGAGGCGGTAACGAAGGCTCGTTCGTCATCCTCCAAATACACGGGGGCTGCGATGTGCGTGGCGGCTACACGCGCCCAACGATCTTTCAAGTAACCGCCGACGAAGCTACCGATATCTTCGACTTTCGAAGGGGAACGATATCGTGCACAGGCGACGGCGAAGAAGGCGAAGGTCACTTCTGGACGACTGATGACGGATCGCATTGGTACGCAGATGGTGCCTGCTGCCGCGGTGCCGGAACACAACTCGAGCGCTACGAGCGCAAGACCTTCAACGAACAGGACGCCGAATGGGAGCGTCGCCAATTGTGCGTGCTCGAGGACGGGTCCGGGCTCTGTCCGCTGTGCGGTGCCCCACTCCGAGGTGGAGCATGACCAAAACGCAGCACCCCACCCCCTTAAATGGCTTTCTGATTCGAGGGGCGAGGCACCTCTCTCTCCGACAGCCTAAGTTCGCGATCGAAAAAACCAGCTTAGGACTGACAGCAGGCGTCGTCTTCCAAAACGCCGTCACACCCGTCACACGTCACCGAGCGATGCGCCGCTTCCGCGGCTTCGGCCCTGGCCGTGGCGGTCTCAGCCTGCGCTTTGTCAAAGGCTCCCGGTTCGGCGAGTCAGCTTCAACGTCCACCAATTCTTTGACCGACACGTCGAGACTCCGGGCAAGCGAGAACAGCGTGTGGAGCGTGGGGTTGCCCCTTCCGCCTTCGAGTGCCGAGAGAAGTCGAAGGGTTAGCGTGGCCGCCGCGAGATCTTGTTGGGTCAGGTTCGCCGCCCAGCGTGCTTGCCGGACCTTTGCGCCCACGCGCTTCCTGAAGCGGTCGAAATCCACCTCAGAAGCGAATCGGAAAGGACCCTTTTATTGTATGCCACTAAAGGGAATGTTTTGTATTGCGCCGCCGGCCGGTCAGCCCGATATTCGGGAGCACTGTTCCGCTTCGGGGAAAGAAAACGTCGAATGAACCATTCCTTTGGGGTCCCTTGCGCGAGCTGGTCGATTTGCGTCCTGCTGCTTGCCTGTTCGGTGAGCACGGGCGGGACCGGCATAGCTCCGCGTCCCGGTGATCAGCCAAACACTGGTGGTGCGCCGAACGGTGCAACGTCTGGCTCCTCTCCCACTGCGGGCACGTCGTCGCTCCTGAATGGGGGGGCGTCGACTGGAGTTGGTCGCCAGGGATCAACTGGGTTCGGAGGCGTCGCCGGAACTCGCGACCCCGGTTCATCAGGCGGTGGCGTCAGCGGCGGGAACAGCGCTGGTAGCGGCGGTTTTTCCGGCGGAGCCTCACCAGGAGGAGCTGGCGGTTCGCAGCCCGTCGGCGGAGGAGCAGGCACAACCGCAGCGGTTGGAGGCGAGCCGAGCAGCGGAAGCGGCGGAACGCCAAACACTGGGGGAGCTGGAGGCGCGTCCGGAAGCGCAGGACAGGGCACCGCGGGTGTGTCCTCATGCATTGCCGCTGTGACCTGTCCGACGCTCGTCTGTCTGGTAACCGGGGAGTGCGCGACGGCCTACGTGGCGAATGGTTGCGCCGGCGAAAAACCCGGCTGCACCCGCACGCCGATCCCTGTCTGCGGCACCGCTCCAAAGGATGATTGTGGAGCCACCCTCACCTGCCCTGGAACGTGCACATGCGACGCGCTTCCGAGCAGCTACCAAACCGGCTTTTCATGTTCGGCGGATGAGACGCAGTACAAGTGCTTTCATCAGGGATACGACAATCAGCTTTCGATAACTGAAATGGACGCTTCCAATTGTAGTTGGAAGGGCTGGGACACCGTTCACTTGGCTCCCCTTGATGGCGGCGGCATTTGGTGCTGCCCGAACATCAGATGAACTTCATGATGAACAATGTTTTCTGCAAGAGCCGGCACCGCGACGCCGCGAATGTCGACGCGAGCCACGTCTCATGCAAACGGCGGTTTGATCGTACGCTCCACTTCGGTCACAACCATCAAACCGTCGTCGCCATCCTCGGTGCGCTGCTAGCGTTCGCCTGCGCGACTACCGATTCGCGACTTCTTGTCGCCCCGGACGGATCAAAGGCGCTCTATGTCGAGTGCTCGTCGGGGCCCGTCGACTGCCTGGAGGTGATCTCCGAGCGTTGCCCAAGTGGCTACGAGATCCTCGTACAGGGCAGCCGCGGCGAGATCCTAGCGGGCGACAAGTGGACCGAGATGGCCACCAATGCCGTTGCCAACAAGAGCGGACTCAAAGGAGGTGGCGTCCAAGCGACGCCGACCACGATTCGAGAGATGCTCGCGCGCTGCGGGCGATCCAAGACCGGCTCCAGCGACTTGAAGACGCTGCTCGACACGTCAGACCAGACCGTGACGAGCAAGGTCAATCGGGCATCAGGTAGCGTGCCTTCCGAGGATTCCGAATCTCCGACTTCTCACGGCGGGGCGCGCGCGCATGTATGCGGCAGCGGCGATGCGAGCGATCTGCGCGAGAAGTGGGAGCGCATTTTGAGCGTACGAAACGGTGGGGTCTCGCAGCCCGCGACGAGCGCGGCGTTCGCGTGTCGCCTCGTTCGTCAATTCTTCGTCCAGGGGTGCCCCGATTGGGACCCCAAGTTGCCCGCGGTAGCGCGCGAGGTCTGTCGAATCGCGGACAGGGAGGCAGGTCGAGATAGCAGCGACGACGGCTCCAAACCCGACGGGCCTCCCCGCCAAGACGATACGCCCTAGGCGAAGGCTCGATTCGCAACGAGGACAGCGCAATGGCCCTTCGAATGAACCAGCGACCGCAAAACGCTTGCCGCGATTGCGGGTACGTTTGGAACCCGCGTGGACACAATGTCAGCGCTTCGTGCCCGAGGTGCAGCAGCCTGAACGTGTACGTTCCGGGGGTCGGGTGCACGGGCTGCCTCGTTGTCGCCATGATCCCCGCTATTGCCGTCGTCGTCCTGACCGTGGTCGCGGTCGTTCTCGTCGCCGCAGGCGCGTCCGGTGGCCCACTCGCGATTGTGCTGGTGCTCCTATCGCCGTTCGTCGCTCTCGGCGCGTACCTGCTGTGGCGACACCAGGATGCAGCCGACAAGGCACGTGCCGAACAGGAACGTGTCGAGGCCGAGCAGGCCCAGTGGCTCGCCTACCATCAATATCAGCACGACTCGTGGACCCAAGAACAAGATCAGCGCTACCGACGACTTGTGGCCACATGCGGCGAAGAAACGGCACAACGTCTGATGCAGGGCCAGATCTGGGTGGGCCAACGCCAGGAGCACCTATACGAGGCACTCGGTCATCCACTCAAAGTACAAGAGAAGGTTCTTCGCTCGAAAAATCACCTGACGTGTTTCTACCGGCCAGACGCCAGCGGGCGCTGTCACCTAAAGGTGATGCTCGAGAACGGCGAGGTTATCGGGTGGGAGGCAGCGCCAGAATAGCGCGAGGGCAAACGCTTTTTTGAGGGGACCAGAACGCGAAGCCCCGCGCGGGCTCAAGTTCACCTTAGCGGCGCGACGACGACGAGATCGATCGCAAGACATCGCCCCCCAATGTGTTGAGCAGAAGATGCCAAGGCGCCCACAGCCACAGCCGCTTCGTGCAACACCTCGCCTTGCGGCATTCCACTATTTAGAACTCGCTCGGGGGTCAATATCGAAGACGAGTCGGAATGACCATTCCAGCTCGGGCAATTCCGTTGATGGCGAACGCACACAAGACATGCACCACACCCACTCCTCGTCCTGCCATGGCCAGAAATAGGCGCCCCCGCCACGCACGACATCTACCCCGTCGTTTTTGGTCGATTCGTCAAAATACGACGTGCTCCACGTATCAGCGCACCATTCGCCGGTAAATAGGGTCCGAAGGCCGAGTGCATTTCTCGACCCTACTTCTCCGTTCCAAGACATCCAGGACGTGAGTGTCGATACATCATCCGGCAGATCACCGAAGGTGAACAACCCCCTCGCGCCCGCGCGGCACGCGTACTCCCACTCGAGCTCGCTGGGAAGACGACCACCAAGCGCGCGCGCAACGTTCGCGGCGTCCGGCTTCGTTAGCCGCGCCACGTCGGTTCCGGCGGCACCGTCCCTGATTGCTCGCACCGCCACGTCCGGCGCAAGACGCCTAACCTGATCGTTGGTAATAGGCGACGTAGATATCAGGAAAGGCGCGACTGAAACATTTCGGGCGGGCTGGACACTTTCCCACCAAATCCTTGGTTCCGAGCAAATCCTCTTGGCCTCAGCTTCTTCGGCCGGCCCGAGTCCCATCTGAAATGTACCCGCGGGGATCGCGGCTAACTCAATCCCCGAGTGGTGAAGAAGACTCATGGCGTGAAGATCCAAGACTGAACTCCCGTTTGCGTGTAGCGGATGGTCACGCCCTGTTCGGTAGCGAAATTCTGCATGACGTTCATACAACCTCTTCCGCCCGGGTTGCATGGCGGATTTGTACCCTCAATGCTGATGATATCTCCCGCTTGGACGTTTCCGCGTAACTGATTGAGGATCTTGGGTTCCGTATGTACGTTCAATTGTTCCGTGAACGTGAGACGGCGTCCAGGGGGAGTGTCCGACCCACTGCGCATTGTTCCCGCACCACGACTTTCGCCGTTTGGACCTTGGTGCTCCCAGGTGGCGGTATGTCCCCTTGTAGCCCTCCCACTATCGCCTGTGGCCATGTTGTAGAGCCCCTCGAGGGCATTGGTGGCAGCACCGGCGACGACGACGACTGCGGCGATCTCGGTCGCCACCGCGAGCGGTACCCCGATTCCGGTGAGCGCTTCCGCGCCTCCGGCTGCCGCGAGGCCTCCTCCTTCTTCGAGTACGTTGACCGCTCCGAGCAGCTGGCCTTTACCGAGATCGAAGCGATCTCTCGCGGTACGCGGGGGCAAAAAGTCACTTCCCAACGAGCCGAACGGAACGGATCCCTGGAACACTCCCAGAGCGAGATAACTGTCTCTCCGGGCTTCGTCGGAGACGACTGCGCTCGCTGATTGACCGGGACTGCCGGGGGTCGCATTGGATGCGGAGGTAGCGTCGTCCCGCATCGCAAGATATTCGCTCTCAGTTGGATCCACTGACGAGCCGCCGTGCTCGGCGGCCAGTTGAGCGTTTACCTCCGCCTCCAACTGTAAAGTCACCGCGCGATCAGTAGCGGCCGCACATTCGTCCGAAGTGCCGCAGTCGGCTGGGTGACCGGGGCGAGGAGCGCCACGACCGACGTGATAGCCGCCAGAGTCGTCTTCGCTGACAGTATCATCTTCGCTGACAGAGTCGTCTTCGCCGTCCCCATCGTCCTCACCCTCGAAGCCGCTCGGGTCCGTGTATCGCAGCGGATTGTTGAAGGCGTAGCTGTATCGGTTCAGGCCCTGACTGAAGAACGGGGACTCCGCCAACGGCGGGTCGGCCTGTAGAAACCTTCCGAGCTTCGGGTCATAGATGCGCCCGCGCATATTCACGAGGCCGGTTTCTACGTCGGTTTCGTGTCCAGTGAAGCCCGCACGGATGGAGCTCGACGCCGCGTCGGCGCTCGGGGTTCCGATCACTTCGCCGAAGGCGTTGAAGCGTTTGAGGCTGGAGACTTTGCCGGTCTCATCTGTGAGGAGCTGGGACGAACCTAGGTGGTCGGCGTGCAAGTAGCGCCGCGCTTCGGTGCTGGCTCCCGGGCGCGCTTCCCGCTCGACTTGCGCGACTTGGCGACCGCCGGCAAAAACTTTGTAAAGGTCTCGGATAAACGGGCCGCTTGCATCCGTCGCGATTTGCCTTTCGTAGCCGTCTCCCGCGTACACGCGACGGTTGCACGTGGTGCTGGTTGTGTCCGTGCAATCTCCGACGTCCACTAAGACTCGGTGTTCGCTCGCGTCGTATTGGTAGCGGACCTGTGACCCCGTCCCAAGTGTGACTAGGGTCGGCAAGTTGAAGGAGTTGTAGGTTAGCTCTTGGCTGCCGCCTTCGACGCTCTCACCCTCGCGATGGGTCACGTTGCCGAAGTCGTCGTATTTCAGATCCAGGATCTTGTTGCCACCTTGGCTGATGTTCTGGACAGCATGCGGCCGCGTCGTCTTGCCGCTCTCTTCGTAGTTGTATGTACCTAGCCCGAATTTGCTCGTGATATTGCCGATCGCGTCATAGCCGACTGTCGACGTCTGCTTCCCGGCGGTGATGGTGCTCAGGCGGTCGAGCTCGTCATAGTCGAATGACTCGTCGGTAGTACCGAGCGTGTCACTGCCGACATCGCGAAACGCAGAGCTCCGAGTCTTGAGGTTCCCGTTATTGTCGTACGATAGGTACTGCAGCTCTTGGAGAATCGCAGCGCTGGGATCCTTCGTGGTGACATCCTTGAGCCGCCCGGTCGTATCTTCGTAGGCGTAGCTCGTCGTGACGCCATTTCCGAACGTCTCTGTCGCGATCGCTTGACCCTCGAAATTAGTGTCACGTTGCCAGAAAAGGGCGTCCTCATCGGTTCCGTCAACGTTGGTCCCCTTGATTCGCTTCAAGTAACCGACGCCGTCATACTCGTAACGGGTTGCGAACTGTTTGCCGTCACTCGATGCGGGGTGATCCACCCGCCCGAGTTGGTTCTTGTTGTCGTAGGTCAGCCCAGTCGTGAACGTCGAGCCACCGATCTGGCGCGTGATGTTCTTCAGGAACGCTCGATTGGCCATCGGATCGCCGTCCGATGGGGGGTCCTCGTAATCGTAGTGCTCGATGTGCCCAGCTGGGCTCGAGGTTTCGACGAGCCGTCCCATGGCGTTTGTTCCCTGGTCGTAGGCAAAAGAGGTGAGGCCTTCAGGAGCCGTCAGTGTCACCAAGCGCCCGAGGTCGTCATACTCGTAGATGCGCTTGCGCGGCGCGGCCGTTCCGACTCCGTCGGTGAGCGTGAACACGTCGTTGAAGGCCGTGTACGTGTTGAGTTGCTTGCCCGTGTCGCCGTCCTCGTGCGCTGTTGGTCGGCCTAGACGGTCGGTGCTGATCGTCGTGAGGTGATTCTGCGAGTCGGTAATTGTGCCGAGCGTCCCGAACGCGTCGTAAACGTAGCGCGTCGAGTTGCCTTTCTCATCGACCGCGCGCAGAGAGTTGCCTCGAAAATCATAGTGTCGCAGGCTCCTATGCTTTCGCTGATCGATGGCTCCGGAAGTCCAGAGCTCTGTGCCCTCTGTCGCAAAATCGCTCGTCGCGTTGACACACGCCGCATGCAGGTAGGTGATCGACGTGCCGTCTGGAAAATCACGCTCCTTGAGGCGAAATTGTTCATCGTACTGGTAGTCGACCTCGCCCTGAGAGGTGTCGTCTGCCAGATGCGAGCGGGTCACACTGGTGAGGTTGCTGCCCCAATTGTAACTTAACTCTTGGAAGACGGTGTCACCGTCGAGTCCGGATGATTCGACCTGCACCACGCGGCCTAGCGCGTCGATCCGCTTGGTGCTTGTGCTCCCCAGCGTCTTGTCGGTCGCAGTGATTTCGATGCGGGTTGGAATTTGCCGAAAGGTCTTCGTAACCGATGGCGTTCCCGCTCGATAGCTGAAGTCCGTTTCATCGTCGGGCGTAACTTGAGCGAGGACGCGACCGAACGCGTCGTAGCTCTTTTGGACCCCAACTCCCGTTGCGTCAACGCTACCGGTGAGCGTCCCATCACGAGGATCGAATTTGATATCTTCAATGAGGCAGCTGGAGCCAAACCCAGAATCGGTCGTGTCGTCCAACGATGGATCGACGGGACAATCAGTCCCCGCGTGCCTGATCACACGGCGCGGCGAGATCCCGTCATCGTCATACTGGAACGAGATCGAACGGTTGCCCTGTGTCACCTGATCGCCGTCCTTCCACGCCCCCGTCGTGGTCACCGTGCGAACATTTCGGTACAGATCCTCGTAGCGGTTGAAAGTGGTCACGAGATTCAGGCTCGAATTTGCGGCCGCGTCAGGCTCGCGCGTGATCGTCTCGAGCAATCCGTCTTGGTCATAGGAGAAGCTGACGGTGCGCGTTTCCTGCCCCTTTGCGCTCGCCGTGCCAAACACCTGCTCAGCAACGCTTCTGCGCTTCGGTAGGTCGATCAGCCAGTCGTCGGGTCGCAGGTCGTACTGAACGCTCACGGTTTGTTTGGCAAGATCTCCCGTTGCCGACTGTGTCACGGTGCTGGCTCGCTCGACGCTGCCGTAACCATTGATGTCGATCGTTTGGTTCGTGACCGTTTCGATGACCTGGACCTCTGCGGTATCGAGGACCTCAGCTGTCTCTTGCACTCGGGTGCGAACGAACGGAAATGGACGGTCTTTTGTCGAGGTACCAACCTCCCATTGCTCAGTTACAGTCTCGCGCCGAGAGGCGGCGTGGCTCTCGATTGCCGACTGGGCGAGCGGGGTGGAAGTAATCCGTGATGTCTCGCGCCCTGCGAACGGGAAGAGATTACCAGTTGCAACGAACGTCTGATTGTCGCGTTTGATCTCGGTGAGATTGATAGGCGTCTCAGGAAATGTGCCCCAAACCTTTTGGATTGTGGTTTTCCCGAACCCCAGAAAGCCGCGGCCCAAGAGGCCCTGCCGCGCGTCCTCGTAACGGAAGCTATAGCCAACGTCGGGGGTATCCGCGAGACTGCCCTTCGCCGCCTGAAGAGTGCGGTAGGAGCTCACGACGGCCCCGACATGCTTGAGGCAGACCGTATTTCCGTCCGATACGCACGACCCCTTCAAAGAGAATGGGTTGGGGAAGGCCGCCGGTGCCGCAGACCTGTAGACAGGCACAAAACTGCCATCGGAGAGCCGGTTCGCTGCGGAGTACTTGATCTCGATACG
>Ga0207687_10001785_pt1 | contig 14806 bp, 16 predicted proteins | sample KBSM54metaG_FD_184399 | JGI IMG/M metagenome (GOLD analysis project Ga0207687, IMG submission 184399) | Miscanthus rhizosphere microbial communities from Kellogg Biological Station, Michigan, USA - KBS M5-4 metaG (SPAdes) (version 2) | ecosystem: Host-associated > Plants > Roots > Rhizosphere >...
TCATCCACGTGAAGAACGATTGGCTGATCGATCACACGCACTCGGTCGCGCTGTACGAGCGCGCGAACGAACCGAAGGAATTGCACATCATCGACATCCCCGGCAACTACCACGCCGATCGAATTTTCCTGAATGCGCCGACGCAGATCGAGCCGTTGATCGCCGACTTTCTCGCGCGCCATTCGGAGAAGTGAAGTGCAAACAAAAAGGACAGGCGCGGGCGCCTGTCCTTCACTGGAAAACGATGTTGTTGCGGGTTACGGGAGGGGAACCGGGATGTAGTTCGTGCGCGGCGTCACCGGCGTGTACTCGACCTCGACGACCTGAAGCTCGGGCATCATCTCGTCGAACATCGGAACGGCCGTATCCGGTTTGCGTTCACTCGTCCTGCCGCCCTCTTCCGTCCACTCTTCGCCGTCGAAAACCCACATGGTGAATTTCCTTTCTACTGCCCGCCGCGCGATTCCGCGCTGCGTATCGCTCTGTTTTTCAAGCGCCCTGCCAAGCCTCCCAACGGTTGCGGTGGCCTGCTAATCACTTGATACGCAGCAGTTAGACGGGAGTTGTCACGCGGGAGAAAACTTGGGCGAAAACGCGATTGTCCTCAGCGACGCTCAACGCGTCCGGCGGAACGGGCGGTTTCCTCGCTCAGCAGATGGTCGCGCAGCATCCGATACGCACGACCTCGGTGCGACACTTCGTCCTTCTCTTCCGGCGGCATTTCGGCAAACGTCTTCGTCGAGCCGTGCGGTTTGAACCACGCGTCCCATCCGAATTTCTGTTCGCCGCGAGGCTCGACGAGAACCTCTCCGTTGCATTCACCGAGGAAGAGTTTCGCGTCGGTGCCGTTCCAGTAGGCGACACAGCACTGCGCCTTCGCCGATCGATTGAGAAGCGCGTACGCGATCGCGCCGAGTCCCTTGCCGCCCGTCGCTTCGAGCAGCCACTTCACGTACGGACCGGGAAAGTTTCCGAGCTCGTCGAAGCCGAGCGCGACGTCTTCGACGATGAGTCGCGCGTAGCCTTTCGTGCGTGCGACTTCGAGCTTGTAGCGCGTGATGTCGTCGACGCTCGCCGCCTGAATCTCCGGCAACGAGATCGAGACACGCAGCAGCGGAACGCCGAGGATGCGCTCCGCTTCGATGCCTTTGTTCGGATTGCCGGAGACGAGAATCAGGTCGGTCACGTCACTCACTCGACGCGGAAAACGCGGAGCGTGCGCGTGAGACGAACCTTGAACTTGTCGCTGGCAGGAACGGCGGCGAGCCGCCGGCGGACGAACGCGCGCAATTGCTGATGAAGGCGCGAGCGGCGCTCACAGTCGGGGCAGAGATTGAGGTGATCGTTGACGCTGCGGCTTTTTTTGTCGCCGAGCGCGCCGTCGAGGAAGAAGTAAAGAACTCTTTTTACATCGTCACAGCCCATTGGTCGGAGCCTGCCTTCATTCTGAAGTGACGACTTCGACCGGGCACAACTCGACTACTCCAACTCGAATTCCTCTTCTTCTTCCTCTTCGAATTCGAACTCTTCGGTTTCTTCTTCCTCGTCCGCGGCCGCGAAGAGAATCTCTTCTTCGTTCTCCTCCGGTTCGGCGGCTTCGGTCTCTTCCGTTTCGTCGTCCTTCTTCTTGCGCGGCTTCGCTTCGTCTTTGCGCGAGCGCATCTTCGCCGGCTCCGCGCCGCCGCGGATGTAGCCGTACTTGCGCGCGTACTCGAGCAGCGTGCGCTCGAGCATCTTGCGGCCGCGATAGAGACGCGACATCACGGTGCCAACCGGGCAGTCGAGAATCTCGGCGATCTCTTTGTACGAGAAGCCTTCGATGTCGGCGAGGAGCACGACCATCTTGTAGTCATGCGGAAGCGAGTCGAGCGCACGCTTGACGTCGGCATCCATCATGTCCTGGAAGATGTCGCTCTCCGGATCCTTGATCAGGTCCGGCGCGTTCTTCTGGATGACGCGCTCGTAGCTCTCTTCGATCTCCGAGAAGTCGATCTTGTGAGGGGTGAGCTTCTTCTTCCGGTAGTTGTTGATGAACGTGTTCTTCATGATCTTGAAGAGCCACGCCTTGAAGTTCGTTCCCTCTTCGAACTTGTCGTAGTACTTGTACGCCTTGAGATACGTCTCCTGAACAAGGTCTTCCGCATCTTCAGAGTTGCGGGTCATGCGGTAGGCGGTGTTGTAGAGCGAATCGACGTAAGGCATGGCTGCCTTCTCGAAATCCCACCCCTGCTCGTGATCGTTCGCTACGGCGGTCTTCATCATTTCTCCCGTGGTCAGCGACAAAAAGCTTCAACCTCCGTGCCGCATGAACGATTAGATGCAGCAGTGGTCGCATTAGTTACGACTGACGCTGCAAATTCGTTGGACACGTTCGCTAAGTCGTTCTCCAGAATGTGTTTACCAAGGTCGACGCTGCTCGGACCATTCCGCATCAGCGCCGGGAACGAGAGTCGGGCCGGCGTCATGATTGCCGGACACGTCCGTCCTCTACGAGTGTTTTTCCAATGAGGTTTACGGTTCTACGGAGGGAACTGCTGGCAAACCGACTGTGAACAACCAGTGAACAACGCGAATTCCCGGCGCGAATGATAGCACCGATCCGGTCCGGTTTGTCAATCCCCTACTCTTTGTGGATCGCCAAAAGTGCTTCGTAAGCTCGTGAAATCTCGATGAATCGAGCCGCGGCATCATGCTGTGCGGCCTCGGACGACGAGTGATATCGATCGGGATGATGTTGCGCGGCGAGCTTGCGGTAAGCGGAGATGATGGTAGCACGCGTCGGCGTTCCCTCGATCTCCAAAACACGAAGCAATTCCCGCTCGTCGCGCTCGAAGAAGGTCACGCGTCCCGCGCGATCGGCATCGCGCGGCCGTCCATCCTTCGCGTGATCGATGTAGTCGAAGCCGTATTGCTCGCGCAACCTCGCCAGCGCACTCGTTTGAAATCCGAGTCCGAACGAGAGATCGAGTAGCGCGACGTATTGCCGCAGCGGAACGAGCGCGCCGCGCGATGCGACCAGCTGCACCGCCGTCTCGAGCAGCGACGCTCGCTGCTGCGCATTCGACAGCTGCGCGTAGCGCTCCGCCCAGTTCGCGACGTCGATGCCGCTCGTCACCGGCGCCGCGATTCCAGTACCGCGACGCACTTCGCGCAGCGCGACGTCGCTCGAAACGCCGCCGAGCGAGACGATGTGAAACAGCAGCGACGCCGCGACCCGATCGCGCTCCGGAATCGCCTGCTGCTGCGCGCCGAACGTGCGGTCTTCGTCGCGCCGCGCCAGCGTCACCGCGATCATCACGAAGACCGCGATCGCGCCGCCGGCGAGGAACATCAGGATGACGGCCAGGAGCTCCACGCCGGTATGTTACTCAGCTGAATTCAGGGAGCTGCTCACGGCGTCGAGCCTCGCCCTCAACGCGTCATCGCTGAGCGCCGGCGTCGAGCCGTCGACGTCGATCTCGTCATCGATGCTCACCCAGCTCTTGCAGCCGATGTAGTCGCTCTTCACCGTGATCGTTCGGGGCGCCGGCAGCGCGAACGCGCGGACGCCGATCACATGCAACGCCTGATCGGGACGGAATCGATAGCGCGCTTCGAGCGCATCGCGCGGGATCACGACGAGCGGCGCGATCGGATCGATCTCGCGCGTGCGCCACGTGCGCACGACTTCGCACCAATGCGTGATCGTCACCTCGGTCGGCTCGCTCTGCTGCTGATGAAAATAGGTCGGGTAGAGATAGAAGCGATCCGCTTCGACTCCGAACTTCGGATCGGCGATTCCGCCTTTGCGAATGAGGATGACCTGCTCGCCGCGGCCGAGGGCGTCGATGACGGTCGACCATTCTTTGAGCGCGGTGTGATTAGCGAGCTTCATAGCGAACGGAGTTGACCGGACCTTCCCAGATCGTGACCGCGGTGACGACGGCGTTCTCGTCCGCGACGGCGACGCTCAGCTCCTGATGAAACCACTCGGCGATGTTCTCCGCGGACGGATTCACTTTGTCGAACGGCGGAACGTCGTTGATGCATCCGTAGTCGAGCTTCTTCGCCAGCGTCTCGAGCTTGCGCTTCGCGCTCACGAAGTCGACGGCGATCGCGTCATCGTCGACTCCCCCGCCGCGCGCCGCAAGTTCCGCTTCGACTTTGTACGAGTGTCCGTGCAGCGGCTCGGTGATTCCGCGGTATTCGCGCAGAAAATGCGCGGCCTCGAAGCGCGCTTCGACGCGCACGCTGAAGCTACGCACGTTTCTCTCCGAAGATGTGCTCGATCATCTTCTCGGTCATGCCCAGCTCGCGTAGTTCGTCCGGCGTCGACTGCGATCGCAACAGATCCTCCGCCCGTTTGTCGTCCCAGCAATCATTCGGACTGTGCCCCTCGGCGAGTGAAATGAGGGTCAGCAGCGTTTGCTTGCGCGCCTCGTCGAGCACGGCGCGAAGTGTACAATGCGCGCCGATTTCACGATGCCGTTACCGAAAAGCGTCACCTGTTCGAACTGCCGCAAAACCTACCCCGACGGCTGGAAGCGTTGCCCCTATTGCGGTTTCGATGAGGCGCGCGCGAAAGCGGAATCTCAGTCGCGACGCTTCATGCAGCAAAAGATGCGCGAGTGGGAAACGCGGACCGGCAAGCCGGCGTCGCGACGCGAAGATCGCGATCGTCCGCGGCCGCAACAGCGCGGCGAGAAGCGTCCGCAACAACAGCAGCAGTCGCAATCGCCGCGCGATCGCAGTCAACGACAACAGGCGCAGCACCAGGAACGCCGTCAACAGCAACAGCCGCAGCCACAACAAGCGTCCGCGGAGCCGCGTCCGGCAGGACGCCGTCGACGTCGGCGTCGCGGCGGCAGCGGTGGTGGTGGCGGCGAACGCCCGGCGCAAAACGCAGCGCCGCAGCAATCAGCACCGAATCCGTCGAATCCGAATCCTCCCGGTCCGCGCCCCGAGGGTGGCGGCGGACGCAAACGCCGATTTCGTCGCCGACGTCGTGGCGGTGGTGGTGGGGGCGGCGGAGATCAGGGCGGCGGCGGTTCGCCGAGCGCACCGAGCGGCGAGTGAGTCGCGGCCTCGGCTGCTTTCGTTCGATTCAGCCGCAGGAATCGCGCTGAGCACTCCGCGAATCCTTCGCAGCGAATGCAGTAGCCGTCGTGATGCTCCGGCTTGTAGTCGGCAGGCGGACAGATGTTGACGCCGCGCACGATCTCGCGCTCGTTCTGCGCGATGAGCCGGTCGATGTCGGCGTCGTTTTGATTCGCGATCGCCTTCTTGACCGCGACGAATCGCGCCGCGTTGCGCACCGCGGACATGTCCGACGACGGCGCTTTCGGTCCGTCAGCGTTTTCGCCCGGCGCTTCAAACGCGGGCGCAGGAACGCGATGCAGGAGATAGAACACGTAGCCGACGATCGCGCCGCCGAGGATGGGAACGTTCGCGGGCGAGCCGGCGGCGGCGCCGTAGATCAGCATTCCCGCGGCGATGTACGCGAGCCATCGCACGCGAATCGGAATCACGGCGAAGAGATAAAGCGTCTGCTCTGGAAACGCCGACGCGTAGACGAACAGCAGCGTCGAGCGGACGAAGAACGATCCGAGGAGCGTGACGCCGAGCCACGACGAGATCATCGCGGTCGCGAGCGTCGACACGAGAAAGAACATGATGAAGTTCACCGATCCCCACTCTTCCTCGAGCGCCGCGCCGAACATGTACGTCACGACGAGCGTGAAGAAGAGGACGACGTAGATCGGGAGGAACGACCAGCTCTGCCCGTTCTGCGCGAATTGATAGGTGAGAATCCGCCAGAACTCGCCTTTTAGAAACGAGGCGCGGTCGAACGAGAACATGCTCGCAAACTTCGCCTGATCCTGATACTCGAGAAAAAAGAACGCGACGTTCAGGAACAGGAAAATGTAGATCGTATGGAGGTTCTCACCTCGTTTGCGGAACATGGCCCAGTCATTCGGTCAACGCCGCCTCCCGTGGAAAAAGTTCAGCGCGCCGTGACGCTATCGAGACCGTCCATGCGCAACATCACGCCGGGCTCGACGCGGTGCTTTTTCGCGACGCCGGCCGCCGTCTCGAGAACGTAGCGCGCCGCCGCCGGCCCGTTCGGCATGGGGTAACTCGGACACGGATCGGCTTTGCACGGCGGCACGTCGCTCGCGACGGTGACGACGCGCTTCGCGTCGTCGATCCAGATCATGTCGAGCGGAATGATCGTGTTCTTCATCCAGAACGGATAGACGCCGCTCGCCGGAAAAAGAAAGATCATGCCGCGATCGTCCGCGAGGTGATCGCGAAACATGAGTCCCTGTTCGCGCGTCGGATCGTCCGCGGCGACCTCGACCTGCACCGCGAAGTTGTCGGGAAAGACGACGCGTGGCGTTTGCTGGCTGGCGGGAGGCGGGGCGGCGGGACGGGAGGGCGGCGGCGAAGTCTGCTGCGCGCACGCAAGCGCAAACACAACCGCCACGATCACGATGCTACGTTTCACTCTCGACCTCCACTTCGCGCGGGATCAGATCGAACTTCTTCGCGTAATAGCGGAACGAGCGAAAGGTCATGTGCAGCAGCTCGGCGGCTTGCGTCTGCACGCCACCGGTGCGCTCGAGTGCCTTGAGCATGAAGATCTTCATGATCGAGTCGAGATGCTCTTCGAGCGAGATTCCTTCGAGCGGCAGATCGAACGTCACGTCGGGCATCGCGCTGCCGAGGAGAATGTGCTCCGGGAGCGATTTCGTGGTGAGAACTTCCGACGTCTCGAGCGCGATCATCCGCTCGATCATGTTCTCGAGCTCGCGCACGTTTCCCGGCCAGTGATATTTCTCGATCGCGCGAATGGCGTCGGTCGAGATGCGCTTCTTCGGCGCGCCGAGGTTCGTGCAGAACTTGTCGACGAAGTGATCGACGAGAAGCGGGATGTCCTCGCGGCGCTGCCGCAACGGCGGAAGCGTGATGGGAATGACGTTGATGCGATAAAAGAGGTCTTCGCGAAACGTCCCCTTCTGGATCGAATCGGCGAGATCGCGATTCGTGGCGGCGATCACGCGGACTTCGACAGGATTCTCGATGTTCGATCCAACGCGCCGCACGACGCGATCCTGCAGCACGCGCAGGAGCTTGATCTGCATCGCCGTCGACGTCTCGCCGATCTCGTCGAGGAAGATCGTGCCGCGCTCCGCTTCGTGAAAGAGGCCTTTCTTCTCGCGAATCGCGCCGGTGAATGCGCCTCGCTCGTGACCGAAAAGCTCTGATTCGAGCAACGTCTCCGGCAACGCGCCGCAGTTGATCGAGACGAACTTCCCGCGACGGCCGGAGTTGTAGTGAATCGCGCGCGCGATCAACTCCTTGCCGGTGCCCGACTCGCCGGAGATGAGCACCGTCGAGTTCGTGCGCGCGATACGCTGCACGATCGAGAAGATCTCCTGCATCTTCGGGCTGCGCCCGAGGATGTTCGAGAAGGTGAAGCGCTCTTCGAGTGCGCTGCGAAGATGAACGTTCTCGTCTTCGAGCTCTTTCCGCTCGACCGCTTTGCGGACGATGATCTTCAGCTCTTCGATGTCGAACGGCTTGGCGATGTAGTCGAGCGCGCCGGCCTTGAGCGCTTCGACGGCCGTCTTCGTTGACGTGTGCGCGGTGATCATGATGAACGCGGTCGACGGATCCTGCGCCATGAGGTCGTGCAGCAGATCGATGCCGGAGCCGTCGGGGAGCATGAGGTCGCAGAGGATGACGTCGGGCTCGTTCTTGGCGATGAGCACGCGGCCGTCCGTGAGCGTGGCGGCCGATTCGACGGTCCAACCTTCTGTTTCGAAGACGATGGTGAGAAAGTCGCGGAGCGACGCCTCGTCATCGATGATCAGCAGATTCACGGCCGCAGATTATGCCTCGACGTGAATGATGGCGAGGAGGTAGGCGAGTCGCGCGTCGTCGAGCGGTTCGTTCGACATCTGTTCGATGAGGCGTTGGATGCCGGCTTTGTGGCGGCGTTGAGGGATTCCTTTGAACGGAATCTCTTTCAGCAATCGCGGCCTCACGATTGTCGCCGGCGAGGGCGCCGGCGCCCCACTGAGCAACCGTTTTCGGATGCGGTTCTTGGACGCGACGACTTCGGTGATGCGGGTGCGGTCGTGCTGCGGCAGAAAGTAGAACGCTTGTACGTCGCGCGTTTGGCCGATGCGATGCGCGCGACCGTTGCGTTGATCGAGCTTCACGGGATTCCATGGGATGTCGTAGTGGATGACGATGGCGGCGCGTTGAAGGTTGAGACCTTCGGCGGCGAAGTCGGTCGTGACGAGGATGTCGACGAGACCGCGCTTGAATGCGTCGATGGCGCCGCGCGGGACGTTGAGCGCCTTCGCGATCTCGCGTGCGGTGGCGATGAAGCTGGTGAAGATGAGCGCCGGCTCGTTCCTTAGAATCGATCGAAGGAGATCGAGTTTGTTCGACGACGGCGTGATCTCATCGAGGCGCCGCATCTCCTCTCGCACCGCCTCGGCATCCACCGATTCATTCGAGGGCACGAAGAGATCCCAGAACAGCAGTTGTTGAAACGCGTCCGCGTCTTCTTCGTGCGCGAAGGCGCGTCGGTAATCGCGCTTCGTCAACGCGCGTCCGCTTTCGAGCACGCGTTCGTAGAAGCGACGCTGGCGTTGAATCGACTCCGCGAGCGCGGCTTCGCTCGACTCGAGTCGCCGCCAGAGGAACTGGCGAAGCAGTGGCGCGTTTCCCGTGAGCGGAAATTGCAGCGCGTCGATCGGCGCGTCCGGAACTTCGTGACGAATCACGTTGCGCTCGAGCGCGCCGAATTGCAGACACGCGGGAAGCACACTGCGATCGCGGCGGATGACGAGCGCGGCGACGATCTGCTCGATCGTCGCAAAGTCGCGCTGTTCGAACGCGACGTCGACCGACGGCACACCGATGCAGCGAAGCGCGTCGTCCGCGACGATCAGCGCGACGAGCGCGTGGAGATCGCCGGCGCTGTTGCAGACCGGCGTCGCGGTCACGAGCACGACGCGCGCGCCGAGCGTGCGGCGCGCGAGGGCGTCGTATCGCTGCGTACGCGGATTGCGGAACGCGTGCGCCTCGTCGACGATCACGAGTCTTCGCCGCGACGGATCGGCGAAGAACGGCGTCGTGACGATGCCGTCGTGCGTGAAGATCGCGGCGTCGAGATCGAACTCGCGCCACTGCGCGACGAGCGACGCGGGAACGATCAGATCGACTTCGCAGCGCATCCGCCGCGCGATTTCGGCGGCGATGAACGACTTGCCGAGGCCGACTTCGTCGGCGAGGATGACGCCGCCGAATGCGCTGAGGATTTCCAGCGCGCGCTCGACGGCGTCGACCTGATGTTCAGCGAGCAAGGCGGTGATCGACGAAGTCGCGAAGCAGCTGCAGTTCGTTCTCGCTCACGCCGTAAAGCGCGGCGACGACGCGATCGAGCTCCTCGCGAACGTCGCGGCGCTGATGCGCGCGGCGCGCGAGCCGGATGAGCGCTTCGCCATCGCCGAGCGGCGGCAGCGGCAAACGTGCGACGGTGCGCCCGAAGTAACGAAAGTGCGCGTCCTTTGCGCGCTCCGCGATCGCGAGCAGAAAGGCGTCCGCGATCGTCGAGTTGAGCACCGCACAGATCGCGTAGGCCTCATCGAATGAAACGGCGTCGATGAAGTAGAGCGTTTGATTTGGAATCAGCGGGATCGAGCGCTCGACGACGTCCGGCAGCACGACCGCGGACATGCCGCGCGACACGTCCTTCCACGCCACCTTGATCCCGACATGCTCGGGACGAACGAAGGCGAGTTTGAAGTCGGCGATACCGCGCGACTCGGCGAATCGCTGCAGCCATCGCGGCGGATTCTTCCAACCGGCTCGCGGCGGCCAGAGCATCCATTGCGATGCCGCGACCGACCAGCGCCGCACGTCGCGGCCGCGCACGGAGCGGCAGATCGCTTCCGGCGGAATGCGGAACGCGCGGATTTCTTCGTCGGTGAGAAAGAAGGCGCGGTTGTCGCCGGTCTTCACACCCATCAGCGGTTTGCGGCCGAGCGTTTCAGTGAGCGGCGGGAAAGGGAGGCGGCGGAAGAGGTTCGCGACTTCGGCAGGGACTAGAGCCCACTCGCCTCCGAGTGACAAGTCGCGCTGGTTGATGAGGAAGGTTCGCGCGCCGTCTCTTACCTGGACAGGCGGGGGCGCCTGTCCTCCACTGGACGTGATGACAGTCAACGCGAGCGGGAACGTGTCGGCGTCGAAATGATCTTCGCCGCTCCAGTCATCGATCGACACGATTCGGCATCGCTCGACCGCGCGGCGCAGCGGCGCCGCATACGCGGCGTTCGTGATCTTGGCCGGCATCAGCATCGAAACAACGCCGCCGGGCGCAGCGAGCGACATCGCGCGCTCGAAAAACGCGACGGAGAGATCGGGCTGATGAAATCCGCTGCGTTCGCCGTCGCCGCGGAAAAGCGCGTAGCGATCGGCGAGCATCCGTTTCGCGTTCGGGTCGATACGCGCGTTGCGCACCCACGGCGGATTGCCGGCGACGACGTCGAAGCCGCCGCGCGCCATCACGGGCGCGAAGTGAATGTCGAACGAGAAGAAGTTGAGCGTGCCTTCGTCGACCTCTTCGATCGCGCGCCGGTTCGCGGCGATGCGCTCCTGCAGTTCGGAACAGCGCTCGTGATCGGGATCGAGGGCGCGGCCGAAGAGATCGTGCTGCGGTGCGACGAGCAGCTGCAGCTCGCGCTCGTCGGCATCGATTGCATGCGCGAGGAGATCCGCAGCGAGGCGGCGATCGTTCTGCCGAAGGAGTCGCGCGAGCGCGGGACGCTCGCCGCCGGGCGCGCGGCGATAGCGATCGACGAGATCGGATTGCGCGCGCAGCGCGTACACCCACTCGCGATAAATCTCTCCTCGGCCGTCGCCCAGATAGTCGGTGGGGCTGAGAAGGGAGTTGCCTTGCATGATGTTGCGGTCGAGATTCGGCAGCGGGCGAACGTTCTCGATACTCACGTTTTCCGCGGACACGATCGCGAGCCAGAGCCGCAGCTCGCAAAGACGAACGGCTTCGGGCTTCACATCCACGCCAAACAGTGATCGCTCGACGATCGACTGACGCGACGGCTCGCCGCCGAGCTCGCGCGTGATGCGCTCGATCGTCGTGAGCGCGGAGAGCAAAAACGCGCCGGAGCCGCACGCCGGATCGAGCACGGTGATCGTCTCGAGGCGCGGCAGTCCGCCGTCGCCGAGCCACTCGCGGATGGCGCGATCGGTGAGAACGCCGACGATCTCGCGCGGCGTGTAGAAGCTGCCGCTCGCAGCGCGCTCGTCTTCGGCCATGAGCGACTCGAACACTTTGCCGAGCATCTCCGGATCAACGTGCGTGCCGGCGTCGTCGTGCTCGTCGCTCGAGAAGTCGAAGCGCTCGAAGACGTCGGTGATCACGCGCTGCATCAACTCGTCGGGCAGATCGAGCGGCTCGTGTCGCGAAGGCTCGAAGAGTCCGCCGTTGAGATACGGAATGCGGCCGAGTGCGTGCGCCTCGCCGTCGCGATCGTGCGGTGCGGTGTTGAGGCATCCGAAGAAGAGCGGCCGCAGCACGTTCGCGTAGTAGTTCGCCGTGCTCAGGCGATCGAACAGGAATCGCCGTTCGCCGTTCAGCCAGCCTTTCTGCTGGATGAACGAAAGGAACAGCAATCGAGAGAGGATGAGCAGCGGCACGTCGCGCACCGCGGCGCGGAAGCGTTCGAAGAACCGGCGCGTGACGGATTCACGATCGAGCGCGAGGTCGAAGATCTTGTCGATCGAATCGCCGGCCGCAAGAAGATTCAGCCGGTCGACGGCATGCGGCGACGGATCGTTGCGATCGACGTCGAGGCGCCGCAGCTCTCCGCGCGCGGACAGGTCATAAATCGAGAATGAGTTTTCGCGCTCATAAATCAGCGCCGATTTAGTGATCACATTGTAGGCGCGATAACTGCGCAGAAATTTGAGCAGCGATTCTTCGTCGGTCTCGCCGGTGAAGTGAAAGAGATCGAATCGCTCCAACCGCGCCAGCAGGCGGAACGACGACGTGCCGTTCCATCCGATCTCGACGCCGGCGCGGCGCCATTCTTCCGGCGTGATCGCGACCGGCGCGATCGGATATCCCAGCTCGCGAAAGAGCGCCGCGGCGTCGCATGCGCGCACTCGCGCCGCCGTCAGCATGGCGAGCTCTCCCTGTACACTACGCCGCGCTCATGCCGTTTCGCTGGGCCTACCTCAAGCGCGTCCTCGCCGGCGCGATCTTCGGGCTCTACATGGCCCACCTTCTCTACTTCCTGAACCCGCAGGTCGACGTCACTCCTGCGCGCCTCGTGGCCGTGACGCTGCTCTACGTCGTCATCTGCGGCGTGCTGTTCGGCTCCGCGCTTTGGGGACTGCGCGCGCTGCGCGTGCAGCTTTTCGGAAAGCCGGACACCAGCGGCGCGTACCGCGCGCACGGATTCGGCTTCGTCGTCCTTGCGGCTTTCGTCGCGTCGGCGATCTACTGGATCCACCTCACCGCCGTGCAGAAGCCGCTGTATCTGCCGGTCGGCGCCGTTCGCGTGCTGAGCAAGGCGACGAACACGATCACGCTGACGGCGTTCATCCTGCTCGTCCTCTGGTTCTTCGAGCGCAATGCCGACCGCACGAAATCGCGCGTCCTCTTCATCACCGGCGCGATGGCCATCGCCGCGTCGTCGTTCTCGCTCTACGAGCGTCGCGACAGCTATCGCACCGAGACGAAAAGCGTCGTCGTCGCGAACGTCGGTACCGTCGCCGGCGAACGTCCCGCGATCGTCGTGGCGGTGCGCAATCTGCCGTACGACTGGATCGTCACCATCGCCGGCGAAGGGGCGTTGCCGTTCTTCGACGAGGCTCGCCAGCGCGCGTATTTTTCGCGCGTCGAACCGTTTCCGACCACGAGCTCGAAGGCGCTGTGGGCATCGCTCGCGACCGGGAAACTTCCGTACCGCCACGGCGTCACCGGACGTTTCTCCTATCGCACGCCGCTCAACGGACCCGATCCGCGCGAGCGATTCCTGCTGCTGCCGAGCGGCGTCGGCTTCCGCGCGTGGGGATTGATTCCGCCGGTGCAGCGCATCTCCGCGCCCTTGCCCGCCGGCGACTCGCTCCCGCTCTGGACGCTTTTCGATCGCCTCTCGTTTCACGCCGCGGTCGTGAGCTGGCCCGGACTTCCGCCGCTGCCGCGCATCGCGCGCGACGAGTCTGCGATCGCGCAAAGATTCAACGGCACCGGCGCTGCGCGATCGAAAGTCCTGGAAGGACTCGCCGCCGATCAGAACGCGATCGCGGCGCTGCGCAATGTTGCTTTTGCAGGCGCATCGAAGCATGCGTTTCAGCTCGACGTCGCCGCGCTCGACGGATTCTCCGAAGCGCAGCGCGCGCTGCACGTGTTCTCGAACGAGTTGCCGGCGAAGTCGACGGTCAAGGGCGCGGCGATTCGCGCGTACGTCGAACAGCTCGACGCGATGCTCGCCGCGCTCGCCCGCGACTATCCCGATCACCTGCTCGTCGTCGCGTCGCCGAGCGGTCCGGCCGCGCCGCAGCTGCCGGCGACGTCGTACGTCGTCGTACGCGATCTCATCCTCGATGAAGACCCCGGCGCCGACGACGGATTCGTGATCGTGACCGGCGGCGGGACGACGCATCGCGACAATCCCGCATCCGCGTACGTCGTCGACATCGTGCCGACGGTGCTCTTCGCCGCGGGACTTCCCGTCGCGCGCGACATGGACGGCCGCGTGCTCACCGACGCATTCGACGACGACTTCCTCCGCCGCAATCCGCTCTCCGTCATTCAGACGTACGAGGCGAAGCAGATCGTCGTGCGCCGCGGCGGCAACTGACCGCGCGCTCACTTCGTCTCCCACTTCGCCTTGCCGCGATTCCAGCGCAATACGCGAATGCGTCCGCTCGCGCCGAGGACGCGCACGGCGTAGACGTCGTCGATCGAGTCGCTGATGTAGATCGTCCCCGGCGTCGCCTCCCCCATCGGCGAGAACGAGCAGATCGTGGAGTTGTTGAAGTTGACCGGCGACTTCGTCGGCGGCAGCGGGTCGCCATCGGGATCCTTGAGCGTGTACGGCGGCAATCCGATGAACGCGCGCTTCTCCGTCGACGCGAGCACGCGGCGCGCTGACTGGATGCAGTGATCGACACCGCTGGTGATGTCGTCGTTGCGGACGCCGTCACCATCGCCGTCGTCATAGAGCGCGTACGTCCAGGCGTCGCCGTTCTTGAGGAACTTCACGCCGCAGTTGTGGCTCTGCGCAATGGCGCGCATGCGCGCGGCGGAGAAGATCGAGCGCAGCTCGCTCGCCGCGTTGCGCGTGGCGGCGCGACGTTGCAGCGTCATCATCGAAGGGAAGGCGACCGCGGCGATCATTCCGATGATGGCGATCGTGGTGAGCAGTTCCGGAAGCGTAAGACCTCTCTGGCTGTGTCGTCGCACAGGACTCTCCTTCTCGTGTTGGGACGGACGCGGCCGCCGCCTGTGCGGCGGCCGGAATCCGAGTTGGTGGGACGGCGCTACTTCGACGCCGTGGTGGTGGGCTGTTGGCGGGATGCGCTCTTGCGCGGTTTGCGCGGCGCGGTGATCTTCGAGCTCAGCGTCGTCTTGCCGTCGACGGTGAGGTACTGACTGACCTGATTGAAGCGCTTCTCGCCGAAGCCCTTCACCTGCATCAGGTCAGTGGTCTTGTGAAACGGGCCGTGCTGCGTGCGATAGTCGATGATCTTCTGCGCGGCCTTGGCTCCGACGCGCGGC
>Ga0207687_10001791_pt1 | contig 14791 bp, 12 predicted proteins | sample KBSM54metaG_FD_184399 | JGI IMG/M metagenome (GOLD analysis project Ga0207687, IMG submission 184399) | Miscanthus rhizosphere microbial communities from Kellogg Biological Station, Michigan, USA - KBS M5-4 metaG (SPAdes) (version 2) | ecosystem: Host-associated > Plants > Roots > Rhizosphere >...
AGCGCGTTGCCGTTCCGCCGCCTGATCCTGCTCCAGCTTGATTTCCTGCCAGCGCTGCTTGTCGGCGTCGTACTTCTTGCCGACGGCGGCGAGCGCCTCTTTTTTCTGGGCGAGCAGCGCGGTTTGCCGCGTCAGCTCGTCGGTCACCGAATTGAGTTCGTTCTCCACCGCCGCGGGCACAGGCTTGGTGCCGTAGCCGGCCTTGCGCTTTTCCAGATCCTGCTTGCGGCGTGTCATGTCGGCGATGTACGCGCTGATGGTCGTCAGTTGCGCCTCCATCGTCGACACGGCCCGCGCGCGGGCAACGTCGATCTCGGCTTCACTGCTGAAAGACTGGGTCAGCGCCCGGTCGCGTCGCGCCCGCTCGGCGTCCGCCTTGGCGAGTTCGCGCTGTCGCTCGGCCTCGACCTCGATCGCCTTGCGCTGTTCCGCCGTCGGCGCCGGATCGATCGTCTTGACCGATCGCCCCTGTTTGTCCAGCACCGTCGCTCCCTTGCTGACCGAGTCCGCCGGTATGCGATCGGTGTAGTGGACCACGCCTTGGTCGTCCACCCATTTGTACATGCCCGCGCCAGCGGCGGTGCCCGCGCCGCAGACGAGGCTCAGAACGGCGATCGCACTCGTCAATCCGGAAGCCGACAAACGTAATCCGCTAAGTTTCACAATAAGCCTTTTCACGTTTCCGGTGATTGGCGCCGCCTCACGCGGGGGCGCCATATTGCTCGCGATACGAAATCACTTCGCGCCTTTGCTGCGCCAGGTCCTGGCGCCCCGCCAGCAACCCCAGCAAGTCGTCGAGCGTCGCGATCGCTATGACCGGGATGCCGAATTCCTGTTCCAACTCCTGCACCGCCGACCGCCCGCCGCGTCCGCGTTCCATTCGATCGAAGGCGATCAGCACGCCGGCGGGGGTCGCCCCGTGGGCCCGGATCAACTCGATCGCCTCGCGCTTGGCCCCGCCGTCGGTAATGACGTCGTCGACGATCAGCACCCTGCCTTTGAGCGCGGCCCCGACGATCGCGCCGCCCTCGCCGTGATCCTTGGCTTCCTTGCGATTGAAGCTGTACGGCAGATTGTGACCTTTTGCGGCGAGGGCGACAGCCGTCACCGCGGCCAGCGTTATGCCTTTGTAGGCCGGGCCGTACAGTTGATCGCAACGCACCTCTGAGGCCAGATACGCCGTGGCGTAGTACCGACCCAGCTCGCCCAAACTCGCTCCGTCGTTGAACAGCCCCGCGTTGAAAAAATAAGGTGTCTTGCGGCCCGCCTTGGTGACGAACGCACCAAATCGAAGCACGTCGCGTGCCAAGGCGAACTCGAGAAACTCCTGGCGAAAATCGAGCATGAAGGGCGTTGCGCGCCACGGGGGATCGGCCGCAAATTATACCGCGCGACCTCGTCGCCAGCGCCGACGCGGCGGGAGCGGGCCCTCGTGTAAACTCCGCGCCGCGGCGGCGTCCGAGCCGGGGCCACTCGACATGCGCATCGTCACACTCAACGTCAATGGCATTCGCTCGGCGGAGCGTAAAGGTCTCGTCCGATGGCTGTCGCGGATCGAGCCGTGGGACGTCGTGTGCCTGCAGGAGATCAAGGCCCATCCCGACGACGTGCCGAAGGCGCTGCGGGCACCGCGAAAATCCCACGCCGCGTTTCATCACGCGCAAAAAAAGGGTTACAGCGGCGTTGCCTTGTACGCCCGCCGCGCGGTGCCGGTGCGCAGCGGTTTCGGCAGCAACGAGTTCGACGCCGAGGGCCGCTATCTGGAGGCCGACTTTGGCAAGCTCACCGTGATCAGCGTCTATCTGCCGTCAGGGTCGAGCTCGCCGGACCGCCAGCTCGCCAAGTTCCGTTTCCTCGACCAGTTTCTGCCGCACCTCGAGCGGCTTCGCAACGCCGGACGCGAAGTGATCCTTTGCGGCGACTGGAACATCGCGCACCAGCCGATCGACCTCAAAAACTGGCGCAGCAACCAGAAGAATTCCGGATTCCTGCCGGAAGAGCGGGCGTGGTTGACGCGGGTGTTCGACGAGCTTGGCTTTGTCGACGTCTTTCGCCGGATCAATCGCGAACCCGATCAATACACCTGGTGGTCGAATCGCGGCCAGGCCTGGGCGAAGAACGTCGGTTGGCGTATCGATTACCAGATCGCGACGGCAGGCATCGCCGCGACCGCGCGGACGGCGGCGATCTACACAAATCGCCGATTCTCCGATCACGCACCCTTGATCATCGACTACGACTACCTGCTTTGACTGACCTTCGGCGATCGGCCAGCCCGTCGCGATCGCCGCGCCGACCCGCCCCCTTCGCAGCGCTTTGGGGCGTGCCCGACATCTGATCGGGGACGCGCTTTGACTCTGGCCTTGCGCTTTGCGGCAGGAGCGCCGCGATCGTACGCCCCGATCGAGGGCATGCTTCTTGCGGCTAGGCGCTGCCGAAGGGAGCAAGAAAATCAATGGTATTCGAGGGCGGCCCTACAGGACGGCATCGACAGGCGCGCGCGCGGTCTCGGCTGCTCGCGCTGGTCTGCGCTTGTCTTGTCGCCGCGTCGGCGCACGCCGACCTCACCGTGCCGGCGGGTGGCCAGCTCTCGCTTGGCCCGGGGATTGTCGACCTGGCCTGCACGGATCTCGTCGTTGCGGGGACGCTGCAGGTAAATGGCGGGGTACTCAAGAACGTCCGCAATGTGAGTATCCAGTCCGCCGGCATCCTCAACGGCGGCACAGGGCTGATCGAAGTCGCCGGCAACTGGAGCAACACGGGAAGCTTCGTTGCCGGGACCGGCCGCGTCAACTTCCGCGAGTTCTGCAGCGCCGGCGCCGCGACGATTACCGGCGACACGGTTTTTCATCGCGCCAGCTTTGTGACTGCCAGCGGCAGAAACTACGTATTTGCCGTCGGATCGACGCAAACCATCAAGTCCGTGCTCGAGATATCCGGCGCGGCGACCAACCCGATCCAATTCAGAAGCTCAGCGCCCGGCCAGGTCGCATTCATCGACCTCGTGGTCGGCGGCACGCAGATTATCCAGCACGTCGGCGTGACCGATGTGTGGGCGACGGGCCAGTGGCTCGCGCCCTTCCTCAACAACGAAGGCGGCGGCGGCAACGCCAACCGCTGGTTCGGTACGCCGTCGGGCCCGGGGACCGGGAGCGGCGGAGTTAAAGCGATCCCGACGCTCGACACGGCCGCGCTGGGAGCGTTGGCAGCGCTGCTCGCGGTGGCTGGTGCATGGTTCGCGCGGCAGCGTGCCGCAACAAAGATATCAACGCGCCGAAAGCGCGATAGGAAATCACCATGAACGGAAAACACTTCAGAAGACGGCCGCTCGCGATCGCGCTCGCGGCAACACTGGCATTCAGTAGCGCCAACGCCCTCGCGGCGGACGTCGAGATCAGGACGCCGGCGGGCGGCGGGTTCGCGGTCCGCGATTCAACCGGCTCACTGCTGCGACTGTTTCTGGATGGGTCGACCGGGGCGCTGAGCATTCCGTTCCTCACCACTGCAGCGGTGCAGCCCAACCCGATTTGCTTCCAGAATGGCACGGGCCTAGTCGGGCAATGCGCACCCGGAGCCGGCGGTTCGCAGGGGCCGCAAGGGGCCCAGGGTACGCAGGGAGCGCAGGGTGCTCAGGGCGCGCAGGGATCCGGAGCGGGCGGCGCGCAGGGACCTCAGGGTTCTCAAGGCGCAGTCGGCGCGCAGGGGCCGCAGGGCAGCGTAGGCGCGCTCGGACCGCAGGGTCTGTCCGGTGCGCAGGGCGGGACCGGAGCGCAGGGACCTCAGGGAACCGGCGGGGCGGCGGGGATTCCGGGCACGCAGGGGCCACAGGGCGTCGCAGGTATCGCGGGCGCGCAAGGGGTCAGCGGAGCGCAGGGTACACAGGGAGGTGACGGCAGCAGCGTATTGAGCGGGACTGCCGCACCATCGAATGCGCTGGGCGTGGATGGCGACTTCTACATCGACACCGTGACCGATGCGATCTATGGGCCGAAAACCGGCGGCGTTTGGGGTTCGGCAATTTCGCTGGTCGGTGCGCAGGGGCCGGCAGGGGCACAAGGTCTGTCGGGGAGTCCGGGCGCGCAAGGTTCGACCGGTGCCACAGGCGGCTCCGGTACACCGGGCGCGACCGGTTCACAGGGTCCGCAAGGCAGCCAAGGTGCGCAGGGTGCCCAGGGAAATACCGGCGCCCAGGGCAACGACGGCTCGGCGGTGCTCAGCGGGACCGGCGCACCGTCGAATGCATTTGGTGCGGACGGCGACTTTTATATCGACACCGTTACCGACACGATCTACGGGCGCAAAACCGGCGGCGTTTGGGGTTCGGCAATCTCGCTGATCGGCACCCAGGGCCCCGGAGGAGCGCAAGGCCCTGCAGGCAGTGCGGGCGCGCAAGGGGCTACAGGCGCGCAAGGCGGCTCCGGCGCACAGGGCGCGACGGGAGTACAAGGTCCGCAAGGCAACACCGGTGCGCAGGGCAGCGGCGGTGCACAGGGCAGCGTCGGTGCGCAGGGCAGCGTCGGTGCACAGGGCAGCATTGGTGCACAAGGCAGTGCTGGCGCGCAGGGCGGCGTTGGTGCACAAGGCAGTGCGGGCGCGCAAGGCGCACAAGGCAATACGGGCGCCCAAGGGAGCGATGGCACGGGCGTGCTCAGCGGTGCTGGCGCACCGGCAGCCGCGCTGGGCGTGGACGGCGACTTCTACATCGACACGGTTACCGACGCAATCTATGGTCCGAAGACGGGCGGCGTCTGGGGTTCGGCGATTTCGCTAGTCGGCGCCCAGGGTCCGCAGGGGAACGCGGGTGCTCAGGGCTCGAGCGGCGCGCAAGGCGGCGGAGGGGCGCAAGGTTCTACGGGTGCGCAGGGCCCGCAAGGCACACAAGGCAATGGCGGCGCTCAAGGATCGGCGGGTGCTCAGGGAACGCAAGGCAACACCGGCGCCCAAGGATCGACCGGCGCGCAGGGAACACAAGGCAACACCGGCGCCCAAGGATCGACCGGTGCGCAGGGAACGCAAGGCAACACCGGCGCCCAAGGATCGACTGGGGCACAGGGAACGCAAGGCACCACTGGTGCGCAAGGACCACAAGGGACGCAGGGCAATGCCGGCGCGCAAGGATCGGCCGGTGCGCAGGGAACGCAAGGCACCACCGGCGCACAGGGACCACAAGGGACACAGGGCAATGCCGGCGCGCAAGGATCGGCCGGTGCGCAGGGAACGCAAGGCACCACTGGCGCGCAGGGTCCGCAGGGCAACGTCGGTGCGCAGGGATCGGCTGGCGCGCAAGGCTCTCAAGGTACGGCTGGGTCGCAGGGGCCGCAGGGCACGCAGGGGACGGCCGGATCGTCGGGCGCACTCGCATCCGTGCCGATCACGACGATCACTGCGAACTACCCAGTTGCCCTCACCGATAGCGTCGTGCTATGCAATGCGGCCGGCACCGGCGCTGCCGGCGTCACGGTCACGCTTCCTTCGGCGGTGGGTAACGCGGGACGGATATTCCGCGTCAAGCGCATTAATGTGAACAACGCCACGCAGGATCGCTGCTTCCTGACGCCGGTCGGCACCCCCGGCGGCACGACAACCGTGACGTTGGACGCACCCGATGCGACGGCGACCAACATCAACAGCACGCTCACCGTCGTATCCGACGGCACCAAGTGGTGGGTTATCGCCGCCGGGCCGTAAGAATATCCCGCGCAGCCGCCACGGCGCAGTGAAGCGCCATGTCGCGCGCCGGATGGGCGCGCACGCGGCTAGTTGAGGCGATCGGTGCAGGGTCCAGCGTAAACTCGCGGCTGTGCCGCACGCGCGGCTCCTTTTTGTCGCAAAGTCTCGCCTCCTGTCGTTCGACACCGATGCTGCGCCTGAGCAACCTCACGCTGTCCCGCGGAAACAAGCGCCTGCTCGAGGGCGCGTCGCTGACCGTGCACGCCGGACACAAGGTCGGCCTCATCGGAGCCAACGGCAGCGGCAAGTCGTCGCTTTTCGCCCTGCTGCGCGGCGAGATCTCGCAAGACGCGGGCGAGGTCGCGCTGCCGCCGGCCTGGGTGATCGCGCACGTGGCACAGGAAACGCCGGCGGTCGCGGCGCCGGCGATCGACTACGTCCTCGACGGCGACGCCGAATTGCGGCGGGTCCAGCGCGCGCTCCGGGACGCTGAAGCCACGGCAGAAACCGATCCGCATGCCGGCGGCGAGCAGCTGGCCGAGCTGCATCACCGCTTCGAGGCGATCGGCGGCTACGGCGCCCGGGCGCGGGCCGCGTCGCTGCTTGCGGGCCTGGGTTTCAGCGCGGCGCGACAGAGTGAGACGGTGGCGAGCTTCTCCGGCGGCTGGCGGATGCGCCTGAATCTCGCGCAGGCGCTGATGTGCCGCTCCGATCTCCTGCTGCTCGACGAACCGACCAATCACCTCGACCTCGATGCCGTGCTCTGGCTGGAGGACTGGCTGGCGCGCTACCCCGGCACCCTTCTGCTGATCGCGCATGACCGCGATTTTCTCGACGCCGTGGTCACCGAGATCGCCCACCTCGAAAGCAACAAGCTGCGCCTGTATACCGGCAACTACACCCAGTTCGAGCGCGAGCGCGCTCTGGTGCTGGCGTCGCAGCATTCGGCGTACGTCAAGCAGCAAAAGCAGATCGCGCACCTGCGCTCGTATATCGATCGCTTCCGCGCTAAGGCGACCAAGGCCAGGCAAGCGCAAAGCCGCATCAAGGCTCTCGAGCGGATGGAGTTGATCGCCGCGGCGCACGTCGACAGTCCGTTCTCGTTCGAATTTCCGGCTACCGGCATCCACGCGCGTCAACTGCTCAAGCTCGATCACGCGACGCTGGGCTACGGCGACAAAGCGATACTCACCGACGTCGACTGGGCGATCCTGGCTGGTGCGCGGATCGGTCTCCTCGGTCCCAATGGGGCGGGGAAGTCGACGCTGTTGCGCGCGATCGCCGGCGAGCTCAAGCCCGCTAGTGGCGAACGCCTGGCGGCGCAGGGACTTTCGATCGGCTATTTTGCCCAGCACCAGGTCGAGCAGCTTCGCCTTGATCAAAGCGCGCTGTGGCACCTGCAGCAGATCGAGCCGGGCACGCGCGAGCAGGCGTTTCGCGACTTTCTCGGCGGCTTTGATTTTCGTGGCGACCGCGTCGGCGCACCGGTGCGGGAATTTTCCGGCGGAGAAAAGGCGCGCCTGACGCTCGCGCTGCTGGTCCGCCAGCGGCCGAATCTCCTGCTGCTCGACGAACCGACCAATCATCTCGACATCGACATGCGCGAAGCGCTGACCGAGGCGCTGCAGGATTACACCGGCGCGCTGATCGTCGTCGCTCACGACCGTCACCTGCTGCGCGCCACTGCCGACGAGCTCTGGCTGGTCGCCGATGGCGCGCTTGCGCCGTTCGACGGCGATCTGGACGACTACCGGCAGTGGGTGCTGGCCGGACGTGGGCGCGAGGCGGCGACGGTGGCCGATGCCGCAGTGCTGACGCCCGACCGCAAGACGCAAAAGCGCGTCGAAGCCGAGTCGAGGCAGCGCCTGTCCGAGCTGCGCAAACCGCTGCAGCAGAAGATCGAACGCATCGAGCGGAGGATCGATCTCATGTCGACCGAAAAACGCGAGCTCGATGAATGGCTGGCGACTTCCGACGCCTACATCGAAGAGAACAAGGAGCGGCTGATCGCTTCGCTCGCCCGGCGCGGCGACCTGGCCTGGGAACTCGCGCGCGACGAAGCGGAGTGGCTCGAGCTGCACGAAGCGCTCGAGCGCGCAGCCGGCTAAAGGCGCTTCGCGCCGCGGTCCCGCTATGCCTTGACCGGTGCCGGCGTTTCCGCGCCGGGTGTCGGCGCATTCCACGGCGCCACGCGCAACAACAGCGCCATGCCGGGCAGCGCCAGCGCCATGCACAGCAGATAGAAGTCGAACCAGCCGATGGCGTCGACGATCCACCCGGTCGTCGCGTTGATCAGCGAACGCGGCACCGCGGCGAGGCTCGTGAACAGCGCGAACTGCGTCGCCGTGTAGCGCGGGTCGGTGGTGCGCGCAATGAACGCGGTGAATGCGGCGGTGCCGAGCCCGACGCCGAGTGCCTCGAAGGCGATGACGCCGGCGAGCAGCAGCCGGTCCGGCTGATTGACGTACGCGAGCCAGGCAAAGCCGAGGATCGAGAAAACCTGCACGGCGCCGAACAGCCAGAGTCCGCGATTGATGCCGATCCTGAGCATCCAGATGCCGCCGAGCAAGCCGCCGAACACGCTCGCCCAGAGCCCGGCGTTCTTGGCGATCAGTCCGATCTCCGACATCGTGAAGCCGATGTCCAGGTAGAACGGCGTCGCCAGCGCGGTCGCCATACTGTCGCCGAGCTTGTAGAGAAAGATGAAGCCGAGCACCAGAAGCGCCTGGCGCCAGCCGGAACGCGTGATGAATTCGTGAAACGGCTCGACGACCGCCTCGCGCAACGTGCGCGGCGCCGCGCGCGACAGTGCGGGCTCGGCGATCAGCAGCGTGTTGACAATGCCCGGCAGCATGAACAGCGCGGTGATGAAAAAGACGCTCTGCCAGGGCAGGCGGTCGGCGAGGATCAGCGACAGCGCGCCGGGAACGAGGCTCGATATCCGATAGGCCTGCACGTGGATCGCATTGCCCAGGCCAAGCTCGACATCGGGCAGTAGCTCGCGGCGATAGGCGTCGAGGACGATGTCCTGCGTCGCGGCGAAAAAGGCCACCGCCGCCGCAAGGTAGGCGATCGTCCATAAATCCTGCTGAGGCTGGAGCGCGCCGAACAGCGGCAGCGACGCGATCAGCGCGACCTGGGTGACCAACATCCAGCCGCGGCGCCGGCCGAGCAACGGCAGCGCGTAGCGATCGACCAGCGGCGACCAGACGAATTTCCACGTGAAAGGCAACCCGATCAGCGCGAACAGACCGATCGCCTTCAGGTCGACGTGCTCGGTACGAAGCCACGCCGGCAACAGGTTGATCAGAATGTAGAGCGGCAGCCCCGAGCTGAAGCCGGTAAAGATGCAAATCAGCATCCGGCGGTTGAACAGCGCTTTGGCCAGCGGCGGCCTCGAGTCACCCATCGCCGGCATTGTAGCGAAGGGCCGCGCTGCGCAGGCGCGGCGGTTCAGGCAGCGGCCGCGCCGTGCCGGAAGCGATAGATCGCGAGCGAGCCGAACAGGTTCGGCAGCATCGATACCCGCCGCGCGTCATGCAGCACGACGCGTTCGAGCACGTCGAAACGGCGGGCCGCGCAGAACGCGTCGAAATCGGCCACCGTGCACAAGTGTATGTTGGGTGTGTCGTACCACTGGTAGGGCAGGTTCTTTGACACCGGCATCCGTCCTCGAAGCACCTGCGCGCGGTGCGACCAGTGGCCGAAGTTCGGGAAGGTGACGATCGCTTCGCGCCCGACCCGCAGCATCTCGAGCACGATTTCTTCGGTGTGCCGCATCGCCTGCAAGGTCTGCGACAGGATCACGCTGTCGAACGACCGGTCGTCGAAGCCGGCGAGCCCGCTTTCCAGGTCGCTCTGGATGACATTGACGCCGTTGCCGATCGACGCCAGCACGCCGGCGTCGTCGATTTCGATGCCGTAGCCGAATGCGCCGCGCGACTCGCGCAGGTACGCGAGCAGGCTGCCATCGCCGCAGCCCAGGTCGAGCACGCGGGCGTTGGCCGCGATCCAACCGGCGATCGTCGAGAAGTCGGCGCGGGTGGAATAGCTTGCACTCACACCGCGGCCTCTTCCATTTTCATCGAAAAGTCTCGCCGCGGGCTCACGTGGCCTCCTCCTCAGCCGCGCGTGCGAGATACGCGCGCACGATCGCGTGATACTGCGGTGTGTCAAGCAGGAAGGCGTCGTGTCCGTGCGGTGCGACGATTTCGGCGTAGCAGACGTCGCGCCGGTTGTCGACCAGTGCCTTGACGATCTCTCTCGAGCGTGCCGGGGAGAAGCGCCAGTCGGTGGTGAACGCTATCACCAGAAAGCGGCAGCGCGCCGGCGAAAGCGCCTGCGACAGGTCGCCGCCGGTGGCCGACGCAGGATCGAAGTAGTCGAGTGCCTTGGTGATGCCGAGGTAGGTGTTGGCATCGAAGTACTCGGCGAACTTCTCGCCCTGGTAGCGCAGGTACGATTCGATCTCGAATTCCGGCGCGAACGAATAGTTGAGGCCGTCGCGCAACTGCCGGCCGAAGCGCTCGCCCATTTGCTCGTCGGAGATGTAGGTGATGTGTCCGACCATACGCGCGACGCGCAAGCCGCGCAGCGGCTTGACGCCGTGATCGTAGTAGTGGCCGGCGTGGAAGTCGGGATCGGTCATGATCGCCGCGCGAGCGACTTCGTTGAATGCGATGTTCTGCGCGGACAGGTTCGGCGCCGCCGCGATCGACAGTGCGCGTCCGATCCGCTGCGGATAGCGGATCGCCCACGCGAGCGCCTGCATGCCGCCCAGGCTGCCGCCCATCACCGCGGCGAAGCGCCCGATCTCCAGCCGGTCGGCCAGCCGCGCCTGCGCATCGACCCAGTCTTCGACGGTGACGATCGGAAAATCGGCGCCCCAAGGCTTCCCCGTGGCCGGATTGATCGAAGCAGGACCGGTCGAGCCGAAGCAGCTGCCGAGATTGTTGACGCCGACGACGAAAAACCGGTCGGTGTCGACCGGCTTGCCCGGACCGACCATGTTGTCCCACCAGCCTTCGCTCTCGTTCTGACCGGCGTGGATGCCCGCGACATGGTGCGAAGCGTTCAACGCGTGGCAGATCAGGATCGCATTGGATCGCGCGGCGTTGAGCTTGCCGTAGGTCTCGTAGACGAGCTCGAACGCAGGCAAGGTCGCGCCGGAGCGCAGCGTGAGCGGCGCAGCGAAGGTTGCCCGCTGCGGCGTCACCACGCCTACCGATGTCGGCGGTCGAGTCGAGGCAGGAGCGGCGCTGTTTCCCACGCGGCGAATTCCAGGCAATAAAAAACCCGACCAGCTTGGCGCCAATCGGGTCGGATCTCCGTCGCCGCTTTAGCCGTATTTGTCAGGGAAACCCGGATGAGGCATCCCTTGCGCCCGCAAGCTGATCGTCAAATCGGCGCGTGGGTTCTAGTCTAGCGCTGCGCAGGCGAAAGTCAATCATTGAGCTTCTCGAGCAGGGCGGCGACCTTCACCGTCTCCTCGCCGCGCAGCAAGCGCCGGACCAGCGGCCGGATCTCGCCGACGTCGGTCATCAGCACGCGCTGCTTGACCGCCAGGAGATGCGCCGGATGCATCGAAAAATTGCGCAGGCCCATGCCCAGCAGCAGCCGCGTCAGCCGCACTTCGCCGGCCATTTCTCCGCAGACGGCGATGGGAACGCCGACCTTGTCCGCCGTCGCGATCGCGATCGCGATCAACTTGAGCACCGCCGGATGCAGCGGATCGTACAGATGCGAGACGGCTTCGTCCGCGCGATCGACGGCCAGCGTGTACTGGATCAGATCGTTGGTGCCTATCGACAGGAAATCCAGCCGGCGCGCGAACGGCTCGATCGTCAGCACCGCCGCCGGAATTTCGATCATGCCGCCGACCTCGATCGACGGATTGAATGGCACGCCCCGTTCGAGCAGGCTGCCCTTGGCCTGGGCGAGCAGCACCAGCGTCTGATCGATTTCGGCGACCGAGGCGAGCATCGGCAGCAGGATCCGGATGTTGCCGTAATGCGAGGCGCGCAGGATCGCCCGGAGCTGCGTCAGGAACAGCCGCGGCTCGGCGAGGCAAAAGCGCACGGCGCGCAATCCCAGCGCAGGATTCGGCGCGACGCGCACCAGCCCGTCGAGGCCTTCCTTGCTCTTGTCGGCGCCCAGATCGAACGTGCGAATCACTACCGGCTTGCCGCGCATGCCGGCAGCGACCTGCCGGTATGCTTCGAACTGCTCGTCCTCCGACGGCAGTCCCTGCCGATTGAGAAACAGGAACTCGCTGCGGAAAAGCCCGATGCCCCCGGCGCCGTTATCCAGCGCCTGATCGAGATCGTCGGGAAGCTCGATGTTGGCGAACAGCTCGATGTCGGCGCCGTCGATCGTCGCCGCGGGCGTCGTCTTGAGCCGCTTAAGCTTCTTCCGTGCCAGCTCGATCTCGCCCTGCTTCAGCCGGTACTCGGCGAGCACCGAACGATCGGGGTTGACGATGACGACGTTCTTGGCGCCGTCGACGATCAACAGCTCGTGCTCGCGGATCAGCCCACGCGCATTGTGCGTCGCCACGACGGCGGGGACGTTGAGACTGCGCGCGACGATTGCGGTATGGGAGCTGGCGCCGCCCAGATCGGTCAGGAAAGCAGCGAAATGGTGGCTCTTGAACTGAATGACATCTGCAGGCGAAAGATCGTGGGCCACCAGGATCGTCTCGTCTTCGGCGCTGGCGGGACGCCGCTGCGCTTTGCCAAGCAGGACTTTGAGCACGCGCTCGACCACCTGCACGACATCGGCCTTGCGCTCGCGCAGGTAAGGGTCCTCGATCGACTCGAACTGCTCGACCAGCACATTCATCTGCTGCGTCAGTGCCCATTCGGCGTTGCAGAGCTGATCGGCGATCATCCGCTTCGGTGCCTCGGAAAGCGTCGGATCGGTGAGGATCATCCAGTGCACGTCCAGAAATGCACCGAACTCGGCCGGTGCATCGCCCGAGGTCATTGCGCCGTGCAGCGCCTCGAGCTCCTTCTGGACCGCCCGGAGCGCCAGCGTCAGCCGGTCGATCTCGGCGGGGACCTGCTCGGGGCGGATCGCATAGTGGTCGACTTCCAGCGTCGCATGCGAGACCAGCTGCGCCCGGCCGATGGCGACGCCGCCTGAAACACCGATGCCGTGCAGGACAAAGCTCACCGGCGAGGACGCCGGGTTAACGCGTCTCGCCGAACCCGTCGCCGATCAGCTGGACCATCGCCACCATCGCCGCTGCCTCGTCCGGCCCATTGGTTTCCAGCCTGACCGTGCTGCCCATGCTGGCTGCCAGCATCATCACGGCGACCATGCTGCGCGCGCTCGCACGCCGTCCGTTCACGATCAGCGAGACGCTGCACCGGAATTGCGATGCGAGACGCACAATCTGTGCCGCCGCGCGCGCATGAAGACCCAAGCGATTGGTGATGCCGATGTCGAGAGTTTGCATGTTCGAGACGCCCGTCGCAGTTGAGGTAAGAGCCTGCGCGCCTGGTTACGACCGGGAAGCACGCCTGTTCATTGAGCCTGCGTCGCGGGCTTTGGTTCCACGAATGATGCAACTCGATGTGTCGGCCATCGGCGACGCCATGTTGCGCGAGCGATACGGTCGTCACTGTCCTTCGCCGAAATAATCGCCGATCAGCGCGGTGATCGCGTCGAGCGCCTCGGTCTCGTCGGGCCCGTCGGTCTCGAGCACGACCCGGGAGCCCTTGCCAGCAGCCAGCATCATCACGCCCATGATGCTCTTGGCATTGATCTTGCGTCCATTGCGCGCCAGCGACACATCGCATTGATATTTCGCAGCAAGCTGCGTCAGCTTCGCCGACGCGCGCGCATGCAATCCCAGCTTGTTGACGATTTCAATTTCGCGTTGCTGCATAGATCGGGTCCACCTCGACGCGCACGACGCCGTCACAGCCGCCGCTGATGGCCTTCTTGATCATCGTGTCCATGCCCTTGTTGCGATAGGTGAAGGCGCGCACGAGCATCGGCAGGTTGACGCCGGCGATGGCTTCGATGCGCCCTGGTTGCAGCAGCTTGATGGCAAGGTTGCAGGGCGAAGCGCCGAAGATGTCGGAGAAGATCAGCACGCCGTCGCCGCTGTCGAGCGATTTGACGACCTCGCGCGCCCGCGGCAGCAGCGCCAGCGGATCGTCAGCCGCGGCGACGCGCATGCCGTCGAACTGGGGCGGGCGGCTTCCGAGCACGTGGGTCACCGCGCCGATCAGGCTGTCGCTCAAGGTGCCGTGGGCGACGATGAGGATCCCGATCATGCTGTCTGTCCCCTGACGGCCCGCGCCATGTGTATGCCCCGCGGCGTTTGTCATTTGGTCCCGACCTTCGATTCCTCGCCCGCGCGGGTGGCTTTATCTTAGCACGCGCGGCTGCGCGGCAAGGCTATCGCCGGGCCGCGTCTCAACGCGCGCCGACGCTCTTTTCCAGCGCCTGCGCAAAGGCGCCGGCGACGTCGAATCCGGTCTGCTGGGTGATCTCCACAAACCCGGTCGGACTGGTCACGTTGACCTCGGTCAGGTAGTCGCCGATCACGTCGAGCCCGATGACGAACAGGCCCTTGGGCGCGAGCGCACGCCCTATCGTGTCGGCGATCTCGCGATCGCGCGTCGTCAGCGGACGCGCGACGCCGCGGCCACCGGCCGCGAGGTTGCCGCGCGTCTCCCCGGCCCTGGGAATGCGTGCGAGCGCGTGCGGCGCCGCCTCGCCATTGATCAGGATAATGCGCTTGTCCCCGTCGGCGATTTCGGGAATGAATCGCTGCGCCATGACGCTGCGCGCGCCGAAATGCGCCATCGTCTCGACGATCACATTGCGATTGACGTCGTCGCGGCGCACGCGAAAGATCGACGATCCGCCCATGCCGTCGAGCGGCTTCAGGATAACGTCGGCGTGCTCATCGATGAAGCTGGCGACGAGGTCGGGATCGCGCGTCACCAGCGTCGGAACGGTGAACTGGGGAAACTCGGCGATCGCCCATTTTTCGTTGTGGTCGCGTATCGCGCGAGGCCCGTTGATGACGTACGCGCCTTCGTGCTCGGCCGCCTCGAGCAGGTAGGTCGAATAGACGTATTCCATGTCGAACGGTGGATCCTTG
>Ga0207687_10001802_pt1 | contig 14732 bp, 11 predicted proteins | sample KBSM54metaG_FD_184399 | JGI IMG/M metagenome (GOLD analysis project Ga0207687, IMG submission 184399) | Miscanthus rhizosphere microbial communities from Kellogg Biological Station, Michigan, USA - KBS M5-4 metaG (SPAdes) (version 2) | ecosystem: Host-associated > Plants > Roots > Rhizosphere >...
GATGCCGAACGTCGGCGAGGAGATGATCTGCGGCGTCGGCCGCGTCGGCGGGCTCTACGCCGGGTTCGTGATCAACCGCCAGGGCCTCGTCGGCGATCCCGAGCATCCCGGCAAGCAGCGTCCGTCGGGCATTCTCTATCGCGCGGGCATCGCGAAGATCAGCGCGTTCTCGCGCGCGTGCAACGACGACGGCATCCCGCTGATCTGGCTCCAGGACATCTCGGGCTTCGACATCGGCAAGGAAGCCGAGGCACACGGCCTGCTCGCGTACGGCAGCTCGCTGATCTACACGAACTCGACGAACACGACACCGATGTTCACGGTGCTGCTGCGCAAGGCGAGCGGCGCCGGTTACTACGCGATGGCCGGCCTGCCCTACGATCCGATCGTCCAGCTGTCGACGAGCTACGCGCGGCTCTCGGTGATGGAAGGCCGCACGCTCGCGATCGCCGCGTACAACACGAAGCTCGACGACGACTTCCAGATCCAGACCACGGATCCGACCGAGCGCGCGAAGATCGCCGCAGGGATGCGCGAGACCGAGGCGCGGATCGAGCGCGACATGGATCCGTTCGTCGCCGCGCGCCAGCTCGACACCGACGAGATCGTCGAGCTCGGCGAGCTTCGCGCGTATCTCGCCGCGCTCGTCGAGATGACGTATCAGAACACCGGCTCGCGCCGGATCAAGAACCCGCGGATCTGGTCGATGCACGACCTCGGAGTCCTGGTCCGATGATCACGGCGATCCTCCACGGCGAAGAATTGCGCGCGCCGCAGCCCGGCCGGTTTCATCGCACGGTCGCCGCAGATCATCTCGTCGCACCCGGCGATCCGATCGGCGAGCTCGAAGTGCTCGGCAAGCGCCTCGTCGTGACCGCGCCGAAGATCCGCGGTCTGGTCCAGCTCGTCGACGAAGGCGGCCAGGCGCATCGCGCGGTCGGCTACGGCGACGTCCTGTTCCGCGTCGTCGCGGGTGGAGCGATCACCGCCGAGTCCGGCACCGCCGAGACCGGCCAAGCCGCCACGACGGGCCTCGTGTTTCGCGCACCGACGAGCGGTCGCTACTACAGCCGATCTTCGCCCGACAAGCCGGCGTTCGTGACCGCCGGCGCCGAGCTCGCGCCCGGAGCGACCGTGTGCCTGCTCGAGGTCATGAAAACATTCAATCGCGTCACGTACAGCGGCGCACGCGTGCGCGTCCGCGAGCTCCTCGTCGTAGACGGCGCCGACGTCAACGCCGGCGATCCGCTGCTCTCGCTCGAGTCGATTTGATTATTTCTCGTCGCTCGCCGATTCGGTTCCTGTGAGCCGGCGATACAGCGAGCGGCGATCGATGCCGAGGACCTTCGCGGCGTGGGTCTTGTTGCCGTTCGACATCGCGAGCACCTTGCGGACGTAGCGCTGGGTCATCTCGTCGATCGTGATCAGCTCCTCGGGCGAGATCGCCGACATCACGGCGGTCTCGGGTGCGTCGTCGACGAGCGTCGCCGGGAGATCTTCGATCGTGATCTCGTCGAGCCGGCAGATCGCGACCGCGCGCTCCATGCAGTTCTCGAGCTCGCGCACGTTGCCCGGCCAGTCGTAGTCGAGCAGGCGCCGGCCTGCGGCCTGCGAGATGCCCTTCACGCCCTTGTTCATCCGCTTCGCGATCCGGCTGAGGAACAGCTGCGCGAGCATCAGGATGTCGTCGGCGCGCTCGCGCAACGGTGGCACGCCGATCGCGACCACGTTGATCCGGTAGTACAGGTCCTCGCGGAACCGCTTGTCCTCGACCTCGTGATCGAGGTTGCGATTCGTCGCGGTCACGACGCGCGCCTTGACCTCGAGCTCGGTGTCGCCGCCGACGGGCCGGACCCTGCGCTCCTGGAGCACGCGCAGCAGCTTGACCTGCATCTCCATCGGCATCTCGCCGATCTCGTCGAGGAACACCGTGCCGCTCTTCGCCTGGACGAACAGGCCCTGGCGCGACTCCTTCGCATCGGTGAACGCGCCGCGGACGTGACCGAACAGCTCGCTCTCGAGCAGCTGCGCCGGCATCGCCGCACAGTTGATCGCGACGAACGGCTGGCCCTTGCGCGACGATTGATCGTGGAGAGCGCGCGCGACGAGCTCCTTGCCCGTGCCCGATTCGCCGGTGATCAGCACCGTGACATCGGACTCGGCGACGCGCGAGATCATGTCGATCGTCTGGCGGATCGCCGGACTCGTCCCGGCGATGCCAGTCGGGCCTGGCTGCGCCGCGTTCTCGCGCAGGCGCAAGAGGTCGCGCTTGAGTGCCAGGTGATCGAGCGCGCGAGAGACCGCGATCGCGAGCGCGTCGAGCTTCAGCGGCTTCGTCACGAAATCGAACGCGCCCGCGCGGATCGCGGCAACCGCGACCGGAAGCTCGCTGCTACCCGTGACGACGATCGACAGCACGTCGCGCTTCGACGCCTTCAGCTGCTCGCACAGCTCGATGCCGGTCATCCCGGCCATGTGGACGTCCGTGACGACGACATCGCACGGGTTGTCGCCCAGGTAGTCGAGCGCTGCCGCACCGGATGCGACCGCGCGCGCCGCGATGCCACGCTTGCGCAAGCCGTCGGTCATCAGCTGCGCCGCGTCATCATCGTCGTCGACGACCAAGACCGAGCCTTGCATCCCGCCACCATGGCACGTTCCGCACGCGAACGGCGCTACGATCTGACCGTGCGCAAGCGCAGCGCATTCGCGATCACCGACACCGAGCTCAGGCTCATCGCGGCGCTCGCGAGCATCGGGCTAAGTAACCAGCCAAACACCGGATACAGCACGCCGGCCGCGATCGGAATTCCGAGCACGTTGTAGGCGAACGCGAATGCGAGGTTCTGGCGGATGTTGCGAAGGGTTGCCCGGCCGAGCCGGCGCGCGCGGACGATCCCACGCAGGTCGCCGCGCACGAGCGTTATACCCGCGGTCTGGATCGCGACGTCGGTGCCGGTCCCCATCGCGATCCCGACATCGGCGGTCGCGAGTGCGGGAGCGTCGTTGACGCCATCGCCGGCCATCGCGACGACCCGGCCTTCGCGGCGCAGCTTGTCGATCGCATCGCGCTTGCCCTCGGGTTGGACCTCCGCGATCGCGTCGTCGATGCCGAGTGGGCGCGCGACGGCCTCGGCAGTTGTCGCGCTATCGCCGGTCAGCATCACGATGCGCAGGCCCTCGGCGTGGAGCGCCCGGATCGCCTCCGCGGTGGTCGCCTTGATCGGATCTGCGACCGCGATCGCCGCGATCGCCGCGCCATCGACGGTGAGATGCACGACCGTCTGGCCCGGGCCGCCTGCTTCGAGCACGGCGCCGCCGACGAACCGCGCGTTGCCGAGCGCGACCTGATGCCCCTGCACCGTGCCGCGCACGCCACCACCGGGGATCGCTTTGAAGTCGGTCGCCGCAGGAATCTCCAGCGCTCGCTCCTTCGCGGCTGCAAGGATCGCGGCGGCCAACGGATGCTCGCTGCTCCGTTCGAGCGCGGCGGCGAGCTCGAGCGCATGCCCTTCGGTCGTCCCCGGTGCGACCGTGATCGCCGCGACCTTCGGTTTTCCCTCGGTCAGCGTGCCGGTCTTGTCGACGACGATCGTGTCGACCCGCGCGAGGACCTCGAGCGCCTCGGCCTTGCGAATCAACACGCCGAGGCTCGCGCCGCGCCCGGTCGCGACCATGATCGACATCGGCGTCGCGAGGCCGAGCGCGCACGGGCAAGCGATGATCAACACCGCTACCGCGTTGAGGATCGCGTGTGCGAACCGCGGCTCGGGCCCGATGACGCCCCACGCGATCGCCGTGATCGCGGCGGTCACGATCACCGCCGGCACGAACCACGCCGCCACGCGATCCGCGAGCTGCTGGATCGGCGCGCGGCTGCGCTGCGCCTCGGCGACCATCGCGACGATCTGTGCGAGCAACGTGTCGCGGCCGACCCGGCGCGCTTCCATCACGAAGCTGCCGGTCGTATTGAGCGTACCGCCCGTGACCAGGCCGTCGAGCGTCTTCTCGACCGGTATCGGCTCGCCCGTGATCATCGATTCGTCGACGCTGCTTCCGCCTTCGGTGACGACGCCGTCGACCGGCACGCGCTCGCCCGGCCGCACGCGGAGGCGATCGCCGACCTGGACGAGCTCGAGGGCGACATCCTCGTCGCCCGCTTTCGTGATCCGCCGCGCGGTCTTCGGCGCGAGCCCGAGCAACGCGCGGATCGCACCCGAGGTCGCCGCCCGCGCGCGCAGCTCGAGCACCTGGCCGAGGAGCACGAGGCAGACGATCACCGCGGCGGCCTCGAAGTACACCGGAACTTCGCCCGCGACCGGAATCGCCGCTGGTGCGAGCGTCGCGACGACGCTGAACGCGAACGCGGTACCAGTGCCGATCGCGATCAGCGTGAACATGTTGAGGCTGCGATTGCGCAGCGAATCCCAGCCGCGCCGGAACAGCGGTGCACCGACCCAGAGGACGACCGGCGCCGCGAGCACGAGCTCGATCCACGCACGCACGCGTGGCGCGAACGGCGTGAACCCGACCATCTCGCCCATCGCGAGCACGAGTAACGGCAGCGTGATCGCCGCACCGATCCAGAACCGTCGCGTCATGTCGACCAGCTCGGGATTCGGTCCTTCGTCGAGACTCGGCATCTCGGGCTCGAGCGCCATCCCGCAGATCGGGCACTCGCCCGGCCCCGGTCGCCGGATCTCCGGGTGCATCGGGCACGTGTACATCGCGGCCGCGGTCGGCGCCGGCGCGACGGGAGCCGGCGCTGCGGTCCGCGCGAGGTACATCGCCGGATCGGCGATGAACTTGTCGCGGCATCCCGCGTTGCAGAACCAGTACGTGTGGCCGTCGTGCTCCGCGCTACCGCCCTTCGCGAACCCGACCTTCACCGTCATCCCGCACACCGGGTCCTTCGTCGTCGGTGCGGCCTCGCGCTCCGCGGCGCGCGCGAGCACCGCTGGTGGATCGGCGATGAACTTGTCGCGGCACTTCGGATTGCAGAACCAGTACGTGTGCCCGTCGTGGTCCGCGCTACCGCCCTTCGCGAGCCCGACTTTCACCGTCATCCCGCACACCGGGTCTTTGGTCGTCTCGACCGGTACAGGCTCGGCGGCGGCGTCCATGTCCGCCGCACCTTACCGCACGCCCGGAGTGCGCGTAGTCGCCCGCTACTTGGCAGCTAGCCGTGCGCCCAGGTAACCGACGCCACCGAGCATCGCGAGCGTCATGAACGGCCCGCGGAACAGGATGCGGCCCAGGTAACCGGCGCCGAGCGCGAGCCCGACCGCCTGAAACGGTTGGTCGCGGATGAAATCGCCGACGCGATCGATCGTCGGCTGGATCGCCTTCTCCGCCGCCTCGACGACATTCGCTGTCGAGTCGGCATCGTGCTTCGTTGCATGCTTCTTGGTTCGAGTCTCGGTCGTCGCTTGCGCCATGGCTGACTCATGAAGCACGTTGCGTGCCGCGGCGCGGCGTTAGCGGGCTCACGGCGAGATGCCCCGATCTCATCAAGATCTAATCCTCGTCGGAGATGTCAGCGAACGCTCCTAGAATCTCGTTGCGCGTGTGCGCACACGCGTGATGTGGTCGCGCCCATGAAGACCGCAGTGGTTGTGCTCGCTCTGTTCAGCGCGTGTGGCTCGAGCTCGAACAACAACACGACCGATGGCAACCCGAACGGCGGCGACGGCGCGATGGGCAGCGGGATGCACGACGCGATGGGCTCCGGCAATCCACATCCGGGCCGCTCGGTATTCGTGATCGTGATGGAGAACGAATCTTCGTCCGCGATCTACAACAGCGCGGCGGCCCCCTATATCAACAACACGATCAAGCCGGAGTCGGCGTGGGCGACGATGTTCACCGACGAGCTTCCTTCGGCGGTGCCGAGCGAGCCGCACTACGTGTGGATGGAAGCCGGCACGAACACGTTCTCGGACATCACGTTCCTGAGCGATGCCGACTCGAGCGCGGGCAACAGCACGACGAGCACGAAGCATCTCGCGACCCAACTCACGACCGCCGGGCTCGACTGGCGTAGCTATCAGGAGGGGATGCCGGCCGCGTGCCCGATCTCGAGCAACGGCTTCTACGCGGCGAAGCACGACCCGTTCGTGTTCTTCACCGACGTCGCTGGCAGCCCGCCGAGCGCGACGAACACGACGTGCGCGGCGCACCACAAGCCGTACACCTCGTTCGCGACCGACCTCGCCGCCGGGACGATGCCTGCCTACGTGTTCATCACGCCGAACCTCTGCAACGACATGCACGGCGCGATCGGCTGTCCTTCCGGCTCCGACATCACGCGGGGCGACACGTGGCTCTCGAACGAGCTGCCGAGGATCGTCACGTACGCGATGGCGCACGACTCGATCATCTATGTGATCTGGGACGAGGGCAGCAACACGCAGATCATCCCGTTCTTCGCGATCGGCCCGCACGTCAAGACCGGCACGACGACGGCGGTGTACTCCCACAGCGCGCTGCTCAAGTCCGTCGAGGAGCAGCTCGGCGTGCCGGTGCTCTCGACCGTGAGCGCATCGCCCGACTTCGCCGCGCTGTTCGATACCGGCTACTTCCCCTGAGCTTCAGGACAGAGAGTTCCTGAGCTAGGGCTCGGCATTCACGATTTCCGGCCGATCCGTCCGGTTCATGGTCGGCTCTACCACGGCCTCGCTCGACGTAACTCCGCGGATCTTGGTCGTCGAAGACGAGCGAGTCATCGCGCGCGACCTCACAGCGACGCTCGTCGAGCTCGGTTACGACCCGATCGCCGTGGTCGGAACGGGCGAGGACGCGATTCGCTCCGCGCGCGAGCTCGCTCCCGACCTCGTCCTCATGGATATCCGCCTTGCGGGCCGGCTCGACGGGATCGCTGCGTCGGCCGCGATTCGCGAGGAGCTCGAGATCGCCGTCGTGTTTCTCACCTCGCACTCCGACCGGGAGACGCTTCGGCGTGCGACGCACACCGCCCCGCTCGGCTACCTCCTCAAGCCGTTCCAGCCTACCGAGCTCAAGTGTGCGATCGAGGTCGCGCTCTATCGTCAGCAGGTCGACGCCAAGCTGCGCGAGCGCGAGCGGTGGCTCGCGACGACGCTGCGCTCGATCAGCGACGGCGTGATCGCGACCGATTCGAACGATCGCGTCACGCTGCTCAACCCGGTCGCGGAGCTCCTGACCGGCTGGACCGCGACGTCCGCGCTGGGACGTTCGATCCGTGAGGTCGTCGCGATCGTCGGTGACAAACCGCGCCTGGCGGTTCTCTGTCGCGACGGCGGTACGACGCCGATCGACAACCGAGTAGCACCGATCGTCGACGACCGCGGCAATACGGTCGGCGGCGTCCACGTCCTCCGCGATGTCAGCGTGGAAAGGCGGGCGGAAGCGCAGATCGTCGCGCTCAATGAACAGCTCGAGGCGAGAGTGCTTTCGCGCACGGCGCAGCTCGAAGCCACGAACAAAGAGCTCGAAGCGTTCAACTACTCGGTCGCCCACGACCTGCGCGCGCCGCTCCGCGCGATCGATCGCTTCAGCGAAGCGCTGGCCGACGATCACGGCGCACGACTCGATCCTGATGCACTCGCACATCTCCATCGGATCCGCGCGGCGGCTGCGAGAATGGGCAGTTTGATCGACGACCTCTTGCGGCTCGCGCGCGTCGCCCGCCGCGATCTCACACTGGTCGACACCGACGTGTCACGGCTCGCGCGCGAGATCGTCGAGATCCTTCGTAACGACAACGAACCGCGTCAGATCGAAGTCAGGATCGCCGACGGTCTCGTCGCGCACACCGATCCGTTCTTGCTCCGGATCGTGCTCGACAACCTGCTGCGCAATGCGTGGAAGTACACGACCAAGACCGATTCGCCGGTCATCGAGGTCGGGGCGAGCGGCTCCGCGTTGTTCGTTCGCGACAACGGAGTGGGCTTCGACATGGGCTACGCGGGCAACCTGTTCGGCGCGTTTCAGCGGATGCACGGCGAGGGCGAGTTCGAAGGCAACGGCGTCGCCCTCGCGATCGTTCAGCGCGTCGTCCATCGCCTCGGGGGACAGGTCTGGGCAACGGCCGCGGTCGCGCGACCGCCACGCGGTACTCGCCTCGACCCACTTGCTCGATTCGGCGCCGGAGGACGCGTTCGACCGTTTGACGCGGATGGCCGCGAGGCTCGTCAACGCCTCGGCCGCGCTGGTCAGCCTCGTCGATCACGATCGCCAGTTCTTCAAGAGCGCCCACGGGCTCGGCGAGCCGTGGGCATCGCAGCGCGAGACGCCGCTCACCCACTCGTTCTGCAAGCATGTCGTCGCCGACCGCGCACCGCTGGTCGTGGCGGATGCCCGAGAACATCCGCTGGTCGCGACGAACCTCGCGATCGAGGCGCTCGGTGTGATCGCATACGCCGGCGTTCCTCTCACGGTACAGGGCGAGGCGATCGGCGCGTTCTGCGTCGTCGATAACAAGCCGCGCGTCTGGAGCGATGACGAGCTCCAATTGCTCGCGGACCTCGCGGCCTCGGTCGTGTCCGAGATCGAGCTACGGATGGCCCTGCGCAGCGCTCGCGAGCAAGCCGCGCTCAGCGCTGCGCTCGTCGACAGCCTCGGCGACGGCGTGATGGCGATCAACACGGACCGCGAGTTCATGATCGTCAACGCTTCGGCGCGAGCGATCTACGCGGACACCGCGAGGGTCGGCCGGCCCCTTCCCCCGAATTGGGCGGAGCTCCATCGCGCCTACCTCGCGACCGGCGAGCCCCTCGCAGCAGAGAACGGTGCGTTGCCGCGAGCGCTGCGCGGCGAGACCACCGACGGTCTCGAATACTCGGTCCAGCGGCCCGGTGCCGACACTGCGCTCTGGTTGGAGGCGAACGGCCGGCCGGTTCGCGACGCCAACGGGAAGATCATCGCCGCGATCGCCGTGTATCGCGACATCACCGCTCGCAAGCGCAGCGTCGATCTGTTCGCGACGCTCGCGCGCAATATCCCGGGTGGCGCTGTGGCGCTGTTCGATCGAGACCTCCAGTGCATCGCTATCGAAGGCGGGCTCGTGCGCGCGGAGACCTCCGACCTTGCCTCGCTGACCGGCATCTCGATGCAGGCGCTTGCGGGTCGGCTCGGTCAGATGCCCGCTTTCGCGCAGGTCGAATCAGCGTATCGCGGTGCGCTCGCCGGCGACCAGATCGTGCTCGACGTCGTCGTCAACGATCGCACGTACATGTTCCAAGTTGGCCCGGTGCGCGATGCGCTCGGTGCGATCACGTGTGGAATCGTCCTCGTGCTGGACATCTCGGAACAGCGGCGGGACCACGTAGCCGTACGTCGCAACGAGCAGCTGTACCGCGCGATCGTCCAGAACTTGCCCGATGGCTGCGTGTTCACGATCGACAAGGACCTCCGCTACCTCTCGGCCGATGGTCCCGCCCTGCGCGCGATCATGAAGCGATCGTCGGGCGGCGCCGACGACCTTATCGGTCGCAGAGTGGCCGATGTGGTCTCGGCGAGCAACCGCGACGCCATGCTGGAGATGCTCGGCAGCGCACTATCGGGTACGCCAGCGCGGATCCAGATCGCGCGCGGTCGCCAGTCGTTCGAGCTCGCCGCAGAGCCGCTCACGGATCCTTCCGGCGAGATCAGCTCTGCCCTGCTGTTCTGTTTCGACATCACGGCGCGCAAGGAGGGCGCCCGCCTCCTCCAGACCTTCAGCCTGATGGTCGAGGCGATCAGTGACTACGCGATCTTTCACCTCGACCGCGATGGTCGGGTCACGACGTGGAACGCCGGCGCTCGCGCGATCAAGGGCTACGAAAACGACGAGATCGTCGGCCGACATATCCGAGCGTTCTATCCGCCAACGGAGCCCGCCAAGGCCGACCGAGTTCTCGCGCTCGCTCGCGAGCACGGGCGCTTTGAAGAAGAGGGCTGGCGGGTGCGCAAGGACGGCACTCCGTTCTGGGCGAGCGTCGCGATCACCGCACTTCACGACCCGAGCGACGGGAGTCTTACCGGGTTCGTGAAGATCACGCGCGACCTCACGGAGCGCAAGCAAGTCGAGGACGGCAAGGTCCGCGCGCTGGCCGAGAAGACCGCGATGCTCCAGGAGATCCATCATCGCGTGAAGAACAACCTCCAGATGATCTCGAGCCTGCTCAACCTGCAGGCCCGCCAGATCAAGGATCCGACCGCGCGCGGTCACTTCCTCGACACCCAGAGCCGCGTGCGCTCGATCGCGTTACTTCACGAGAGCCTGTATCAGACCGCCGACCTCGGCCACGTGGACCTGCGCGAGTACGTAGACAAGCTCGTCGCGTCGTTGCGGCGCGCGTATGGCGATCCCGTACGCTTCGAGATCGAAATCGAAGCCATCTCTCTACCTCTGACCTCGGCGGTACCTTGCGGGCTCGTCATCAACGAGTTGATCACGAACTCGCTCAAGCACGCGTTCGCGGGCGACGGTGACGGAATGATCCGCGTGGTCGCGGAGACGGAGGGAGACTGCCTCGCACTCACGGTGCGGGACAACGGCCCCGGCTATCCGGCGCAGCTCGTCGAGTCGATGGGCCTGTCGTTGGTCCGCGACCTCAGCGCGCAGCTCGGCGGTTCGGCGACGTTCAGCACGTCCGGCGGAGCCTGCTGCACGATCACGTTCGCCGCGGTGACCGGATGACCGCGCGGATCTTCGTCGTCGAAGATGAATCGGTGATCTCGCGCGATATCCGCGCGACCCTGGAAGACCTCGGATACGTCGTCGCCGGCGCCGCTGAGACGGGCGAAGCCGCGCTGGCTGCGATCGCGACCAGCGTTCCCGATCTCGTGCTGATGGATATCCATCTGCGCGGCGCGATCGACGGGATCGAGACCGCTGCCCGGCTTCGCCAGGCCCATGGTGTTCCCATCGTCTACCTGACGTCGTACGCCGACGACGCGACGCTCGCGCGTGCGAAGGGCACGGGCGCATACGGCTACGTCCTGAAGCCGTTCACGGATCGCGATCTACGCACCGCGATCGAGGTCGCGATCGAGAAGCGGGAGATGGAGCAGCGGCTCGCCGAACGCGAACGCTGGTTCGCGACGACGCTTCGCTCGATCGCGGACGCCGTGATCGCGGTGGATCGGACCGGCCTGATCACGTTCATGAACGCGGCGGCCGAGGCGTTGACCGGCGTCGCGAGCGAAGAAGCGCGCGGTGCGAAGTCGCCAGCCGACCTGTTCGAGACGTGGCGCCAGGATGGGCCTCAGCTCGCGCCTGTCACCGACGCGCCGATCGCACGTGCACTCGCCGGCAACGTCGTGATCGAGGAGATCCTCCACGTCCGAACCGCGCGAGCACGCGGTGGCCGGTGGCACAGCATCAACGCGAGCCCCGTCCGGGACGATGCCGGCAACGTGTGCGGCGCGGTCATGGTCAGCCGTGACATCACGGAGCTGCGCGACGCGATGACCCGACTCGAGCAAGTCGCGATCCGCGACGAGCTCACCGGCCTCCTCAATCGCCGCGGCTTCGCGGAACAAGCCGAGCGATTGCTCGCCCTCGCGAATCGCACCTCGCGGCCGCTCGCGCTGGTCTACATCGATCTCAACGGCATGAAGCCGATCAACGATCAGTTGGGCCACGCGGCAGGTGACCAGGCGCTCGTCGAGATCGCCGCGGTGATGAGGACCGCGTTTCGCGTGACGGACGTGCTCGCCCGTGTCGGCGGTGACGAGTTCGTGGTCCTCGCCCCGGACTACACCGAGGACGACGATGGCAGGACGCTGCGCCGCCGGTTCGTGAACGAGCTCGATCTCGTTCGCAACCTGCCAGACCGGACCTACCGGTTGTCCGCAAGCCTCGGCGTGATCGTCTACGATCCTCGCGCCGGTGCGCGCAGCCTCGAGCAGTTGCTCGCCGAGGCCGACACCTCGATGTACGTCGCGAAGGAGCAACGCAAGCGCGAGGGCACGCAGCGCCTCGAGGTCGAGACGATCTAGCTCGCGAGTCCGCGCAGGACTCGCGAGAGCTCTACCTTGCCAGCGATCCGCCGGCCTTTGCCCTCGAACGCGATCCTGCCGCTAAACCGGCCTTCGATCATCTCGCGATAGAGCGCCGCGGCCTTCGGCGAGAACCCGATGCTCGTCATGATCGGTACGACCTGGTCGACGGGCACTGGCACCGCGGTCACGCGGCGGCCGAGCACGTCGCTCGCGATCGCCGCGGCATCCGCGTAGCTGTAGTCGCGCGGGCCGGCGAGCTCGATCCACTCGTTCGCACTCGGCGGTGCGAGTAATGCGGCAGCCGCGACCTCGCCGATATCGCGCGTCGCGATCATCGAGAACGGCTCGGTCTCGCCGCCGCCGAACACCGGCAGCACGCCGTCGGTCTTCATCGTGTACGTGTTCGCGAGGATGTTCTCCATGAACCCGGCCGCGCGGACGAACGTCAGCCGCGTGCGACTGCGGGCGAGCGTGACCTCGCCGTAGTGGGTCGCACCGATCAGGCCGGTGCCGCTCGCGTGCTGCGAGCCGATCGAGGACAAGAACACCGCGTGCGGCGTGCCGGCCTCGGCGAGCGCGGCGGCGAAGTGATCGACGATCGCGAAGTTCGTGGCGAGCGGATCCGGCGCGCTGCCGTTCGGCGGCACCATGAGGTACGCGCCCTCGGCACCCGCGAGCGCCCGCGCGACGAGCTCCGGATCCGTGACGTCGCCGACGATGCGCTCGGTCGCCTGCGGCGCCTTGTCGGCCGACCGGACGACCGCGCGGACCTGCTTGCCCGCTGCGAGCAGACGCTCGACGACGACGCTTCCCGTATGACCCGTGGCTCCAAAGACGGTGAACATGACTGGCTCCTTGTTGCCTCCAAGGTGCGCCTCCGCTCGTCATTCATCCAATGCATGTAAGATATATCCATCATGCCGGCGACGAATGACGGGCCAAGCCTCGATCTCCTCCGCTGCTTCGCGCTGCTCCACGACGAGCGCCACGTCACGCGCGCTGCGCGCCGCGCAGGCTTGTCGCAACCGGCGATGAGCCGCGCACTCGACCGCCTGCGCGACATGTTCGGCGACGCGCTGTTCGTCCGCACGCCGCGGGGCATGTTGCCGACCGCGCGCGCCGACGAGCTCGTGCCGCGCGTTCGCTCGGTGCTCCAAGCGACCGACGCCCTGCTCCGCCCCGCATCGTTCGATCCCACGACGCTCGTGCGCACGTTCGTGATCGGCACGACCGACTTCCCCGACGCGGAGCTCATGCCGCGCCTCGTCGCCGTGCTCGCGCGCGAAGCGCCGGGTGTGACGCTGCAATCCCGGCCGTTCGACGCGACGACGGTCGGTGATGCGCTCGCGTCGGGCCGGCTCGACGTGATCCTCAGCATCCGCGAGGCGATTCCGGCGGAGGCGCGGATGACGAAGCTCTACGACGAGCGCTTCCTGTGCGCGGTCCGTCGCGATCATCCAGGCGTGGGTAAGCGGCTCACGCTCGAGCGCTACTGCGCGCTGCCGCATCTCTTGATCGCGCCGTCTGGAAATCCCGGCAGTCGCGTCGATTCGCTGCTCGCGGCGCGCGGCTTATCGCGGCGCGTGGTCGTACGCGTCCATACGTTCTTGTCCGCGCCCGCGATCGTCGCGAGCTCCGATCTCGTGCTGACCGCACCGGCCCGCGTGCTCGAACCACTCGCGCGACCATTTCGCCTCCGCTTGCTGCCACCGCCGCTCGAGGTTCCGCCGATCAGCTTGCACGTCGCATGGCATCCGCGCGTCGACGACGATCCAGCACACGCGTGGTTTCGCGGCATCTTGGTACGCGCGAGCAGAGCGTGAGCGCACGGTTGCACTCGATCGTTTGCAGTGAGAGCTCCGAGTCGCAGCGAACAATGCTCACGCGCGCGACCGATCGCGCATGGACGTGCACCGCGCGGCATAGCCATTGCTGACCGGTGCGCGATGAAACCGTGCACTTTGTTCTTCGTCCTCGGCTGCGCCGGCATGATCGGTTGCGCCGCGGATGATCTCGCTTCAACCGAGGCATCTGTCACCACGCGCAATGGCGTCGACTACGCGTGGGCGCGGCCCTCTCTCTCGGATCTCCGTGCGTCCGGTTACACGTTCGCGGCGCGGTATTTGAGCTACGACACGAGCGGCAAGAACCTGTCGCATGCAGAGGCCGACTCGCTGATCGCGAACGGCCTCGATGTCGTCGTCGTGTGGGAGACCGCTGCGGATCGCGCGCTCTCGGGTTACGCCGGTGGTGTCTCCGATGCGCAGGCTGCTGCCGCGCAAGCTGCGGGCGATGGCATGCCCGGCTCGCGCCCGATCTACTTCGCGATCGACTTCGACGCGGCCGAGAGCCAGCAGGCGACGTTGAATTCGTACTTCGACGGCGTCGCCTCGGTGCTCGGCCGCGATCGCACGGGCGCATACGGTGGCTACTACCCGATCACGCGCCTGTTCGATGCGGGCAAGATCGCGTACGGCTGGCAGACCTACGCGTGGTCAGGCGGCAACTGGGATGGTCGTGCGCAGCTGCGCCAGACCCAGAACGGGATCTGGGGCGGCGGCCTCGATGCAGATGTCGCGATCGCCGACGACTTCGGCCAGTGGGGCATCACCGGCGGTGATACCGGTCCGGAACCGACGCCGCCTCCGACGCCGACGAGCTGCGGCGCGATCGAGCCGGGCGAAGGTCTCGCGAACGGCCAGAGCTGGGCGTCGTGCGACGGCCGGTTCAGCCTCGCGATGCAGAGCGACGGCAACCTCGTGCTG